>Ga0209318_1001048_pt1 | contig 20118 bp, 21 predicted proteins | sample RifGroE1_FD_183999 | JGI IMG/M metagenome (GOLD analysis project Ga0209318, IMG submission 183999) | Groundwater microbial communities from Rifle, Colorado, USA - Groundwater E1 (SPAdes) (version 2) | ecosystem: Environmental > Aquatic > Deep subsurface > Groundwater | place: Rifle, Colorado...
ATTTCTCCTACCCATGATGCAATTGCTATTCCTATTATTTCTAATATAACAAATCCAGGACTTCCAGGAGCAACAGTTTTCTTCATTAATTCACCAATGGTCATCGCATAGCAAGGGGTGGGGCATAATAAACAAATTAAGATAATAATATATTTTTTCATTAATTCATACCTCCAATTTACTATTAATAAATTCCTGTGCATATTTCTTATCAACATTAATAATCTCCTTAACATTTTTAAATTGTTTATTCATTTCGCTAAAACTTCCAATATTATTCATATAAAATATTTCATCTGCATGGAATTCTTCTTTAATAAATTCTTCTACAAATTTTCTTGGTAAAAATTTAACTTTTATTAATTCATCAATTAAATCAGTAATATCTAATGTAACACCTTCAGTAGTAGAATTATACCATAACAAATAGGTTTTCATATTATCCTCCTATTTTAAATTTGGGTTATCCCATTTGATAGATTTTGATATGTTGCCATTATTAATTTCTGTCTTTCTATTAATCTTCCTAACTTCAACATTATCCGTATTGGATGCAGGTGTATCATTATTAGTATTATTAATATTGTTAGTGTTAGTATCTTCAGCAAACACATCTTCAATTTCATTTTTCCTATTAACTAAATTATCTCTTAATATTTTTCTAATAAATTGTGATAAATTATTATTACACTTAAATTTCTCTAATTGCTTAATTAATTCTGTATCATATTCTCTGTTTATTTTGAATGATATTCTCATTTTCTACCCTCCTTTTTATTTATTGTGAATTATTAATGATCGTCTTACCTTTTGTCTTAACAATGGTCTGTAAATTAGTCTTTAGAATCGTCTTAAACTTTATATTTAAGTATATTTATAAATTCAATAGTTTAGAATATATTTATTAATGTTAATTTATGGATACAATATAAAATAATAATTATAATTAATTTATATTTATTTTATTATTCCTATTGACCTTAACAATTACATCTGATATAATATGGTTAAATTAATAAATGGAGGAATGAAATATGAAATCACAAATTGAATATTTTAAGCAACACTTAATTAATCAGGCAAAATCTAATAATACAATAAGAAATTATACTTCTGATGTAACTCATTATTTTAATATTTTTAATACTATTAATCGTAATAATATTCAATTATATAAATCAAAATTATCTCATCTATCAGCGAAAACAATAAATTTAAAATTATCAGCTTTAAAATCATTTAATGAGTATTTATTAGGTAAAGGATTGATTGATTCAATTTTTATAATTAAAGCAGATTTTATTAAAATACAATCAAAAGGTAATCCAACTAATGTAACAGAAAAACAAGTTTCTAATTTTCTTAATAATGTAAGTGATAAACCTAATATATATAAATCACGTAATATTGCTATAATTTATTTGATTGCTAATACTGGCATACGCAGAGAAGAAATAACTAATTTAAAATTAAAAAGTTTAAATTTAGAGAATGGGGAGTTGGTTGTATTAGGTAAAGGTAATAAAGAAAGAACAGTTTATCTTAATGATGTAGCAATTCAGGTTATTAAAGATTATTTGATAGATAGAATGAAGCATAAATATTTTGATTCTGAATATTTGTTTTTATCTGAAAGAAGCAAAAAGTTGCATAAAGATAGTATTAATTATATTTTTGGATTGTATGGTAAAAATGAAGATAAAGTTGGAGTGCATCAGCTTAGACATTCGTTTGCCACTAGTGCAATAGAACAAGATATATTAACATTGCCAGAATTGCAAGATCAACTAGGCCACGGGAGCTTACAAGTCACTTCCATGTATACTCATGCAAGAAAAGAAAATATTAAGAAGAAAATTAATAATTTGAGGATTGGATTATAGTGTGAATTATATTTGTTGTTGATTTTATTAGTGTATTTTTTTATTAGTATTTATTTTATTATTCTATTGACTTCTGTATTAGTGTTTGGTATAATGTGAACAGAAAAGTATCTATTCCGCTTGCAGCGGTTTTTTGTCTGTCTTATTTTCCCCTTTAAAGGGGAAAAGTAAGCCATCCAAATATTTATTTTTTATTATTTATTATTTATTTATAGAATATTAATATAAATAAGTGTTGACATTTATTTTATTATTGTGTATAATATGAACAAGGTAAAATATAAATAATATATTATTAAAAGGAGGTGGAAAATTTGATTGGTGCAATGGTTGTTTTATTCTTTTTATGGTTGATTAGAGGATAAAAATGGTGAATAGTGAATGGTAAATTTAATGAAAAATAAATATAAATATTTTCAAAAAGGTATAATGTATTATTATAATTGTACGATAATATATATGCCATAAAGTATTAATATAATTGTATTTGTGTATATGTGGGTATATTTTTTGATACCTTAAAGAACTATATAAAATTTACCCCCACATTTAAAATTAATTAAGAAGGAGATTAATTATGGAAATAAAATTAGGAGAAATAAATACTAAAGAATTTGTAGAAACTTTTGGCACTATAAAATTGCAAGAAAGATATAATAAAGAAAAAAGATTAGGTGGTAAAGATAAAACTTCTTTACTCAATAAAGCAAGTAAATATTGTGATATACAGGATTTATCAAAAGGTAAATATTTAATTACAAAAATTTATCCAATGGAAATTAATGATCTTGTTGCTCCACTTAAAAAAGGATTAAATAAATTTTTAACTCCTCTCATTTTATCAAAATTGATAGAATTAGATTGTAAAGAAAAATTAAATAAATATACTTTACCATTTTTAGGATGGGCAAATAAAATGGATATAATTAATGGTGAAAATTATAAATTTATTAAATATCATCAAGATAAATGTATTGAACCTTTAAATGTAGATCCAAAAACTATGGAAGAATTTTTTGTAAAGGTAGATTTATGTATTAAATACTATTTAGAAAAGAATTTGACACTATTATCCGACCATTCTGGTTTAGATTTAATTGATTATGAATCATTTCAAATGGTAAAGAAAAGAATTATGAATCATGAAGATAATAGAAAAGGAGGTTGTGATGTTCTTTGTAAACCTTATGATGAACCAATTAGTGATAATGATAGAAAATTTTATTATGATTGCGAGAAAATTGCAAAAGAAAGAGCAGGTATAACTAGAAATCAGGAAAAATTCTATGGAGCAAAATCATTTGTTTATAGAAATGAATTAAAAGTATTATTAAGTAAGAGAGATATTTTATTTATATATACTTCTTATAATATTTACTGTAAAGATGTGGATGCAGTTATAGATACTTTAGCAAAATTTAATGATATAGATACTAGTCCAGAAGAATTTGTAAAAGTATTTAATGAAAAATTTATTGAATATATAGAGAAGAGAGCAACAAGTAGGAAGAATAAAGAATTAGAATCATCTTTAGATAAAAATAATAATAAAATAATTAAGGAATATAGATTATTAGAATCTTACATACCTGATTATAGAAATTTATCTGAAGTAACAATTAACAAAAATGCTGAAAATGTAGAAAAGAAATATAAAATAGTAATTAGTAAGGAAGATAAAATGAGATATAATGATATAAATGTAAATATTGAATAAAGGAGATATTATTTATGATAAAAAGTGAAAGAGAATTATCATATGAAAGTTGGTATCATGATGAAATTAATGGGACTTATGATATGCCTGCAACAATTAAATTAATTACGATAGATGGTAAAGTTTATACAGGTAATAGTAAGGATATATTTCTAACTGCTATAAAAACTAAAGATGGTTATTATTTAACATTTAGAAATGCTTATTTTGTTGATAAATTATTGGATGATGAATTAATATTTATTATTAATAATATGCTTAAAATTAATAACATGAATATTAATAGAAAAAATAAAAATATTTTAAATGGTAAAAAATTTAAAAAAGAAATATTAGACATAGATGATAATCATAAATTAATGAATACATATTTATTTGTTTTTATTTATTACTGGTTCACTGATTTACCAATTGAATATATAGATCATTTTTTAAAAGGTAGTTTTAAAAGAAAAGGTATTGTTACAAAAAATTTAAAAGTTGCAGATGGCATGAGTTTTACAAATGAAAATCAGAATTATGAATATATAAAAGTTCGTGATGATGAAAATATTATTTATCAAGATTTTAAAAATTGGTTGAATATTAAATACAAAGAGAATATTTTAGATTTTAAATATTTTATAAATAATGAAAGTTTAACTTATACAATTAATAAAAAAGGAGAGAAAAGTTATAACATAGATAATAATCTTTGTATAACTGAAAATCCAGACCCAAATTTAGTTGTAATTAATCAAGAAGATTTGAAAGCAATGCCATATAAAGAATATTTACAAACACAGCATTGGATAAATACAAGAGAAATGGCATTAATAAGAGCAAATTATGAGTGTCAATTATGTAGAAGTGAATATAGATTACAAGTACATCATAATACATATAAGAATATAGGTAATGAGAAAGATGAAGATTTAATTGTATTGTGTGAGAAATGTCATAAGAAACATCATGGTAAAAAATATAAATAAAAAAATATAAATATATATAAAAAGGAGAATGATTATTTGTTAGAATTAAATATAATTTATAATATGGATTAGAAACTAATAAAAAATACATAGATGAGATTATTATTCCAAGAATTAATAATTTAAAAATATAATTATATTCATTAGTTAATCATTTAATATAATAATAAATAATAAAAGGAGATTAAATTTACACATGAAAAAAGCATTAAATCAACACAATAAGTTAGTAGATATTATTGAATCTACAAAGAATGATACATACATATGTCCTGTTTGTAAAGAAGAATTAATAAGAAACTTTGGTGTTAATAGGCAATTTTACAGTCATCCTAGTGGCAGGGGTGACGAGTGCGAGTTGAAGTTAAAATTAATGGTTAAAGATGGAGATAAGGAATTTGGTGAAAAAGACTTAGATATATTAAATAGAGAGTATTATAATAAAACATTTGATGATGTTAATATTGAATTATCTGATTATATGTCTGAAGAAGGATATTATTTAACACAAGAGCAGAAAGATATTATATTTGCAGAGGAGGATAGAATTAAGATTGCTGCTCTTGCTGGAAGTGCCAAGACAAGTACATTGTATTACTATGCTAAAGAAAGAAGGTTTAAAAAGATACTTTATATTGTATATAACCGTTCAATGAAAGATTCTGCTAGTGTAACTTTTGGGAAATTAAGAAATGTGACTATAAGTACAATACACTCACTTGGATATCAACATTGCGGAAAATTTTATAGAAATAAACTTACTACTAATTATGGTGTAATTGATGTAATAAAAGACTTAAATCTTAATTGGAATAAACATATGGAATTAGCAGTTAAAATTAATGAAATGCTAAAAAATTATACTCTTTCAGATGCATTAGATTTTAGTGATTTAGATTTATATAAAGATCAGAATGGAGATACAACTGATGAACGTGAATTAATAATTAATTATTGTCGCAAATTATGGAATATGCAATTGAATTATAATACTAATATAAAGATTACACACGATACATATTTAAAAGCATTTCATCTTGAGAAAGTAAATTTATCAAACAAATATGATATTATACTTTTAGATGAATCGCAGGACAGTTCATTATTAGTATTAGATATTCTTAATTCATCAAATGTTCCAGGTATTGTACTTTGTGGAGATCGGTTTCAACAACTCTATGGTTTTAGAGCTGCCACTGATATTATGCCTTTATTTGATGCCAAAGAATATAAATTAACTACTTCATTTAGAATTAATCAAAATACCGCCAATATAGCAAATATGATAATTAAGGATATTTGTAAAATTGATATTAATATGAAAGGGTTTAATACTAAACAAAAGATAGTATATGAGATTGATAAAACTAAACCATATGTTTGTTTATGTAGAACAAATGCATTTATTTTTGGAGAAACTGTAGATGTAATAACTGCCAATCCTAATGCAAAGTTGTTCTATGAATCTGGATTTTCGTCTTATGCTTTTAATAATATACTTGATGGTTGGTACTTCTATAAAGGTCATAAAGTTAAAAATCAATTATTTAATAAGTTTAAAAACTACTCAGATATGTTAGAGTATGCAAAAAAGATCACTGATTTAGAACCTTTAGCAATTGATAGGATGATTGATAAATATAGTTACAAAATACCAGAGATAATAGAATCAATTAAGAAAAATGTAATTAAGAATAAAGAAAATGCACATGTTATATTTTCTACTATTCACAGGTCAAAAGGCAGTACCCAAAATTTACCTGTTTATATTAGTGATGATGTGTTTGATATTAATACTGTTTTTAAAAATGAATATATAAATAATGATAGTGAAAAAGATTTTAATATTTCTAAATTTGAAACTGAGTGCTTTGTTACATATGTAGCTATAACTAGGGCATATAATGAGTTGTATCTTCCAGAAAAGATTAAAAATTATTTAATAACAAGATATAATTATTTTAAAAATAAATAATTAAAGGAGGAATTTTATGAGAAAGGTATTTTTAGATGATTTACCTAAATGGGGTAAAGAAGGACATGGAAAAGAAGGAACTATTAATTGGGAAAAATCTACAGGGAAATTAATTCACTTTATTTATAATAATATTGAAAGTAATTTTGAAATTATAAACTATGATAAAGAAAAACAAAAAGTAAATATAAAATATAATAATAATATATATTTATTACAAACAAATAAAATTTTAAATTGTAAAATTAAAAAAATTTTAAATATAGAAAAAGTGTATAAATTTAAAATTGAAATAGGTGAACATATTAAAGATAATAAAAGAAATTTAACTATTATTGATAAAGTAGTTAAAAAGAAAATTTCAAGTAAAGGTAGAGAAAGATATGAATTATGGTATAAATATAAATGTAATAAATGTGGTTGGGATGAAGGATGGGTAGAAGAAAAAAGTTTAGTGTATCAACAAACAGGGTGTTCGTGTTGTTGTATTTTTCCTAGAGTAGTAGTACAAGGTATAAATGATATACCCACCACAGCACCTTGGATGGTTAAATATTTTCAAGGTGGATACGATGAAGCTAAATTGTATAATAAAAGTAGTGATAAAAGTATTATACCTATATGTCCTGATTGTGGAAATATTAAAGATAAATTAATGTCTATAAATACAATTTATAATGAACATTCAATAGGTTGTAAATATTGCGGAGATAATTATTCATATCCTAACAAGTTTGGTCTTAATTTATTAGAACAATTAAATATAGAATTTGAATATGAATTTTCACCTGACTGGATTAAACCTAGAAGGTATGATTTTTATTTTGAATTAAATGATAAAAAATACATATTAGAGATGGATGGAAATTTTCATTATACGGATAATTTAATGAATGGGGATAGTGTTGATGAAGTAATAATTATTGACAAATATAAAGATAATTCAGCAAAGGAACACAATATAATAGTTATTAGGATAGATTGTAGGGAATCAGATTTAGATTATATAAAGAATAACATATTATATAGCAAATTAAATGATTTATTTGATTTATCTAATATTAATTGGTTAAAATGTGAAGAATTTGCTTTAAGTAATTTATGTAAAAAAGTATGCGAAATAAAAAATAATAATTTTAATATATCTACATATGATATTAGTAAAATTTTAAAAATAAATAGAGGTGTAGTAATAAAATATCTTAAAAAAGGATCGAAATTAGACTGGTGTATATATAATGCAAAAGAAGAAATGATTAAAAGTGGTGAAGCAACAGGTAAAAAAGTAGAAATATTTAAAGATAATGTCTCATTAGGAATATTTAAAAGTTGTAATGATTTAGAAATACAATCAGAATATTTATTTGGAGTAAAATTATATCGTAGTAGTATTTCATCAGTTTGCAATGGAAAGTATAAAACATATAAAAATTATGTTTTTAAATATGTTTAATAAATATTTAAAATAATAAACAATTAAAAGGAGGACTCCCCTATTGCTACAACTAAACAAAATCTACAACATGGACTGTAAAGAAGGTATGAAACTACTACCAGATAATTCAATATCATCAATTGTCACAGACCCACCTTACGGATTATCTAAAGAACCAAATATAGTAGAAGTTTTAACTAATTGGTTAAATAATGAAGAATATATACATAATTCAAAAGGATTTATGAATGTCGCCTGGGACTCATTTGTTCCTAATCCTTCTATATGGAAAGAAGCATATAGAGTATTGAAACCAGGAGGATATTTATTATGCTTTGCTGGAACTCGTACATATGATTTAATATGTATAAGTTTAAGATTAGCAGGATTTGAAATTAGAGATCAGATTGACTGGATTTTCTCACAAGGATTTCCCAAATCAATGGATATAAGTAAACAAATTGATAAAAAGTTTGGAGCAGAGAGAGAAATTATTAGACAAAAAACTTATGAATTAAGTGATGGTGGAGGATATTCTGGTAATTTAAATACTACAAAACCAAGAAGTGAATCTTGTGAAATATCTATTCCTTCATCAGATGAAGCAAAAGAATGGTCTGGATATGGTACTAATTTAAAACCAGCACATGAGCCAATTATAGTAGCAAGAAAATCAATAGGAGAAAAGACTATAGTAGATAATGTTCTAAAATGGAACACTGGTGGAATTAATATTGATGATTGTAGGGTTGAAGGAGAAAAACCAAAAGTAAAAAATATTCCATTTAATTCTTGGAGAGAATTGGAAAATAGATTAGATAGACAAGAACCAAATCAGACTTATAATGAAAATCAAGGTAGATTCCCTGCAAATATTATTTTAGATCAAGAAGCAGGTAAAATATTAGATTTACAAAGTGGCATTCGTCCATCAGGTAAAGCAAATGGAAATGCAGAAGTAGGAATTGCAACAAATGGTCAGGGTGTACCTCCATTAAGGAGAGGAAAATTAATTTCAAGAAATGATACAGGTGGAGGAAGTAGATTCTTTAAACAATGTAATTATGATGATAATGATTATGAAGCTAATTTTATGTATTGTGCCAAAGCAAGTAAAAAAGAGCGTGGTGAAGGTAATAATCACCCATGTGTAAAACCATTATCATTAATTAAGTATTTAGTTACATTGGTTACTCCTCCTAATGGTATATGCTTAGATCCATTTGAAGGTTCAGGCACATATGCTGTTAGTTGTGAAGAATTGGGATTTGATCATATAGGATTTGAAATGAATAAGGATTATTGTGATATTGCAGAGAAAAGATTAAGTAATAAAAATACATAATAAAATTTAATATATTTAACATAATAAAAAAATAATTATTGACTTCTACCTTACTATTATGCTATAATACAGTTAGTCAATAAGCAAATACATAAAGTAATCAAAAAGTAACACAAATCAATAAGAAAGGAGGTGTCACTTCCCTATAGAAAAGAATTATTTAGGTGTTTATACAATTTTTTATGAGAATTATTATAACTCTGAGAAAATAATCAGAGATAAAGAAACAGGTAAGAAAAATTCATACATACAAGGTAAATATGGAATTGAGGTATATCGCTACTCTAAAGATAAACTTGCTATTATGTTTATTACTACTAATTCTAGCAATAATTTAATCCCACAATTAGAATCATTAGGAGTAAAATTAGATAATTTAGTTATGGGAGATCAAGAAAGTATATACATATTCAAAGAAGTAGATTTGCCCAAGGTTCATTCAGTTGTAAAATTTATGATTAAGGGGAAAAATGAGCAGTTAAAAGAATTGAAACTGAAACTAAAACATAAAGATAATAAAGAAAAATAAGTAAAATATAAGGAGTAAATTAATCATGGATGAACACGAATCATATTTAGCACCATGTCCTAATTGTGGTGAAATATTAGATTTAACTATGAAAGAATATTATGAAAGAAAAGAAAAATATATATGTAAGCATTGTAATACCATTTTAATTGGTGATAATTATGGCTCTAAAGAATTTAATGGCATAACAGAAGATGAATATATTGACAATATTAAAATAACATTTTATTGTAACAATTGTAATGAAGAATTAGAAGTAGATTTTTATAATGATATAACAAAAAAGGATATAGTTTGTTCTTGCGGTAAGATGTTTATAGTAAATAAACCTAAATATCCTGATTGCATTGGTTATGGATATACGGATTAGTAATATACTTTTAGTATATTTTAGTATGAGTGATTTAACATTAAAAATCTATACTCAACTCTTAAAATTAACAAATTCAAAAAATACTCATAAACCCAATAATATCAATACTTTATAAGCATTTTTAAGAATAATTTTAAATTAAAATACATAGAAAATCAACAATAACAATGGTTTATAAGCGTTTTATATAATAAAATATTGCTAAAATAAAGACTAATTTAAAGACTTGCTGAGATTTTCATATAAGTTTATGTTAATGAAATTTACTCGTCTTATTTGATTAAATTATATCAAAAAATCAAAGGAGGATATTTTTATATGTTTAAAAAGATAAATGAAAATTGCTATATGGTTATTAATTCAAATAGAAAAAGTAGGAATTATTTAGTTTGTAAAGGTAAAGTTACTAAGTATTATAATTGGTTAAGTAAGTTAGAGAGTAAATTTAGTAGGTTGTTTAATAGTTAGATAGATTTAATAGAATGTAAATATAAATTTATAACAAAGGAAGGTTAAATACATATGAATAATATAAATAATAAAACAAATAATATTTTCATCTATTCAGGTAAACTTACATATAATCAAGATGGTGACTATATCCTCTCCTCTCCTATTCAAACAATAAATATATCTACTATCTTAAAAAAAATATATTGTTGGTATAGTAATCAAATAGATATTAGAATTATGAAAGGTTGTAAGATATTATACAATGAACAAGATGGTAGATTATTAAAAAAATTAGATAAGTATGGTTTAGATAGTTATCATGTAAATGGATTAGATTTAGAGGATGTGCTATTTCATTCAGTAGGATTAGATATTGATATTGAAATATATAATAGTGCGTTGGATGAAATTGAAGGGTTAGAAGTAGTTGTGGAGCAAGGAGATATGATTATTGATGGTACAAAATAGTAATATAAATGAAGGGAGTAATGTATTTAAAGAGATTGATGATAATAGTGATACATATTTTTGTGCTAAATGTTTGAAGGAATTGGATAGTGATGATAGGGATGTAGTGAAAGATGTAGATAACAATATTTTCTGTGACAAGATATGCAGAAGTTATTTTAGAAGTGAAAATAGAAAATTGGTGGAAGAAGTTATAGGTATTAACTAGTATTTACATATAAATTAGAATATAAATAATAAATAATAAAGGAGATTATATTATGAGTGATAACAAAGAATTAATTTGGGTCACAAAAGAACAAGCAGAGATATTTAAAGAATTAGATATAGATGATAATAGAAAGAATTTTGTTGATAAGTTAATTAAAGAAAGAAAATTAGATATTCAAAATAGTATTGAAAGTTTAGATGATGATTTATTAAGGTTAAAAGCATTTACTTTAACTTATAAAACTGAACTTAAAAAAGTTTATGAAGAACAAGAAAAAGTATTAGAAGAATTATGGGAAGAACATGATGAGAAGATTTATGAATTGAAAGAAAAAATCAAACAATTAAAACCAGAATTAGAGAAAGTTACAAGTCAGGTTAAAGAAGTTAGTAATGCTTTAAGTGGTATATCAACATATAGCATTGAAAGATTAATTGATGTTGTATATAAAGTTAATTATATGAGTGAGAAAGATAAAAAGTTGATGATGGATTTGATTAGTTTAACAACAGATAAAACACTATAAATATAAAATATAAATAATAATAAATAAAGGAGAAATTATTATGAAAATTAATAAAAATTTTATTGTATCTGAATATGATTTAGATGAAATTGAAGCAATTATGGAAGAAAAATTACATAATTTTGTAGTAGAAACTTTTGACAAAGAAATTTCTAAAAATATAAAAGTAAAAGCAGAATATATTGAATACATGGATGATAATATGAGATGTTTTAAGGATGAGTTTAGATGTGAATTGTGGTTAGAAGTTAGTTTCTTACAATATAATTATTTAGTTAAAGGTCATGGAGTTAGAAATGAGAGTATTGGTATGATGTTAGAATTCAAAGGTAGTCAACCATTTTATATTGATGGTAAATTTGTGAGTAGAAATGTTTTTGAATGGATACAAGGTGGAATTATACAAAAATGTGAAAATATTTATGGGATTAGTAAGGAATATGTTTATGAAAGGTTTAATGAGTATATGATGGATTGTTAGTTGATTAAATATTTAAAATTATTAGTACAAGGTGTTTTTTGTCCTTGTGCTAATATAAATTATTATAAAATTTATTAATATAATTATTAAAGGAGATTTGATATTTTGAATAAAATATTTTTAGATGATCTACCTAAAAAATATGGATTGGGAGTAAATAGTAATAAATTATGTATTGATTGGGGAAAATGTATTGGATATAAAGTAAGGTTTATTTATAAAGATATAGAAGGACAAATTGAAATTATTAATTATGATGGTAAATATTTAACAATTAAATATTTAAATAAATTTTTTAATATAGTAACAGGTAATTTTACAAGATGTAGGTTAGGTAATTTATTAAATAAGCATACTAAATATTTTAAATTTAATATTGGTGATATTTTTAAAGATAGTAAAAGAGATATAATTTTAATTGATAATTCTATAAAGTATCATTCAGATAATAAATATAAATATTATAAATATAAATGCAATAAATGTGGATGGGAAGAAGGTTGGATATTAGAAGGTCACTTGTTAAAAGGTGTAGGATGTTCTTGTTGTACAAGTCATACAGTAGTACAAGGTATAAATGATATACCCACCACAGCACCTTGGATGGTTAAATATTTTCAAGGTGGATACGATGAAGCTAAATTGTATAATAAAAGTAGTGATAAAAGTATTAATATGATTTGTCCTGATTGCGGTAAAACTAAAATTTTTAAAATAATTAGGTTATACAATCAGCATAATATAAGTTGTCAAAAATGCGGAGATGGTAAATCTTATCCAGAAAAATTTGCTTTTAATTTATTAGAACAATTAAATATAAATTTTATTTCTGAATATAATCCAGATTGGATTAAACCTAGAAGATATGATTTTTATTTTAAATTAAATGATAAAGAATATATACTTGAAATGGATGGTGGGTTAGGTCATGGAAATAAAAATAATTTAAATGGTAAAACAGCAGAAGAAACAAAAAATATAGATAATTATAAAGATTTAAAAGCAAAAGAAAATAATATTGAAATTATTAGAATTAATTGTAAAATATCAGATTTAGAATATATTAAAAATAATATATTACATAGTAGATTAAATGAATTATTTGATTTATCTAATATAAATTGGTTAAAGTGTCACGAATATGCTTGCAAATCAATAGTAAAAGAAATATCAAATTTATGGAATAGCAATATCAATAGTACTATTGATATTGCTAAAATTGCAAATATACATTGTACCACAGTAAGAAGATATTTAAAACTTGGTAGAAGTTTAGGATGGAATGATTATGATGAAATTATTGTAAAAAAAAATGCACCACTTAAAAATAATGTTAAAGTAATATGTTTGAATACATTAGAAATATTTAATTCATTAAATGAAGCAGCAGATAAATATAATATATTATATGTTTGTATTTCTAGTTGTTGCAGAAAAATTAGTAAATCGGCAGGAAAACTGCCAGATGGAACAAAACTAAAATGGATGTATTATGATGAGTATTTAAAAGAAAATGAGGTGGTTATTTGAAATCACCTACTCTATATACAATAAGAAAATTTACTTTAAAACAAATAATAGATAATGATTATATTTTATCTATCCCCTACTCTCAACAAAAACTATATGAAATAAAACAATCTGATAATATGTTATTTCGTCAAGTAAGACTAATTACTAATGATCATAATAAATATAATAAATACATAGTTTTTTTAGATTGTACAGGTTGGAAATCTAAAGAAAAACAATTAAGAGAAATATTAAGAAATGGTTTTCATGTTAATGGAGTACATTTTATACATACTGAAAAATCAGCATCAATGAGTAGGAATTCAGTAATTGGATTTGTTGATGCAATTATAGAAACAGAATTAGATAAAAGAATTACAATGGATATGAAAATTGAACAAACTGTACTTGCAAAACTTTTAGCTTATCGTGGTTTATTTTTCTCAGGTTGTTTTTGTTTAGAAAATTGGTATCCTAATATTGTAGTAATTGATGATTATTCAGTAATTATACCTAATCAACATATTAAATATTTAATCGATACAGAAAAAGAATATATAAATAAAGAAGGTAAAACATGTATATGGAAAGAAAAAGGTATTAAAGAAGATCATCGCAATGTTGAAATAAATCTTTGGGATGGCAGTGGAATTCATTCACCAGAAATAACAAAATACATAAAAGAACAAATACAACCTGAAGAAAATCCAACTTCCATATTATGGAGATTCCCTTATTGCAAAGGGATGACTCATGAAGTAGATTTTAAACTTTGGTTTAAAAATGAAACAAATAAAACAACAATAACTGACATCTTTGGTGTAACTCATAATATAGAAAATGTTGATATTATTGTAGGTAAATCTTTTTATAAAGGTTACGGATATTTTAAAGAATATAATGATTATAGGGATTGGGAAAATTATTGGTATGTTTTCAAAAAATATAATCATTGTATAGGAGTATCAATGTGGAATTATAGTTTTGAAAATGAACCTAGAATGAAAAAGGGAAATTATCAAATATTTCAAGATTTAGATTTGGATTTTGAGAATTTTTTAGAATTAGCAGATTATACAAAAGAATGGATAGATAAAATAATTAATGGTGATTTAATTTATACATATTGTTTTTTAGGTTTATTTGCAGATCGTTATAGACCAAGTAATGATTATATGAAAGCAATATTGAAAAATAAAGAAATGCTTAAAGAAGAAAGTGTTAGAAAATATTTAATTGAGTTATTAAAGAAAAATATTGATTTAATGAAATGTGGAAAACTATTTTTAGATGGTTCATTTAAATTTGTAGTTTCAGATATAATTATGTTTCTTCAATATATTTCTGGAGATAAAAATCCTAAAGGCGTTTTAAATTCAGATGAATTTTATAGCAAAGATATTAATGGTACTATTTTAGGAGAAAGAATAATTGAACGTAATCCACATATTTCTCATGAAGAACATGTAATATTAAAAGGTGTAAATCATGATTTATTAAATAAATATTGTAATAATTTATCTAATTTATGTCAAGTGAATGGCAAAAGTATTTGTTTACCAAGGTTAAATGGGGCAGATGAAGATGGAGATCGTGTGTTCGTAATTGATTCAGATATTATGAAATCTGGAATAAAACTTGATTTGCCAATAGTTCTTGATATGGAAGATAAAATAACTGCCTTAAAAGAAGATATTAATACAGATAATATTATTGAATGTACTATAAGGTCTATGACATCTTTAGTTGGTGAAAGTAGTAATTGTGCAACATGTTATCATAATAAATCTCCAAAATCAGATGAACAAAGAAAAAAATATTTAGAATGGATAAATATCTTATCAATTGTTAATGGAAAAGCCATAGATTTTGCTAAGACTGGAGTTATTTTTAATATACCTAGACATATCGCTAAATATTCTAAACCTCTCCCCTATTTTATGAAATATGCAGGTAAATATTATAAAAATTTAAAAAAGTTTAATAAATCACAAAGCAATTTAAATCGATTAGCATGGCATATTGAAAAATGGCATAAACAAATTAGATTTAAAAGAAAATTTAATGATTTTGACTATAATATTATGATTGATGATAGTATACCATATAATGAAGATAAATTTAATAAACTTGAAGAATTATATTTAGAATATTTAAAAGAAATGAAAGAATTAGGCAAACAAAGTGCTATAAGTAATAATTATGATAATTATAAATATTATTTTGACAACAATGATAAATTAACCAGACAAGATGTTTTAAATACTAAAGTAAATTGGGATTATTATTTAAACATATATAAAGATAAAGCAAATATTATTTGTTCAAATCAAAAAGAACTTGCTAATTTATGTGTTAAATTATGTTATGAAAAATACCTTAAGAAAAATAAAAAATTTATATGGACAGTTTCTTCACAAGGTATAATAGATAATTTACAACAAGTAAATACAGAATTACCCATAGGAGATAATAATGGTGATTATGAATATCTTGGTAAAAATTATAAATTGCAGGAGGTAAATATTATTGTTAAATGAAAAATATGAAATAATTGCACTCTTAAATGGTGAAAGAATTAATAAAAAATATACATATAGAAGTTGTTATTTATTGGCTAAACATTTTAAATCGTTAAGTTACGATCTTATTAAAACTAGAGAGGAAATATTTGCATGGGCAAATAAATTTAAAATTTTTATTACTGATGACTTAAATAGTATTATTCAGAGAGCATTTGATGATAAAAAAGAAATAGCAGAAATTATTGAAATAAAAATTAGCAATGATGACATAAAAGAAATATTAAAAAGATTTGATAAATATAATACTAGATTAACTGCTTTTGCAATTTTATGTTTTGCAAAAAAACATGCCAATAAATACGGAATGTTTTATATGAGTAGAGTTGGATTATCTAATTGGATTGGCATAGATCAAACAAGTTTATCAAAGAGACATATTAAAGAATTAATTGATTTTGGATATATAGAAAAAATAAGTAAAAATGATATTAAGCATATTAGAATAAAAAATAAACAAGTTTCTAAAATACTTATTTATAAAATAAAAGTTAAATATAATAATCTAGGAGATTATATTGTTGAAGATTATGATATTAGAAAAGAGTATGAAAAAATTATTGCTGATTATGAATACTATAGTAGTATGGTAAATGATAGTGGCAAATAATAGTGGCAGTATATTAAAATAAATAAAATAAATTAATTGCGGTGGATGTCTTCGGACTACACTTTAGAGAGTAGGATGCATCCTACTCTCTTTTTAATTTCCTCATTCGTTTTTCTATTTTCGTTTCTTTTTTAAAAAATCAAAAAACAAAAAACTAAATAAAAATAAATATAAAAGGAGAATCCAACAAACATTGAAACAAGTCACAAAGGAAGAAAAAGATTTACTAATAAAACATAATATTCTCAAAATGGAAATGGGTAAGTATCCAGATTTAAGTATCACATCAAAACGTAAGAAAAATAGGAAAAGGTATTATGTCCCTGATTTTATGATTAATGTACTTAAGGATAAACTAAAAATTAATAACAAATAAAAACTAAAAAACTAAATAAGAGTGCAATAAAAATTTTCTGTAAAGGAATGAAAATTCATGAAAGAAGAACGAAAAACAAAAAAAGTTTTTTGTGATACAAATGTTCTACTTAACTCAAAATTTAATCTCCAAGATTACCAAAAAGTCTATATCTCAATAGTTTCAATAGAAGAATTAGACAAACTTAAAAGAGATGAAAGAATATCATATCAAGCAAGGAAAATAATCAAAGATATAAATTTTGCTGATAATGTAGTAATAATAACAAAAAGTGATTTTAATACAGCAAATAGATTATTTTTAGAACATGGTAACGACAATGCTATTTTAAATATGGCATATGATGTTTATATTGATGATAATGAAGTTTTATTTTTGTCAGATGATTATAACTTAATTGTCAAAGCAGATAAAGGATTAGGATTACCATGTAAAATATTTGAATTTGATGATGGTAAGAGTGATGATATTTATACTGGATACAAAGAAGTCATTTTATCAAATATAGAATTAGCAGAACATTATCAGAATCCTATTAATAGATGGGATTTATTAAATAATGAATATTTGATTATTAGGGATGAGAATGGTAATGTAGTGGATAAACAGAAGTGGAATGATAAAAATTTTACATTTATTCCTGTAAAATATAAACCATTTAAATCAATTTATTTTCCTGATTTTAAACCAAGAGATGAATATCAGATGTTAGCAATGGAATCATTAATAAACAATGATTTAACTTTATTGTTTGGGAAAGCTGGAGTAGCTAAAACGATGATTTCTTTATCTTGGATAATGCAAAATATACATACTGGTAAAATAGGCAAATGTGTAATCGTATTTAATCCAGTTAAATTAAGAAATAATGAACAACTTGGTTTCTATAGCGGCAATAGAACAGAGAAACTTTTGCAAAATTCCATAGGTGGTATATTATCAAGTAAATTTGGTGATATGAATTTAGTTGAATCATTAATTAATAATGGTAAATTGATGATTATCCCAACTAGTGATATTAGAGGTATTGAAATATCAGAAAATGATTGTCTATTTGTTAGTGAAGGGCAGAATACAGATGCTTATACTATGAGAACAATTATTCAGAGAGCAAAAGAAGGATGTAAAATTATAATCGAAGGAGATATGTTAGAACAGCAGGATTTACGTAATTGTAGAGAAAATGGTATGCAGAGAATTATAGATGTATTTAAAGGCACTGAGTATTTTTCTTGTGTAAAATTGAAAAATGTTTATAGAAGTCCAATTGCTGATATTGCTCAGAATATTTAAAAATATTAAAATAAATATATTGACACATCCCCCTCTCTTATGTTATTATAATATCAGAAATCAATACAATAACTTTCCATATATAAATAAAAAATTTATTAGAATATTAAAATAAATATGTTGACAGCCTAAATACAATATGTTAATATGTATTCAGAAACACGGACTGACTACAAAACAAAAATTACTCGTAAATGTAAAATAAAAAGACGATAACAGCAATTTGTAAATTTAATTCTTTGTATGAATATTACATCTTAAAAATCGTCTTGACAAATATAATTAATAATTTAGGCACTCTCAGCAATTTTAAAATCAAATAATAAATTATTGATAGTTTTATTTTTGTGCCTAGTAATATTAAAATAAAAGATGCATACAGCAAATATTTTTAAAATCAAGTTATAATGATTTAATTGCAAGAGTTGTGATGACTCATTTTTAAAAAAGTAACAATTGCATCTTGAAAATATTAAAAATCCTTATAAGATACTTACAGCAAAAATAATATAATACTTTTTAAGTGAATTAAAAAAAATAATATTATAAATTTAGTATCTTGGAATTAATTTTTAAGAAAGACACATACAGCAAATTTTCATACATATGAATACAAAAAACAAGAAAAATTAAATCAAATTTAAGATTATCTATATGTCTTGTATAAGACAATTACAGCAAATTTATAATTTACATTATATAAAATTCAAATGAATAGTTACTAAATGAACAATCAAAAATTACAATGAAAATAATTATCAATGAATAAAAATGCTGTGTCTTGTAAAAATTAAATTTGAATAAAAGGGAGAGGATTTTATGACTGAGAAATTTGTAAATGCTTTAAAAAGTGAAGATAATTTTACATTAACTGAGAATGGTGCAATTGCATTAAAAAGTACATATAATTCGTTAGTTGATTTATTTGGACAAATTGGTGCATTAAGAAATCGTACTGAACAAGATATTGAAACTTTGTTTGTTAAAGCATTTAGTGAAGATAAATTATTAGCAACTAAAATGGCATTTTATGCTCGTAATGTTAGAGGTGGACTTGGTGAGCGTAGAGTATTTAGGATTATAATAAAATTTCTTGCAAAATTATATCCTGAAATAATGAAGAAAAATATTCAACATATTAGTCACTTCGGTAGATATGATGATTTATATGAATTTATAGGTACAAAAGTAGAATCTACTATGTGGAATTTAATTAAAGAACAATGGAATTTAGATATTCAAAATATGAATGAAAATAAACCTATTAGTCTCTTAGCAAAATGGATGAAATCTTGTAATACTAGTTCTAAAGAATCAATTAAACTTGGAAAATTAACTGCTAAAAATCTTGGTTTATCAGAAAAAGAATATAGAAAAA
>Ga0209318_1001049_pt1 | contig 20102 bp, 33 predicted proteins | sample RifGroE1_FD_183999 | JGI IMG/M metagenome (GOLD analysis project Ga0209318, IMG submission 183999) | Groundwater microbial communities from Rifle, Colorado, USA - Groundwater E1 (SPAdes) (version 2) | ecosystem: Environmental > Aquatic > Deep subsurface > Groundwater | place: Rifle, Colorado...
CGGGACATTCTGCGTTGAAGCATTCATATCCCTTATTGGTTAACTGTAGATATTCGCATTGATCGCACATAATCCTGATCCTCTCTTTCGCGTCTCAACTCGCCCCCGTTGGTCTCCCGTGAGGTGGGGCGGCTTATGGCATATCTTCAGCATGCCAGTGCCCGTATGCCTCGTTTGCATCCAGATGCCTATCGCAGATTTCACAGTAAACGCCGCCCGTATTAATGGATGAATCCACCGGGAGACCAACGGCCAGCTGTGAACCGGTCGGATCGGGCTGTTGTTCGCCCTCACGGGCGACCAACAAAACGCTCGACCCGACTTGACCCGCAGTCGCTACAGGAGGGGTCAAGTCACCGTCCTGATCGCAATAACACATCCCCATGCACATACACATTGCCCCCTCCTGTCGCTCCGCTGCGGGTCAGCTGGCCGTTGGGCGCTACCAATAGTTTGCGGTAACGCTAATTTTATACGTGCAATGGTGCCGCTCGCAAATGTCCTTAGCCCACGCTTCAAGCTCGGCTTTCTGTGCCGCGAGGTCATCCCATGAAATCTGTTCGCCGTATCCATACGTCACAAGGTCGAAAAATATCAGGTCGCCTTCTTTGGCCGAAATTTGATAGCCCTCTTCGTACTCGTCTTCCATGATTTGGTTGTGGTAGTCCTTGCCCGCGATGGTTATATCGTTGTCATAGGCTACCTTTGCCTCGTCCCGAATATCGTGCATGGTTTTCCGCGAAAGGTTCTGCGGAGTCAACGTAAGCAGCAATATTGCATTTGGATGTGTGCTCATTAATAGGTTCCTTTCTCAAAGAAATTAAAACCGCGCCCAACCAACGTATCGACGGGCCGCAAGACCCGCGCCCGTCATCCGGGTGTTCTCTGCCCGCGTGGAGCGGGTTGCTCTACACTTCACTTCCTTCACAGATTTCACGATCCTCGCATAGCTCACAGTCCATGCTGGGGCATTCAATAGGCTCGCAGCCCGGTTCATCTGATAGAAACGGGTCTGGCGGGCAGAGAACGGGGGCGAGTTGAACTGCAGCCGCCTCGACCTCGATCTGCCCTGGTGAGGCGGGCAGAGAACCCCGAGTTCGAGACGGCGAGACGCTTTCGTTCACTGCGGGCTTATGAGCCCCATAGGGTACGTAACACGATTCTGCCATTTTAAGGAGTGCCGCACTTGGTTTGTTATTCGTATGATCTTCGCTCATAATCCCTCCGTTCTCTTTCGCGTCTCAACTCGCCCCCGTTATGCGTCTAAATTCTGCGGCCCCACGATAGCGGGACGTATCAGGTCGATGTATGAGTCAACATCTTCTTTTTCGGTAAGCACTGTGCCGGTCGTCTCCTCAGCGCTTGGCAAATCGCATTCTTCCAGATCCTCGGGCTTGATTCCAAATACTTGCCGATCAAATATGACGGCATTGTACTCTCCGGTCACGTTGACCGTTAATGTCCCGTTCTCCGAATATGAATACAGCGTCACTCTGCTTCCCGTTGTTTTCATATTATAGAGCCTGTCCGGGGGAAATCGTTTACATAAATCCTGAACCATCGGAGGTCGTGAGGCAACCCATTCGCCCCATGCTTTCTTTTGCTCGTCGCTCCATTCGATAACTTTTGCCATGACTGCCTTTCCGACGAGGACGCATAACAATTGCGTCCAAACCGTCTACGCTTCGCTTGCGGTTGACGCAAGCGTTCTCTGCCCGCGTGGAGCGGGTCGCTTATGCGTGTTTTACAAAGTAGTGTTTCATCCAAGTGTCTATGTACTTGTATGTACGCTTGCAGTCGGGACATTGAACGCGCCCCGATTTATCATATAAAATCCGTGCGATCTCGTTCCCCGCACTTTTGCAGTTAGCGCTCATAATCCCTCCGTTCTCTTTCGCGTCGCGTCTCAACTCGCCCCCATTATCACAGCGCTCTTATAAGGAAACTAATCCTTTTTCTAAACTGGCAACACGACACTTGTTTTCCCTGTCTTGTCCGCTATAGTCTTTATGCAATTGCGTGAGCAGGCAATCTGTATCCCATCTTTATCGGATCTCTGGAACCATTCCGGGGGTTTCTCGAACTCTCGGTGTCCCATCATTCCAATCTGTTGTTTGCCGCAGCCATCACAAATATAGATTACTGGCATGTCGCCTCCACGATGCCTCCGGGGTTGGAATTTTCAAAAATCTACCGCTGGCACGCAATCGGAATCCTCGATAATCTCTTTGCCGCAGTAGCAGCAAAACTTAAAATCGTTTGCTTTCGGTGTTCCATTGGTGAGACAAAATGCTTGATCGCAAGATGTTTCCCATAGGTCCGTATCGTCGTCGGCGCGGGACCAAAGGCACGCTTTCTTGTTCCTATTGAGAAAGCGCTTCGTCAATCTGAAGCATTCCGTAATGGTTACTCCGCACAATATCATAAGAACAATAAACCCAACAAAGCCCATTGCAGTAGAAAGTATTTTAGCTATATCCATGACGATCATTCCTCCCGACGAAATGAAAATTCCAACCAGTCAATCCACCCGACTAAAAGCGTCGGGCGGGTGACTTCATGTTCTCCATCATTTCCCGAGAACGTATATCGCACGTCCACGCAAAAGCATCCCCTGTGCGCTTCAAGTTATTGAACATATCGCGTTCATGCGAAATTGCGCCAATCAAAAACGACATAACAACAAGAATAATACAGATAAATTCTTTCATGCTATCCTTTTCCGGGACGCTAACAAAAGCGTCCACAACTACGCTACGCGAGTGTGACGCTCGCGTTGCTCTGCCCATCGGCCGCCATCTCTGGCGGCCTTAATCAAAAGGGATGGGGCCCTCACCGTCGCCGGCGGGCACCGGCACTCCCTGGGGGACAGCCTGCGCCAGGCCGAACTCCAGGATCAGCGGACGGATAGAGGTCGTATCGCCGAACTGGTCCTCGATCCCCCGCAGCGCCCCCTTCACCCGGTAAACCTCGCCTCCCCGGAAGTACTTCTCCTGCCCGTCATCGATCGCCAGGTTGAACGTATTCTTGTACGACCTGCTTCCCTTCGTCGTCTCCGTCGTCAGCACTATGACGGGTTCACCCTCCGGGCTGTAGCGGATATCGTCCACCCTACCCACCAGGATGAATACCGCGCGAAGATCCGTCAGATCCTTGCTCGGGCACAGGTTCCACTCGAAAAAGTTATAGTTGCTCTTCATCGCCCCGTCGCGGTGTTTGTACTGAGAGAACACGCCCTCCAGCCGCAACGTCTTGCCGGTGTTTTTCTCTGCCAGAAACCGCTTCGCCGGCTCCTCCTGCATGATCTTCCCGAAAACCTGCACCTTCCCGAAATCGTTGATGCAGGAAAGCTGGAGATTGCAGCAGACGAGCTTCTTCTCCGGGTCCTCCGAGCGGCTGTCTTTCATCTTGTCTTCCGTGGCCGAGACCACCTTGCCCCAGACAATGCCCTTGTTGAAATGCGCCGGAGTGCTCATACAAACCTCCTCAGATTGCGCTTGAGCCAGTTTTCCTTCTCCGGCAGCGCGAAGGGCACCAGTTTACATTCAACGACCTGGACGTCCGAAATCGCCAGCCCGACACCCACGATGTGAGGCAGAATATGTTCCGGCCCGTCGACCGAAACGATCACTACGGAATTGTTGATGCTCAGCGAATGCTTCACCGCCGCCGGAGACCACAACCCGTCAAAAACCCTTATCCGGCCCTGAGACCCGGATATTATCCCGGCCAGGCTCGTCTTTCCCGATCCCGCCGGCCCGTGAATGATGATCAACTCTCCCATTGATTAACTCCCCTCTCCATTTTGTTATCGACAGATATTCTGCCTCTTGCCATCATTCCCTCACCTCAACGCCCGGGAACCGCATCAACCAGAACGCCAGCACGAGAACCAAAGCGCAGGCGATCACCACGAGGCAGAGCAGCCCGATTACCAGGCCGTGCATGATCTCCGTATAAATATGTGCAATCATCGCTTCCCTTTGCCCTCCGGTCCTTCCGTGGATGCCCCGATGCCCAGGGATATTTGTTCGTCCGGCTGCCGGTGGATCCGCCGCTGAAACTCCTCATTCGAAATCTTCCCGGATATCTTCATGAGTAGACAATTAACGTGGTACATCCCTATCTTCCTTCGCCTTGCCAGTCCGCTAACCATATTGACCCCCTTTCGGTGATCAGTTCAGGTTCACCTCTATCCAGATGCAAGGGCAGCAGCCCACCTGGAGCCGCTGACTTGCCTTCACGATATAGATCATCGTCTTGCCTGCCGATCGGAGGATTATCATGCCTTCATCCCTATTTTGTTCACGACCGCGCCGCACTCGACACAGTACTTATTGTCAGTCCCGGGAGATTTTACCGGCTGTTTCTCTGACCTGCAGTTCCAGCACATTTGCGTCTCCTTCTTTCGGTTGTCATCCATCGCCAAACTAAAGGTCCACTACAGGGTGCAAAAAAATGGGCTTGCCGCCCACTCTGTTTTTTTCCAACCCTGCCGACGCTCTATCCCACAGCAAACCACTCATGAGGAAAGCAATCGTTAATCTCAGCGGACAGAATTTTGTGCCTCATCCCGTAATAAAAAACAACCAGAGATCCGACCTCTGCCATCTTTATGATCGAATCCACGCACGTGTCCGGATTGAACTTCTTTGCAGCTTCTATAACCACCCGAGCCTTGATCTCCAGGATCAGCGCCAGCTGATATTTATGGAACTCGCTCTCTATCCTGACGAGGGGAAATGTCACGGCGAGACCCCCTTTTTCTCACTCCGAACTCCCAACTCAGAACTCCGAGCTGCATTAAGCTGCTTCCCGCCCTTCCCCATCATCCTGCCCGCCCCGATCGGAACCACCGTAGCCGACGACTTGATCCTGCTTTTCATGGCCTCGATCTTTCGCTCCTGGTCCATCCGCAGCATCTCCGCATTCTCACGCTCGAGCCGGGCCTTCGTCCCCAGATTCGAAAGGTACAGCACGACCTCTGATTCTATCCAGCGCTTCGGCTTACCAAAGGCACCCATCGCCTTGCCGTGCCGGCGGATAAAAAAAGGCCGGAGCTTATATTTTGTTTCAAGATCATTCTGATCGAGGACAACGATGCCGCTCATAGCATCTTCCCCGTCGCCTGCAGGTTGGAGAGCACCATCAGCGCAACCGTCTGGCGAAGAAGATGCCATGCCTCCCGCTGTATTTTTTCATTCTCTTTTTTGTCGATGCCATCTTTTTCAAGGGCCTTGGATGAGACGGTAACCAGGTCTCCGAATTCCTTAGCAGTCTTCAGCAGTTCCCTGGTAATGTCCGTGGGTTTGATGGAACGGATGTTTTCGGGGATGTCGATGCCGATGCGCTTGAACCTCTCCTCCAAGTACACGATCGGAGATATGTAATCCTCCCGGGGATCTCCGAACGCAATAGCGATCTCCATCATCTGCTCCATCACGTCCAGATAATTACGGCTGCCGGAAGGATAGCGGCATGATGGGTCTTCTGTGCAGCTTGACTCCTCTGTCCATTTATAAACCGTGCTCGAGTTCAAGCCGAGGCGCTGCGCGAATGTCTTTGCCCGGTCCTTTATAACAGCCTTGTTCGCCTCGTGCGATTTCATCGCTGTCCCCCGCAGTTCAGAACGCGGTCGATAGTGCTGTCGTATGCGCCTTGTTCGCATCTCTGCGCCCGCTCCTGCTGCGACGCTAGGGTCTGTGCCGGCGTCGGAGGCTGCAGCCTGTCAGTCTCGTATGAACCCAGAAACAGCCACAAAAGAATGATCACTGAAAATCCGTCCATTGTTTCCTCCCGTCCTAGTGGACCCTCGACGCCACGAGATATTGACCCTGAATGAAAACAAAAAAGCAGTCGCCTCCCATCGTCTTCGCCTTCTGCAACGCCTGATAGGATAACGACTGCTCGCCGAACACCTTTGCCATAAACTCAACCGTCGATCTGCTGATATGCATGGCACACCTCCGCGCTAAATTCGCCCCGCAACCCGGGACCGGTCTTGAGATCTGGCGGATCGGCAGGGTCCGGTTCCCGGGCGCAGGACTATTCCCGTCCAGACGCTCGAGGCGGTCACGGACAGAAACTGTATAAAACGCAATCTAGGTTGTAATTGAAAAGGCCCTTGGGGTTTGCTATCGTGATCGCCAGATCTCATAATTCCAAGGTACTCTATTTTTCAGTATTTGTCAAGGCATATTTCGCTATTAAGATGAATTCGACAAAAAGGGGTTTTTTAAATATGATAAACGGACACTTAGAGAATCGACAAATTAGTGAACTTAAGGTACAGTTTTTTACTATGGCGGGTCGAGCAGTAGATATCGATGATGTAATCAGGAAAAATTTGCGCAGAATTATCGAAGAGCGTGGTTTAAAGCAGAATCACGTTGCCCGTAAGATCGGCGTTGCCCCGTCACAGATCAGCGACATTCTTTCTGGCCTTAAAAATATGGGCAAAGACATGATGACCAGGCTGTGTACTGAGTTGTCCATCGATCCTTGGGAGTTCTACGTCACAGAGAAAAGCCCGATCGTAAAGAATCCGCGAGAGCAGCAGCGGCTGTATATATTCCGGGAAGAAGAGCGATTGGGCATCGCCGAGGAGATCGCGCGATACGAAGAATATCAGATCTACAGGGCGAAGGTAAAACAGGGAGGGGGCGCGGGTTCCCGCGAGGAGCGGCTGGAGCAGATCGGCCAGGTGCTCAGCAAGTACGTACCCCAGGCCACCATGGAACAGATGGTCCAGAAGGTTCCGCGCCTGGCCCCCATACTCAAGAAGAAAAAACGGGAACAGAAAAAGAAGGTAGGCTAGATCGAATGATCTTCATGCGGAGCCCGTATCGCCTTCCGGGTTTCGCCCACCAGGTCAACAAGCATTTTATACGGGCACTCACTACAGGGCTGAGCAAGCGGCGCTGCAGCCGGGCCGGGCCTGATTTTTTTCTGAAAAGCATTTATCTCGAAAACAGTTGCAGATAATTTCATGATTCCCTCCAGCTAGAAGTATACGAATCAGGGATTATTATATCATGCTGGAATTTTTAGATCGGGGTATTTTTAGGGGAGTCCAAATCCAGACAGGGGTCGAAAGGGAGGAAGTCATGTCGTACAAATTACTCGCAGGAGAACAGATCGTCTATCAAGGCCGGCAGCACTGGCTTATGCTCGTCCCGGCCGCGGTCATCCTCTTCATCACCTCGACAATTCTCACCGGCCCTCGCGGCGTTGCCTGGCCGTTCATGGCTGCCCTAGCCTGGTTCGTTGTCAAGATCATAGAATTCCGCAGCTCCTCCTTTGTCGTCACCAACAAGCGCGTCATCATCCGTACCGGATGGTCCACCAAAAACAACTTCGAGCTGCTCCTCGGCAAGATCGAAGCCGTCAACGTCAGCCAGTCCTTCTCCGATCTCGGCACCGTCACCGTCGTAGGCTCCGGCGGCAGCTCCGTCAAGATCAAGAACCTCAAGTCCCCCGAAGACTTCAAGCACGCCATCCAGGGCGAGGCCTCCAGATAGTTCATGGCGTACATCGTCGAGCGGAACGGCTGGATGTACATCTGCTATCCCGATCCTGCAAACCCCGACAAAGAGAAACGGACCAGCCTCAAGACCAGGGACCGGGATCTGGCCGAAGAGATCGCCAAAGACTACAACGGCGCCGAGCGCTGGGATCTCCTCGGCCTGCCCGAGAAGAACAAAAAACTGAACCCTCCGCTAAAGGACCTTTTCGACGAATACCTGGAATACAGCAAAAACAACAAAGATCCCCGCACCCTCCGGGACGACAAGCTCTATATAGAAAATTTTCTGCGCCCCTCCTTTGAGCACCTGCGAACAAACGATCTGAACAAAAAGCACCTCGAGGATTTTGTCGGCAAGCTCAAGAACTGGACCGTGAAAAACGAACAGGACGAGGAGGTCCCCGCGCCCTATCATCCCCGTACCATCAACCTTCGGCTTCAGTGCCTTCGCGCCATGCTCAACCGGGCGGTCGACAACGGCATGATCTATAAGGTCCCCGTAAAGGTCAAGCTGCTCAGGTGCCCGAAGTCTCTCCCGAAGTACGCCACCCCGGACCAGATCGCAGCCTGGCTCCCGCACATCGACAAGCCCCTCAACCGGTACCGGGCCATCCTGTCCCTCTGCACCAGCATCGCAGATAGCGATCTGGGAAAGCTCCGCTGGGACAAAAACTATGTCAAGGAATTCGGACTGATCACTTACAAGAGGAAAAAGACCACAGAGGATATCGTCATCACGCTGAACGCATGGGCACTCGAAACCATGGCTGCACTCGAGCAATTCAAGGACGGCCCCTATATTTTTCACGGAGTCATCAGCACCCGGAAAGCCTACGACAACGCCTCCCTGAACAGTGGGGTAAAGATAACGTCCCACATGCTCCGGCACAGCTTCGCCACTTGGGCACTGTCCGACGGCGAGGACATAGCCAATATCCAGCTGATAATGGGACATGCCAGTATATCGAAACCCCAAATATATGCCACGGTCATGCCTCTGTTCCTGGCACAGACCACCGGGGCCATCGACAGGATGAGACCGCCATCAACTCTGCAGCCAAGCCCGGGAAAGGACCTTTCCGGCACGATACCTGTACAGCCCGATAAACAAAAAGAGCCGGTCAGTGATTGACCGGCGCTAATCTATTGTTTTTATTTTAATTTTTGGTGCGCCCGGCAGGAGTCGAACCTGCGACCTGCGGATTCGAAGTAGTCTGCCTGCGCGTAAGTTATTGATTTTTAATGATGGCAAGATTAAAAATCCTGCGGGAAGATCAAAAATCAGGCGGGATAGTAACACAAAAACTGTACAAGGTCAAATTCTATCTGCACTTCCTCACTCGCTCAATCGTGTCCAGGTACCCCCCCTGCTCACACTGCTGCTGCTCTGCCTGGGCGATCTCGGCGATCTGCTCCGGGGTCAGCGGGTTGGCCTCCCCCTGCTCATAAGATGTTGCTACCAGCGAAATAAACCAGAATGCGATGATAAACTCAAGCATAGTCTCCCTCCTCACATCATATTCGCAAGAGTATAACACAAAAACACCATGCCTGCCCGACTATTTTCAGAGAGCTCATGACGCCCGCAAAACCTTCAACTTCACTCGGTCCTTTTTGAAGTCCAGGTCCTTGTTCACGACCTGGTACTTGACCCCGCTGATCCCGGTCAGGTCCGTAGACGGGACCCGGCGGTGGGTAATGCTGACCATGTCCCCAACCTCCAACGCCATGAACCGCAGATCCAGGGAGAACTGGAGAATGTCGGGGATGTTCTTGAACCGGGCGATGATCTTATTCGACAGGTCGGCCAGCTGGCTTGCCTGCGCCGTCTTGGTCCAGTAGTCCTTAACCTCCTTGGTTTTGGTCTCTCCCCAGTTGCTCTGGCTCGTGGAGTCAGTGTTTATGTCCAGAGCGGCAAAGTTCTTCTGGTCCGTTCCGGTCGTTCCGTCGTGGTTAAAATATATATACGTCTTGTTTATGAGGTTATCGGCATTGCTCTGATATGTCAGGTCCTGGATCTCGGTTTCGGTCAGATCTAGGATCGCCGCCTCGGACGCGTCCCACCTCTTGAGCTTCACCTTGCCGTCTGCGTTCGGGATGAAAAACGCCCCCAGCAGGATCCGGAGCTCCTCCATGAGCGCCTTTGCGTCGAACGTTTTGCCTGTCAGGGTGCGCGTAATGGTCCATCCGTCCGTGGCAATCTTTACCGTGTTTATGCTGTCCTGGTCAAGATACCGGTCCGCTGTCCCGATGTATCCCTTGGCAAGGCTTATGATCGTGTCGGTGTGATGCTGCGCGGTGAAGGTCACGTCGTCGGATACGGTCTGCCATTTTGCCGGCACCATGACATCCTGCCACGATCCGTGAAAATCGCGCAGCTTCAAGGTCACCTCGTCCTTGTTGCTCAACGACCAGTCGCTGACCATGCCCCGATAGTAATTCACAAAATCCGCCTCCGCGAACCCGTCCGCAATGAAGCCCATCAGTACCCGGACTTCCTTGTTCTTCGGGTACTCGCTCTTAAGATAGTTCGAGATCTGTTTGGTCAGGGCAAGCTTGACCGACACCTGCCCGATCGTTGACGCCCTGAACATATCGATCGTGGTCTGAAGCGTGGACACATCGGAGACAGACGGCTCATACCCGAACCTTGGATGATCGGCTACGGACAGGTATATGGGGAAATAGGCCATGATCGACCGGACAGAGGGCGTGTACTGGCCCGTCGTTGTCAGGGTAGCCTTCACCCGATAGTAACGCTTGAGGTCGCTGATGGCCTGCCCATCGGTCACGGTACCCAGCGCCGTCTCTTCTCCGGCAAAGGCCCCGGTCGCCGAAGACCACGCAATAAAAACAACGGCGGTGGCAGACGGCAGAAGCGTGGAGAACCGCCACTCTCCCGGATCTGCGGGGGTGCTCCCCAGGTCCATGTTCGCAGTCACCAGATATTTATTCGAGTAGTACCCTTCGAGTTTAAAATAAAAATCGTTCGACGCGTAATCACTAAATGAGGTATAATCGTCATAATTGACAACAGCGAAACCGTCAGCATAGGGGTTTGTCGTCTGCCACGAGAACGCCATCTCTACATCAGTGTAATAGTCCGGCGACGCGGTGACCCAGTAATACGTGTTCGCGGAAAGAACGATGGCGGTAGGGGCGACGACAGTAAATACCTGCGCAGTGGCCGGCAGGGTAACATTGGTCTGCCAATTCCCTATCATTGCGCTGAAGTTAGGGTGGTTCGTACCCGCGTTGTGCGCAAAAATTGAGAACGACACGGGGAGCGTCCCGGCGCCGAGAGGGTATCTGGCTTTAAAAGTGAACTTTGCAACAGACGGCCCTGATGCGGTATTTCCGGTCTTGAACTTTTGACATATCCTCTCACCATAGAATCCGTGGATCGTCACCTCCCCATTAGACGTGACCTGTGACAGAACGTACGCCGGCAGCAGGATATCCCCCGCGCTGGTCGTCAGGTCGATATCGGAGCTCTTGTCCGGGGAAGCATTCCAGTCCGCCTGCAGCGTTTCCTCGTGGGAGATCGTTCCCGTGCTCGTCATTTTAACGATGAATGCCGGACTATTGGGCTGCTTCTGCAGCTCTGCCTCGAATTTAGCGGGGAATGTTATCATTGTCGACGTTATTCCTTCCGGCCCACGAGTGCCAGCTTGTTATCAACGTACAGCCCTCCCTGCTTCAAGGGGGCGTCATATTTCCCTTTGGCCCGGCGCATCATCCATATGTCGGTGCTGTGGTCCCCGGGCTCCCACTGGACCCCGAACAGGCCCATGCCGACAGCATCCCGCCAGGCGATGAGTTTGGCGGTCAGGGTGCTGTCCATGTCCTCGAACTTGATGTCCAGCTGCCTCTCGGTGTACTTCGTGTGAATCCCCTGCACAAAGCCGGTCTCCCCGATGTTCACATTGGCCTTGATCTCCTCGTCGTAGGGAGTGATGCTGTCGGCATAGTCCAGTGCCGTCTTCGGCCCCCACCAGCACAGGCCTATATAGGGATTGACCGTCGCCCCGGTGATCTTAAGCCGCCAGTACCTCTTTGCCTGGGTGGTAAAAGTCTTGAGTTGGGTCGTGTCGGTCGCCGGGGCATAGGCTGTAAAGATGTCGTTAATGTCAGCTGCGAAATTGTCCGTCGAGTACTGCAGGACGATCGTGGCCCCGGCCGTCTTGAGGTTGTGATTCGATATGAGGAGGTAATCCGGACTGATGGTGACGCCGACTCCCGCATCAAAAGTGATGTATTGAGTGGCCGTGGCTGTTGATTTCCACATGGTGCCGTCTACCCTGTCGAGGATGTTGGCGACGGGATAACTGGCGTGAGCATAGGTTGCCGTCAGTCCGGACAGGCCGTGATCGTAATAGAAAACTACAGGTGACCAGGACATGGCGCTCCTTTACTGGGCTGCTACGACATTCTGGTTCAGCTGCACCCCGCGGGTGCCGCCGTTGTTTATGGCGGGAACGATATGCTTCTCGGCGATCTGGTCCCAGTTCTCCGTGGCCAGCGGACTGTTCACGGTCACGAACACCTGGGTCGGACCGGCGGGCTGGTTCTGGGTGCCGCCCAGGGACGGCACCTCCCCGCCCGTTTCCGGGAAGGCTGCGGTCGGCGGGGCCGCTGTGGGCTGGGTCATTGTGCCGTAGGGGTTCCCGCCTCCGCCTGCACCGCCGTCCATGGACATTGACCGTATCTTGCTTACCTGCGCCAGACCCGCCGCCACTGCCGCGGCCGCCGCAAGGGCACCCAGAATCGGGCCGACATAGGGGATTCCTGCCATGGCGCTGTACGCGCTGGTGGCCGATTCGTAGGTTTTGATCAGGGCCTGGGCGGTAGCAGCCGCCTTGTACATGGAGAAGTACTTCCGGGCGTGGTCCCCGCCCTGCTGGTACATGTACTGGCTGTAGGCCATCACGTTGCTGAGCGCCTGCATGCCTGCCTGCGCCCGGATACGCTCAAGCTGCATCTGCTGCGCCACGATGAACGCCTGGCGCTGGAGCTTCTGCGTTTCCACCAGGTACTCCAGCTCGGCCTTGCTCCTGGTCGTCGCGGCAAACTTCTCATAGGACTGCATCTGCTGCATGTCGAACACGGCAAGCGATGCCAGCTGCGCCTCTTCGCTCAGCGCGTCGTTCTCGGCTGCCAGCTCCCGCTCCGCCTCGTACCGCGCGGTCAGGAGCTCCAGCCGGATCTCACTTTCCGCCTCGAAGGCAGCGATCGGGTCTACCCCGCCTGCCTCCGTCTCCTGGGAAACGTCGGTGTTCCGGACGGCCTCTGCCATCTCATAGATCGATTGCGTGACCGTATCATATTTGTTATAGACCTGGTCCGCGTGGGCCAGCATTGCATCTCTGTTTTCCCAGGCTGCGCCCGCAAGGTCATCAAGCCCCTGCTTCATGTTCTTCAGGGGATTGCTTCCGATGGCGTCGATCTTGACCAGGGCATCGAAAAGAAGGTTAAAGGGAGCGAGGACCGTGTCCGTCATGACGGTGTAAAAGAAACGAAGTCCCTCGATGATAACGCCCACGATAGACGTGACCCCGACCTTCATCATCTCCCAGGCCATATGGAAGGCGCCCACAACTCCGATGCCTTTCCCGACGACGTCAATGACAAACGCCAGTCCGTCCCGCACCAATTCCCGCAGGTACGTTTTGCTTTCGTTCGCAGAAGCCCCGAGCGAGAACATCCCCCCTGTCAGTATCTCTATCGTCTTGATCACCGCCGGGTTCCGGACGATCACATTCCCGAACACCTCGAGGAGATCTCCCCAGGCGTTTTTGAGCCGCACAACCGAGCCGCTGAACGTTTGGGCCTGGGCCGCGGCCTGGCCGCCGAAACGCTGGTTGATCTGATCCAGGACGGAATTAAGCCGTTCGGCTGATCCTGCCGCGCCGGTAACCTCCATGCCGTACCTGCCCAGCATGTTGCTGTTCGAGGCGATCGACTTCGTAAGCATCTCAGAGGCAGAGACAAGGTCCATGCCGTAAGCCGTGGCAAAGTCCGCCGCGGCCGCAGTCACCTTCTTTATCTGCTCCTCGTTCTTGATGAACGCTGCAACCGCGGCATAAGACTGTATCACCATGTCGTCGCCGAACTTCGTGCTCTGCTGCATGGCGCCGGCATGTTCCAGGAGCGCCTGGGACGTTTTCCCCAGGGCAATGGCCAACTTCGCCTCGGCGTTCTCCTGCTCCTGGGCCTGGGCCACTGCCTCCTCGCCCAGCTTATACACCCCGTAGAGGGACGCCAGGGCAGCGGTAGCCTTGGTCAGGGTATCGGTGAACTGGTCGACGGCGCTTATGACGATGTCAACGTTTTTTCTGCTCATTCGCCTCTTCCTTCGGCCTGTGCCATTCCGCCTTCAGGCTCCCGTATATCTCGAAAGCCTGCACCAGCCATGCAGGCTGGTCCGCCCACTCGCCCGGCCAGAGCAGCCTGCCGGTCTGTTCGACCAGGAATATCGCCCGCATGATCTCGTGCGTCTCCTGAGATATCCAGCCCACCGGGCACTCGAACAGCCGGACTCCGTGGAGCGTTGCCGTCTTCGCGGCCCGGGCCTCTTTCAAAGCAGTGATCGTCTCGTCCTTTTCAAAGGGGTCCATCTCGCCAAAGACGAACGCTGTCTCCTCGAGACCCTTCCAGTTGTGGCAGTTGCGCAGATCCTTGTCGGAGTCTGAACAGCTCAGGCAGTCGAAGCTCAGCTCGCCTTTTCCTCGCCTGAAGCTGTACCAGACTCCTGCGCGAAATTTTTCAGTTGACCCTCCGTCAGCCTGGCGCTGTCTTCCATGGCGTTGATCAGCTCGATGATCAGTTTGCTGTCCGCTGCCTCGTACAGCTCCGCGGAGGTAGATATCTCTCGGCCCTTGACAAAGAAGTTCCTCACGCCTATAACGTTCTCACAGAACTGCTTCTTCTGGATCATGCGGGTGTTCTCGGCGATCTTCTCCGGATTGAACCCGCCCATGCCTTTGACCTGTGCCGCGATCATCTTCTGGTATTTCTGCGCGACTGCAAAGGTCACATGCTTCATCAAGACAACGGTCGGGTTTTCGCTGTTCCGCTCGGAAACAGGAACGTACTCGATCACGTCATCTTTATCGAAAGTGATTATTGCCATAGATCCTCCTGATTAAATTAATTACGCCGCCTCTGCGGCGATCCTTGTCGCATCGCCGGCGACTTGCTACACAGTCGCTCCCGTATTCTTCAACGCGATGCCGAAGGGATACTGCGTCGTCGTGAGATCCAGCAGCGACTCGTACGCCAGCGTGATCATAGGGTCCTTGTCCGGGCTCCGGTCCGGCTCACCGCCCTTCCGTGCCATTACCGGAAGATCGATGATCAGCATGTGATTGTCGCCCGTGCCCGCCTGCACGCCCGTGTCCCAGACCGCGCAGAAATTTATATAGCTGGTGATGTCCGAGTACCAGAGGTTGAAGTCGTCCACGGAGCTGAACCCGGACGCAGGATCCTCCAGGTCGATCGTCATCTCCAGCGTTGCTTTCACGAGACCGGCCATCCGGGTTTTGTCCGCATAGTTGACCCCGGCCAGGCGGAGAGCGTCGGACTTGCCGTCCTCCAATTTAATCGTGAGCTTGTCCGGTTTGATCAGGGTCGCGGATCCGAAGGCAAATTGCGTATAGTCCGGGGCGGATCCGGTGCGGGTGATCGTCCCGGTGTAGAGCTTGCAGTGCGAGGCATCGAAGCGAAGGTTCTCGGCCGGGAACGCCGGCGAGCCGATCTCTGCCGTGATCGCATCTCGGAACTGTCCGAAAAAGTCAGGCGTGATCTTGAGCGACTGTCCCGGCTCCTGGGCAAAAGTAATACCCTTGACCCTGCCGCCCACCCAGGGGTAATTTTTCATAGTGTCGCCTTCGTTCGTGTTCTCGTTCAGGGTAAGCGCTTTGCCTGCCAAGTTTGCCGCGGCAAAAGGATCCGCCACGGGGTAGCCGAAGTGGAGATACTGCCCGGTGACCCCGTTCTGCGCGCTGGCCATCTTGCCCAGGAAGTGCTTTATGATGGTGCCGATTCCGCCCTTGACCGTCCCGCCCTCGGAGTACCCCTCGATCTCCAGTCCTCCGGACCAGGCCCGCTGATACCTGCGCATCGCTGTAGCCCCCAGGCTGCTCTGCTCTCCCCGGACCTGTTTCCGGGCCTCGTCCTTCGGCTCGAACTTGATCTTCGGAACAGCCACGAGCGGGAGGAATGAAACGGTCGTCGCCTCTTTCGTGCCCCGCGCGGCCTCCTCGCCGATCGCCACATACGTCTTATTCGTTGCCATTGCCCTTCACCTCCCCGGCTTCCGCCTTGGTCTTCGTCGCGGCCTTCGCAAGGCCGCGGTCTTTGAACCTCTGCCCGAGAAGGTCCGATACTTCCCGCTTCTCGCCCTTGGTAAACACGCCGATCTCCGGGCTCTCCCCGGACTCCTTGAATTCGATGTACATGACTTCCTCCTATTGTCTGGTATCCTGGGTGATCCTCCAGACCGCTTCCCAGCAGGTCCGGGGGTTGCTGGCTCCGTCGGCATCGCGCCGCTCGATCTCGGCATAGTATTTGCCCCCCATGGCCATCTGTGCGGCTGTGAGGTCGATATACCCGACCACGTTTGATGCGTCCGTGATCGTGCATTCGGCATTCACGATGGCCGCGGTATTGTTGTCGGTCTGGTTTGCCTTGATGCAGAGATAGAACTTCGAACCCGCTTTGGCGTAGGCTGAGCCCAAGTTCACGGTCAGCCGGTCCGCATCGCCGCGCTTCCAGAGGACCTCGCTCCCTTCGGTCACGGCGGTGGTCAGCACTCCGTTCGTAACCTGGACGGTAGAAATAGTTACCCCATTCACGAGCTTTTCCTGGAGCGCCTCTTGGCTGTCCGTTGCCGGATTGAAACTGCCCCCGATGTCGGAAGGGATCTCCGCGTCTTTTTTTAGCTGCGCCTTGAAAAATCCAAGGACAGTGTTTTCCCCGGTGCCGGTGAAAGCCCCGAGTCTATCAAGTATCTCCTTGGTGTCTACCGGCACCTCGGTATCGGCCTCAGTCCGCATTTGATCTGACCAGATCACGTCATCCGATCCGACCTTGCGGAACAACAGTGTTTTATCGCCATCGGGCCAGGGAACACGGTTTTCGGAGTGCTCGTACAGCCCCTTTATATCGGCGGTGAAACCATTGGCAACGAGGTGCTCCGGGATTGCCATGCGAATATCCGCGGCCAAACCCTCGGCCCGGAATATGCCGTCCGTATCGTCGAGAATATTCCCGGTTTCATCGTCGATTACGGTGACGGTGAGCGATGCACCGGTATTGTAGGATGCGGTTATTTTTTTGATTGCCATGGGGTAATCTCCTTACAGGTTACCTTCACTGGTCCAGGTTCCAGTATAGGACCATGCTTTCGGTTGTCCAACAGCGGGAGCAGAATTTATCGCACGATCCCCGACCGCCCACGTTCCCGCTGTTGGAGCAGCCGTTGCGTTAAATTCTCGTTTCCCGCCCAAAAACATGGTCCCCTCGTATAACGTGTTGACGGTCGGCGGAGTGGGTATGCCCGCAATGATCCATTCGTATCCGCTCACCGCGCCCCCGGTATCGTGGAGATACACGACATAGCCACCCGGTGTCGGGATGTCCACATAGCGGTCATAGGTATCAGGCGCGGTGCCTCGCCATATCCTGATGATAGACGAGGGCAGCGACCCGTTGACCTGTATTTGTATTGATACATTATTGGCGGTTGTCAACTTACTGCGCTCGGTAGATTTTGCCGACGACCCCATCAAATTAACAATTGCGCATCGATAATAATAGGTTGTTCCTGCCGGTATCGTGCCGACATACACTCCCGATTCCGTCGGCACATTCATGGATGCTGCTGCTGAGTACGCCATAAAATCGACCCGACCTGATATTGGAAATACTCGATACGCACCGTTGAAATATCCGATAGCAATATCGCCGGACAGTAGTGATTTGTTAGTCTGCAGCAAGGCACTGAGAGTCGCATCGGATGACTGTGCAGTAATCCCCATCTTCCCGTTCATGGTGAAATAGTTTTGCTGATACATTCCTGAGAAATTATTAATCAAGAATATAGTGGTTGTCGGCGATGGGTCTTTGATATATATATCCGCGGCCCTGTAATTCAGCCCATTTGTATTCTTCAACGGGAATAAATTGTTTCGTAGGGTCACCTGAGACGCGCTCAAATTCGTACCCAATTCATCATTTATATAGACTGGATAATAGGTGCCGGGGGCTATATATTGATTCATCAAATACGAATCTTCGATCGTGACCGTTGAGTTATTGATCTCAATCATGTGGCCGTTTGTGAGCCCCTCCTGGTGATGGTTGCGAATGCTGGAGCCGTGCGTGTTATAGAGCCGCACTTTGCCCATGCACTGCTCTATGACACCGCCGGAGCTGCGGTTGACAAAAGCAGTGTAATAGTTGCCCATCGAATAACACTGCTTTATGACCAGGTTGTCGCCATTACTACCCTGATAATAGATGGCCCCGCCAGCCTTGACCGTGCCGCTGGCGGTCACATTATAGAGGCCGATGCCGTCGCAGTAGTTCACGGTCTCAATGCCGTAATACACGGAGTTCAGGTAAACGGTCCGCCAATAAACGGGCGCGGTGTTCACTTTCATGACAGACGCCGTGGCGTTGTTCGATGCGTCGGACAGGTCAAAGCCCATCATCTCAAAAAACGCCTTGTACGCACCCGGACCTGAATTGACTACATTGCCGAGCGAGTCCTCGTTGAGCTTGAATATATGTTTCCCGGCGGGGTAGTTATAACCCTTGATTATCGTGCTGAGCCCCTTGCCGGTGATCCGGTAGTAGCGCAGCGGCTTGTTCATATAGATAGCCGACGCGGTGCTATAGTTCAGCTTGTACGTCCCCTTAAGAAAATGCACCTCCGGGTAGGAGTCAAAGGCGCACTGAACGGCAACGGTGCAGTCCGTGGCATCATCTCCGACCGCACCCCACCATTCCGTCAGTGCATGGTCTACACTGCCGACACTGAACGACACATCATCGGTTGCAAAACTGTAAAATACCTTATACGATCCCGCCGAAAATGCGCCGTTGATCGTGAGCGTGCCGGCCACCTTGGTTATGGACCCGGTGCGCAGCACTATTATGGTGATATTTGCGGGGATAACGGTTGCCGCGGTAATGGTTGTGGCCGTATCGATGATGAGGGTCGTGACTGTAGCGCCGATTGCTGCAACGGCCGCCGTGAGGCTGGCATAATCGGATACCCGTTTATAGGCAATTTTTTGGACCGGTATTGATGTATGCATTAAACCCTCACTTGCTCAATATAAACGTCCCGCCCACTCCTGCGACCGCGGCGCTCTTGTCGCCATTCTGCACGTACGCCAGGCCGACCGACGGGTAAAAGCTGCCGACGCGCGCGAAGTTCCAGCCGGCGTTCACCATGAATCCGCCGTTCACCCCGTATAGTCCGCCGACGTAGAAGGTGTTCTCGAAGCCGAACAGTGGGACAGGTAGCTGCCGCGTGACTATCCGGCTGTCACCGGTCTGGAGGTTGATGATCGATGCGCACTCCGTCTCGCCCTTGTACGGCTTAACGATGCCGATCGCCGTCAGCTGCAGGTTGTCGTCCAGCTTGAACCAATCCGGCCACTTCTCCTGGATGACAATCTCTGTCTTCGTAATAACCGTGACGAGGCACTCCTGTGTCTTGACTTTCGTCCTCGGGGCCGCCTTGTACTCCTTCGGAACCTCTGCCGCGACAAATTCCTTTTGACCCTGCGGGGACGGCTTTGGGTGATAGTACCCGTACAGGGCAGAGGCCAGGGCGATTACCGTGATGACCCAGGGAGTGTATGTTTTTATTTTTTCGAGCATGGTTCGGCTCCCTTCTCGCTGCCGGCTACGTGCGGCAGTGCCTGTTCGAGCGCGCCCTGGGCGGTGCGGCCCAGATGAACCATGGGGCTGCCATGCACACTGGCTGACCAGCGGGCGCCCTTGTCAAGGCGGGTGATGGTGATGACGGGGATCATGGCTTTGGGTCCTCTTCTTTTTTCTCTGCCTGCTTCTGTATGGTTTCGTAGCGCTTGCTGATCCAGTAGAGCGATCCGACGAAGGTGCCGAGAGAGAGGATGAACGCGCCCAGGGGGTAGAGCTTTTCGTACTGGTCCGGGCTGGTGAACTTGAGGACCAGGAGTGTCACCCAGAAGCAGGAGAATGCCAGGGCCAGGGATGCGGCTACCCTGCCCCAGGACTGCTCCCCGCCGGATGCGAAAACCTTTGTCCAGAAACCCATAGGCACCTCCATGTTTTAATACTGTTAACTTCTCGACTACCGCCAGACGATAAAATCCTTTTTCCCGTAGCCACGCGCCCGCTCGCAGACCTCGTATCCCTCGCGGTCGCCGCTGTCGTTGGTATTGCCCTCGATGGTGCTGAATGCGTCGGCGTCGGCTTGGGCCTGCGTGACTATGCCGACGTGCGTCCAGTCGCTGTCTGTGCGCCGGACGAGGAAGAGTGAACCGATGCGAGCCTTGCCCCGTGCCTCGGTTTCCGGCAC
>Ga0209318_1001055_pt1 | contig 20028 bp, 32 predicted proteins | sample RifGroE1_FD_183999 | JGI IMG/M metagenome (GOLD analysis project Ga0209318, IMG submission 183999) | Groundwater microbial communities from Rifle, Colorado, USA - Groundwater E1 (SPAdes) (version 2) | ecosystem: Environmental > Aquatic > Deep subsurface > Groundwater | place: Rifle, Colorado...
CCCCGGGCGAAAACCATCTGCCGCCGCCATTGTCAACTTGCCGTTTTCGAGTACCACCTGGACGCCGGTCAAAACGGGGCGGGCGGTATCGTCACTGGCAGAAAACGCAACCTGCGCAATCATCTCTGCCAGCGCCTTTCCATTGACGATGATACCGCTTTCAAGGTCTGGGAACGGCATAGGCGGGAACTCGTGGGCGTCAATGCCCTTGATGCTGGTTTTCGACTTGCCGCAAACAAGATCGATGGACTGCATGCGCTCGTTGAGTGACATGTTTACCATATCGGCAGGCAGGGTCGATACCAGGTCGGTGAGCGTGCGTGCCGGTAAGGTGACTGCGCCCTCGCCTTCGATCTTTGCGCCGATCCAGGCAGTGACACCCATTGACAAGTCGGTAGCGCACAACTTGAGACGCCCGTTATCGGTTGAGAGCAGGATATTTCCCAAAACGGGCAAGGTTGACTTGGGCGGTACGGCCCGAATAACCAGCGAGAGACCATAAGCGAGAGCTTGCTGAGTAACTGAGACTTTCATAACTATCCTTTCCTTACTTACAAATTTGATATACCCGTCCCTGCGCTCCCCAAAAGGAACGGCAAACGGGTTGATTGAACTTTTCAATGTCGCCATTGCAGGCCAAGAGAATGGGGGCAATGATGATGGTCAAGAGAATGGCGGTGAGTTTACGCTTCATTCTTTCCGCCAGTGAGAAATTTCTGGATTGCGGCTTCGTTGTCGGCAATGGGGTAGTGCTTCACGTCAGGATAAATAACATCGAAGTGCTTGCAAATACCACAGGTGTCATACTTCCCATAAGCCGCCTTTCTGACACCTCGCTTGCCGGTTACTTGGCTTTCCCAACCAATACGGTATAGAATTTCTTCTTTCATCATGACCATCCTTTCTTGAAAGTCTCTCCCCGGTGGTACATCCGACTTCGCTCTCTCAGGAGCTATTGCGAATACCAGGCCAATTCCGGGGAGAGTGGGTTATTGGTTCAGTCCAGCCCGTGCGAGTGTGGCGGGATGACCGCTAGGGCCGTGCCACTGCAAATAATTGTATTCGTCATATGTCTCTTGCCAGTTTTCTTCATTCGCAAGCTTGGCAAGAATTTCATCCTTCCTGGCAAGCCGCTCTCGAAGAGTGCGGTTCTCCGCTTCCAGGTCGGGAGAGTCTGACTGAATAGGTACTGCCCATTGTGGAATGTCGACGTTCATGTTTTCATTTCTCCATTTCTTCGATCATTGCCAGAACTTGCGCAGCGCCAAAGGTGAAAACACCCAGGGCCGTGAACGCTCCGAAGATCGGCGGGTTCAATGAGCAAGCGCCCGTCTCAGCCATCACCCGCAAAGCCTTCACGACCTCCGGGGTTGCCAACTCTCGCATTTCATCGGGGGTGGGCTGGATATACTCAAACATGCCTGACGCTCGCAAGGTAGTTTTTCGTCTTCTCTAATTGCTCAATCTCAAAGCGCACTTGGGCATCGTACTCCCGCTCTACTCGCTCTCGTTCTTCCTGCATCTTTGCCCGTACCCGCTCTTTGACAAGTACCTCCCGGTCAAACTCTACACTCGCCTGGCGAACCAGGACAAGGATTTCAGTCTGATTGAACCGAATAATCTCAAGTCCCTTCATGACATCTTCAATTCGCCATCCATCCCCGATCCCGGTCAGGCGGAGAAAATCTTTTTCGGTATTCTTTGCGACATACCCATTAACATACGCAACCAATTCCCCGCTTTTGCGAACAACAAGATGAAAGTAGATAGTGGCCGAATCGGTCTTTGAGATTTCAATCTCGTATGTATTTTCTTTGGTAACCGTAGTTTTAATCATGTCCTGTTTATCCTTTCAAAGAAAAGTATACTACAATCAAGAATAAAAGTCAAGGATGAATTTATAGATAATCTATGCTCCATTTGGATAATATATTATCCTTTATTACCGATTAGCTATATATATTCCTTTAAGCTGATCGGAATTAAAGGAGTTTATATTATCCAAAAGGATAATATATTATCCAAGAATAGACAATAAAATACCCCTTCAATCTCACCTTGAAGGGGTATTTTTACGTCAACCTGCCTGGCGTGCGCAGGGTCAAGCCCGTTATAGCAGCCGGTGGGGGAGTGCTGGCAATCTCCTGAAGTGGGGTCAACCCTTGCGTGGGCCTGCCTCTCCCGCCAACTGGCGCAATAGCCTTGACTTCCCATTTACCTTGATCTTTCTCCATGATCTTTTCGAGTATCTTGTACTTACTGAGTGTGGTGTAACTCAGCCCGGTGGCGTCTCGGATCATTTCTTTCGTCAGGTCAACATTGCGCCATCGGCAAAAGTCCTTGAGCTTGAGTATCTTCAGCCACGCTCGCCAGTTAGGTATTGGGCTGCCGAATACGTCATTCGGGGTGTCGAATATCTCGGTCAATATCTCGTTTGTGGGGATGCTTGTCAGTAACCAGATATCACACTCCCTTGAAATGGGCCTTGCCCGGTGGATAGCTTGCACCAACTCATCTTCTCTGTACACGCTGGCAATCGTCTGAAGGTCAGTATCCTGCCAAAAGCCAGTTATCATCCTGTGCGCCTGAAAGCCGTCTTTGTTGATAAACCCATACGGCATTTCTTTCTCGCTGCGGGCCGGGGAACCGTCTACCTTTGCGAAGGGTCTCATTCGTTTGGCATACAATATCCTGACCTGCTCCATGATCGCCGTATCGGACGGCTGCGGGCATCCCACCACGAATAGGGCGTCAACTTCTTTGAGCGCATTACTCCCCCGCTGCCCGAAAAAGTGAAGTACCCGCTCATTGAACGCCTCGCCGTATGCCCGCTCAGCCCCCAGGAAGGTTACTACGCCTGGTCTCTGGTATCGGTACTTTTCGGTTAGCGCCTGGCACAATTCGAGCGCTTCCTGCCCATCATCAGCTAACTCTCTGACCTTGTTTCGTTTGCCGTCCAGCCCGATGGTTTTGGTCATGGTTGAGATACCATTCAGGCGATAGACGATCTGGCGTACCGTCCCCTTTCTTTGCACACTTGGGGCGAGTTTCTCCGCTTTACGGTTGAATAGTTGCTCATACGCTTCCTTATTGCCGGTTGCGTCAAGGGCAATCAACCTCACGGGCAATTCTGCCCAAGGATCGGAGCGTTTCAAGAGAATGAGACTTTCGTTCGTGACGATTACTCTCGATAGCCAGTCCGTTTGCCCCGCTTCCCATGCTGCCAACTCTTGCACCATGAGCGTCAGGAAGTCTGGCAGATACCAGTATGGCACGTTCTCTACATCGCCGGTTCGGGTTATCCAGGGGATTTGTGGGATAGCTGACTTGTAATCTTCAAACTGTGCATACACGTCATGCAAGTAGGGGCCGATGATGTCCAAGAGCGCCTTGCCTTGCAGCGTCTCTTTCGGGGCCATCGGGTGAGAAGATAGGAACTCGGCTAACTCTCTAACCGGGCCTATCCCGTCCAGCGCGATTTTGTCTCTCGGAATGTACCTTGACTTCAAGAATGCCCGAATGGGTATTTCATCGACTATTGCTACATCGAAGTCGGAGATACCCATCCCCAATGAAATATGGTCATGTGTGCCCGCAATGATCGGGGCGGTTATCAGGCGCTGTTTCCGGTACTCGCAATTCACTTTGTAAGCGGAGCAAAGCGAATCGCAGAGCTTCATCCCTGGATAGCCCTTCGCTGTCCACTGCCCGAATGCGTAATCGTACAGGCAAAACTTATTTCCAGGATTGACAACGGACGGGGCGCTGTACGCTTGCCAGTGATACCATAAACGATTGTCGAAATGTGGCATATTCGACAAAGTGTTGTAATGCTCGTGGGTCATCATGGCAAAGAATACCCGCATCCCGTCCAGTGCCAACTCCTGCGCCAGTTTTACAGCAGCGTGCGTTTTCCCTACCCCTGGCTGTGCTGTTACCAGGAGCATCCTGCCCGGTCGCTTCTCATAAGCGTAATCGTTCATGCGCTGATAGATGAGCGCACGGGCCTCTTCGATGCTCATGGTCGGTTCAATGATCGTCTTTTCAGGGGGATACCACTGCAAGCGGTAATGATCGGGCTTGGGTTGGTCGCCCGGTTCGGGGATGGCTGGCTCCCACACGTGCCCGCGCCAATACTCAATCTCTGCCAGCAGCTTTGCGGCAAAGTCGAGTAACTCTTGGGCGGCGGCACTACGTTGCGTTGGCATAATTGAGAGATAATTCACCCCCGATAGTAACTCGACTATCGGGGGAATGAACTAAAACGGGATATTGTCATCTTCGCTGAACGGTTCAGGGGCGGGCGGGGTCGCCAGTCTTGGCTGAAATACTCGCGGGCTGGCTGGCTTGCCGAATTGTACCGTTGTCGGGGCTTTGGGTGCTACCTTCATATCCATCGCCGCCTGGGTCGCATTGTCTACCGCCGATTGCACGGTATCGGTGTTCCTGTCTGCGTTGGCTGGCTGGACGCTTGACAGGTTCGCTACCAACTGAGAGCGAATATCCCACTCGTTAGCCCGCCGATTATCTTCCAGGCCGGTAATCTCGCCTTCCAGGGTAGTAAGAACCGCTTCCAGCTTGCGCTGTTCGGTGAGCAACTTCTGCAAGGGGACATCGACTGAGAGTACCTTTTCTGCGCTTGCCTTGCGCTCTTCGGGATTCTTTCCTGCCCACCCTTCGGCGGGGGTCAAGACGATCTTACGCTGGCCTGTCTGGTATTCCAGCTCTGCCAGAGCATTCTTCGTGTCCGATTTGACCTTGTAACGGGCGCTCAGCTGGGTTGCAATTTCTTGGTTTGTCATGGGTTTTGTCCTTTCTACTTCCAATTACGGGCGATGTCCATTAGTTTTTCGGTTTGTGCGGTTTCAAACTTTACGGTTTCATCCCAAATATCGCTATCGACAAGTGAGAGAATTTCATTTTCGAGTAATTCCACCATGTTCTTCGGCTCTACGGCATCCAATTCCCACGACGCCTCGCCAAACTTACCCCGATAGTTTTCATATCGGCTATCGGTTTCCTTTGCGGGGTTTTCGGGCGGATTCCAGTTATTGACTTGATCGAAATTCAGAGCAAGGCGGCGAATATTTATATCCTCTTCTGAAAAGATACTCAGGCGCTCTTCCACGTCGCGGGTCATATCAATTCCGCTTGGGTCATGATCTCCGAGGTACAAAACGTAAACATCCTGCCCACGTGCGGCATATCTGCCCATTTGACGCCCAATCTCATAAAACATGGACTGAGACGAATAGCCTTTATTCGCCAGGAATGGCACGTCAAATTCTTGACAGGTTGGGATTAGGATACCTTCAAGCGCCTGTTTTTCGACCATGACATATACTCGACAGGGTTGGTTCGCCCACTTATCAACCCTGAAAGAGCGGGCGGCTGAATACAGGATGTCTTTGGGGGTTTCCCAATGTCCAAGAGAGACAACGGAGCGGGCGCGGTCTTTGATGTAGTCCCAATCAATCAAGCCCGCCATGCGCCCATCGCTGATTATATCCCCCATTTTCTTATAGCTTCCCATGTTGTTTTTGCTGCCCGTTGCACGATCTTCCCATCCATCGGGCAAAATGTCACGGGCAACGAACTGATAGTACAACTGGCGCAAGGTAAGATCATAGCCTTGCTCTGCGTATTCCGTCAAGATTTGATTAGCCTGCTCAATGATCCGTAGGCTTTGTGGTTTGAAGCGATGTTCCTGAAATTGCTGTTTCATTTGTTCTATCCTTTCTTGATTATATCCTTTCGGGTTGTGGGTTGGCACTGGTTTGAAAACAAAAGCACCAGGGCCTTTATCTGACGACTTCGCGGCAACGGTTTGGGCACTTGGCAGATGCACAAACTTGAAGCCGCCAGATAAAGATACTGGTGCTCTTTTATAACTTGTGCCGCGCCGCTGGCTTGATTGTAACGTTCTCCCGACTGCCAATCGGTAGGGTGATTCTAGCCTATCCTTTCTTGGGTGTCAAGCCCGTTTATTCGCCACTTCCTGTCTACTCATTTATTTGTGGTGTTGCCCACCTGCTTTGCAAACTTCTTCATTTCGGTATGCCTCAACAAGTCGGTAATTCCCACCGTCCACTTCTCTTAACTTGCTTATTTTCTCGTAAGCGTACTTCCAATAAGCATACCAGCGCGCCTGCCATTTATCTGATGTCCATCCACGACCGCGCCGATGGAGATACATCTTCGTATCCTCGTTGAAAATTGTGAACATAAACTTACTTCTTGCTACGATCATATGACACCCCTTCCTAAATCATCCCCGTTTTCAACGCCACTTCCAAGAGACAATTGCCCTTCACGAAAAGCCTGAAAGAGCGTTTGACCCGAGGCCGTGATTGCATACGGCATAAACACTTCAGCAAGCTCGGCTTGACGGGCCTCGATGATCGCCATTTGTGCCAGTGTCCAGTCCTTTGTAATCCGCCACGCTACCCGGCGCGCCTGGTCGATGGTCTTTAGTTTCTTCGGTACGGACGGGTCATTTTCCAGCATCTTGAGAACGCCGGTATAACTGGACGGCAAGCGGAAGTTTACCCACTTGCCTTGTACCGATATCAAAAACGATACCGATTCGGGCTGCCCGCCGCTGTCATAGTCAATATTGACTGACTTTGCCCCGGCTTTTGCCAGTGCGATTTGAATTTCCATCACCGTCTTGCTTGCGTCAATGCTTGTGGTGTATTTGAGAATTGGCATATCGACTAGACCTTCTCTACAAAGACGCTCATTCGGTGAAACAGCGGTTTTTCAGTCTCGTATTTCTGTCTTTCGAAGTGAATTACATGTGATATTGAGAGAATACGATAATCTCGCGTTCTGACAGTTTTACTATCGTTCCCTGGAAGCACAAAGTTTCCCAGTCGATAAGCGGACTGCTCTTTAGAGTCATGCTCTGCAAGCGTTATGACTTGCCCTACCTGGTAGGGCGGCCAGGATTTTGACTCGTACTCCATGACGATCTCGATATTATCATCATGATCGTTCAGCAACAATCCTACTTTTACCACTTTGATTACTCCTTTCAATTCTGGCGGGCAAGATTTGAACTTGCTTTGCTGGCTTCTGCCTGTCGCTCTAAGACGTTCCTTGTTTATTCAAGGCCATTCAGATGTAGCGTGTTCCCACCACGCCGCCGCCAGGAGGGTGTAACCCATTAGAACGGGACTTCTCCCGTATCGACCACTTCAGTCGGGGCCGGTTCGCTACCTGCGCCATCTTCTTTTGGTGAACTCAGGAAGCGTACCGTGTGCGCTTTGATCTCAAATGACGCTCCATGTCCGTTCTTACCTTGCCAGACACGCGGGCCGCCTGTTTTGGTGTCAAAATTCAGAACGCCTTCACAAAGGCACTTGCTGCCCTTTTTCAAGTAGGTTGCGCAACTTTCGGCTTGTTTTCCAAACACAGAGACACGAACCCACAGGGTAGCCTTTGCGCCACCCTGAAACGTATTGACTGCAACAGAGAAATTCGTTATCGGCTCGCCGGTTCCACCGAATCGCATTTCGGGGTCTCGCCCAAGGCTTCCCACAACGATGATTGTATGGTACATGGTTACTGTCCTTTCTGAACTTCGGAAAACTGCCCGCTCACGGTTGCCAGCTTTGCATCTTCAGCTTTTGCCATTGTCAGGATCATCCGAATTGCCCGGTAGATGCGCTCGCCAAGTGTGAGATGGGCCTTTTTCGGTTTCCTTCCAACGCCGAGGGAATGCCAGTATCTTACCAGTTCGGCAACACGTGGATTCTCTTCACGGTCGCCAGTGAAACCAACATCGCCACACGCTCGCTTTGCGGCCAGCTTCATCCCGTAATACGTATCGTTTTTGTCATTCGGGTTGCGCATCGCTACCCCGACAAATGGCAGTTTGCCGTACTTGTCAACAAACAGCAGGCACACGGTAGCCGCTTCATCGAAAACAAAGCGGGTGTGAAACTTGTATGCTTTGCCGTTGTGCTCGACTTCAATCGTAATATCGTCATTCATTTTGATTATCCTTTCATGGGGAGAGTGCCAGACTTCGACACTCTCCCCGGTTTGTTAGAAGGTCATATCTGCCAGGATTTTGGCAACAGCATCGCCGGGGGTCTCAGTACCGGTGAGCTTCTGAATTGCGGCAATGTACTGGATAGGGTCAAGTGCAACTTTCACCTTTGTGCATTCATCAAAGACGGGCTTGACAAACGCTTCCTTGCCGGGCCAGGCGGCCTTGACGTGACTTTCCAGGGCGGTGGTAGCCTTGCTATTCATCATTTCATCCAGCAATTCCAGATTGCGGGCCGTAACGAACTCGGGCCAATCCTTGTCCTTCTTCTCGACTGCGCTCTTTACGGTTTCCCACTTGCCGGGCCAGAGTGCTATCGCCGCATCCATCCATTCAGGAGCGGTAGCGGGCGGGGTGTCAAAGGTGGGCGGTTCGTAGAGGTCAGCGTCCAGCACTTCCACCCCCGCCAGGTTCAACTGTTCGGGGGGCGGGACGACTTTCGGAGCGGGTGACGGTAAGGCGGGGGTCATGGGCTTGCCTGTTCCCAAAGCGGGAGCGGCTGGCGCTCCCATAAAGATTTGGGCGAACTGATCCATGCGATAGGCGGGGTGGACGGTCAGGTAAGCCATCACCTTATCAGCGCGGCTTCTCTCGCCTTCACGTGCCCCATAACCGGGGATAGATACGTTTTCCTTGACCCGCTTCAGCAAGAAGGGGATCGGGTAGAGCAATTCGCCGGTAGCCTGGTCAATCTGCCAGGTAGACGGCATGCTTTCCAGCGTGCCGATGATCTGGTTCAGGTCGTGGAAGCCGTGCGTTTCCAGCGTCACGGTTCCCACGTACTGCCCGCCGAAAGCCGGGATAAAGCGCCCGTCATCTTTTTGAACTGCCAGAATGACTTCCAGGCGTCCAACCTTATCGCGCATGGGATTTCCGTCGCGGTGCAAGTGGGTTTCGCACGCTTTCTGCCCGGTGACATAGATGGTAACGGGCTTACCGTTGGCCGTTGTCTTTGTGCGCCACAGGTTCATTACCTTGCCATCGCAACGATGGACTAGCCCCGAGGCATCCCACACTTCGCACCAATGGGGGAAGTTTTTGAGTGGTTCTGGGTTGGGCAGAAAGCACGGCAATTCGGCGGGAGACGGCCCGTAGATTTCCACAAACATCTTTTCAAGCTGCGGGTCGGTAGAAGCAAAGCGGAAGTATGGCAATTCCTTGCCGGGGGCGCTTGGGGTTTTCGGAGCACCCTTGCGGAGCTTACCCAGGCGCTGAACATTCGAGCGCCGGTTTTCGTTATAGGTCAAGCCATCGATAGGCATGTTGTGAACTCCTTGTTTCTAGTTTTGTTATTGGTTAGACTTGCCCCGGAATGGTCACGATTCACTCCGGGGCTATTCGATTTGCATTACGTCTCTAATAATCCACCTCCTTACTTGTCACCAAACGGCATACCGTCGCGGGGGTCAATCGTGCATTCATCGTCAAGATGATCGGGAAGATTGGCCGCCTGTTTGGTTGCCAGTACCACATACAGGGCGCTGCGCCGGTTCAAGATCACGGCAAGATCGCCAGGAGTCAAGTCCTGGTTTTCCAGCATCCTGGTTTCCAGCTTGGCAATGCCGCTTTTTATTTCTGACAAGTCCAACTCGCCAAAGCTCACGCCCATGCTGGTTTTATATTCCCGCGCCGTTCCCAAGGCCATCGGAGCGGGGGCGGGGAGGGTTGTCGTGGTGGTTTCCACTTCTACCGCTGCGCCCATAACCGGCAAGCCTAAGAACTTCTTAACCTTGCGACCCGCTACGCCAGAGCGCACAATATCACGCCCATCATCAAGCAGGGTAGCCAGGGTCTCTTCGACCATGCCCCGGTAGGCATGGAGCGTTTCTGAGACATCTTCGTTGCTTGCGCCCGACTGGAAACTGAAGAAAACAGTGCATTCGGCATTGACGCTTTCATAATCGCCCAATCCACGCTTTGACGTTGCTTGCAGCTTCAGCCCGACAGTATTCAGGCGGGCAGGGTATGGGGTATTGCTTGGGGTAATGTTGAAGTCATTGTCCATTTCATTTATCCTTTCAAAGTCAAGTGTACCATAATCAAGGATTGAAGTCAAGAGCAAAATTCGCTAACTTGATTCAGGAGCTGAAACACTATCTACATGAACTACATTTGCTTCTGTGCATGCACATGGCGTCAACCCAACCCCGACACTGGCTACTTGAGAGTACACGCCGTGAATGTGGTAATAACACCATCCACAAACCAGAGCGCCACAATTCTTGCAGCGTATCCGCCTAGTTTCGACTTCATCGCCGCAATCTTCACAACATTTCTTTTCCTTCATGGGCATTCTCCGTTTGATGATAACAAAATTCGGGTTGACAATCAGTGTCAAGGTGTGCTAAACTGATTATGTTCGTGCGGTAATACATCCCGCACTATCCTTTCCCAAGGTCGCGCATGGTTGAGCAATCACCATGCGCGGCTGCGGTTAATCGGATAGAACCTTCAGCGCAACGGTATACACCTTGCCGCCAATCTCGACTTCGCCGGTTCCTGTCTGAACTGCCAGAGCACCCGCCACGAGTAGCAGTGAACGCTCTCGGACGCTGGGCAGGGCACTGGTAACGGTTGCCAGCTCTTCGGCGGTCAAGCGAACCTTCATGCCCTTCGCTTCCACGTCATTCTTGGGGGCCGGGCCATCCCAACGATAGCCCCCGTGTGTGTTTTTCTTTGTTGCTTCCATATCTCAACTCTCCTTTTCTGTGATGTTTTGCGCCACATTGACGCTTACCGTATAACCCAGGGCGTGTGCTACCTTGTTTGCGGTCGCCAGGGTGATATTTTGATGATCGTTTTCGACCCTTGAGACGGTCTTGTAGTGAACACCCGCCATCTTTGCCAGGTCTTGCTGCGACAACTTCAGCCGCCGCCGCTGAACCGCCACCCACTCGCCGAATGAAAAGCCTTCGCTCATCGCACGGCCTTATTCATGTATGCAAAGAACGTGCTTTCAACTTCTTTCTGACTGTATTTGGCGATATCAAAGCCAGGGTAGTGAGTTTCGTAATAGTCCTTTACCCAGGCGACAATCTCATCTTTGGCGTGCCAGGCCAGTACCCATCCATCATCTTGGATGTTGTGATTGACGATATCGGTATTGGCGGGGTCAACAGCAGCATAAAAGACACCGTGAATAAAGTCGCCTTGCCAGGCAAGATAGAACTCGCCTATACCGGACGGTATCCCATCCGGTATGGAGCTTGCCAGTAATGGCCGGGGAGCGTTGAAGATCAACCAATCGGCAGGAATAGCGTGCTCCATGACTTCGCCAGGTCGCTGGCCTTTGACGTGGTAAGTGATGTACATGGCTATTTGTTCTCCCAAAACTCAATGCTCAATTGGCGTCCAACAAATGCGATATGCGGGCCGGAATGTCCAACCTTGCGGCTGCAAAAGTAATAGCCTACCGGACTTTTACCGCTAGCAGAGCAACATGGGCCGGTCTCTCTCAGGATGACATCAGCAATATCTTGAACTGCCTGCCCGCCATCGTCCTTAGCATTCTGAAGATCGTCAAATGTCAAGGCGTCCAGGTTCAGCCAGATAGCGCAGATGGGGTCTTTGTCGCTTCCGGTTCGGGCAATGTGAGCGCCCTTATGGTTTTTGATCCTGGTACAAATAAAACCATCCTTATTTTCAAGATGACAGGTATCCGTCTCTTCATCGCAAAGCGCATAAACTTCGGCGGAGCTAAGTGCCTTCAATTCACCAATGGTAGCGGTGTCAAGGTTCAGAGCATACGGCCAATCCAACCCGCACTCCTTAGCAACTTTCGCAAGAAACACTCGCCAATCTGCGGGCAGTAACTCGGCATCGTTGCCTTCACCATCGCCGGGAACATAGAGCTTATTAGCCTTGAACTCAATCCCCATGTGCTTTGCGTCGGTTTGCAAGACCTTGATCATCATAGCGATATTGCTATCCATGTAGCGAGTGCGCAGAAAGCCTTCGGTCGATTCGTGATTGAGAAACCCGTCATCATAAATAGCCATTTGCGCACTCCATACAGGCGGCTCGCCTTCGCCATTGTAATGGGGCGTCACAAGAATGCCCGTTGTCCAGTATCTTTCGCCTACCATGTCACGCCTCCTGCTTTTCGAGTGCTGCAACGGCATCGCTCAAGCTATCGCCCCGGTAGAGAAGTATTGCCACTCTGGCACGGTACGGCTTGGAGTATACCCGCCATTCGCCGTTATTCCACACAAGCCAGCTTGACCCGCAAGTAACGCGGGCGTTCACTTCATCGCTTTTCAGGAACTCAATTAGTGCTTCCACCTTACACCTTCTTTCCAACTAACATAATCGTTTGCAATTCTCGCAGGCGCTTTTCAAGTGCTGCGTTTTCGGCGGCTTCGATCTCCGCTTTCATTTCATCAATCGCCGGTTTCAACTGGTTCAGCCACTCGCCAGGAATGAACTTGTCAGCGGGATTGACCTTCAGGGCATCGTTGAGAAAGAGAACCTGCGCCACAAGCGAACCAGAGACTTCGATTGCCAAGAACCGGTAGCGGTTGAAGGCATTCAAGTCGGGGTTGAACTCCTTCTCCTTGTCATCTGCCATGAGCGAGATACCCTTCAGCGTCAAGCGCCGTAGGGTAGAGTGTCTCACCTGCTCCATTGGTGACTGCGGGGAAGCGCCGATTCGCTGGCAAAGATCGATCAAGGCCAGGGCCTCGGGGGTGTACTGTTTCAGCAAGTCCAGGCGGATAGCTTCAAGATCGTTGATTTGAGATCGCAGAGTGTTCATTGCTGTTTCTCCCAGACATCACAAACCTCGGATGTACCGCAAGCAATATGATAGCCCATATGGTTATGGGGGCGGGTGCATCTATAGCCCTTCCTTCCAGGGGAACCACAGCAGAAATTCATATCGTTTTTATTCTCGATAACACAAAGATAGTGTGTATTCTTTGGATTATCTTTCAATTCCTGCAAGGTCATTGTGTCCAGTTGGTTTTTCATAATCATCATATCCTTTCCCATTCAGTGTACCATAATCAAGAAATAATGTCAAGAATAATGGAGTATTCGTTATCGAAACGGATAATATATTATCCGTTATTACCGATCACCTATATATATACCTTTAAGCTGATCGGAATTAAAGGAGCATTTGTTATCCAAACGGATAATATATTGTCCAAAAACAGGTAATAAAATACCCCTTCAATCATCATCTTGAAGGGGCTACAAGTCCGAGTACAGCCGTAGATCAAGGGTATTCCCTTCCAGCGCCCGTAAGCAAGCGGTAAACGCTCTGACTTCCGCTTCGGCTTGCTTGCGTAATTCCATCACTTGCGGGTTTCGGTTCCCCTGGAAGGCGTCAACGTACCGCTCTTGCTTGGCAATGGCGGCTCGCAAGATGCGCTTGACTTCAGCGGGGGTGGGCTTGCTCATTTCTCACCCGCCTTCAGGATATAAGAGCTTGAAAAGTGAGTGAGCTTATAGGCAAACTCCAAAATGCCACTTGACTTTAGCCGGTCAAAGGTGGCGTAGTGAACCGAACCGACAAAATTACCCGCCTTGTCAAAGACCTTGGGGGAGCGGTCGGATAGCCGATTGTACACGACAGAACCGCCATCTTGCAAATACTCCATTAGTTTCGCTTTGTTCATTTCTTGCCTTTCATAATTGCATATCTTCTTTGATAAGTCCCTGTTGAATTGCCCACGCGCGCACCTGGCCTTTCATGGCATAAAAGAACATCGTCCATCCATGCGCTATATGCTGCCCCTTGCTATCATAAATCCATCCGCCCAACTCTCCCTTATACCCGTGCGCAAGTCCATATTCCTTGGCAATGTATGACATGAGCGGGCTGCCAGGTTTGTGGGATTTGTTGCCGGTTTTTACTGTCTTGAAGCCGTAATCTTTGGGTCTCATTTCTCACCTTCCAACTCTGCCAGCACTCTCTTGCACCTGTCAATTTCGCTTTGATTGCCAACCCGCTGCCAGATTGCGAGTAAGTCTTGCCACTGCTTGACCTGCGCCTGGCCGGTAGGTTCAGTGGTATGGTCATTGGCCTTATCGCTGAACTTGTGCCCGCCCTTGCGAGAGCGGGCTAACTTGCCGAGGGGGGTGATGTATTCACGGTAGGACATTTCTAGTATTCCTTGCTCCGAACTTCAACCCAGAAGTTATGATCGCCGTAGATAGCGCCACCGATCATTTCCAGCTTCTCAACATGGCTTTCATTCCAGGCGAGAAAAGCGCGCATAACAATGTCATCACTCACGCGCCGATTGAAGAAAAGAAAGTCGTTTGCAAAGCGCACTTTCTGCCCGTTCAATTCGCTTTCGTGGTATTCCTTCAAGTCCTGCATACCGTCAAAGGTTGCGCCGTGAAAATGTCCTACTTTCGTTTCGACCATTTCACGGGTCGGGCCGTTTGTCCAGCCCACGTCAATCGAGCTACCGCCTGAATACTTATGAGTTTTGACGCTGAACTTCACGGCGGGGAAAGATTCTTTCAGGGTCTGGCGGATCATCTTTGCAACTTCGGTTTCTTCGATATAGGTGTGGGTCATTTGTCATATCCTTTCTTTGATATGCTTGATTATAGTATACTATGTTCAAAAAGTCAAGGGGGTAAAATGAAAAACCCCCTGATATTCCAGGGGGTTTTCAATAAGCCAGGTCGCTCAGCTTTGCGGTGCATTCTGCGAAGTAAATATATTGGCCCCGCCATTACGTCTTAGTGACGTGCTGCCCTCGCTGTTATTCTTTGGTGCAATCAGCCCATGACGGGCCGGTATAGCCGCCCGCTATAGCCCACGTCTCGATTGCTTTGTGCCAATCGTCAGACGTAGGCGGAGGGGGGCCGGGTGGTTCCGGTGGCGGTAGCGGTGGGGGTGGTTCAAATGGTGGCGGTGGAGGCCAGTCCAGGTTGGCAACGGTATCTTCTAGCCCATACCTGTACGCTGCCGCCCACTCCCACCAGGCCGCTCCGACCAGGCCAAATTCTTTGACTTTGGCGTCAAATGCTGTAATGTCCTCTTTGGTGGGTTGCCAACCCCACTCGTGGAAGGCCGCTCCAGTAGGGATCATGGGCAATGGCTCAATGCTTAGCCGAGCGTAAAGCGCCTGGTATTCTAAGATCGTCTTACTCAACTGATAGCCAGGGTTGTGGCTTCCCATCCAGTACACTTGGGGCATAACGAAGTTACAGCCCGTCAAAAACGCTCCCCAGGGCAATTCGGGGTGTAAGGACGGGTAACGATAAGATGACAGACCTATACATAGTTTCGGGTATGCCGTCTTCACTGTGTCTACGTACAACTTCGCCCGTGCCGCGTTCCCCGGCTGTAGCTTATATTCCTTTTCGGGATCAAGTACCCAACCGTCCCAGGGGAATTGCCCAAGCCGCGTGATTGCCCGATCCGCTTCGCCCGCCGGGTTAGTGCCGTAGAGATATTGCCATCCCCAGCACTCAATCCCTGCCAGGTGCAGCTTCTCGATAAGCGGGCCGAGAATGGAGTCTTTTGGAAATAGTTCGCGCGTCAGGTTGTAGGGATTGACACCATCGGCGGCCTTCACCAATACAGCGGATACACCCGTATCCAGGGCACGTTGAGTGATCTTGTCAAGGTCTCCGCCTAATAGGTCTTGCACTTTCCATAGATACCAGATTTTACCGGACGGGATAGTTGTAGCCCCCGGTGTCTCCTGTTCAGATTCGGCGTCTGCCATATCTCAGCACTCCTCTACACACTCTCAATCACGGCTTCGATACCGTCTAAATCAGCGTCAATCCAGGCTGCTGCGGTCGCTGGATTGGTCGCATGATAATCTCCCGGTACAATCTGACTTGTGCCGGTTGCTAGGGCTTGGGCTGCTGAAACGTAATTGCTCCCGCCCGTCCTGAAACCAACTTTCATTTGTTCGCCGCCTACGGTCGAAGTCGCGCATGCAAGCGCCCATACCCCGATAATCTCTAAGTCGGTTCCTGTGTAATCGACCATGCCATACCCGTCGATTAGTCCACCACTGGCCGCTGAATTGTAATCCGCATCGGAGCAGGGCCGCTCATCGACACATTGCCAGTTAGCGCCCGCTGAAGGCGTCCACTGGGTAGAATAGCCCGCCCCAGTTGGGTACAAGTAAATCAGGTGAGAGTCCCCGATCCAGACGGCATCATCGAATAGAATATCATCGTAGTAAACCGTTGTACCTGCCGTGATGTTGGCGCGCCAGTTGGTAACGGTTGCATTCGCTGTTCCTTGCGTGTCCCCTGAGAAATTGACATCTTGAACGCCATTGATCTTGGTGGTGAATACCCCCGTTGCATTGTCAATGACAACGTGCCCTTCAAGCAGGAACCAGGTTGCAATCGTGACAGGGATAGCGCCGCTGGCGATGGTTGCGCCAGACGCGCCACCCGTGCCGCGCTGAACGTCAATCGTACCGCTGCCCAGGTTGTAACGCACGGCCACCTGAAGATTATTGTCAATGTCTCTGAACTCCAAGAGGTTGACGCTGGCGGTAGCAGTAGCGATATAAATTCCCGTGCTGAAATAAAACTCGCCTTCAGCCGCTGGAAAGTACACGCCATTTGTGCCGCCCGTTACCGTCCAACTGGCGACACTCCCGCCTGGTCGGATGATGGTTGTGCCACGCGCCACGCTGGTATTAGCCTGCGTCCAGTATTGATCGGGCCGTACCGCTTCAGCGCCGTTGCACAATTCGAGTATTCTTCCCATGTTTCACCTTACCTGTAAGATCGTCCTGTATTCATTATAACCAAAATTTCCAGTCAGTGAACGGTGACTTTCCGAACACATACGGAGCGCCACTCTTCAACATGACGAACCCCAAGGCCATGTTCGCATTCTTGGTATCGTCAAGGGACGTATAAGCCAGCTTATCTTGCTGAACCAGACACCCGCCATTGACGATGATATGCCGCTTGAAACGGTCAAAGCCAACACTCAAATGGTGCTCATGGAAAGAGATGATGTGTTGGTTGTACTTTTGCGCTAAGGTATCCGCCACCACCAACTGATTGATTGAGTAATTCTTGGGGTGGGTGATACGCCATTCCGCGCCGTTCCCCGCCTTGATCGTACAGTAACCAAAGCCTGACATTTGAACTCTGTCAGGGTTAGCAATCACAAGCGAGAGAATGTCTGTTTCATCGAACGCCCCGGCTACGAACTTTTGCAAGCGCCGGTCGTGGTTCCCCATAATCATCTTGACTTCATCGAAGGTATCCATCCACTCGTGGAGCAGTTGTTTCGCCGCTTCCCGTTCTTCTTTCCAGGCCGGGATCGAAGTCAAATGTGCGTAAGTCGAGAAAGTATCCATATTGAAAAAGTCGCCTGCTACAAGCAAGCGACGCGGCTTTGATAGGTGCTTTCTTCCGACAAGGTTCACTAACTGCCCAAACTCATAATCGGTGAAGGGTACATGGACATCCCCGATAATCATCCAGTCGCCTTCCAGCGTCCAGGGCTTGCCAAGCGAGAAGTGATGTAACTCTCTGCCTGTGTTTTTCTCTTTCATCTGGCGGGCCACTTCGAGACGTGCCAGGAATATCTCGTAGGGTATCCCGATTGCGCCCGAATGTTTCATCGGATCGTAATTGTCACCGTCCAGTAGTTGCTGCTTTTCGACCAACCGCGCCAGTTTTTCGGCGGGCAAGTCGGGCCTTGGTATGCCTGAACTCATATTCTATTTATCCTTTCCTATTCACCGAAGCGGGAGAATATATGTGACCTCAACCATTCTGGGGTGGATTGTTTTGGTCATTCTGTGGCGCGTCGTCAGTCTGCGGAAGCTCCCCAATCAGGAGTTTTAGCTCGCCAATGCCGACGTTGTAATTGCCCACCTGGGCATTCGCGCTGGTAATAAATTTCTCTCGCTCAGCTTCAAGTTTAGCAATGCGCGCCCTGATCGCCTTGACTGCTGCCGTGTCGGTGACTGCCGCCGGGGGTAGCGCCGCGTGGGGGGGATTGGGTTTGCTCATGTCGTCTCCTTATGTCATCTGGATCGCGTCAACGTCTGCAATCACAGTCTGGCTCGCTGCCAGTGCTGCTGCTGCTGCTCGTTGCGCCTTGATACTCTCGCGCACAAATTTTATCACAACGGCCTTCGCAAATTGCGCCTTAGTCTGCGGGTTGGGCGCGCCGTTGATCGTTTCCTGGTAGCCGTTGTAGGCGCAGAAGTCGGCTAAGATCGCCGTCGCTTGCGCGTCCGGAACAGTTACCGATAAGTTGAGTGTTGCCATATATACTCCTATGCCGAACCTTTCATAATTCCTGCGCCCACCAGCGCCGTGCGCATCGCCACCACCAGGTCATAAAGCGCCTGCATGTTTGCGTCGCTGTCCAGGCCAAAGCCGCCAGTAACGTACGCGGCTGGGGCTGCCTGGGTCGCCCCGGACGGCTGGACAATCGGCGTGGCATTCCAAAAACCGAGTTTCTGCGTGGTCGCCGTGCCTATCTTTGTGCCAGTGGTTGTCCCCAATATTATATCTTCATCGACCAGGCTAATGTCTCCCAGAATTGACAGATATCCAGTACCTACCAATTTTGGGTTGATAAGCATGTTTGTGCCGTCGTATGCTATGCCAGCATCCAACCCGGCGCCGACTCTGAGATACTTGCTGTCTGTCGTGATGTCAATCTCGCCATCTGCCTCAATGCGGGTCAAGATGGTTGTGCCGTCGCTATCGTAGTAAGTCAGGGCGTCGGCTGTCTGCGAGGCTTTGTTTTTCCAGCGCATGAGCCGTTGCGTGGTCGTGGTGCTTGTGATGTTGAACGCGTCATTTGCACCAGAGTCGGCGATGTCCGCAAAGCGCACGGCCGTGCTGCTGACCTGCATCCAGGGCGCGCTCGAAGCCCCGCCGCCGTAGAATTGCGTTACAAACGTCGCGCTTGACCCGATGAGTAGATTACCGTTGTTGTTGATTGTCAGCGCTTGCGCCCCGGCGCCGTTGCAGTTGAGCTGGTCGGTGCGCAAGGTAAAGCGCCCGAACTGCCCCATCTCCCAGCGTACAACCCCCGCTGCTACCCAGGCCAGACGCCCGGTACCCGCGCTATACGTGCCGGTGTTGGTGTCGCCCTGGATGGATAATGGCGGGTTGGTGGTGCTTCCCGCCGTCATGAGTAGCTGGTTATTGGTCGCGTCGTAAGTCATACCTGCGTCGCCAGCAACGGTGTTTGTTCCCGACCAATAAGCGACTTGATTTGCTACGCCGGTTCCCAGGGCCGCTGTGCCAGTTGCAGGGATGGTCAGGGTGTACGCCCCACCCGCGTCTAGGGTCAATACGCCCGCGCCCGACTTGATAAGCGTGCTGGCCTGCAAAGTGTTAGCGTCTGTCACCCATTCGGCTATTCGGGTCGCCGTCCCGGTTCCTACTACCGCCGTGCCTGTTTTTGGGATGGTGAATGTATACGCCCCTGCCGCCGCCAGGTCGAGCACTCCGGCCCCGGACTTTGTAAGCGTGCTATCGGTCAGCGAGCTTGCAGTCGCCCATTGCGATATTCTTCCCGGCGTGCCTGCCCCGGTAATAGCCCCGCCCGCCGCGGTTGCGAACTCTACCCATGCCGTACCATCCCAAAAGTAACAGCGCCCGGTGTCTGTTTCGTAAAAGCGGGTCAACGTAAAGTCAGGCGTGAGCGCCGTTCTGTCGGCGTTCAGCCCGTAATACTCTAACCGTGCCAGGGGGGAAGTAGAAATGCTCATGCTCCGAACAGTGCCCTTGTTTGCTCATAAATGACGCCGAGTTGCGCCGCCGTCAAGGTGGAAGCCGCCACGAAAGAGAACGCCTGCCTCCCGTTCATGTAACTGCCCGCGTCAGTACGCCCGCCCTCGAAGTCAGCGGTCGATGCATAGATCGCGGCCGGGATAGATGTTACGTTGGAAACCGCTGTGCGATTGACGTAAACCTTTAGCGAAGTGGAAGGATCGTAAGACCCGGCCACAAAGTACCAGGTAGAATCGCTTACCGCCGCGCTATCCACTACG
>Ga0209318_1001060_pt1 | contig 19933 bp, 18 predicted proteins | sample RifGroE1_FD_183999 | JGI IMG/M metagenome (GOLD analysis project Ga0209318, IMG submission 183999) | Groundwater microbial communities from Rifle, Colorado, USA - Groundwater E1 (SPAdes) (version 2) | ecosystem: Environmental > Aquatic > Deep subsurface > Groundwater | place: Rifle, Colorado...
TTATGCCTTTGTGACAGTGCCTGAGACTGGTACATTGGCGCAGGCACTGTTCAGTTGCGTAGATGCACTGGCAGCTAATGATACTAATTACGTGACGTTTTCCATCACTAACCTTACTCAGGCAGGGGCGGGGACTACAGTCATGTTGCTGGCGGATGCTACTAACACTACTAAGGCAACTGGTGGTACTGCATTAGTAGCGAATGGGAAGAGATCTCTCTTTCTTACAGCAACCCCTGCAGATCTTGCCGTGGCTGCGGGGGACAGGTTGAGAATTAATGTAGTAGCCTCGGGCACTCTGGCTAACACCTTAACCTATGGGACAATTCTTCTTAAGTTCACTGGTACTACCTAATCTTAGGTGACCATTGTAGGATTTTAACAACTTCTTTCTTTAATAACTAATGAGGTAAATATTATGGCATTTTTAGGTATGCGTGGTACTGGTGACTGGGTAGCTGATCAGCGTCCGAAGAATTGGAGGGAGACCATTCTGTACAGGTATCCGAATGGGATGGCCCCCCTGACGGCCATCTTGAGTAAGATGACCAGTGAGAAAACTGATGATCCGGAGTTCAACTGGTGGACCAAATCTCTCCCTAATCAGAGGGCAACGGTTACTGGAGTCTATACTGACACAGGTCTGAGTGTGGTTTATGTAAGTGGTGGTGCTGCATCCTCGATGGTCTATGCCAAGATGAGTGCAGCTGATATTGCTCACTTCAGGGCTGGGCATCAGGTTCTCTTGCGTGATGCTAGTGATCTGACAGTGGATGTTAATGCTAAGGTTACGGCAGTAACCATTAATGGAGCATCTTCGTACATCTCATGTCTGCTTCTTGAGGCGGATAATAACTCTAGTCTTGGTGACCTGAGTGATTGTGATACCGCTCTGATCATAGGCAACATCAATGCTGAGGGCGCGGCCATGCCAGATGCGATTGCCTACGATCCGACCAAGTGGTACAACTATACTCAGATCTTCCGCACTCCGTTGGAGATGACGAGGACTGCTATGAAGACCCGCCTCCGTACAGGCGATCAGTACAAGGAAGCCAAGAGGGAAGCCCTGGAGATGCACTCCATTGAGATGGAGAAAGCCTTCCTCTTTGGTGTACCATCGGAAAGGACGGGTGACAATGGTAAGCCTGAGCGTACCACTCTCGGTTTGATTCCTGCCATCAAAGGTGGGTATAATGGAGTTGTTACTGCAGGCCTTGTCAAGAACTATGCACTTGATACTGACTTCACCGCGGACACCTGGCTGACCTCTGGCGAGGAGTGGCTGGATATCCAGTTAGAGCAAATCTTCAGGTATGGTGGACGGGAGAAGTTGGCCCTTGCTGGATCTGGTGCCATTCTTGGGATTAACAAGTTGATCAAGGCTGGTGGGAACTTTGACTATTCTTCTTCCACAGTTGATTATGGTATCAAGATTACTCGGTGGGTCACGGCGTTTGGTGAGATCAATCTCATGACTCATCCTCTGTTCTCCTTTGAGCCTACTACTAGGAATTCTCTGGTTATCTTCGAGCCCAAGGACCTGAAGTTCCGCTTCATCGACGACACGATGTACAAGAATGATACTACGATGGAGAAAGGTGGGTGGACCAACAGGGATGGAATCAAGGAAGAGTACCTGACTGAGGGGGGATTGGAGTATCATCACCCGGATGGTTGGGGCTACTTGACTGGCATCGGCCTGGATAATACCCTTTCCTAACCTGAGGTAGGGGAAATATGTGGAGGGGTCTGAGTGGCCCCTCCATTGCTATATTACATTTTGTAACATAGGAATCAAAATGAATCTTAAAGAAATTCGCAAGATGTTTGTCGAAGCCACAGGGCGTTACGATTTAGTGGTAGACTCTATTGACTTCGGGAATAATGGAGCGGACTTCTATATTCAAGAAGGCCAGCGCTCCCTGGAGCGTAGGATTAATGTAGGGGGGAGTAGGGGGAAGATCTTCAAGGATTTGGTCCAAGGAGATTACCTAATCACTTTTAAGAATTGCAGAGCGGTGACCGAAGTGTGGGTTATAAACGAGGAAAATAGAATCCCTCTTCCCATCCTAGATACGGAGTACCTCAAGGGACTCCATAGTAAGTTTGTCGCCAATATGTATACAACTCCGTTGAGTAGTGCTACTCAGGGGAGACCTTCTTGTTGCTACGCCACTAACCTCCGGCGATCTCCAGATGATGAAGTCCCATCGGCCGACTCCGCTACGCTTCAGACCTATCTGGATACTGTCTCTCCTTATGACCCTACGTATAATGGGATCATTCTCCTTCCTCCATGCGATGGGGCTTATTCTCTGGAGATCTCCGGACTCTTTTATAACTCGAAGCTAGAAGATGATGGGGATGAAGGTTGGTGGTCCATAGAGCATCCCCAGCTTCTAGTAATGAGTGCGATGAGAAGTTTAGAGATATTGTACAAGGGATCGAAGAGTGCTCAGAGTTGGAGCGCCCTTGTGGAAGAGGAGTTGGTTAACATCGAGAAGGATTTCATTGAGCAGGAAATTTCACAGATATGGGAGATGAACGGATGACCCCTTCAGAAAAGAGTGAATTGATAGAGGCTGCAGTGGAGAGGATGCTCAGAATCTTACCTGAGGTGGTGGGGAATCTGATGGCCTCCCACTCGATGTATGCTAAGATTAATGAGAAGTTCTATGGGGACAATAAGGACTTCCGAGGTCATGAGGCTATTGTTAGGGAGGTGGTGGCTAAGTTGGAGAGTGATAGTCCGACTAGTAAGTATGATGATATACTCACGGCTGCCATCCCTAAGATTAGATCTCAGATAGCCCTGAAGAGTAGGGTGTCTATGGATAAGGTAGAAATAGGGGCACTCAACCTTAGTGTGAATGGTCTGTTATGAAAACTTTACCTAATGGCTACTTCTCACATGAGTGGCGCTCTGAAGACCTTAAGCATGGGTTACGAAGTAACCAGCGGAATCCTCGCAACAATCCTTACCTAACTAAGTGTGATGGAGCAGTGGGGCAGGATGGAGTACTTAGGACTCTGGACCCTATGGAGATTTCAGCCCTCCTGAATGATCCTCTGGTGGTGATGGATAACTTTCCTTTCCCCCAACTTTTCCTTACTGAGAGACATGTCCTTGTGTGTAATGAGACATCTATCCTCGAGTTGAGAAGTGGGTCCCTAGTGGCTGTGATAGCTGGGTTGGGTGGTGGAGGAAAGTGGAATATCGCATCCAGCCACGATTGGATTTACCTTAGCAATGGAACAGTAAGTGTAGTCCGAGATCCCTCATCCCATGTGTATTCAGTCTCAAGTGTGGCTCCCAAGGTTGGGGCCATCTGTAACTTTAATGGCCAGATTATTACGGGATACTTACGCTAATGGCAGATTGGTTAAGGTATAAGGGGCAGAGTCCTTGGGTCTGTATTCCTGTGATTAAGAATACCTATGATGAGGGAGATAAGACCACTTCAGTTGCTAATCCTGTGTGGGTTGTAGACCAGGATGGGATCACTGATCGGGAGAAGCACGACCCTTGTGGATATTGGCCTAGACTTCCCTACTCACCTCCACCTCCAGAGGTAATTCCCATGTTCGAAGTTTATCATGAGATGTTGCCGGCTGAGACTGCCCATGTAGAGATGGAGGCAGCTCATGAGTATCTATACTCAATGGAGACTTTTATCAGTTTCAATCCTCTTGATTATGATGGAGTTGTTAAGTTTGAGTTTGAAGTTATAGGAATGAATAAAACTGAGTTTCCTTTTAAGGTGACCCTAGTTGATGATTCCTATACTGAAGCTTATGAGTTAACAATTCCAGCCAATACTGAAGGTACTACAGGCTATGAACTCTTCAGGATAAGGGAAGAGTTTACTCCTATTGAGGGAAGCACTATTTATGGACTTAAGTTTACTATAGATCCTGGATCTCCAGAGATAATTTGGTATAATAGGGACGTGATAGTATCTAATGCCAGAATTATAGTAACTCAAGACTCTGCTAGTAAAACAAGAATTCAGATTCCAATGTTCGGATCTCCATATTCCTATGCAGCCTTAGGAGGTTATGCAGACCACCTGTGCCCACCGGATGGATTTGAAATATTTAATTTCTCAGGACAGACTACAGTAAATGATTATACTACAGGATGGTCAGGTGGAGAAGGTATTACTAATATATGGAAATACTCTGCTAATGAAATAAGTTCAGTAAGTAAAGTAGTATTGTCAGTACTAGCTAAGGGTATCACTACTCCCGCTGATTCCGTTAAGACAATAGTTTGGATTAATGTAGCTCCTTGGATTATACATTCTTACTGGGGACTTTATACCACTCCAACAACTACTGCTGATACTGCATGTAGTGGGGCTACAGGGATTAGTGGATCTGGGTGGGATATAGTATGGCAAGATGGATGTACTGGGGGTATCTTTACACCTATCCCTGATTCCTTTAGTGAGCCTGAACCTCATCCTTGGGGAGCAGTAGTATACCCAGACTTTACAGGAATTACTGGAAATCTTGATTACTTTATGGGATGGCAGTATGATACAAATCCTTGGCAGCACGGTACTAAATGGTTTACTTTAAATATTAAAGCTGGAACTCATATAGTAGATGCTGTAATGACTATAGTTCCTGGATCTACGGATCTGAGAAAGAATTGTACTCTTACATATAAAGTAGTACCTGATGAATTAAATCCTCTTTATGTAGCATTATTTGATATAGATACTGGTAGCATGGTAGCAGGGTCTGAACAGTACTGGGATGTAGATGAGGATTGGATAAGGAAGGATATTGAAATTCCAGCTGGAAATTTAACATACGGTCATGAGTATGAATTTAGGGCTAAGTGTGAACTTAATACTTTTATAGCACCGGCTATAAATCCACAAATTGCAGATGTACAATTACTTATTAATATAGATCCTATTGTGCATCTTACTACTTGGCATAGGGTATTTCATAGAGCAGATTATGAACATGATTCCTGGCCTGTCCCAGTGGCCTGGGGTGGAGACTATTGGGGCTTTGATGGGGCAGGTGCGAATTCTATTATGCATCGTTCTGAATTATACCTTCCTACAGGGGCCACAGTAGAATTTGAACAAACCTCTTTTACTATGTACGATACACTTACTCCTGAAGAATTAGGTCAGCAATATGTATCATTGTTAGATCTTACTGTAGATGATCCAGATGGAAGTGGTGCTAATGGGGAGGAGGTAGTAGGGGGTAAGTTAATGTGGACCACTGAAGATTATAATACTAGGGTAAGGAAAAGAAGTGGTATACTTCCTATGAGTCATGAAAGTGTATATGGAGGTAAGTTTGGTGAAAGCAGTGACTGGTATATAATTCCTATTGAGGGATTCCTTGTAATCAAAATCAAATAGAGAGGATGAGATGGCATCAAGAGTGAGTAATAATTTCAGATTGTTGCTGGCAACTAAGATAGTGGACTTCAGTGCAGATACCTTCAAGATCATCTTGATGCAAGAAGGATTTGTGTTCAATCCGGACACTCATGACCTGTATGCGAATGTTAGTGCAAGTGAGGTGGCTAATGGTCTCGGGTATACTACTGGTGGAAATACTCTGGCAGGGGTCGCAGTAACTCAGAATGACGCTGATGATAGAGTCTACGTCACGTGGAATAATACCTCTTGGACTGCGGCTGCTGGAGATATTGGCCCAGCTTGTGGGGCTATCATCTATGATGATACAGTGGCAGATGATCCCATAGTGGGGTTTATAGACTTCCTTGGTTCCTACACCGAACCAGACGGAGGCATAGCCACAATCGCCAACATTAAAGTAACTATCTAAGGGTGGATTGCTTTGTTACATAATGTAACATAGGAAGCGAGGTTTAGTATGGCAAGAAATCCTGATTATGATATGACCTTTGACTGTAACGCCTATGATGCCTTTGGTGTTTATGGTGGAGGGTGGTTGCGGACAGCTGTTTCTATTGAGGGAACCTTCTTAGGGATTGGTGTTATAGCTGAGGCTATGGACCTAGGGGATGTTCTCATTGAGGGAAGAGTAATCTTTTCTCAGGTATTGAGTGGATCTCCTATTGACTTAGGTAATGTTTACATTGAGGCGGAGATAGTTATCTCACCTCCTGTGACTAACTGGATCAGGTGGGGAGAGATAGGGGAGTTTGACTTTGCTATTGATAGGAAGAATGTTGCAGGGGAGATGCCTCTGGATTGGCCCGGTTCCATCTACCATATTATGAAGTTGGACTCTAGTGTGATGGTTTATGGGAGTGGTGGAGTTACTCAGTTGGTGCCTCATAATAACTTCTATGGGATGAAGACTCTTAGCAGAGTGGGAGTTAAGGGTCAGTGGGCTGTTGGTGGAGATGAGAATGTACACCTGTTTGTGGATAAGAAGGGGTGTCTAATCATGTTGACAGATAAGTATACCCCACTGGGATATGAGGAGTTCTTCCTTCCCATGACATCGCCTGTACTTAGTTATGACCCTAGTGAGAAGATGGCTTACATATGTGATGGAACCATAGGTTATGTCTACAGTGTTGAGGAACAATCTCTGGGAAGTGGTCCAGCTAATGTGACTGGTGTAGGGTTTGCTAATGGATATAGTTATTTGATTTCTAGTGGAGATATGGAAGTTCCATTGTTTGAGATTACCTCTGACACTTGGGACTTCGAGACCAGGGGTAATAAGACTATTCATGAGATAGAGGTGGGTGGAGATACTGAGGGACGCCTAGAGGCCTTGGTTGAATTCAGTAAGGGATTGAAACAGGAATTCATTGGGACTGGATGGAGAAGTCTTGGGCCTCATGGCCTCCTGAGTGTACCTTGCTTTGGTAAGGACTTTAGGTTCAGCCTAAGGTGTCCTGATCCCATGAGTGTTAAGATTGACTATATCCGGGTGAAGGGTGTGATTCATAACTTTAGCCCCATTGACGTGTGAGGATAAGATGATTGTTAGACTAATCTCTGTACAAGTTCCTAAGTTCTGGGATGTTATTAAGTATGCACTTCAGCAGACGGAGGCCATCACCGAGGTTCCCACCAAATTTAATGAGTTGTTTGCAGCCCTTCTTAATGACAAAGCCCAGTGCTTCTTGAAGTACTCTGATGGTCCAAGTGGGGAGATTCAGGGAGTCATGGTGACTGAACTCCATGAGGACAGGTTCACTAAGGAGCGAAGTGTCAAGATCAGATGCCTCTACGCATACAAGGTGCTTCCAAGGGGTGAGTGGGAGGAGGACTTCAAGCTCATTAGGGGATTGGCCATTAGTGAGAAATGCACCAGGGTGTTCTTCGACTCTAAGAATCCTCGAGTGTTGCAGGTAGCCAGAGAGGTTGGATTTAAGGAAGCTTGTACCACTATGGAGATTCTAATAGGAGGTTGAGATGGGAAGTGGAAGCAGTAGTGCTGGTGGTGAGTCCACCATCAGGTATGCTGAGTACATTGAAGTGAAGCATAGTGAGTTCTTGGATAAGACGGTTGAGCTGAGGGATGCTGCCCTAGGGAATAATCCATACTCGGGATTCTCCAGTATCCCAGTAGACGTGGCATTCTTCGGGGCTGGGTATACCATAGCATCCTTTCCTTCCCTGTATGATATGTATGGGAAGTTCATGGCCGGGTTGAATATTGAGGCTGTGTGGACTGAGCTCTTTGAGGATACAGTGAATGGTCCTCAGGTCGGAAATCTGGTAGCCACGGAGAGTGCCATCCTCCAGGATGAGTTAGATTCTCAGGTGCTGCCCAAGTTCATGGCCGGAATGAGGGATATTAATGCAGTGGTGAGTTCCTCCTTTGTGATTGGCAAAGCTCTCTTACTGGATACTAAGCAGAAACAGATTGCCAAGTATAGTGCAGAGCTTAGGTACAGGTTGATTCCGGTGGCAGCAGACAGGTATAAAACTCACTTGGCTTGGAATACCTCGGTGATAGATACCTACATGAATGTAATGAAACACTTCTTCACCATCAAGCAAGCTATTGGTAGTACGAATGTGGAGATAGATGCCAAGGCTGCTCTGTGGGATCTGGATGTCCTTGATTATGAGAGGGCCAATCTTGGTGCATTGCAAGGGGCTATTAAGACCTCGACTAAGACTTCGGAGGATACAGGAAGTGGGATTCTTGGAGGGGCCTTGAGTGGGCTGGCTGCAGGTGGGATGATGTCTGGAGGGAATCCCCTAGGCATGCTGGCTGGTGGATTGTTAGGTGGGTTGTCAGGATTACTTTAACTTATAGAGGTGAGAGATGGACTTTAGTTTTATGGGTGGTACTAATGCACAAGGTAACTGGCAGGCCAATCCCAACTTCTTACAGTTTTTGGCCCAAATGGGAAGTGGATTCGGGAGTGGTAAAGGTGCTGGGGCTGCAATAGGGGATGCGACATCTGCCTCCCTTAGAGCACAGGCTATGCAAGGCGTGGGTGGACAAGTCTTCCCCCAGCTGATGCAATCTCCTACTCCTCAGGGTACCGCAGGGCCTGATGAGAATGTGACTACGATCAAAGAGACTGCGGATGGGCAGACAGTGACGAGGACTAGTAAGATTCCCTCAGCACAAAACTTGAGTACATTTGGGACAAGTGTACCTCCTGAGTCTGTGGCCTCAAACAGTGGGGGAGTGTCTGATCAGTCCCCTTTCTGGCAAGCCCTTCTCAATCTCCAGAAGTAGGAGGAGGGGGAGGGGGGCAGCCCTTAGATTTGAGGGGCCTAAGTGCTGAGGATATTCAGAACCTCATGGGTAATCTGATTAACTACAAACAGGTGTTGGGTAATCAGGCTAACTCTCAGGAGGGACATGCTATTACTGAGGCCCAGAATCTTATAGAGAATTACTATAAGGATCTGAAGAATAGGAGGGAGACTGAAGAGTTTGAATCTAAGAAGAGTAAGTTGAATCGTAGTGCCCCATTTGAAGTTGAAGGGAAGATGATGATAGATTGGACTGATGCTCAAGGGAATGTAGTGAAGAGGGAAGAGGTGGGGAAGGCTACAAGGGATTCCCAAGCTGCCAAACTTCTCAGGATGCCTGATGGTACTGTGCAGACTATAGATCCACAGGTAGGTCAGACATTCCCCGCGGGGACTTCCATCCTGGGGACTGATGGTGGGGGTGGTGCACTTACCGAAGCTCAGAAATTCTCTCAGGCTGGGAAGCTTGCAGAGATTGATGCATCTATGGTAGCTCAGGATGTGGATAATCCAGACATGCTGGATGGATATGCTGAGATCTATAACCAACAGCATCCTACTCATCAGTGGATTAAAATTCCTGGGACTGGTGGACTATTTGGAAGTGATGCTAAGTGGACTAAGCTTCCAAAGAATGCAGCAGAGATTGTGAAGATGCCCAAGGATACACTGGTGGGACGGAGTCCTTCAGGTAAGAAGATTACCTTGGAGATGATAGTAGCTAAGGCTCAGGAATTAGGTGTGAGTCCTGAACAAGCTCTTAAAGAATTAGGTCTGGCGAGGTAATTAGATTATGGCACTCTCTTGGGATTCCTTCGACAACTCGATCCCCATTGCTCCTGCAACTCCTAAGGTCTTGGGGCCTGAGGATTTCTATCCCCTGATTGATGAGATCTCTACTACTCATGGAGTAGATCCACGCCTAGTTAGGTCTATGGTAAAAACTGAGAGTAACTTTGATCCGAAGGCTACCTCGAAAGCAGGAGCCAAGGGACTTCTCCAGTTGATGGATCCTACTGCCAAGGAGCTTGGCGTGGTGGATTCCTTTAATCCCCGGCAGAACTTAGACGGTGGAGTTAGGTACATTAAGAAGTTAATGGATATGTATGGAGGGGATCAGGAGAAGGCTCTGGCTGCGTATAACTTCGGGATGGGAAATGTAGCTAATGGGCTGGAGTATCCCCAAGAGACCAGGGACTATATCACTAAGGTGATGGCCGGCATAGCCCCAGTGGAGGGGCAAGTCCCAAAGCCTCAACCCTCGATGACATGGGATAGCTTTGATGGTGAGGCTCATAGTCAAGGAGGGGCGGGAAATATCCTTGGGGCCATTAAGACTGGTGCCAAGATGGTGGGGCAGTCTGCAGTGGAGAGTACTACTCCTGTGGTACCCACAGGGAAGTTACCTCTGGGGATTCCAAGCTCACCAAATAAGATGGCACAAGGAGTTCTGGATGTGGCCTACGGTGTTCCTGAAGCAGGAGCTGCGTTGGCATCTGGAGCTGCCTCCTTTCTGGGTGGTCAGGTAGGTGGATTAGCCGCTCTCCCGCGGGATGAGAAGAGTCTTGCCAAAGCATTCGACATTGCTGAGAAAGTCAATGAGGCTGGAATGTATCAGCCAGTTACTAATACTGGGCAGTTACTTCTGAAACCTATTGAGACAGCTTTTGGAACCTTCTTGGGTACAGTTGATAAGGTAGCCAGAGCCACAGCACCTGAGGGTGCTAGTGAGGAGGATCTCGAGACTCGGTCCAAGGCATGGCAGTATATTGCTAATACGGCCCTACTTGGGGCACCTATGGCTGTGAGTGGTGCACGTAGAGCAGCTAGGGCTGTGAGGAAAGGTAAGGTTGAGGTAACTCCAGAAGTCCTTGAATCTGCGAAGGCCAAAGTGTTAGCTGATCCCAAGGTTCCCGATAGTGTTAAGATCCAGGCTGCGGCCACCCCGTTGGATAAAATTGCAGAGCAGATTAACAAGGGGCAGGCTAGGGCTAGAGTGGATAAGATTTCTGGGCCGGCACCTAAGTTTGAGGGTAATGCAGATGTCTTAAGTGAGTTAAGACTTGAAGCTGAGATGGCCCAAGGTGGAAGTAAGCGAGGGTACAATAATGCAGTTAAGATAGTTGCTGAGTTGGGGGAAGATATTGGGACTGTTGACTACAGGGCCATTAAGGGAATAGGGCCAAAGACTAGCGCCAAGATTCATGAAGTGTTGGAGAGAAGGAAGATGGCTGAGGGGACTGGAGAGGTTCCAGAGTTTAGTGCTCCTGCCCCTGCTGTAGAATCTCCTATATTACCGACAGGTACTAGGGCAGAAGTTCCAGTTAGGAAGTCCTCAGTAGCCCCTACTGAATCTCTGCCTATCCAAGAAGTATTGGATTCTCTGGAACCTGGAATCACCTACCAACGCTCTTCAAAGTTGGGAGAGTTCGAGACTCACCAATTTATTACGAGTGAAGGTAGGAACTTCTCTTCCCTTAGTCTCGAGCCTGAGGAGGTTAGGACTAGGTATGAGAAGGTTAAGGAGGGATTTGAGCCTAAGGTTGAAGAGACTCCTACTCCAGTGACTGAAGTCATCACACCTGAGTTTGATTCCGTAGGAATAGCCAAGGAGGAAGGATATGAATTTCCAGGAAAGAAGAGATACTCCTCCTTTGAGGATGCCCATGCCGATGCCTCCAGTCGGGGAGATAACTTTGAGGTTGTTAAGATCGGAGAAAAGTATAGAGTTGGGAAGTATGCTGAGGAGGCTCCTCGAGGGGAGTATGTTCCAGAGGTTGTGGAGACTAGTGAAGCCCGCCGTGTGTTCGAACTCGCTAAGGAGGAAGAGGCGAGGAAGAAGGCAGAGGGTGCCTCTGAAGTAGATGATCTTTATTCAGATGGGGTAACTGTAGAGGATTGGAAGGTGCTGGAAGAAATTACTCAAGGGGTTAATCTTGAGGAGATTAGATTGGGTGAGGAAGTGGTAGCTGAAGTTAAGGCTGCTAAGGAAGCCATTCCTCCCGAAGTTCCCAAGGGTAGGACTGTAGATTCTGCCTCCGCAGCAAAGAAGTTCTTAGAGTGGAGAGATTCCTATGTTACAAAACGGAACGTAGCAACCCCCGCCTCCTGGGGAGGCAAGACTCCACTCATCACGAAGGAAGCCCTCCCTCTCGTCGATGACAAGTTTGCAATCTTCGACAAGTTGGAGGATGCTGAGGCCTTCAGAGATGCGAAGGGCACAGACAGAGAAATTATTAGAGATCCTGCCACTGGGAAGTACTTCCTAGAGCCTGAACTTGAACTCTTGGACAAGGCCGATATGTGGGACCTGGGGGAGAAGGAATACCTTGAGGAATCCTATGGGAGAGAAAGTGGACTTGGGGATGAGGTCTTGGATTATGGTGAGAGAGGGGATGGTGCAGGTAGGGATTTGTGGAGTATAATGAATAATGAGAGGGGGTCAGTAGATGTGACTAGCCTCAGGGTGGCTGTAGATCAGATAGAGAATGTAGTGAAGATGGCTAAGAAAGTTGGGAAGTCCATAGATGACTATCTGAGTAGTATGGGCGTAGACCAGGCTTCCATCGAATTGTTCAAGGCCTCCTTGGCTAATGTTGGTCAGATGAAGCAGGAGATCAAGGAGGCAGATCCTCTGGGAAGTTCTATCCTTAGGCCTGAGGGGAAGATTGTTTCTCATAGGGTGAAGAAGTCGGGTGGTAAGGTGGTGGCTCATCACGTACCCATTACTGAGGAGTTAGCTAACAGGGTGTTGAGTGCTCCACAGAAGGCTAACTGGGGAAATACTGTTACTACCATAAGTCCTGCAGGGAAGATAGTATCGGAATATAAGTTAGGTTCTACACAGAAGTATATGCAGGATACGGAGATTAAGATCAATGCCTTTAGATCTGCGGGACTCACTGACTTATATAGGAACTTTAGGGATAGTAAGGCTCTCGCTAAATCTAGAGCTACTGAAGGTAAGAAGTGGGTTAGAGAATTGAAGGGTCAGATTGATCCTGAACGTTATAATAACTATGCTATTGATTCCTACTCGGGGATGAAGAGTGTAGATGAATCCTTTGAGAGACTGGGAATCAAAGGAGCAGAACCTCTCACCCCTAAAGAGGGAATGATCCAACAAGAAACTCGAGTCTTCATGGAGAAGATTATAGATGAGATTAATTATGTGAGAATTAATACTGGGTTGAAGCCGATACCTAAGTTGAGAGATAAGTATGGTAGGGTGAACTATCTCCCTCTTGTTCGTAATGCTAATGTGTTGAGGGATATGGGAGTAGTGGAAAATTTCTCTTCTATGTCCGATGCTAGAATAGGAGAGCTCAGTAAAACATTTAATGGGATGTTTAATCCTCATAGTAAGAAGAGGAATGTTTCAGATATACCTATTGAACTTGATCCCTTCAAAGCTATTGAAAGATACCTTGACTACGCTTATGATGAGATTCATCTTAGTCCTGTCGCAGCGTTGGCTAAGGAACTTGCTGTGGCCAAGTTACCCTTGAAGAATACAGGAAAGAAAGTTACCCTGATGGAAGTAAATCCTGGACTTGCCACTATGTTACTGACTTGGTCCGAGCATGTAATGGGTAAGGATCCTGTTGCGATGGCACTGGCTTCGAGGAATAAACTTATCTCGAAGTCTATTAGTGGTGTAGATTCAGTGGGGAGTAAGTTGACTGCTGCTATTATAGGTGGGTCGTTGAGAACTGTAGCTATTCAGCCTACTTCATACATCATAGGTGTTCCTGCCATGTTGGACTTACCCAGTACTGCTTATGGTATAGGGAAGTTGATGGTAGATAGAGTTCGAGGTAAGAGGTCTGAGGGATATGATAAGCCCGGGGTGTTAGGAATTCGTAATGCAGGTCCTGAGTATGAAGCTCTAGTTGATTATATGCAGAGGGGGTTATTGAAGGGGTGGAGACAAGTGGCTACGGAGAAATCCCTGATGCCCATGAAGTGGGTAGATAAGATAGTAGCTGAGATGAGTTGGAATGCAGGGAAGTATTATGCAGAGAAGAGACTTAAGCTGAAGGGAGAAGATGCTAGGAACTTTGCAGAGGATGTAGTGGAGAGGACGCAGGGGTTAGGGATTAAGGGGTCACTCTCCAATATTCAGTCCAGTGCTGCAACTAAGTGGTTAACAGTACTTCAGACATTCGCTATTACTGATTTCAATCTTATTGCTAGGGATATTTTAGGGATTAAGAATCCTGATGTCAATAGTAGGAAGACAGTGCTGAGGGTTATTAAGTATGTTGCTGCCACTCAACTTATTGGGATGCTGTATAAGTCTATAGGATTGGAGAATGTGGTTCCAGATCCAGTAGGTGCTTACATGAATGCTAAGGAAGAAGGATCTACTGATACTCGGGCAGTGCTGGAGGCATCCAAGGAGTTGCTTGAGAAGTTTCCAATCTTAGGTGGAGCTGTCAAGTATGGGAGTAGTCTTGGAGGACCTGTCTTTGAATGGGCCAAACTAGTCCCCACTGCTATCTCTGATGTAGTCAAGTTGACAGATTGGAATAATCTTACAGGGAAAGAGAGAGATAAGATGATCTATAATGTTTCTAGAGCAGTGGGATATACTATGGGAATTCCCCTCACCAATCAGATCTTGAAAAGTATCAAGGCTGCTGATAGGGGAGGTAACCCTTACCAAGTTATTATGGGAGTTTATGAGAAGGAAAAGAGTAGTAAAAGAGGAAGTAGAAGGGCGAGAAGGAGGGGATTGCCCTCCTCCTTTTAGCCTACACGTTAAAGGTTCAGCAAGGACTTGATGAAGTCCACTCTGTACTTAGACCCTGAAGAAAGACTATGGATTTGATGGGAGATCTTGATGCAATCTCTTATGAAGTCCATAGTCTCTTGGTCACTTCCGAGGTTCATAGCAATTTTGAACTTCTCCACATTCTGAGTCCAGATGGTATGATCTTCCATACCTTCCCCATCTGCTATGTCATTCTCCAGGTAATAATAGCAAACATTCTCTAAGCGTTCGAAGGCTCGGGCCATGTCACTCTCGTGGTTCTTCCTACATTGGAGGATATGTAAGAGGTCGATTAGTTGTTTCATACTTCACCTCCTGGCCTAACCTTGTGATACCTAAGTATTGTTTCGTTACCTCGTTCCACTCGGGTGATGAAGCCCATGCCGCTGAGAGTTTGGACAATTAGTTCAAGGACTCTGGCATCAGCATCATGATAAAACTTTTGCTGAAGTTCCCTCATACTAATTTCCCCCGCTAACCCTATCTCATTCATTACCTTAGACAAGACTTCAGCATGAGGGGACTTCCCAATGCCTGAGAAGGTCTTAGGCATATTCCTTTCGGTCTGTTCAATCGTGCGGATGGAACGACTAAGGTCGTCAGCCGTGACAATCATGGAGTCAGTATGGCAGGCACTTAGGATGAGGGCTAGTTTCATTACATGCACTGGGCGACGCTCGCAGTAGGGGGCTAGGTGGGGGTCATCGAAGGGATGTTGCTGGTCACTCTTTATGTACCACTCTACCCACAAGTCAATGAAATCCTTAGAGGGTTTAAAGACTCCTTTCATCATGTGGATTTGTTCGAGGTCGTAGTAGAGGGATTCGCTTAAGTCCTTCTCCGCCTGGGATAAGAAGGGTGCAGGGCAAGATTGGAACTTGTCAGGTTCGTAGACGAAGATGATCCTTGAGGTAAGGCCACCTCCGATGGCATCCATACTTAGACAGGACCTAAGAAGATCAGGAGTAGTTGCTCCAATGAGGTTTATCCAGATACCTACAATTTCATCAGTACCCTGGTGCTTGGTACGATAGGTCCACTTACCATCAGGACCAGAGCCACAGTCGAACCAGTCAGTTAGATCCATCATTAGTTGTTGCTGATTGTAGCCGAGGAAGACTACAAGTTCGGGAGCGTACACAGTAAGGGAGGAATGGAATGTCATCTCACCAGTTTCAGTATCAATCTCAGTAGTCTGGGCGTTCATGATCTCTCGGACTAAAGCCTCACGAGTGATGGACTCCGCAGCCATCTTAATCCCGAGGCGAGAGAGGAAGTTCTTGCCATAGGACATGGCCGTCCCCTTACGGGCCCTCCCAGCAGGCCCACACAATACGACGTACATATTAGGGTAGAATTGAATAGGTCCCCAATTCATCACGCACTTTCGCTGGAGAGCTGCGGCCACAGTGGAGATTGCGGTCCAGGTGTGATAGAGTTTGGGGGGCTCCGAATTATTTGTGTAGATCATGTAAGAGTCGAGCCAGTCTGCTAACTTTCTGCCCATAACTAATCCTTATCTTCTATGTTACATTATGTAATGTAGGGAGCCATCGTTCAGTACACTTGTAGTAAGTCTTTTCCAAATACTCAGGATCGAATGAGTCTAAGTCTTGGCCCAACTCTTTATTCAATGAGACACCCATTGTCGTGTCAGCCGGGATCACGAACTTCAATCCATAATGGGTGTATAACGGGGTCTCCAACGATGCCTTAATCATCCCGAGGATTTTGGAGTGGGCTGCCCAGGACACGGGAGTGTCTGGATGCAGAGGCGTCGGGATTTGGAATCCAATTTGATCGTGAACTTGGATAAGAAGTTTGACGCTTCTGAAGAGAGGATCTCTGTGGTAGTAGACGAAGTTAAGACCTCGTTCATCAATGATATCTCCGACTGTTCCTTGAGGTATGCAGGCATAGGCGTCCTTGTATAATGAGTCATCTATTTTATCTGTGAAAACAGTCTTTCTGTCCATGAGGTTAGTAAGAGTTCTGTTTCTGTTGATGCAGGATTGGACGTAGGAATGGAACCCATTTCGTACTCCTGGATAAGCCTTGTGGTATATGTCCACAATAAGCTTTCCGTCTCGATCTGGTATTTCATTATAGAGGGAGAAAGTTTTGTAACCGAGATCGTAATTGAGCCCGTGATTGGCCTTCTTTCCCCAGTCTCGCCAACTCTTTTTTCCATCCCCAATAGGAGCGAGTGTAGTTTTGACATTAATGTCTCGGGCCTTTTCTGCTCCGAAGAAAATATTGGCCATGATTTTTGCGGTGAGTCCATGAATATCCTCCTTGTTTTCAAATGCCTCAATCATCTGGGAGATCCTTCCCACATAGGCAACGATTCTATTCTCCGCCTGACTCAGGTCCATCCCATAGAATACGTGATAGGGATCGGCAAGGAAGTGTGTAAGCACCCTATGGGGTTGGTTCTGAAGATTGTTACCTGTCCCGAATATATTCTCACTTGAGCTAGCCCTAGAGAATCGAGTTCCAACTGGGTTGTAAGAGCATCGCATTCTTCCATCAGGGTCAACTTTAGCAACATCGAGAAAAGTCGCTCGTTCTTTGTTAAGTCCACGAATTTTAAGGATGATGGATGCTTCGGGGTAACCCTTGCGGGCGATTCGTTTGAGTGCTTTTTCATCAGTAGTGTTGCCTCCAGTCTTGTTCTTATACGCGGGGAGTTTCTTCGTTACGTAGAAGTAAGTGGCTACTTGCTTCGGTGAATTGGGATTCAGTTCGAAGCCACATTTGTAATGAAGCTGTCTGAGTAAGTCTTGTTCCTCACGCTCGGCATCGTTGTAGGCTTGTTGCATGGAGCCGAGGTTAATTCTGATCCCGTGTTCCATAATGAAGACATAAGGGAGAATAGATTTCCTCTTCCTCTCGTAGGCGAAATAATTGTGTTGTTTGAAGAGAGCATCCAGTTGTTTAGGGTATGCGTCGGCACAGACAGCTGAATCGAGCGCGTTATATCTCCAGCCACTTTCCCAGTTACCAATTCCTTTGAGCCAGTACTTTCCGTCATCTTTGTAATAGGGAATGTCAGTGTACTGAGAGCATATAAAGTGTAGTCCAACGGGATAGTCGGGGAGAAGAGTTTTTTGCGCAACCATCGTATCGTGGATGTTACTAGTGTGGATTCCATATTTCCTCAGCATGTAGTGGCAGTCGAACACTAGGTTCTGACCAAGGATGGGGATAGTAGGGTCCTCGAGAATGGAGGCAATCTTCTTGAGGATCTCTGCTTCTTGGGGAAGAGTGAAGTAGTCTCCCCTCTCACAAGTAAAAGGTATGGACATAACATCTGTGGGGGTGTATGCAAAGGAGATACAGGTCATCTCCCCGTTGAAAACGTCCACCTCAATGTCATAGGCAACGGGATTCCCAAGTTTGCCCCACATAGAACAAACGTTGAGGAAGTTTAGGGCTTGAGAGAAGGTGGGGCGGATGGCTATGTGGCGATCAAGAGTTTTCCACTTTCCCTCCTTTACTTGTCGGGCTCTGAGAAGGTCATAGATAAGGAGTCGCTTGTTAGTATACTGGTTCTTGGGAAATATAATCGTCGAGGGATGGACAGACGGAATGAGGATCTTGTCCGAAACGAGTGTAGGAGACAGTACTGACCCTCTCCATTTGGTGACTCCAACTCTGTCAGCCAGCGCAAATAGAGCTGTATTTCCAAGAGCGATAATAACCTTTCCCGTGCATGATGTAAGTTCAGCGGCGAGTTCATTTATATACTCTTGTCCTGGAGGATGAATGGTTGTCCCTTTACGAGGATTGAATTCAATGTAGTGACCGAGTGGTCTATCGGCATCCTTCACTACATTTGTCATATAGCAATCGGCCCTATTAATGCCGGCTATTCTTAGATTGTCCTCTAACTCGACGCCGGAGGGTCCACAGAAGGGCCTCCCGCGCATGATTTCTGTCTTCCCAGGCTGCTCTCCGACGATGATATAGGGAGAGGAGTTAGAGCCAGATGGGGGTACGTAGGTGGCGCGCATGATATTACCTCTGATTATTAAAGTTAATCTTCATAGCCACTACCTAATTCTATAATTTCTATCTTCATTGTATGATCAGAAGTTAGAATAGGCTTAACTCCATTACCTTCATGCATATCCTTACACTCTTCACAGTAGTATTCGGTATCTACTTTTACATCTCCGTGCTTTTGTATAAACTTTTCTATAAGAGTTACAAGTTCACTAGATAACATAATATTCCTCCGTTTATTGGTGCTATGTTACAATTTGTAACGTAGGAAACTCCTACGTTCTAGTCACTTCAGGACTTGCATTCCTGATTAAATCCTTTAAGGGGAAGAACTGTGACTTTCTTCCCAGATAGAGTTGTCCTATCTATGCTCTTTGGTATTACTCCCTTAGGACGGCCCTGAATCAGATCGTTGATTCCCTTAGAGATGCATTGCATCATGGCCAAGTGACAGTCACACCCGTAGCAATTATCCAAGATGTCTTGGACTTCAAGGGGGGTGATGTATCTAATCTTCTTCGTATGTGGCATTATTCCAGCCCTCCAACTCTTTAATGAGTTCGATCTCGTGGGAGATCTTATCCAAGTCTTGAAGTCCCTTTCCGGTTGGATGATCGTACCTGAGGATGCGTCTAATGATGGCAGCCTTGTGGTGGGGGATCTTATTGCGGAGGAAGAATTCGTAAGGTTGGATCTGGTACTCCTTGTAGTGGAAGCCTCCGACCTGACTCTTAAGAGCCGAGCCTTTTCCGAAATTTCTAGTGTGGCACTCGTCAGCAATGGAATGGAGTTCATCCATAAGTGTTTCATCATTCTTATTCATACTATCCTCCAAAGGTTTATTACATTCAGGGCAAGTGCACTTAGATCCTCCGAAACTTCCAGGGGCTGCTGGAAAGTTGTGGTGCATCTCATTTAACCAGACCATTACATTATACCTCGCTCTTTAAGTTCAAAGTAACATCTCATAGTCGCACGTACATCAGCCATAGCATCATGGGCACCTTCGAAATCCTCCTCAAAAAGGATACGATACAACTCCTCGAGCTTGGGAAACTTCTTCCCCTTTCTACCACTAGGGAATGGCAAGTTACAATATGAGATCGTAGATGCCATCGTACAGTAGTAAGGTAACTCTTCTATGTCTGACATCATCAGAGCCGAGGTATCAGGATCAGTAAAGACTCCTTGGATTTGGGCACTAGTGATCTGAATCATTTTTATATCGAAGTTATAATTATGACAGGTCAAGGCTTCACACTGAGGTGTTAGGCTATGGAATTTAAGAAAGGCTTCTACAGGTGGGATACCCTCCTCATTGCATTTCTTTCTGGTTATTCCATGAGCAGCCTGTGCATAAGGATTTATGGGAGCATCTCCTATGTGCAGGTAGGTGCAGAACTCATCTAGGATTTCTCCTGACTCATCTGCTAAGATAGCTCCC
>Ga0209318_1001068_pt1 | contig 19840 bp, 22 predicted proteins | sample RifGroE1_FD_183999 | JGI IMG/M metagenome (GOLD analysis project Ga0209318, IMG submission 183999) | Groundwater microbial communities from Rifle, Colorado, USA - Groundwater E1 (SPAdes) (version 2) | ecosystem: Environmental > Aquatic > Deep subsurface > Groundwater | place: Rifle, Colorado...
CCCTCTTGCTGAGAATCCATACCACCAGAGTCGATGACTATAATAGTTTGATCGCCGCATAGAGGATCAGCTGTAACATCTTTTGAAGTAGTAGGAGCTTTAGATCCCATGTTACCTTCGATACTTGTTATCTTTATTGTTCCGCATCCCGGCAAGCTCACCAAAAACAAAACCAAAAGCCATAAGCCTATCCCAACATTCCTTGTCCAGTCAGTTTCTTTCATTTCATCTCTCCTTTAGTTAATTGTTTTTATTCCGTCACTCGGAATCAGTAGCCCCGGTTACGTGCGCCCCGCCTGGCCAAACGTAACGAATTCTTGCAGGTGTTCCGCTGCCGCATACTGATTCTGATCTGATCGTTGTCCACGCCGCTTCGATATCGGCTTGCTGCCTGTCAATTGCGTCTGGTTGGCCATGAAACCCATCAACATACCGGCCAACCTTATTGTACCCCGCAGCGGGAGTGGTGATGCAGTTCCCTGAACCATCATCCCCCCATGTAATGCCATAGTAGGTGCACGTCCCGGACTGTCCTGGGAGGCAATTGGTCGCAACGTCCCTGGAGTCAGGGGTTGTGCATGGGTCCGGATATGCATGTATCCCGCTGTTTTCAACTCGGTCGATAAACGTAGTGAGCCGTGGGTAGTTTACTACCTCGCACATCTCAGGCATGATGTGCATAAATGCAGCCAGTGCTTTCATCGGACCGCGAGAGGAAGAAAAATATCCAGATGCGGGGCCATAGACCGTAGGACCGTCGATGTATCCATATGGGTCCCAATTTTGTTTTTGATTGGTGTTGCCTCCGGCTCCGGTGCCGCCGTCATATTTCTGGGCTAAGACAACACCGGCCCAATATAAGTCATTGTTTGTCTCATAAGTGCCCCAGACAGGAGCCGCATCGGTTCCCTTCTGTATCTGCCCTAGCTCAAGTGGCCCTCTCAGATAATCAAACTCATGCAGCCGTGTTGGTTCCAACTTGAGCTTGTCCATTATTGTCTCATCGGTCAATAACGCCCCGAGAAAATATGGCGCTGTAACTTTGCCGACTGCCTGAGATGCGCCAGCGGCCCAATATCGCTCTCTGCCTACGGGCGCATCGTACATCGCATGATATATATCCAGTCCGTAAGAAAGTAACGACGCTAAGGCTGGTTTCTTCTGCTCAATCGTATTTCCAGAACTCATCACCGCCACAAAGCCATTGTTAAGATACCCGCCATTGTCAGCACCATAGTCATCCGATACCAACTCTGAACGAAACGCTCTGCCGCCTTCACTGAACATGCCATCAATAGAATCAAGCGAGAATATTTCCGTGTTATGCGCCCACCTCTCCCTGATAACTTCAAGATCAGCTTCAGTCTTTGCAGGGAAATAAGACTTCGCCGGAAGTCTGGTAAGGTCGAGGTCTGACCAAGTGATTACTTCTTTCGTTTCTCCAGTTATGTTGGGCCGCAACATATCTATTCCTTCATTGGAGGGGACGGAGGGGAGAATAGTAAGAACTGCATAAACATATAGACACCCCCCTAAAATTGAGGATGTGCCGCACTGTCCGTCAACGGCCTGATTCTTTTCGAGAGCAGCGACAATAGAGTTTATACCAGAATACGACTGTGGCAACGCGGGAATGATATCCTGTGCCGCACTATAGTTTCCGTAATTCTGACTCTCCGTTCGGAGACCCATGGACTCCATTATCGGGTCAACGTCAGCAGATATGAAATTATCCGATGTTGTCGTTACCCCAGTGACTGTAACAGTAGACTGCCCGACAGCAGGAGCGACCCACCAGTCGAGATTTGCGAACTGGCCACACAGTGCCGATCCACCAGCAGAATTAAAATCGAACGTGAAGTTCTTCCCTTGTATTGTGAGGGTCTTAGTAGTGCATGGTGTAGCCGCATGGGAGAGTGCTGGCAATATAAGTAACATTCCTGCAATGATATACGCTTTCTTCATTACTCCCCTCTCAGTGTGTCGTATATCGTGATGTCAGCCATTCTTCCGCCAGCCGACCTGTCCCCAGTTGACCTGTTGCCGAGAAAAAGCGAACCTGGTGTTGCAATGTTTCCCGGCCATGTAGCAGAAACCTCATTTGTGATCAACACGTTATCTATGTATACGGACACAGTGTCAGTGGCATTATCAAGGTTGACCTCCACATCATGAACCCCTATGAATAAAGATGTTGTGGTCGTGATGTTTTTCCATATTGTGACTCCGTTGTAATCTATCTGTAAATCGAGGCTGGAAACCAAGGTCATAAACTGTATCTGCTCAGCGCCTAAGCAAAAGAATTTACCATAATTATCATGGGTTTGATCTGTCTTACCGAACTTGAACGTTATTCGAAATTTGTCTGGATTGATATTTGCAACCCCGACAGACACGATATCATCAGTCGCACCATCAAGGTCGAACCCTACGCCCTGAGAAGCCTCAGTAAACGTGATATTTGCAGCGTTGACTTTCGTAACTGTGCCTGTCCCGTATGCAAGCGGTGCCCCGTTCGTTTCGTCGCCCTCAAGTAAAGCGCGGTATGCTGGAGCTGATCCACCTTCTATAGCTACCGTGCCAGTTCCGTTGAGCTCCATGGTTCCGCTGCCTGATAGCGATATTTCACCGGCATACGAAACGGCGCTAAAGAAGCAGCCAACTACCAGTGTAGTTAAAAATGTTTTCATAATATTTCCTTGTAAATTCATTCCCCGACTCCGTCCTGAATACCGTTAACGTGGGAGTTGTCTATTTTGTATCTGGTTACTCCACTAAAGCGGTATGCTCCGATATCGCCGAGAGAAAGCCTATCCTCTGTTGATTGGTTCGCGTATTGTTTATCTGGTGCTAGGGATGTGCCAAAGACATTTCCTGAAAGAATTAAGGACGGCAACGCTCCGGCTGTGTTTATGGCTCCCGACCCTACCGCTAGGGAATAATTCCCCGCAGCCCTATTCCCGAAACCAGGATCATTCCCGACCGGAGAAATGATGTCCGCTGCCCCGGTTATGGTTCCAACCAGGGTAGTGCCTGTCCTCGTATTGAGCCACCCTGGAGATATCCAGTTTGGCCCCATTGTAATATTTCCATCCGCAAAAGTTGAGCCAGACCCATCGTATTGCAGGACAAATTCCGTTACTGGTTGCCCTGTCGTGGAGGGAGCGACGTGAATCAGGTTGTTATCCATGTAAACGTTCTGATCGCTTCCAGATAGTTGGAATAGCGAAATGGAATATGTTTCTGCCTGGTCACGGTCAACCACTACTGTGTTGTGGTAAAAATAAAGGTTTTTCCGCCAGTAATCAGGGTTCGCCCCCGTATCACCTGTCCCGAGATGGACGAGATATCCTGGACCGTCTCCGCCTGCATAAAAAATGTTTCCGTATACCCAGGCATCATCCCATCTAAGATCTGCTGTATGATCAACACACTCATCCTGACACTCTACCAAGTCAAGCAGGTGTCCTCCGTTGTGGACGTAGTTATAGCGAAAAACAAAACCAGACGAGCGGTCCTTAATATTGTTCCCAGGGGAGCCAGATATCGGCGGACCAAAATAATTTCCCTCAAAAATAATCCCTTCAACCTCAGTGTAAATATTATGATAGAGATAGTCTCCGACTACGCCGTTGTTGTGGATGTAACAATTTTTTACGGTTATATTCTCGACGTTTGACAAGCCGTCCTTGGCGAAAATACCATCAGTGCCCTCGGTGATTATCAGATTATCGAGGGTGATATTGACACCACCCTGAAAATAGACAGTCGAGGCGCTGTAGCTATTGCGTGTAAGGCTGTTTTCGTCTGTGGTGGTAACGTCTGTATAATTTCTGATTTCCAGGTTGCTGACTGTAACCCATGCCGGTGACGAGTCGGCATCCCCGGTAGATGGTCCAAAAAAAAGCAGCCCCAATGCAGAGTGATACTGAGGATCACCGTAGGGCGCAAAGTTTGGGCCTGTGGTTGAATTGGCTCCGTCAATAATAGGGCGGTTCCCAGAACCGTCAGGCACTCCAACAATGTCTATCGGGTTTGCCTCCGTACCTTGCAAGACAGCAGAGATATAGATATGCTCATAATACGGGGCTTGATCGGCTTTGGCGTGGATGTAGATATTGTCTCCTGCCACAAGCGAGGACCACGGCGCGGCACCGATGGTAGTATATGTCTGTCCTGGCCCGATGTGATAATCGACCGACCACGCATCAGTGGGGAATAGCAGCAGGCCAACGAGCAAGATGAGGATCATAATGCATCACCAGAGAGGTTATCGCCTCGGTAATCAACTCCATCTGCGCCACGGTTTGCGCCTATGCCGATGTACTGGCCGGTCGAGTAGGTAGCATCTGTTTTTGTCCCGAGCGATTCATTTGCATCATCAAAATCACCATCTGAATTATGGTCGATATAAAAACTAAAGGTCGAGCCGCTGACAGAAACCTTAACCCTGTAAACCTGATTGGCTATTGCATCAATTGTTGATATCCAGTCAATATCAGTTACCGTTCCACCATTAAACCTGCGAAGATATATCCTTTCAACGCCGCTTGTTACATTGACTATATATCCAGTGGTTCCATCACTGCGAAGCAACAGCAACGCCCCGCCCGCAGAGGTGGCTTCAGATGGGGCGAGATCAGCCTGGACGAAATGATCATTTGAGCCTGTAGCTGTCTTGTTGTAAAAATAGTTGTACTGCCAGTTCGAATCACCGCCGATTGTCCCAGCAGCAATATTTATAGTCCCTGTTATTGCGGTATAATTTGCAGATGTATCAGCCGAGAAATCATCTGATATCCCGGACGACGCAGCAGAATACGTCTTAAAGCCAGGCCCCGGCCCCATCCCCTGCCCCGCAAAGGTCAGAGTTGGGAGAAAGAAAGCGAGAGTGAGAAAGAGTAATTTCCTGATCATCGCTGGATTCTCCAATTTAAAGTAATAGCTCCGGGAGTAATAGCGGCAGCGGTTAAATTGCAGACACGATAATTCACATTATCCGCACTCGGATAAGCAATAATTGTCAGCATCCCGTTCGCTGTCGGTGCATACCCTGTCACGCCTGTAGGATCGCCATTAAATCCCCAATTGATAACATCAGTCGTTGCGGTTCCAGTAGCGGAGGTCGTCACGGCAGAAGCACACGCGCCTGAAGCTATTTCTGTGGTACCAAGGGCGGACGTGCCGGATGCTACTGTGCGGGTGATTGTTGACGCAATCCGAGCATCAGCAATTGTCCCGGATGTCACGTTATCGCCGTTTATTCCGGTGCCTACTTTTGAGCCGGAAAGTGAACCGTCTGCGAGGTCTGTCAAATCCTCATCATAAGAGTTGAAGTCGGTTCCTGCCTCCAGATCAAGCAAGGTCCGCATGGCTGCGTAATCAGCCGCAACGACCAGAGAAGACCCGTTCGCTGTCATGCCGATGGATGTTCTCAGGGCAGAGGTTGACGTGTCGTCAAGGAGGCTCAAGCCCACGGCATTAGTAGTGAGTGCGGCGATAGAGGTCAGATCGCTGTCAAGTGGCTGGTACGTGTTGGCTGTTACAGAAATCGCACCAGAGCTAATTGTGATGCCCGTTCCCGCTGTAATGCTGACCGTATCAACACATATCCAATCGCTTGTTGTAGTATCCCACTCAACCGTCTGGGTATCTACGGAACAGGTTGGCAGAGAACCAGCCGGGATATCGGAAAGCGTTGCCAGAGTGCCTGCGGTCGGTAATGTTACGTTGCTGTTGCCTGTTTGAGTCAGTGTAAGTGAATACGCCCCTGATGTAGCCAGCGTTGAACCATCAGCCAAGGTGAGTGTCGCGCCTGTTGCAGGCTCTGTCACCGTTACTTTATTATATGATCCCGCCCCTGAGATATTCCCTATACCTGCGATTGTACTAACTGGTGCCCACGCTGTTCCACTCCACTGGAGAAGCTGGTTGGTTGCTGTGCCATCCGGGAGAGATCCGCCGCCCCAATTTGCATCACCATACGCTTTGATCGCCGCACCATCTGGGAGATTGCTCCCATCGGTTAGGGTATCCTCTGCGTTGCGCGATGATGCTGTGCCGAGTGCACTCTCAAGTGCATAACCGATATGTGGGTCAGCGGCAGCGCCGTGGTCATACGCCCAGTTAGAAGAAACTGGACCAGTGATCTCACTGTTTACCGGAATATCGTCTATGTCTGCTCTGACTAATGGATCAGTAAGTGCTGTTTGGAAGTAACTGGCAGCATGATTTTCGAGAAGAGCTGAGTTTGCCGCAGTGCCACCTGCGGCCAGATATAGACCTGTAAGGCTGGCCCACGCTCCGTCTTTCGAGGCGTAATATGCCCCATCAGAAGTAGCGTGGGATATTCCTTCTCCGGCAGCTCCATCATCCGTACCATCAGCAAAAACGGCCGGCATCCCTGCGATCTGCGACCAATGCACCTTTGCTCCGGTGCTATTTGGAACGCCTGAATTGATGGAGTCGTTAAATTCCTCTATTGCCGGACCGATCATCGTCGCTGTGAATAGGTTATCAGTATCGGCAAAAGCTACTGTTGCTCCGCTTTGATCTCCGGTGTTCGACCCGGATGTATTTTCGAGCAGTGTAATCTGCGCGTCTGACACGTAATTCTGGTCAGAGGTGAGAGCTGCGGCAAACCCTGCTGGATCGAGATAATCCATATAACCATTAGTATCAGCTATAAAAATTGATGTCACGGTTGGCATTGTAGAAGGAAGGCGAAGTCCTATCCCAGGAGAGTCAGCACCTTGGGAGAACAGCCCGAAAGGGAATGCCTTGGTGTTGCCGTAGAAGTTAAGCAGTCCTGTTGTGGTTGAAGCAACTCCAAGGTTTACACCTGCAAAGACTGGCGAATTCGTAGATTTTACCCCCTGGTCTACCCATCCATACAACTCAGTAAAGTTTGCTTGAGCATTAGCAAAGTTCGTATCAAGGCTGGCGCTTGCTTCAGCGGTCCCAACCGTGATGTCCCCTTGTTCTGCAAAAACTGGAGAAGCTACGAGTAACAGTGCCGCTACTAACAATATTTTTTTCATATCTTAATCCGTATAATGGTTGGTATCGGTGTAGTTCTCTTCACCAGTATAGTGCGCGAACAGGTCAATGCTCTCCACTACGGTCGTCACGCTGAACGTATCAGCAACACCATCAATGGTTATCTCAAGGGCAGACAACGTTTCATACAGCGCCGAGCTGGTCAGCCTCGCCCGTATCAAGTCTCCTGGGACAACAGTCCCCGGAGCCGAAGTCCACAGCCCCCCGTTAATCTGATATTCTCCGGTCCCGGACAGGTCCGCCGTGATGCTGATTGCGCCTGTTGCCTGTGTCTGAATAGTCCTCGACATAACAACCGTATCAAGGGGCACCGCTGCATAACTACCGAAGGTTGTGGCGTAAGAACTCCCATACCGATTCAATCCTATAAAAGGACTATTAAATGGATTTATAAATGGCGAGCTAAACATTATTCAAACCCTATTCCAAATGCATTACCATTACTTGCAGGCTTAGAAATTCTATATGTCCCACGAAAAGGAATACTTCTCCTATTATTATCTACATCTAAAACATAAGTAGTCCCATCATAAACAAGTGGTGTCCAATCAGTATCAGTACTTACGTCGGGATTTTCTACTTTAGGAATCTCAATAGCAACACTTTCAGTAGTAACAAGTCCTACAATAGAAATTGATCCATTAAGATTTAAACTATCAATAATTAATATCTTTTTTGCAGCAGCTTCTGTTGGCGCTATTAGTGTTTTTGCTCTCATGATTCCTCCAAAAGCCCATAGTAATTATTAATCTATTACTATGGACTTTAATATACTTGAATTAATTTACAGTACAAACATCAGATATCAAAAGAGAACCATCAGGTTTAACAAAAACAACCCAATAACTATCAGCAACCGCAGTAATAGTAAGACCTAATAATCCGGCAGCAGTAGTAGTAAACAAACTTGGACCAGCACTACCAAGATTCTTAAGTGCACCATTAGTCAATACAGCTAAAGTCGTATCAGCCAAATCATTTGTCAGTCCAGTAGCTACTTCACTTAAATAAAGCAACCCAGAAACAGGAGCAATAAGAGCATTGCCATTAACATCTTTGAAAACAAATTGAACTGCACAGGAACCTGTAGCAGGAGTTGCAGTAGTAGTAACTGAATTAAATGCAGGAGCTATTGAAGCACCATTGAATGTAGGACCATTTTTACCAAAAGAATACTTTCCCATTTTACCACTCCTTGTTTAGAGCAGCGTTGGTAGATTGGGTCCTACCAACGCCAGTATTAAAATTAGTTTGGTTGTTCAATTATGAACGCCAAGTTTATTATGCTGCACCAGGAGAACCAAAAATTCCTCGCGGATCAGACCAACCAAAACTTCCACGGAACGTAGCTTTAAACTTTGCATTCTCAGTATCAAAGTCATTCTCAGTTCCAAATGCATCAGCACGCCGTTCCATGTACTTGAGCCCATCAGGACAATTAGTCCCAATAAACCACGCATCAGCATCAGTCAGATAATGATTAACCTTAACACCCTGCGGGAACTTCTTAGAAGCTCTCAAAGCATTAATATCATTATTAGCCGATCCAGACTGCCCAATCGACTCAAGAATCCTAAACGCATCAAACTCAAGCGCAGAAGGAATAATCAGTTTCTGGGGCATAATAGCAATCGTCAAACCCCGGTCAGTCTTAAAAGCACCAATATCAATACAAGCTTGTTCCAAAGCAGCTTCACTCAAATCGGCAGCAGTAGCAAGTTCATTACTCCAAGTACCACCAGACTTATTCGGATGATCAGTAGCACAAAGCTCCTTACCATCAGAATTAGAACCCATAGTATAAGTAGAAGTAAATGCACGATTAAGAACATTCGCACCAACCATTTCCTTAGTCTGCCGAATAGAAAAAGCAAGAGCACTTGCCCTTCGCAGCGCAACAGTCACCGCAATACCATCCTCATACATCTCACGAGTAATGATAAAACCAAGACCATACGTAATATGCGTATAACGACTTACAAAGCCTTGCTCCTGATCATCATAAGCAACGCCCGCACCCTCAGTTTTAACCGCAGCAAGACCAAAACCAGTAACTCCAACCTCTTCTTCAAAAGCCTTCGTCGAAGTTCCTTTCTCAAAGATATCCAGATACTCAATTGGATACTCTTTATATTTCTGCCCAAACCAGGTCTTTACACCTGGTACCAAATCTTTAGCAAAATTGCTAGTAGTAATAATTCCCATCAGTAATCTCCTTATACGTCAGTTGCGACTAACAATTCATGCTCAACAATGAGAACTTCCCATTTGCAATTTGTTCCAAGTGCATTATCTTCACGATCAACGACACGCAAAATCTTGCACTGACCAGTAGTATCAGTAGCAGTATCACTTGAATCAAGTTCCATTGCACTCTTACCAGTAGCAGTACTGCCAGTTCCTACAACAACATTCGCAGAAAGACCTACCTGAGCAGCAGCAAGATTATTACCAGTACTATCTTCCTGAATTTCAAAAATAACAAACGGATCATCAACTACAAAAACATACATAGCAGTTGACGCAGGGCGATAATCGCGATTCGGTGTATCAGGATGAAGCATCGTATAAGGATTATCACCAAAACCAACAACAACACCACGAATAAGATCACCAGCAGCAGCCTGTGCTACCGAAGGAAACTTACCAGTAGCATCAGCAGAACCAGCACCTTTAACTGCATCACCTTTAAAAATTGCAGTCCCATCAGTACTAGGAACATAATAAACATTAGTCTTTCCATTCCAGGGAGTACCCAGTAAATGCTTAACTGGTTTAAACCCGAATGGAGTATCAAGATTTGCCATAATATAACTCCATTAATGTTAACAATTTATGAAATACTTATTTCTCCACCTAAACCATCCTTACCAGGAGTTTTTGAGTTTCTCTTAATCTCATTCTCAACCCTAGTAATCGCTGCTTGCGATGCTGCTCGATCTTCATTATAAAGATTTTCTGGAATCTCCATCAACACAGCTCGTTGACCACCACCAACATGAGGATTCACAAGACTCCCAGTAGAAGAAGCCCGTCCAATCTTCGAATCACCAACCTGAACTGCTTCATCAACGAGATTCCAACCAGCAGCTTTAAAATTCTCAACCCTATCACCCTTGTCATTCACAAACCGGCGCACGAATCCGGGCTTTTTCGGTGCAGTTAAGATATTCCGTGTACCAAGAGGAATTCTTTTTCTTGGTTGCTCACCATTAACACTCTTAGGTTTTTCATTTACTTGTGCATTTGCTTGCTCAGCCATTCTCGTATCTCCTATTCTTGCATCTTTGCAACATCATTAATATAGGCTTCTTCGCTCATAATATTAAGTCTAGCAAACTGATTCATAATATTAATTTGAGCAGGAGTCAAATCAGCCTTAGTAAAAGTAGCACTATTTCCTTTTGCAGAAGATCCTTCAACAGGACTCTTAGGCCCTATAGGAGATTTAACTTGACTAGCTGGTTTAACTACTTCAAACTTATCAGGAAAAACTTCCTGTACCTTAGTTCTGACTATTTTATAAAGTCGATCAAGCGGCGCTCCAACATATTGCTGAGCAACACTATCAGCAAACTTTGCCATTTCATCATCTTTCAAATACCACTGATTATCCTTTATCCATACATCATAAGCAGGATTATCATTAGTAGAACTTGTTTTTTTCTCTTCAACTTTCGGTGCAGCAATATCTTTTTGCAACTCATCAATCTGCTTATCAAGTTCTTCAACCTTATCAACATCAGCCAACTCAATAGCACTTTTACGTTCCTTCTTCAGTACAGCAACTTCAGCCTCAAGCTTCTTTACCTCTGCCTTATAAACAGTTTCATTATGTTTCTTCAATGCTTCAACAGAACCATTCAAAGTCTGAAGCTGTTCCTTCAAGTCCTTATTATGCTGACTCATAGATTTTTGAATATCTTTCGATCTCAAAATATAAGTCACAGCATCAACAGCATCTTCACCCTGATGATCTTCACGCCAACCAAGCTGTGCAGCCAGTTCCTTAACACCAGGCAGCTCATTACCAGAAGCTTCCTCAGTCTTAGCTGGAATCGGGTGGGCTCCGCCCACATTCGTAGCCTTGCTAGCCTCAGCATCCTCTTGCTTCTCAGGAGCCTTAACAGTAGCTGGATCAGGAGGAGCAACAGTTGTTACTGCTGGCTCTGCCGCAATAATGTCATTAATAAATTCTTCTGCCATGATAACCTCTATTTAAAAAAGTAATTTTGCAAGTACATCATTATCATTAATCAATACGTAATCTTGACCATCTTGACCAGTCATCGCAACTCCAGCATGCCTAGCATAACTGACCTTGTCGCCTACTATAGCCCATGGTTGTCCATCATCAAGATCAGTCCAGGCACCAGGCCCAACTGCAATCAACCTTCCAACTGTAGCAGCAAGTTGCTCCTTGTCACGTGTAGTCTGAGGCAGGTAAATTCCGCCAGCAGTCTTTTCCTCAACCTTATCAGGAAGGACTAGCAGGTGCCCACCAGTAGGCAAGATCCCTGATTGATTAATGTCTTGTTCTTGCATAATATTACCCTTTTAAATAATTGTTATTCTTATTATAAATATCTCAAGTTATCTAACGCAGCTTTAAACTCTTTAACATTCTTAATTTGCTTTTGCTGTGCCTTAATTCTTTCTTTAATTGCAGTTAAAAATATTTCTGTTTGTTTTTCATTTACTGGAACTTCAATACCAAGCATTTCACCAATAAGAAAAATATTAAATGCTGCAACATCATGAGTTATTAAATCAGTATCAAGCATATTAATACCCACTCTGATCGCTTACTTCATCAACAACTTTTTCGTTCGCATAAGAAATATTTAACAGCTGATCAAGTCCTTCTATATGCCCAATCATATGATGAGTCATACCATGAGTTTCTTCTGCAGTATATCCAATAGTGCTTCCATGAATCATTTGAGCTACAAGCTCTTTTTTAACCTGCTCAATTTCACCAAAAATCTCTTTCGTCACTGGATGTGTTTTCCATTCTGCAAACTGTTCAGCGCTTATCATTGAAGGGGCTCCCTATAATTTCTTATTCTAATTATTAATATTAAATGATATTCAAGCATTGCTTCAAGTTGAAGATTAAGTTGTTTCCATTCCTGCTCTCCCAAAACTTTCATTTTCTCAGCATTTATAAGAAATGTAGTTAACTTAATAATCTTTTCACCAAGTTCTTTTTGTTCAACTAAAACTCTTTCTTGATACTCTTCCATATCATTTCTCCTTATTGTTAGTCTCTAACCAGTACTCTCTTTTCATTGTACTTTCTTTCAAGCCACCTGGTGCTTTACCTAAACTCATCTGAGTTCTACCAAGCTCAATTTGATTCTCTACAGACTTTTCTTCAATGTCAAGCTTTCTCGCATCATTCTCTATGCCAGCAACATCCTTAACCTGTTTAACTTGTGCACCTGGAATATCAGCACGAATCTTTTCAGCTTCAGCCATTATTTTATCAATCTTAGCTTTTAACTCTTCAAGTTCAAGCTGCAGTTTCTGCATTGCTAATTGTTCTTCAGGTTTCTCACCTTCAGGAAAGAATGCTTCAATGTCTTCAATATCAAGTGCAATCAAGTAACGTCGCAAAATCTCCTGATCATCAAGACCTTCTCCACGAAGATCAAGAAGTGCTTTAGCCTTAAGCAGCCTCTGCACCATTGTCGTAGCATTCGGATCACTTACTGGCTCGATGTCAAAGTCATGACTCGAGAAGTCTGCCTGAACAATTGCTTGCTGGTCATCAAGGACAAGACCATAAGTCATTTGATCAAGATAAAGAGCATTGAGCCGTTTGATCTTTGCAAATTCCTTGTACTGCGCGCGGTGGATTCTCTTATGAACTGCCGAGTAAACTTGTAAGCCTTGTTCAATCAGGGCAAGAACACTTTCTGCAGGAACGTTTGCTCCAGGAGAATTTCCTGACAAGATCTCAGTCATCCCTGCAAGTTCTTTACCACTTTCAATCAATAAGCCAAGCAACTGAAACAACGTTGTGCTTGGTTCTCTGACTGGCATTGGAAAGACATTCTTCCGCAGATCATCTCCAGTAACATCAACTGGTTTCCACTCACCAGACTTCAGCTGAATAGATTTGCCGCGACCTAACCGTAAGCCACGCCCAAGAAACCCTGACTGACGATTACTTAATGTTCCTGCGTCAATCAGCTGATTAAGTAACGTGTTGATGGCTGCATTCGTGCTCATCAACAAGCTGCCAAAGCCCATGCCATAAAAACCACCATCAATGGCCGGCATGAACAAGTAGCGCGTAAAGTACTGCTCAGGAATGATCTTAACTATTGCTCCATCAGGATCTTGAATGCCCTGATCATTGTTCGTCCTGATAACTCCATCAGACGCCCAGCGAGGAGAAATCCTGACCAGCTTCTGTGTTGCTTCATGAATGGTAACTATGTAAGGCTCTTGATAGCCATCTTTGTCTAGATCATACCAGCGATGCTGCTCAAGAAACAGATGCGGCGTCTCATCATCTACATCAGGAGTTTTATCTGACGTTGCCTGGCCAAGTTCCTTGATGTCAAACTTAACAAACGTTCCTGAGGTTATTCTTTCGACAATTTCATTATGGTAAAGATAAATCTTATGTGTAACTCGTGGAGCACGTTCAAGTGATTCAGCAAAGTAATTAACTACCAGGTCATCAGCAAAAACCAATGAGGAAATGTTCTTCCGCTCAATACTATCAAAGTAACTCTTCTTGAACGCACAACCAATCGCAGGAAGTGTGAAGAGAAGTTGATCTACGCCCTCTTCCCAGCCTTCCATATGCGAAAGAAGCTGGAAAGACATGAATTCGCTAATGCGCTGAGACTTCTCAAGTTTTGCCCCAGTTGGATCATTGCCTATTACTTTTCCTCGAACTACGTTGTTGCCCTTGATCAGCTCTGGGTATGCACGACTTGCGAATTGCATGCACGCATTAATAATCAGCGGGTACTTGACGTTTGCTACGACTTCGCCAGCATAAGTTTTCTTCTTGACATGAAGCTTAGCAAGGTCAATGATTTGCTTATTGAGTTCTTCCCACTCAGTCCGTGAAGCTAGATCTATCTTATAACCTTCAAGAGACCTGGTTGTTATGTCAGAGAGAACATCTTTGGACTGCTTGTCTGCAATGTTGCTTACTAAGACTAAGGCCTCTGCGCGAAGAACTTCCTTCTGAATTAACTGTTCAGTTACTTGATCTATGGGCTGAGCTTGCTCTGCGAGGATTTCTTCCACGGGTTGCTCAGATGCCCAAACAGGAGGATTGCCAGCAATATTAGATAACTCCAAATCAGGTGATAAGGTTTCATCTTGCACTCCTTGAGCGCCCAGGCGTGCCACCTGTGCGGGATCAGGGGATTCGTAAGTTGGGATTGCCATTACTTAATATCCTGTAACATAGTTTGCATCAGATTCATTATAAAGGTCACTTGCTTCCCATGCCTCGAACTCCCAATAGGGCTTTGGTATTGCTCTATCAAGGCCGGACATAACATAATATCTTGTACAGTCCATAAGATGGTCGCGATCCTTGACGATCTGACCTTTTTCGTCCCGACGATATATACGAAATTCGCTCAACCAATTAACTAATGATCCAAATACCTTCAGTTGATTAGTTGCGAGTAATTGCCAAGTTTTATAAAGACCAGATTCGATTGATTTATTTGCGTTTGTTATATCTAAACCAAGTGCCATATAAATATCGAATAATTGTTTTCCATCTTCTTGTGAACGTCCATGAGCAGCGCTGTCTATAACGCCTGGAATCCAGACTCCGCGAGCCTTGATGCCTTCAGCATGAATGACTGGTTCTGCTTGACCTTGATAGTATTCAGAATATAAAAAAGTGATTTTACTTGTTGGGTCGGTAGCCCCCCATATACATGCAGTTTTCTTCCAACCCACATCTAAAGCATAACCGCGCCGCCAGTGATCTGGTATTGGAAAGTCCTGCACAACTATGTTACTTTCAAGAATCGGATAAATTGCACCGGCGCCGAGTTGAGGAACACCTTTAGACCTTGCTTCACGTTGATGCGGCGGCAGGGCTGCCCAGAGTTTGTCTTTTTGGGCTTGCGTTAAGTGCGGGGCATCATCCCAGGTTGCCTGGATGAGAAACCTGCTGCCTTCTTGGTGGTCTTCAACTTTGCCTTCTGGCATGAACTGAAGAACAGTTTCCGTGAGTCCAGCTAATGGTGTGAAGGTCAGCATGATGCGACCATTAGTCGTCATGGTCCTGGTCAGGCACTCTGTATATATGTCCATCGGGCACTCTTCATCGAGCCAGATTATGTCTTGCTCAGTGCCCTCAAAAGACTTACGACCTTCAGCATAAGACTTGATCTTGCAGCGAGAGATGCCGCCTGAGATATGCCGCACGAGAATTGTATCTACTGCGTTAGGAACACCACCAGCACGAGGTGTTGTTTTAATAATGTATTTTTCCGGGATCAGGCCAGTGCCTTGTTCTTCCGGTGTACCTATAAGTTTAAACTGAACGATGTCTCGTGCGGTGGTGCTTGTAGTCCCACATGCCCATGCAGTTATAGGTTGGGTGAACTTATGTCCTTGCCACCAATCAGGATAGCGTCCTGTCAAGTGCAGTGTCATCTCATACGCACCAATGCCTTCAGACTTGCCAATACGATTGGCAGCCATAATGCAACGTTCGGAAAAGTTCGCTCCGGCTGCAAAGAAGGACATGTGCTTGGGATAGTTATGGCGGGAAAGGAGACCAGTTTCAGGATAATACTGGATGATGCGGTTTTGTTTGATGCGGATTGATTTTTCCTTGAGAAGCTTAAGGTATTGTTCCTTTTGATCACGATTGAGGTGGGAAATGTCCTCAAGAGGTTGATCATGGGCTGGAACAATGTTTTGACTTAGCTCAAGCATTAAGTAGTGGCAGGACCTTAGTAAGTATGTTTATTTTGTCTTTGTAGTTAATCAGGCGGCCTCGCATTCGCGGGCCGAATTCGTACGGTGGTAAGACTTACGTTGGTTGAAAGATGTTTGCTGGTATTTTAGAGAGCAAAGAAATGGACTCTTCCGACAGTTGACTAAGTGCATTGCGGGAGGCATTACAAGTGCTGGACAAATCATCTTGATTACTATCGTTTTGGGAAAAGTTATCAGGTTGATCGGAAGAGCCCATTTCTTCAATTTCTACTTCAAGAGCGAAGTCAAGTTCGAGTTCTAAGTCAAGTTCTTCTTCTTGTTCTTGGTGTTCATCAGTGAACGTAACATTTTCTGCGTCCACAGTTTTCTTCGGCTCAACCAGCTGATTCGGGTCCTGGTGATATGTCTTCATGATGCTTTCTTGCATGGCCAGGATTTCTGCCTCGATCTCTGCATCTGTCTTGGTCTGCATTGTCATGTCAACATGCAATCTGTCTGGTGCTTTGTAGCCTGTTCTGTCAAGGACATCTTTGGCTGCATTTAACTGAACTACGTGAGGAGCCTTTTCAGCTGGATTCATCACGCGCTCGAGAACACTTAAGGCACTCTTGTTCAGCGATACGAGCTTCTTGCGAACGTCTAGAGTTGCTTCTTGTGCTTTATCTTGGAGGCCTTCCAAGTATGCCTGGCCTAGTGGAGATCGGACGATTTGAGAGACTGTGCAGGCAGACATTTCAAGACGCTCGGCGATTTCGTTGTTCTTGTATCCTGCGAAGACCATCTGGATGATCGTTCTGTGCTGGGTTCGCAGTTCTTTGAGCATTGTGGTTGTCCGAGTAGTAAAGGGAAAAATGGTGTTGGGTAAATATTTCTTTAGGTCTTAACGAACCGTACTATATTTAGGAGGGAATTGCAAGGAAAATGTTGATTGGTGAAAAAGATTCCGGTTTTTTCCTGTTTGGTGCTGGTTGGTGCAGATTGCCAGCATTCTTACAGGCTGGCGGCGATATTTTAAAGACGGTCTTGTTTCTGTTTGCTGATGAGTTTTGCAAGGTTGACTGGTGCTTTTGAGTGGATGTTTTGATTGTTCCCAGTTGCCGGCATTTGGAAAAGTGTGCTTTCCACAACTCAGTACAGAGACCACTTATCCGTCAGAGAGAACCGAGGCATTGGTTGTCAGGCATTCAGCTCTTAACAATAATTGTTCCCTCAAAAGAACTAGAATCATTTGAGAAACATTCTTTCTTAACAACCATTCTTTCCTGGCATTCTCTCTCATTTGATAATCAGTCTTACCTGGCAATCAATATCAATTGGTATTAACTCTCACAATCAAACAACATTGATAATCAATAGCAACTAACAATTATTATCAAGAGACATTCTTCCTTGTCCATATAATAAAGGACAAACAACCTACAAATAAATGTTGACAATCAGACTAATCTGCTATAACATATTAGATATCAACATCGAGATAGTTTGAATCATTCAACATTTAATTATTTCAAACTAACTCAAAAATAAATGTTGACAAAAGGATTAACCGGGTATACATTACCCATAACAGATCAAGAATAGTTCTTGGTCAAACAAACTCTTTCAAGGGAGATACTATCATGGCAGAATCAATTTACATCCAATTGGATAACGGCAAAGTCATTACTCCTGTAGACGGTAAGGAATACGTTCACTCCCTGCCATCACATCTTTTCCCCTCGGCTGAACAGTTTGAAGATGCAGACAAGCTGATTGCTTGGGCCAATGAGAATGACTTCACAGCAAAACTGATTCAGAAAGGACTGCAGAAAGGCATAATTGAAGTTCGGGCAACCTTCAAAGCGTGCAAAAAGGACGATACATGGTCCGAGGAATACGGCCAGAAAAACATCGATTCAATGGAATGGAAAACCGTCTCCCGGCCGCAAACGAGCATGAGCGACGAAGAGAAAGCAATTTCGGTCCTTGGTAAGATGTCCGCCGATGAAATTGCAGAACTTCTCAAGAAGCTTGGTAAATAACCAGAATCTCTAAACAACCTGAACATTGCCGGATTCATTCATTACTGGATGTTTCCGGCAAACTTACGAGGATAATATGAAAATCTCACGTTTAAAAAAAGATGTCCTCTTCGGAATATCGGTAGCTCAAGGGATCAAAATGACTACCACCAAAGACGATATGAAAGTAGTCCGCTGCATTCTCGGTCGAGACGAAAACAATGTTTCTGGCGTCCTGAGATTCCTCGGCGTTGCTTCTTCACCATTGAATAAAGCTGCAAAAGTCGGCGTATTGATTGAGCTAACCAGGTAACGCCATTCCTTCACTTCCCTCAATTCTTTCACTTTGCCCGGTTTGGTTCACTTCTGGCCATTCCGGGCATTTCTTATTCATCAATTTGAATTTCTCGCTTGAGTAACTAGCGATTAGAGGAAGGTTGTCTGGTTGTTCATTGGTGAACAAAGGGTAGACAGGTAAACAAGAGTGTACAAGAGTAAACAAAAGTAAACATGATAAAGATAGTAATAACAGGTAGTTAGCTAATGATAGGTAAACAGGGTAAACAGAGTAAACAGAGAGTATGCAAAAATAAAGGTAGTGATAACAGGTAGTTAACACATGTAAACTTATGTTTACTCTGTTTACTTGTAAACCCTACCCTCCTGTCATAAAAGAGTGTAAGGGTGGGTGTCCTATTTTAGTATTTAATTTTTTTCTTAAATAGATGTACCAGAGGAGAGGAGGGTGGGGTTTACACGCAAACCCAGTAAACATGTAAACATTCAACAATATCAACTAGTTACCTCTGTAAACCCCTGAAAACACCGTAAACAAGGTAAACACTTATTTCCCAACAATATCAGGCACTTAGCTATGCAAACCCACCCATGTAAACCCCGGCAAACCGCAGAAAACACTTGCAAACCCCGGTAAACCATGGTAAACTACCATCATAACAATCGGCAAACAGCCGACCAATCAACAAACCCTCAACTCAACAGGAGCAACTACCATGTCAAACCCTACCGTAAGTTTTAGAATCTCAGACTATCATCTAGCTCGTGGCTTGCGTGCCATTCGCATCCTCGAACCAAACTGGGAACTAACAACACCAGCAAATCTCATCCGAACAATCTTCAATGACTACATAGCAAAGTCAGAGCATTTCAATAACACATCATTAGACGTACCACCAGAACTCCTTCAAGAAATTGCCTTATCAAGAGCAGGGCTAGAAAGCAACGAGAAAGTAAACAAACAACTGGACGCCTTGCCACAACTCGGCAAGAATCGCCAACCACAAAAAACAGCCCAGCAAATCGCTCGTGAACTCGAAGAAGAAAGAATCTTTAATGAGATGCGACGAGAATCCTTAGCAAAACTTGCATCACAAGAAAAGCTAGCCGCACAAGAAAAACTAAATCAACAAGACACAGAGCTAGACGAACAAATCAATTTAGCCTTTAAAGCATCAAACAAAACTTTAACCAAGCCATCAGAGTTTCATGATCCAAACATTACAGACTCAATCATATCATCAGTAACTGACTTTAGTCCACCCAAGGAATGGAAAGAGTAGCCGGCAGGCGACGTGACGTGCGTGCAAAGCACCAAAAAACGCCGACACACGCACGACACGACACCGCCACGCCACGCACACGGGTTGCCCGTACTATCCACGCACCACGACCAAACGGGCCTTATACGTCAAAATAGCCACGCACCAAACAACACCAAAAAACGACACGTGCCTCCGAAAACCACCAAAAAATTGTTGACAAACCCGGTGTCACGTGTTAACCTGTCTACATAGCACAATTTTACACAACCAACCACCGAC
>Ga0209318_1001070_pt1 | contig 19794 bp, 33 predicted proteins | sample RifGroE1_FD_183999 | JGI IMG/M metagenome (GOLD analysis project Ga0209318, IMG submission 183999) | Groundwater microbial communities from Rifle, Colorado, USA - Groundwater E1 (SPAdes) (version 2) | ecosystem: Environmental > Aquatic > Deep subsurface > Groundwater | place: Rifle, Colorado...
TATTTTACGGGAAAAAAGATTAACACAAAAACAGTTTGCCGAATCGCTGGAAGTTTCAACTTCCCACGTTTCAAACATCCTAAGTGGCCGGGTAAGAATTAGCTTACCGCTATTACTTAGGATAGCCAAAGTTCTGGATTGTAAACTTATAGATTTGACGGGGGATGATTAGAAAGGAGTTATTCTAATTGCTAAAGTGCATATGTGGTTTTAACGTACCGCTTAAAGCAAAATTCTGTCCTGACTGTGGAGAGCCAGCACCGAAAATGCCGGAAATTCCGAAGTTTGCGGATGAACTTATCATTAGGCAGATTAACCCTCTTTTAACGCCGGATGAAGCTGCCGAATTATTAAGAATTAGTCGGTGGAAGTTGGATGCTTTAAGAGTGCAGCATAAACTTCCGGAAAGCTCCTACGTTTGGATATCTGGAAATAAGAAGAAAACTTTTCGTTATCGGGCAAGGGAGTTATTGTCCTGGGCCGGGACTATTGAAGGGCCGATAACGACAGCAGGGTAAAAAATTGGCTAAGGTGCTTCGTAGGGACACTCACAGATGTAACCAAAATTATAGGGGTGATAAAAATAGCTAAACTTGCCCTAAATCCAGAATTTAACCTTTATGAACGTAACGGCAAGGTATTTTGCAGTAGTCGCCAGGTAGCGGAAGAATTTATAAAACAACATGATAATGTTCTCCGGGATATTCGAGGATTGGACTGTAGTAGAGAGTTCTTTCTCCTCAATTTTGAGGAGAAAACTTATAAAAGTAAGCGTGCAGAACAACCAGAATACCTTATGACTAAAAACGGTTTTATTTTCTTAGTAATGGGCTACCGTGGTGAAAAAGCAGCAAAATTCAAAGAAGCCTATATAAAACGCTTTGATGATATGGAAGCCTTTATTAAATCACTACTAACAACAAAAATAGAGTTCCCAGTTTTCACCGATGCAATTATGGCAGCTCACGAAGAACCGAAGCACTATCACTTTAGTAACGAGATAAACATGATTTATCGTATTGTATTGGGCATGGATGCCAAGAAGTTTCGGGAGGCTCACGGCATAGAAAAAGGCGCAGTGATTAAGCCGTACCTTAAATTGAATCAAATTAAGGCTGTAGAAACACTCCAACGGGTGGATATTGGTCTTATTCTAGCTATTCCTGATTTTCAGCAACGAAAAACCGTTTTAGAGTCTCATTATAGAAAAACGGTACTCCCTAAATATGAGCCGATTGGCGTTTCAGCTTAAACCAAGGTCAACTGACTAGCAAAAAAATTTACAGGAGGTAATTTATTTGTTAATTCATGAAGCCGTCAAGAAAGCATTAGAAGAAGATGGCTGGATAGTAAGAGAAGGTCTTGAAATTTTTAAACACTTAGCAATTAAACCGACCAACACAGGTTTTAACTGTATTGTAAAAATGAAGTTAGAAAGAGAAGCCCCCTGCTGGAATCCATCAGCAGAGGACTTAATGGCAGATGATTGGATGGTTTTAAGCAAGGATGATTTTTTAAGGTATTAAGTCCTTAATTTGCTTAACCAGGGAATACCCTTTTTTTAATAAGGTATCTTCTTCTACCTGGCGAATAGCAGATGGCAACAATGTTGTAAATGATGGTTTATCATCAGCATCAAGCACATTAACAAAACCATCACTTTTAAGTAAATATATAGACTTAATTAAGTGGTCTTGCATTTCATTTGAGAAACATGTCTCAAAATTATCAAAAGTAAATGTTTCCTTTTCTGAATTTTTGTATTCCTTAACCATCATTAATAATATTTTTTCCGCTAATTTAGTTATTTTCATACAGTTTCACCTCCCTCCTTTGATGGTAGTCTGGACAACTAACCATTCGACAGGAAGGGAGAAAATTCCTTGAAAGGTGGTGTTAACGCATAGGTAAACACGAATTATATGTCAAGGCTTTTTTGAATACCGTAGCAAGTGATGATTATAGAAGTACAGACAGTATTAAGAAATTGATATTTTACGGAGTTAAAGCAGTTAATTCAATCACAGACAGAGATATGAAATATTTGAGGAGTAATTTTCAATTCATAGAAACTATTCAGCAAATGATGGGAACTTTAAAGCCTTCGGAATTTGTAAATATATTCCCTATTACGAAGGAGTATGACGGCAACAGATACGGTACTAAAGATTATTTTTATACCATGGATTACCTAAAAACTCTTTCAGATGAACCCATAGGCGAAGAAAGGCAAGTAATGGATTTCCTTTGGGAATATCATAATTTGGAAATTTGTTTATTTGTCGTAAATATGCTTAGTATTGCAAGCGACTTACGAAGGTCAGAAGGGCAGCCTGGAATAATGGAAGAATGGTGTGCCGAAAATGGGATAAAAACCTATACAATGCACACTGACCAAAAGGGTAAAAGGTTTGTGGTTGATAACGAAACTGGCAAGAGCTTTAGGGTTAGGAAGAAAATGCCACGGTATTTAAAGTTGGTACGGTAAGTAGGAGGATGATTTTCCGTCCCCCTTTAGAGAGTAAAGGAGTGGTTTAATGAGTAGCACCTTACCGGTAAAAATTTTCGATAATCCTGAGTTTGGACAAGTTAGGTGGATTATAGGAGATAATGAATTTCAGGCAGTGGGAGTAGATATTGCCAGAGCATTAGAATATGCCAATCCAAGTAAAGCAGTTATTGATCACTGCAAAGGTATTACCAAGTTGGGAATACCTTCAGCCGGCGGTATTCAAGAGACTAATGTTATCACAGAAGGAGATATTTATCGCTTAATTTTTAAAGCCGCTGAGCAAAGCAAAAATCCAGAAATCAAGGCCAGAGCTGAAAGATTTGAAAGCTGGATTTTTGATGAAGTCTTACCATCCATTCGTAAAACCGGCTCTTACTCCAAGACCACTAATTTCCCCTGGGCAGAAGACATGGATAAGGCACTACGCCAAAATGCAAAGCTTACAAAAGGACTATCTAAAATAGCGACCATTAGACTTAACGCCACTACTTTACGGCAAGTGCAGGAAAACAAAGGACATAACTACAGCGAAATGATAGCCATTATGGAAGCTGATGCCGAAGCCCAAGAAACTAAACTCCTCCAAGCCCAAGCCAAAGCAGCCCAGAAACAAGCCGAGGCCGAAGCAAAGCAACGTAAGAAATCTCCTGCACATTCAGGGGACATGCTCACCGAGCACACCGAAGCAGCCCTGGACTGGGTAAAAACAGAGTACGCCTTACAGGGTAAAAAAATAGCCATTATCCACAAAGGCAGACTACTGGTTTTCAGCAAACCCTGGAGAGAGTGGGCCATAGAAAACCAGATTAACTTAACCAGCGTTCTTAAAATCTTAGCAAAGCAGGGAAGTATTGAAATTGCTCGCAGCGGTGGAGAAATAATTTACACCAAGAGGCCGCTCAGGGTTAACGGCGGAAATGCACCTAAGGCTGTTATTTTCAAAGCTGGCTGTTTTGGCTGGTTGACCAGCACCTCAGAGCAGGCCCAATAAATACGAAAGGTGGCAAACCAATGACAAACATTGCCCAATCAGTTGTCAAAAACGCCCAGGAGCTAACAACGCTCCTGGATGCGGTAAAATCTAAGATGGAAGCAGTAGAAAAGCTTTACCCGCTGCTTGAACAAGTAAGCGAAAATTCTGCAGAGTCTTCGGAACTGAGAAGGCTCATGGTGATTTGCGGCGGTCACTTTGCTGATACTATCCACACCATAGCAGACCGCGTGAAGTATCTTACCAAGCCGAGAACTGAAGGTAAATTAGTGCTCGGGAGTAATGGCAAGTATAGGCTAGACACCGACGATCATATGTTTTCATGCAACAGTCCAATTGAGGTTTTCATTGACGAACCGGGACATGACCACGGTTGGCAGTTTGGCAGGGTGGAACACAGGGAAAGCATGGGCGGGTACTATTTCCGCAGCTATAGCTGCGATGACCACAGATTATATGAAGGCATGCTTGCAGCCGTGAGGGATTGAGATGACGCCAAATGAACGCAACATTTTACTGCAAGGCTTGGAATCAGTGCATCTGCTGATAGTACAGGATAATAAGCCTGCTGCAATGTTTGCAATATCCGAGTCATATAAAAATATCCAGGCCATGCGGCAGTGTGACCAATGCGGAAATTACTTTCAGGCCCATGAGATGGACGGGCGTTTCTGCTCCAGGTGTGCTGCAGTGCAGGAGAGTATCAGTAGTTTTGACCAGGATGACATCAGATTCTGAGAGGGAGGTGAAAATTTTGAAAATTATACAGATGAACATTGAGGCAGTGCAGCTTGGCGACATTATCGACGGTCAGGAAGTTGTCACTATTTTAGACCGTCAGGATGATAAGTTTGTTAGCCTGTTCTTCGCTAACAATGACAGTATCAGTTCCGTCTACGGAAGAATTATTACTGTTCAGATATAAACTACCGTTACCGTTTTCGGGAGGGAGGTGTTTAAAATCAGATATCTAGTAGTAAAGCTGCAGTGCTGGCTACAGGAACGCAGGAAACAAAAACAATGGGCTGAGCATTTTAGGAATGGCGGGGCAATTCGATAGGAAGTGAAAATTTTGACTTGCAAAATCTGTGGACAACCCTCCATTAACCGGATCTGTCCGGAATGTGAACAGCAGGTAGAAAGCCTGTCGGCTAAATACCTGCCGAAGGTTAACCGCATCCGTAACGCAGCGGTACCTATGAGAAATAAAAATACCGCCCTGCAAGGCGGCATCAAAATAAACGCTCAACCAGTAGTTTATCATATGCAGTTGCTGGTGGCAAGAGGAGGATGAATATGGAATTAATTCTGGAATGTGCTGCAAAATCTATTGCACTGAATCAAGATGGAGATTTAGTTGTTTGCCTAACGAATAGTGGTGATTTAACTGTTTACGCCAGGCAACAATTTGTAGAAGAATCAGGCCAAATAATACCGACTAAAAGTATTTTTATTAATAAAGTAGAGTCCATGCGCCTTGCAGAGTTTTTATTGAGGCAAAGCCATCTATTTTCTGATATGTACGAGGCTCTGAAAAAAGCAGAGCAGTTCATTGATGCAATTATGGGATTTTACGGAGAAGGGTTGCAAGTTGCCGAATGGCATCAGAATAGAGATTTAGAGCCTCTTGATAACTTCATTAAAAACAATTCCGATGGCGATGAGTTGGAATTAATTCGCAAAGTACTAGATAAAGTAAGGTGTGGCAAGCATGAACTGTAGTCAGTGTAGATTCTGGACCACTATTGACGGATTATTCCCTTTTAAATGTACAAAACATGGGGTTAAGTTTGGCAGTGATGGCAGGGCATGTTTTGCCTTTAAACCTAAGGAGGACAAGTAGTTTGGAAGAGCTCAAAGAAATCCTATCCCGGCTAAGATTATTTCAAAATGGTTCGCTGTGGACGATAAGTGTCGATTTGGCGGCCAGCTTGGGCGGGATAATTAGTGATATGGAAAGAGCTTTGAAGGAGTTAAGCGAGGTGAAATCATGAGTAATGCAGCAGCAATGAAACATATCAGTAAAATACTCCGCGAGGAAGCAAATAAACCAGTAAATATTTCTATACCAACTGGGCCGCTTGACCCGGAAAAAATTAAAATAGAAGTTGTCAGAAACCATAACTCAGGAAAATTTGAAGCTGTAGCGTTCTATCTGTACGGGAAAAACAATAAGAACCGTAGGCTTATTAAGCTGGATGATGATGATTTTGACAGCTACACCGAGGCTGATAAAAAAGCAAGATGGCTTCGGCGGCAGGTTAGGCATGGTCAGATGATTGTTGAATGGCCGGGGGTGTGAGGATGGATAACGATATTTGGTGTAATTTCTGTGGAGATAAAATAAAACAGGTCAAGGTTAATTATAACGGTAAAATTTATCATATTTGCAGACAATGTTTTTCACTCTGTGCTGGATGCTATGAGGTGAAGTAATGAACGAATACCCAGATATTAAGATTAAATGCGACTGCGGTAAAAAAATAGTTGATATATTTGAGCCCACTGAAAACTTTGTCTTTGTGGGGACTGATGATAGAAATAACCCGATTTTTGAATGTAAAGATTGCGGTGTTCAGGTTTGGGGATAAAGCTTGATGTGGAGACACCTAAAAATAACATTTTGGAGGAAACCAACATATGAGACAAAAATTCAACGGTCTATTTTCCGAGATAAACCGTCCCGATAAATACGAATTGTATAAATACATGGAAGATAACGGATTTTTCACAGCACCGGCGAGTAGCGCACAAAGTAAGCATGGTGCTTCGGAAGGCGGTTTGCTCCAGCACTCAATAAATGTTACCGAGCAACTACTTAAACTTAGGGATACATTAGCACCCGGCATTAGCAGGGAAAGCTGTATCCTGGTGGGATTAACTCACGACTTAGGCAAGGCAGCATATTACAGCAAGGACTTGTACGTTCCTAATATGATTCAGAGCAAGAAAAAAGGCGAGGGATTAGTTAGGAGCGCAGCCAAGCCTTTCGAGCATAACAAAGACAAGGAAACAATCAGCCATGAGTATATTTCACTGCATATTGTCGGAAAGTTCGTGCCACTCCTAGAGGAAGAAGTACAGGCAATACTTTTCCATAATGGGCAGTATGTACCCAATGGTCGGGATGTGAAGAATAATGAGCACCCACTTACGTTACTGCTGCACTGGGCAGATTATTGGGCGGCTTTTGTGATAGAACAGGACATTACTCCTAAGAGTAGCGAGGTGATGTTCTAGTTGGCAATCATAGGAATATCCGACCGGCGCAGACTTCCCCGCCAGGGTAAGATTAAGATCGGGGAAAAACGAGAAAATAAAAATGGCGTTGAATATCCGGTAGCATTAGATTATTTCAAGGTGCCGGAGGAAGTGCAAGCTATTTACGGGGCAGACCCAAAGGAAATAGACATAATTTTCCCCGTTAACGACATGGAGCAAATTTTCCCTCAATATATGAAGAAGTACGGCAAAACCGGCCTGCACTGCAAGGGTGATGGCGAGACCGGTACAGCGATGATAAATGAAGAAATGGTGGAACGAGAGTGTAACCCCACGGAAGATCCTTGGTGCAAGGGCTGTCAGCCCAAAGGTACGCTTAGTTATATCGTTCCTAAGGTTAGCTCAATGCGGGTGTATCAGACCACTACGGGCGGTTGGAATAGCATTGTTAATATCAACAGCAGCCTTGACATGATACGTGGTATGACCGGTGGCAAGATAGCATTTATACCACTAAAGTTAAAACTTGAACCTCATGAGGGAACTGTCACAAAGGACGGTAAACAATTTAAGAAAACCGTCTATGTCCTGCAGGTTGACATTGACGGGACTATGGAGGATTTCATAACTAGATTTCAACGTAAGGCGTTAGCTCCTTCTGAAGATGTCCTGCAAATACAGGCTTTAGGTCAGGGATTTATAGACATGCTGGCCAGGGATAAGGAGAAGCAACTGGCAGAGCAGGAAAATGTTATCGAGGTAGGCACAACGGAACCGCCGAAGGCCACAGAAAAACCACCAGAACCAGTTGATTGGCCGAAATTCTGGGGCAGTGTAAAAGGAAACATGAAATTCACGGAAGATGATGTCCACATAATTGCTGGTGCTTTGAGCGGAACTACAGTTACCTCAATAGCGGACTGGACGCGCGATGAGGTAACTGTGCTGTATAAAAAAATTCAAGAAATATACAAAGAAGACCAAGCCAAACTTAGACAAATGGAAGCGGATGCAGCCGCCGCCATAACTAACCCATTAGTCAAGGAGTTAACTGAGCTATGGCAACAGGCAGGTCGTGACGTGTCGGGAAACATCATCCAGGAATATCTTGAAAAGCGTTTCAAGAAAACCATTGCCGAGATTACCGAGGAAGAATGGAAACCCGTTATCGCTGAGGCTAAGAAATATCTTGCAGATAAAGGTGGTAGCAATTAATGGATTTGTATAGCAAAACATCGTTAGAAATATCTAAATGCATACTAGCTCAGAAAAAATTATGCGAGGAAAGGAAACTTCCTCACTTCGCTCCGGAAAACGGCAGGTGTTGGAGTTGTAATCGGAATATATACCAGAATTATGATTTTAATGGGAGTATTTCTAAGGGCAATACCGGAGAGAAATTCATAACCGGTTGCCCGCACTGTAATAGGAGTTACTGTGATTAGTGGCCGAGTTTTTAGGCCACTTAAAAAATAACCTTGTGTACTGGAAGAATATACCTACCCAGTTTAATTATATGGCATTACTTGGGTAGGTATGACAGAAATTTTGAGGGAGTAAATCCATGCTAAAACTTCGCCCATACCAAGAACTAATAATAGAAGGAGTCAGGGAAGAATTCCGTCAAGGCCGCCGCCGTACATGTGTAGTAGCTCCCTGTGGTGCTGGGAAAACAGTCATAATGGCATGGATGGCGGCGCAATCAGCCACGCGAGGACAACCGCCGTTATTTGCCGTGCACAGGCAAGAACTCATAGACCAAAGCAGTGAGACGTTTAAGACGTTGGGTATTAATCACGGCATCATAGCCGCAGGATACCCGCCCTCAAACGAAGCTATACAAATAGGCATGATACAGACAGTCGCACGGAGGCTAAGTAAGATTAAACCTCCAAATTTAATAATAATTGATGAAAGTCATCATATTTTGGCAAAAACTTACATTAAGGTTATGGAAGCATTCCCAAACGCTTACGTTATCGGCTTAACCGCAACCCCGGCCCGGATGGGCGGTCAGGGATTAGGCGATGTATTCCAATCCCTGATTATGGGGCCGAGCGTTAAGCAACTGATTGAATGGGGAAATCTCAGTCCATTCCGGTATTACGCCCCACCTGTCAAAGCCGATCTGTCTAAGCTTCGGGTGAAATACGGAGAATACGTCAAGTCAGATGTCGCACTGGAAATGAATCAATCCAAGATAATAGGTGACTGTATTGAGCACTACAACCGTCTATGCCCCGGTAAACGAGCAATTGTGTACTGTGCAGGAGTCGCACACAGCGAACACACAGCGCAGATGTTCAGAGATGCAGGCATCCAGGCCCAGCACATAGACGGAGAAACACCTGCCGAGGTTAGGAAAACAGTTATCGAACAGTTTCGGATTGGTGAAACGCGTGTTCTGTGTAATGTGGATTTAATCTCCGAGGGGTTTGACGTACCGGCAATGGAGGCAGTTATCCTGTGTAGGCCGACGCAGTCTTTGACCCTGCACATTCAGCAAAGCATGAGGGCAATGAGGCCGGACGCGAAGAACCCGGAGAAAACGGCGATAATAATCGACCATGTGGGCAACGCGTACAGGCATGGGTTGCCCGACGAGGACAGGGTTTGGACGTTGGAGAGCAGGAAAAAACCGAAGCAAGAACGGGAAATAACGCTGAAAGAATGCCCGAAGTGTTACCAGGTATACCGACCGCCGGCTAAGATTTGTCAGTATTGTGGCCATGTGTATGAGGTTGAGCAGCGCACTGGCCCGGAGCAGGTGAAGGGTGACTTAGCTGAGATTAAGGAATTGCAGCGCAGGTTAGAGAGGCAGGAGGTTGGACGAGCTAGGGACATAAAAACGTTGGAAGAAATTGCTTTGAAGCGAGGGTATAAACTGCCTTGGATTACGAAGATGGCTGAAATTAAGAGGATTAAGGGGTAAATTTATGCAGGCGTTATTTTGCTACAGAATATCGAAGAAAGCAAATTTAGCTTATAACACCGAAACCAAGGAACCTAGCGAATGTTACATGTCATTCTCAATGAAAGACGATAACGACAATATCGTTGATGTGCCAGAAGATTTTTACCATAAACATCACGCTACGTCGATCAGACAACTGGCCAAAATGGGTGGCATGGAAGAAGAATGGTTTGAGCCGATTTCTATCGAGGAATATAACGAAAATATGGAAGAAAGCGAGGAGTGAGTTTATGAACTGCATGAAATCACTGGCTTTGATGAAAAAATACGCTGCTTGTCCTGTCTGCGGCAACGATAAGCTGGGTAAGGGTGAGGGCAAACTGGAAGTCACTGACGACGTTTTTACGAGAGAATGTAAGTGTGGCTTTAAAGTAACCACAGATGAAGACGGCAACCAGATTTTAAGCCGGTTGAAGCTTTTGTATATTGAAACTTCAAACGGTGAGAAAGGTTTTAGCCTATTCACCCACATTGAGTATGGCAGTTTATGTTATTTATTTGATGCTGAAACTGTCAGTGTTGGTTTGGTGGGGTAAATGGCAGTAAAGATAAATAGCATTGATGACCTTCACGAGAACCTAAACCGCCTGCCAACCGCAGCCATACGTGATATCGAAAAGCGTATCGCAGACTGGTTAGCCAGCGGAGGCAGCACTGATGACGCTTATATAAAACAGCAGTTTAGATATGCGGAGAATTTAATTAACAGGAGGTCTAGCAGTGACCAAACCACGTAAAACAAGAATCCAACGCATTGAAGGCCAGCTAAGACGGGCCAGGCGTGACATAACTGAGCTACAGGAAATCCTGTACATCCAAGGCAATATCCAGATTGACCAGGGCAATAGGCTGTCAGTGCTGACTAAAACCGTCAAAACAGACATTGCCCGCGTTTCAGACAGTGTACGGGTGGCGAATGTTTGGCTAAAAGCTATGCAGTGCAGGGTTTATCGTTTAGAAACGAGTGGATTTTGGAATTGGCTGTTTGGTAGAAAATATAGGAGGAAAACCAAACATGAGGCCAATTAAGCAGATACTTACCGAGCTGAAACGCGAACAGGACAAGCTTAACCAGATGCCATTAGGTAGCGAATTGACGCTCAGGCAGAGTGAGATTGTGGACGAGCTGATTAACGAGTATTACAGAGCTTTGGCCGCCCAAGGAGGTAACGTTGCATGAAACGGGGCAAGAACCCAACACGTAGGCAGTGGGGAATATTGCAGAGGTGCAGGCTAAACCCGGCTAACTGGTTAGTGACAAAATTTCTGATTGACGAAATGCATGTAGTACACAGGCATTCAGGTAAAGCCAGGATAATTAGGTATTAGGGAGGTAACAACCGTGATAGATGAAGCTATTGAAAAAATAAAAGCGGAGATGGCGGCCAACGCCAATAACTCATATATTCAGGCAGTCGGGAGTATGTTGCTGCAGTACATGCAGTATATGCCCACCAGGGTGCAGACAGCGGAGCAGATCCTGGCCGAAGGTAAAACTATCTCCGGAAGTCTAGCTGAGATGCAGAAAGAAGCCAGGAAAAAACAAGTAGGCAACTGTGCCGTCCTGACAGACCAAGAGGGCTTTGAGATTGTCCTTAGATACTTTGAGATTGAAGCGGTGACTGAGGTTCAAAGCCAGTCGGTATCTGCTCATGCTGTGGCCACTGTCAAGAGAGAGAAAACCAGCACTAATTTTGATGTCAGCTTGGATGACTTACTATCCGACCTATGAACATAGAAGAGTGCTTTAGGCACATACCGAACAGGCTTACTCCGGAAATGAAAATTTACGCTCACGATGTGGTTTTCAAGGACAAGCATTATATTTTTTACAGCAAGGACGGTAAACAGCAGAATTGTTACTGTACCTACTGCAAACAGTATTTTACTGGCACAGGATTAAAACACAAGCACCCTCATATTTGCCCACAGTGCCAGACTACATGCACAGCCAGATCGGAGGGTATGAGGCGTAAGAAACTTATTGACGAAGCCTATTTTGTGTATTATCTCAAGTCGGCCATAGACCCACAGTGCATCACGGCAGTAGGCACATATGCAGTCAGGGATTTTTCAGGAAATTTCCGCACGGTAGAAACTATGTTCATTGACCAGGATTTATTCATATTTACACCTAGTGTTGGCGGTGTAGCGTTCCATCGCTACACGTATTATTCCAGAGCCAAAACGATGGAATCAGAGAGTAGTTTCGGCAAAGCGGGAGCGGTAAAGTGTCAGTATTTCAGAGATCGTAATCAGAACATTCACTGCACTTACTCACGCGACAGTATTGCAGAGGCGGTGGCAGATACACCGTATCGATATTGTACGTGGGAGCAATATAAGCACCGGGATATGGTAGAATTCTTCGATTTAGCCAGTAGATATCAGTGCGTTGAGTATTTAACTAAGTTAGGTTTTAGTTATCTAATAAAAGACAAACTAGACGGATTACGCACGTTTCACGCTGTTAATTGGAGAGGAAAAAATCCTTTACAGGTCTTAGGATTGTCGAAACAAGAGCTTAATGATATTCGTAAAAACAATATCACAATGTCATTTCTTGACCTCAAGATACTAAAGCTAGGTAAACGTGACGGATCAAATTTAACTCCTGCTGAGGCTGAAGCTATCACAGGAACTTGGGGACATATGGTTGAGGAATACTTAAAGCTTAAGCAATACAGCAATATTAGACAGTTAAATAACTACCTAACTAGACAGATAGCCAAAAATAAAATCAAACGATATGACGATTGTTTTCGTATTTGGCGGGATTATCTGGCTGATTGTGACCGTTTGGGCATGGATTTAATCAGCGATAAAACCATTTTCCCCCGTAATCTACACAGGGCGCACCAGAATACGATTAAGCTGGTTAAACACAAGGAAGACGAACTGCTAGACAAAAAAATTAAAACCAGATATGAGAAACTTGAAAAACTAACATTTGAGCATAACGGATTAATAGTTATACCAGCCGCGTCTACAGGGGAGATAATCGCGGAAGGCGTTATGTTGAAGCACTGCATAGGCGGTTATTGTAAGGGATATGCGGATGGTCGATATGATTTATTTTTTATACGCAGGGTAGATGAACCGGAGGATCCGTATTACAGCATTGAGATCAGGGAAGGTAGATTAGTCCAATGTTACGGATATGATCACGCAAAAGCCACTGATGAAATACAGAATTTTATTGATTTATTTATCAAAACTATGTTTAAGAAACAGTCCAGAAAGGAGGCAATGATTTGAGCAAGAAAACGGATAAAACAGCGGCAGAACTGCCGACAGAAGAAATAGCAGGGTTAACGATTACCCGCACTCCTGAAGCCGTGGCCGCAGAGATTTGCGCCTTGAAAAGCCAGACTCAAACGATCATCCTGCACGCAAGCGTGGAGATCGGGCGCAGACTGACAGAGGTAAAAGCAATGTTACCGCATGGTTTGTGGCAAAACTGGCTTAGCGTATATGTAGATTATTCCCAGAGCACAGCAACAAGGCTCATGCAGGTGTATGAGGAATATAAAGACAAGCTAAACTGTGCAACGTTGCACAGTTTGACATACAGTAAAGCTATTGCACTGCTGGGGATCCCTGCCGAAGAGCGGGAGCAGTTTGCCGAGGAAAATGACATAGAAAATATGTCAACTAGAGAACTAAAGAAGGTCATCAAAGAGAAGGAAGAACTGCAAAAACGTTTTGAAGATTTTCAGGTATCGTTTGCCGAGAAATCAGAAGAAGCCAGAAAAAACCTGGAGGCTAAACAGCAATTAGAATCTGATATGAGAGTTTCAGATCGGGTTTTGCGCGATACCCAGGATCACATTAAAAAACTACAGGAAGCACTCCAGGAAGAGAAAAAGGCGTCCAAGGAAAAAGCTGAGAAACTGCAGTTAGCTATAGCCGAAACTAAAAAGCAACTTGCTGAGGCGCAGAGTGCAGGAAATGAGGACATGGTCGCGCACCTGCAGGAGTCTATAGAAAAAACAGATAACGAGCTCGCTACCGCTCTTGAAAAAATAGAGGAGCTTGAACGTCAAGCCAGAGAAAAACCCATCGAAGCAACGGTCGCCACCGTAGAGAATGTTCCGGAGGAAGTAGAACGGGAACTTGCCGAACTGAGGGAAAAAGTTACAGAACTTGAAGCTAAGCCAGAGCAGCAGACACCGGTGGAAATATTAAAATTTTCTGTACATTTCGAGCAGCTAGTTAAGGGTTTCGGCGAGATATTGGGTTTGCTTGAGGAAATCGGTAAAGTAGATGTCATGGCACACGTTAAGTATAAAAAGGCCTTGTCTGGACTGTTAAATAAAATGTCTGAGAGGCTGCAATGACTACAAAAACAGTTAGCACGACTAAGGATCTGCCCTTTGAGGAATCAGCTAAACTACTGTTCTGTAATGAGTGCAAAAAACAATTTCCAGGATGCAAGCCGATTGAAATGGAAGTCGAGGACACATGGCTTGGTGCTGGGTGGAAACATAAATTCAAACTGAAGTGCAAGGGTGAAACATCATGCAACAACAGTTAAACCTTTCGGGGGGGGTATAACGCTGACCGCCTCAAAATGTCCAAAATGCGGATGCCGGTCAGTACAGACCTTCCCGTCTAACACAGTCGTATATTATTTATGCCAACATTGTAGGCATAAATGGAGGGGATAGTATGAAAGCTAAAAGACCACTAGAAGCAGACGTCCAAGCATCAATTAGAGAGCATGTATCAGCTAATAAGCTGGGAGTATTATTCCGCGCTAACGTTGGTATTGGATGGACTGGTGCCAAAAAAGATATATACGAAAACAAAGAAAAAAATATTGTCATAATTAAAAATCCCCGCCGGTTTAACACGGGTTTACCTGCCGGATTCTCTGATTTATTCGGAATTGCCGCAGATGGCAGACCAGTATTTATTGAGGTTAAGCGCGACAAGAAAGAGAAACCAACGGAAGATCAGAAAAATTTCCTGGAGCAGATGCGTCTACGAGGCGCTTATGCCGGAGTGGCCCGGAGCCCTGAGGATGCAGAGAAAATTTTCAGAGGTGAGGTGCTGCTGTAATGGATTGGCGAACTCAGCAGCACAAAAATGAATTAGCCGAGACTGAAACGCAGTTGAAAGCATTGCAAAAACACATGCAAAAGAGAGAAAAAGTCATAGAAGCGGCACGTAATTTCTGCACTGCTCTCTATGAATCAGGAGATAGCATCTTAGAGGCATTCAGAGAACTACCATATTACGAAGCACTTGAACAGCTTGAATTAGCACTAACCGAACTTGACGATTAGTAACGGGAGGGGAAGGATAACTTGAACCAAATACACAGCTTTTTATCCCTCCTATATCAATATTTAGACGAAAAATATTTCTTATATCTTTGGACACTGCCAGGCCGCAAAACCAGCCTATTTAAGGCTAACGACCTGGTAACGATGTCCGAAATGGCCAGTCAGTTAGACGGTGATGTTTACTTCGGCGTAGGGGCAACACAAAAAAAACTAGCCGATTATGAGCGTCCTAAAAATGAGGAAATATCAGTTATTCCGGGCGTGTGGGTGGACATAGATGTCCTGCACTCACAGGCGCATAAATCCAAGAAGTTGCCGCCTGATATCGACGCCGCGTTATCGCTCCTGCCCGGCAATTTACCGCCTTCAGTAGTGGTAAATTCCGGGTACGGGATACATGCGTACTGGTTATTTCGTGAGCCTTGGACACTCGAAAACGCTGAGGAGCGCAACCAGGCAACCGAACTTCTCAGATCGCTACAGGCCGTTATTAAGCACAACGCTAGCCTAAAAAACTGGGAAATAGATACAACGTCCGACTTATCCCGTGTCCTTAGATTACCGGGAACTATGAACCACAAACTAAAAACACTTGTTCCGTGCAAGGTTGTCCAGCAATCAGACGTTCGGTATAATCCAGACGATATTGAAGAGCTATTACCGCCAGTGCAGGAAAATTCCAATGGTGCCAGAGAAGAAAAATTCAAGCGGTTGCCAACAGATGGCCCGGCCAGTATCATGCTCAAAAATTGCATGTTTATGAAGCACTGTCAGTTAAACGCCGCCAGTCTGAAATACGACGAGTGGCTTGCCATGCTGACAAACATTGTCCGGTCCAGTGACGGCATCCAGGCAGCGCACGACATATCCAGCCTGGACACAGCCAGGTACAACCAGAAATCAACAGACAAAAAAATAAACCAGGCACTCCAGGCCATGAATCCGCAAACGTGCGATTATATCAGGTCAACGATATCGTTCCAGGGATGCCCTCAGAACGGATGTGGGATACAGTCACCATGTGGTTGGTCACTCTCCCGCGTAGGACAAGCCAGGGCGACCGTCAGAGCGGTTCCTGCACCTACACCGGATACTGTTTATGTGCCGGAGGTGCTTGGGGCCCTATGCTTACTGGAAAAGGAAGCTCCGCAGGAATATGATAAATTTTACCAATCATGCAAGGGTAAGCTCAATCTAAACACGCTCAGGGCTGAGATGAAAAAACACCGGCAAGTCAATTTACATATCGTCCGGTCAGGAGAAAAACGCGGGGACAGGATGATCTCCAATACCGTGCAGGGCGTACCCCTAGACCTGTGTTTGCCGCTTAATTTCAGCATCACCGATGAGGGCATAACTTATGTCAAAATAACCTCAGACGGCAACGAAATAAAATATCGTGCTGCCGGTGCACCAATAATAATCTCAGAACGGGTTTTCAACGTCGATACTCAAACCGAAAAACTCGAGATAGCGTTCAAATACTTCGGAAAATGGCGTCGTGTACTGTTTCCGCGCTCAACGATATTCAATTCCCGGCAGATAATTAACCTGGCTGACTTCGGCGTTCCAGTGTCCAGCGAATCAGCTAAATACCTGGTCAAATGGTTCGATGCACTTTCAGACATAAACCAGGACAGAATACCAGTTACGCGCTCAGTCAGTAAACTTGGCTGGAGAGGTGATAAGGAGTTTGTTATCCCCAGCATAACAACAAAATACCGTGTTGACATAGACGACGATGGAAGTAAACAGTCCATATCAGGTTTTACCGTCAAAGGTTCGTTTGAGGAATGGAAAACACGCATGAAATATCTTAGAGAAACACCTAAGGCCCGTTTTATATTGGCAACCAGCTTCACGGCTCCACTGCTCCGCATCCTTGGCCAGCGTATCGTTATTGTTCACAACTGGGATGACACGCAAGGAGGCAAAACAGCATGTCAGTACGCCAGTATTTCAGCATGGGGAAACCCTGACCGACTGATAGGAACCTTCGATACCACGATAACAGCATTGGAGCGCAAAGCGTTTCTGTATTCAGATTTACCGCTTGCTATTAATGAGCGTGAAGTGCTATCAAAGAAACGCAAGGACGAAATAAGCTCCATGATATATATGTTATGCGAGGGTAAGGGGCGGGGGCGTGGCACTAAAGACGGTCTACAAAAACAGCCACAATGGATAAATATCGTACTAACTACAGGAGAGGGTACAATAACAAACCCTAGCTCTCTGGGTGGCATTATGACCCGTGTTCTGGAAGTACAGGGAGGCCCACTTAAGCATGACATAGAATTCGCTAAGCAACTATACCATTTTTTACCACGAAACCACGGACATGCCGGGCCGGAGTTTATTCAGCAATTATTGCAGGTAGACCACCAAGACATACTCGACAAATACAATAGTTTACGCGTAATGTTACGTAAGAAATATCCTGACAAGATAGACTCCCATATTGATGCTGTGTCGTGTATAGCTATAGCAGACTATTTATCCTCAATATGGGTATTCGGAGAGAGTTCGGAGATAGCTAAAAACGGGGCCATTGCTACAGCAGAAAATATTCTGTCGGGACTTATAACTAAGGCAGAGGCTAACGAATCGGAACGGGCTTGGAATTTATTCATCGGTTGGTTAGCTGAAAACCAAGAAAGACTTTCTAATCGTTCATCGGGAACCCGTATAGGCTACACCGAGAACAATAATGTTTGTGTTTTCCGTAAGGCAGTAAACGATTTCCTTATGGATAATTTCTCAAACAGTCGCAAAATTATTAGCGACTGGGGAGCGACTGGTAAAATTGAGGTTTTTGGAGAAAAAAACAAAAACGGGGACATTGCTCAACGAAAGTATGACACCATAAGCAAAACCCTTGAAGGTAGCTTCCGAACAAGGGTAATTAGATTACAGAAACTAGAATAGAGGATCTACAGGATCGTACAGGATCAGTTACAGGATCAAGATTTTGATATGTAAATTAAAGATAATAAGAGCATTATCTATTATATCTAATATCTGATCCTCTGATCCTGTAATATGCAAAGGGTATATATATAGAAACACCACCACCTACCTTGAGGGTGTAAAGGTATAGGTGGGTAAATGTATATATATACTATATCGCAATTTACAGGATCAGAGGATCAGATTTAAAATAAATGGCAGATACTTTAATTTACTTTAATTTACGTGGGTAAATGCTGATCCTGTAACTAAAAGCTTACAGGATCTAAGAAAAATAGAGGATCAGAATTAAACACAGTAAGGGAGGTGAGCCATTGGGCAAAAAAAATACAGCAAATACTTTTGATATAGCTAAAGCTGCAGCAATTGAAGCCTTGAAACTGCAGAAAGAAGAAGAGCGGCAGTATATCAAAAAGAACAGGTATCATAACACTGAGTTGCTTCTGAAAAACTATCTATCTTTGGTTGATCATTTTGAGCAGTCTAAGGATAAAGCCTCTGATATATTTAATTTAGCGGAATTAGACCTGGATCTTGATGAGGATGACATTATGATTCAGTCAATTATAAGGTCACGGATGAAAACAATGGTTATGATATCCCATATTGAACACTGTTTAGGTATGCTAAAAGAACGAATGAGCGGCAGGGGGCAACCCGAAAAATATATCGTTATTGAGAGTCTTTATACGGATAAAGCAAGAAGGGATATTGAACGCGGGGAGTTAGTCAAAGTGGTGGCTGAGGAATTACACAGCAGCGAGCCGTCAATACGTCGATGGAAGAATGAAATGGTGCGCGAATTGAGCATACTTTTGTTTGGTATAGACGGGCTGAGGCTAGATGTTTAAAGGGCTGAGGTAGTTTGATTAAACCGTGATTAAAAGTTGATTTTTACATGATCAATTAGATGTGTTAGAATAGTACCATGAATTTTTGTGTTCAAGAGAACCGTCCAGTTGTGGGCGGTTTTTTTATTCTTCTTATGTAGAATAGTGTTGGTATTTGTCGGAAAGTTAATAAAGGATGTACTCCTCCTTTGCCGAAGTTTGTTGGTGAGAGGGGGTGAAAAAATGGAAAGTAATTTAGCGCAATTAGTAAAAGATATAAATCAGGCAGATTATTGTAAAATTATTATTTATATTCATACTGGATCTGAAGTAATAGCTAAACCAATGACCTATGAAAAATTAAGAATAAAGGGTGATCGAGGGAAAATATTTTTAGGTGATATTGAGAGCAATGAGGGTTATCTTGTTTCAGACAATAATGAAATTATTAGAACAGATAACCTATCAAGAAATAACAGATTATCATACACTATCAGAAGTGAAGGGATTGTATTATTGGAGTTAGATATATACAATAAAAAAGATAAAGAACGGCAAGTGGTGGCAGGGTAAGCGTCCTGTTGTAGTACGTATAGATAAAGACAAAGCAGAAAGAACACTGAAGTTATTACAAAAGAACGCTTCGCCTTTTCAGAAGTATGTGATGGTAGAGGTTTAGTATGGCCAGAGAATTTGCAAAGAAATTTTACAAATCAAAAGCCTGGCTTAAGTGCAGGACAACCTACATAACCAGCGTCTTTGGTTTATGTGAGAAGTGTCAGCGGCCCGGATATATTTTACACCACAGAAAAGAATTAACACCTGAGAATATAAATGACCCGGAGATAGCATTGGGGTTTGATAACTTGCAGTACCTTTGTCTCGATTGCCACAACAGGGTCCCGGGCGGAGTAACCGCAGATGGCTTGAAGTTTGATACTAAGGGAAATTTGGTAGAGGTATAACCCCCCCATAAATTTTTTACGGAAAAATAATCTAGGGAC
>Ga0209318_1001071_pt1 | contig 19792 bp, 17 predicted proteins | sample RifGroE1_FD_183999 | JGI IMG/M metagenome (GOLD analysis project Ga0209318, IMG submission 183999) | Groundwater microbial communities from Rifle, Colorado, USA - Groundwater E1 (SPAdes) (version 2) | ecosystem: Environmental > Aquatic > Deep subsurface > Groundwater | place: Rifle, Colorado...
TTTCAATGTAGGCGATTTGTTTAGAGTTGACTAGGATTTTTAGATCGTTAGTAATTTTAACAGTACCTTTGTAGGAAAAATGAGTTAAAATAAATTTTACAGAATCTAGGATTAATTGCTTGTTCATTTGTAAATTCCTCCTTTTTGATAGATTTGAATTAGTGGATATTGATATTATAGCAAAATAAATGTATTATGGCAAATATTATTTTTGCTATAATAGATTATAAAAAGAAAAGATTATTAGAAGTATAAATTCAGTATTTCGACGCGATAGCTAGAAATGCTGACATACGTTCCTTAGTCACTGTATAGAATGAGGATTTAAGGATTAATAAAATAAATCTAATAAAGAGTTGATAAATGCTATTTTGAGCTTGTCTCAAAATTGAGAGGCTGATGCAAGTTATTTTTTTTTTGATTAAAGAAAATTTGTCACTTTGATTTTTCCTTTATAACTATAATATAATCAAAATATCAAAGTGACAAATAATTATAAATTTATTATAATTCTATATCTAATTCTAATTTAGTTTTCTTTACATTGTCTTTAATATCTGTTGCATGTTTAATTATTAGATTATTTCCTAATTCTAAATTATCATTTATGTAATTTTTACCTGCCCTTCTTTCTATTTTTTGACTTTTATCATTATCTTTTAATTTTCCTATAATTTTTGACTTTGCTTCTATTGCTCTATTATGTCTTTTACTTGCATTATCAATAGTTTTACTCATTATTTCAGCATTTAATATAGATTTTTCTTTAAATTTATCACTTTTAGATAATTCATATTTATAAATATCATCGGCAATAGCATCAAAAACATGTTCCTCATTAAATAGGATTTTATATGATTTATAGTAAAAAGCTATATTAAGTTCCTTTAGTATAATATCGTCAACTTTATTTTTGAATGTTTCCCATAATCCAAACTGTATTACTTTCTGTTTGCTATTATCACAACCTAATTCTTTCATTATGTCTTTTTCAGTTTGCATGATAAAAGCTTTTTCCTTGTCAGTACCCTCTCTATAATTTAGTTTTATTTAATCATTCGCATAATATTTATAATCTATTTGCTCCTCTTCATATTGGTCTATGTATTTAGTCTTTATTATATTTGTACCATCTTCTAGTATTTCAGCCATTAGGATTGCTTCAGCAATAGTGATTTCTCTAGACCATAACACTAGACACTGATTCTCTAAATTATCCAACGCTTGAATTAAATTTCTCTCTAACATATTATCGTTAAGATCATACCACTCTTTAACTGTTTCGGGATCTATATTCATAAATTTAGATAGTTTTGGAATTCTTCTTTTGCAATATACATAATTATCATTGATCATTTCAAATTCTTTTAACAATTGGTTTTTACTTAAGAATACTCTGCCAAATCCTAAAGTTCTAGAATTTCCTTTTTGCAATAATAAATCTAATATTAAATTCTCAATATTTTTAATATATTCTGTCGTGTTGTGTGCTCCTCCTCTAGCATTAATTTTTATTACTGGGATCTCGTATATTTCATCAATTATGAATTTATTTCCCTCTTTGTGGTATTTAAAATATCTTGCAAATTCTTCTAATTGTAATTGTTTGCTTTTTCCAGTCTTTATTTTCTCTTCTAAGATAGTACAAAGAGATTTATAATTTTGAATTGAATTTGATGTTTTTACGTATTCATTTAGTTTTAATATATTCATTTAGTTTTTATTCTCCTTCTCTTCAATTGCTTCATTGAAATGTCTAAGCATATTGCAAACACCTTGATTAGTGATTTCTAATACTAATTTAGTTTTTGTAGTAGATATTACTGTGATAGGTTCATCATCTAAAAATCTAAGTAGATGAAAGAATTCTTCATCTTTGAATTTTCCATTCTTGATTATATAAGGTATTTGTAAAGTGCATCCTGTTTGACATGCTTCTTTTAAAATATCAGTGAATTTTACTCTAGTTCTTTTGTTGTTTTTGTTTTCATTTTGTTTATACCTCTTTCATAATTTTATTTTTGTGTTTACTTATGGTTCAATGCCTGAATTGATAATAGATAATATAAACATACCTACGTGCTACCAGTGCTATGTATTAGTACAATTTGTATAATTAGTATAGTTCGCTCAACTCCTTTCTTCTTATAAATTTATTTAGAATAAATATAATTATTCTAGGCGATAAGTATAACATGAATGATTATGTATTGTCAACAATTATTTTATGATTTGTTTATTCTTGGGATACCCCATATTATGTATATATTTATATAAGGAATAGTAGGGAGCACAAGAATTATAATGTATGGATGATATGTGCTGTGATATGCGCTAGGATTGATTGTAAGAGAGTTTATAGGATTTTAGTTGTGGGGGATTATAAAGGGAATAGAAAAGAGACTCGTTAAAAGCCTCTTGGGGAATTTATTTAATGGTTTGTGTTTATTTTGCTGCCTGATTCGGTTCTCTATACTGTAATTTTCCTTTAGCATCGGCAATAACTACCAATGTGCTTTTCTTGATCTTGGAAGTGTATAATGTTCCAGTTTGACCAAATGCCATACCCTCTTTACTTTCAACAGTGATTGAAAGATAACATTTTGACACTTCTTCAATTGATACTATTTTACAAAGGCCACCATAATTATATACTCTGTAATCTCCTACTTTTAGTTGTGTGGCCTTGATTGCTGGACACCAACCAACTCCTTGTAATTGAATAGATTCTACTTTTTGACCGTTAAAGGTTCTGATTTCGCTCATTTAAATCGACTCCTTTTTATTTTATTTGATAAGATATGTAATTGATTTATTTTAGCATAGTATTTTGGATTGTGTCAATGGTATATTTTATTTTTATGTTTTGTATGAGATTTAGGATTTAGGAAATTGAATAGGGTTAAGAGATTGCTATCAGAGGTTATATAAGCCCGTGTGAGCGTTTAGAATTAGTTAGTTGATAGATTGTAGGAAAAAAGAAAAAGCAGGTTTTAATCTGCTTTAATGGTTCATTCCCCATTTAGTATTGAACTTAATTTCTACTTGATTGAAGTATTCGTCCCTTGCATCCCAATCAATTTCTTTTTCTCCTTCTATGTCTATATCCCATTTTGTATCTAAGTTACCTGATAAAGTATCATATATTGTATATCCATCTTGATAACTTACATATGCTATTTGTTGTAGTTTAGGAGTAATTTCTCCTGTTACTATTTCTGTTCCTGTTACGTTGCATTCAGTGCCGTCTAGGTAGATAATTTGGATAGTTGTATCATTGCCGTACATTTCATACAAGTTGTAGATATCTGATTGCATTCTTTGTTCTAAAGTATTAATAAAATTTCTATCAACCCAGTTTTGAGAGTTATATTCTTTAAGTTTTTCAGAATATTTTTGAATGATTTGTTTCTCTTGTCTCTTAGCAAAACTGCGATTGCCTTTAAAGTCTTGGATAACTTCTTTGATTTCCTTTAGTTCTTTAGCTAGAGGTTTTTCAGTTTGGTTATTTAGGTATCGCTTGCAAAAAGATTGTTTGTCTAGTTTTGATTGCATGTATTTAGGTTCAATTGAGTTGGTGTATTTTTCATGGGATACTTCAAGGCCAGTGAGTTGGATAAATTCTTGATGCATCATTAGTGATCGACTCCTTTATTAATTCAATTTGTTTATTTATTTTAACATTTATAGAGGGTTATGTCTAGTGGGTTTGTGAGGTATTTGAAGGTTTATTTTAGATTTTCTGAATTATTGTTTCCTATTATATAGGTTAAATTTAGCACACATAGAATGAAGGTTAATAAGGTTATTGTATTGGATTTATAGGGCCTAGAATGGTGTTTTAAGAGGTTTAGAGTTAATAGAGGTATAATGTTAAGGATAAGTAAAAGCAGGTTATTTCCTGCTTAAAATCTGATATCTTAAACTATTTCCAAACATTTCCTGAACTATATCTAATTCGTCGCTTAATTCATTAATTTTGTTAGTTAATTTTAACATAACTTCTTGGAGTTCTTCAGGCTCGTATTTCATATGATAGTATTTCTTTTTATAGCTTTCTAATCTTAACCTTTCTTGAATATCCTCTATTCCATTAACTTCATTATTCATTTTAATCTAAACTCCTTTATTTTAAATTAATACCATTTCCAAGTGCCACCAAAATTATTAATAATATGTTGCTTTGCTTCATCTAATGTATCAAAATTAATATAATAAGGATTTTGATAACTGGCAATATACCAAGCGTGTTCCCCTTTGCTATTATCATATATAGTATAGATGTATTTATCATTATTTAATGATATCGTTGCTTTTGTTCCATGTCCATATTCTGGCTTATCCCACATATTTTCAGGATATTCTGAGGGTTTAGGTTTTCTCGTTCGTTTGCCGTATATAGTCATATTAAATCCTTTCTTTTAGATTTGTACAATTTACTTATACTATCAAATGTTATGGCATATGTCAAATATTTATAATTATTTTAATATTGCAGAGTTGATTTGATTTGTTATAAGTAAATTGTTATGCTGTTATAGTAGTTTTGTTATGGATAAAATGGTAAAAGAAAAAGGTAAGACTTTTTATATCTTACCCAACTTCTTCCATTCTTTGTATAAGTCCTTTAGTTCTTCGTATTCTGATTTGTCAAATATTGCTATACTGTCTGAGTAACTAAATTTTCCATTTAGTTCTTCCTCTCTTGCAGGACATCCTATCCAAGTAATTTTAAACCCTGCGTTTTCCTCTAAGTAGTTAAAGCAGTTATCCCATATTTTTTCTGCAATTTCTTCGGTTTGTGTTGTTATGGTTAAATCTAGATATCTCTGCTTTACTTGTTCCGTATTTGTATCTTCATTAAGTTCTTTGTAGACAGTGTAGGAAATTTTAGATGTAAATTTTTGGTTATGGATTGTTAGTGTTTCATTTTGTGAATTTTTGGAAATGAATGTTCTTTTACCTTTTAAGTTGCCTTGAAGTAATTCAATTTCGTAACCTGTGGTAGTTTCTTCCAAGATATTTACTTTGCCAGTGTAACCTAAGAGGTTAGCTGTTGCAGTCATGAGTGACCAACTCCTTTTGTTTATGTATTGATTTATTATATACATTATAGCATTTATATAGAAGGAAGTATATTTATTTCTTAGTTTATATGGTGTTTTTGGCCTGTATTTAGGATAGTTTGCTATGAGTGTTTATTATAGTATGTAATAGATTTGATTATGATAGATTATTGTAATTGTACTAACACAGTGTATTATTTATCAATACTGTATTAGTGTAGCAAATTGTATGCCAATGTAAAATATGAGTAAGTTGGGATTATAAATGTATAAATAAAATTATGTGATTAGAGACATTTAAAGGGGCTTTTAAGACGTTTGGAGTATTGAGGGTTATACTAGGTTGTAGAATTTTATTTTGTGCTTTATACTAAAATTTTTCTACACGTTACCTGGTGTATCGTGATTTTAGGTGTTTTGGCATTGGAATTGATTAGAGATGTTTTAATATGTTTGTGGGTTTGGGTGATTGAATGTATAGTAAAATTGTATGGATTTAAAGCATAGTAAGTTAGTGCGGATTATAGTATAGTAAAATGATAGGATATAATACCAAGTGATATGGTAGGTATTAATGTATAGTAGTTTAGTGTAGATTATAGGTATAGTAAGATAGTTGGTATTAGTTTTTATAATTGTTGTATATGTTTATATTATGTGATCATTGTGACAGTGTTGTGTGATTATGTTAACTATTTGCATGGTGAGTATTGGTATATAAAATATACTTAGTATCTTTTAGAGTGTTAGTATATATTTGCATGTTAGTATGTTTTATATACTTAGTATAAAATTGAATGTTAGTACAAAAGATACCGTAATATAAGTGAGTGCTTATATAAGTAACGTATTATATATGTTAGTGGATGCTAACTATATTGATTACATTTGTAGTTGTGTTTACACTTGTAATACTTCACTGATTCGCTGTATGTTATAGCGTCCGATTTGTAGTACGTATTATACGTATAGTAATTAATTGGCATTCAGGCCCAACATTCTTACTCATTCATTCCATTTTCTCCGATCATAATCATTCGACAAATCATTACCGAGTGCAGCCGATGTAAGGCCAGGACATTATCTGTCTTCTATCCATTATCATTCCCTTTCAATTTCCTGCCCTAAAATGACCCTTCTAACCTCTCCAAACATCCCGACCCATACAATATAGCCCTCAATTATCCTCGAATGTTACACAAGCATCTTTAGTAACATTCGCTTATTTGTAAAAACCCTTGTATAATGCGGTGTGTAGCGTTTGTTGCTTCAGCCGGATAGTGTATTGTCAGTTTGTCATAGTTAAAAGCTATAGACAAAAACCTGCTTCTGTATTCACTTTCAAAAACCATGCCAACATGGGGCGTGGATTTACAAAAACACAACTTTTTATTTCGACAGGATTCGACACAGTACTTCTACTTCGTTACAGATTTTAAAAACGATGTGCGAGTACACTACTGTTTCAATTCTCACACCAAACTTAAAATAACAATACGAAAACAACTTAATATCACACTCGCTATTTCTTCGATATAATCTATATCACACCAATGATAAACTTGGGAATATGCTTCATCTAAAATATCTCTAATATTTAAAAATGCAATAACTAATTACACTCTCAATCCACAAATAATAACATCTATAAACACTCTATAAACACCTTTAAATCAACCATCCTAACCAATATATTAATCAATAAATTCTAATGTCTTATAATCAAATCCTACATAATAAAATAAATTAATAACAATCTGATCGATATAAAATAAATTATCTTAACCTTAATAATTAATATGATATAAATATCAATAAAACAATGATTAAATCCTATTAATCCACGCTATAATCCTAGACTTAAATCCATAAAACAAGAAAATTAGAGTCTAGTACGAATACTAAACTCTAATCAAACGATAAAAAATATTTACTTAAAATATCCAACCATATTTATTTTATATTTTATTAATCACCCCAATCCATTAAAAATTAAATTTATCACAATGTCCAAATCAATGAATCATTTTTAATTTTTCCATTAATCCACTAAAATTATCTTTTAAATCATCAGGGAATATAAACACCTTACCATATCCATCTAATTGCTCATAAATCTCAATCTTCCCTTCAGTTCTTTCTTTGTAATCATTCACTCTACTATTATCTGAATCCCTATTTATAATCAGTCCGAAATACTCCACTATATAACACTTATCCATCCCAAACACAAACCAATCTGGAACCTTACCTCCAATCTTTATTGTTCTATCTGTATTATTTGGGTTATAAATAACCTTATGCTTAAACTCCTTACTCAAAATATCATGAACTTCTGCCTCCTCAATTGATCCAAAATCATTTCTAACATAGTGAATATCAAAATCTTTAGGGTCAAATCTATCTGGATAAACTTCATTTACCCATTCAAATAAACTCTTATAATATTTTTTACACAGATTATACATTGTACTATTATCTTTTCTCAATGCAGTCAATGTAATATACAAAGGAACTTTATCTAATTCTATTTTCATATCCTCTTCTATAAAATACTTCAAAGCTTTTATTCTATTATCTTTAGATTCCCAATATTTCTTAGAACCACCTTTGAATTTATAAGCGGGATATTCATCATTATAATATTCCATAATAAAATCTAGTATTGAATTATTACAGCATCTATCAAGAAAACCAGTTAAACTACATCCTCTAATAATATCGTAATAATTAAAATCATAAATATTTTCTATAATTATATTATTTTTATTTATATATTCATTAACCACTTTTCTAGCTCCTTCAAAATTATCAATAAAGTTTTTATATCCATTACTACTGGTTTTAATATCAAGTACATTATCATAAACTTCCTGTAATTTTATACCATTTAATCCAAAACCACAAACATCTCTGATAGTTGAATCAGTTAAATCTTCATGTTTTTCAAATTCTCCTTTATCATATTTTATTTTTGTAATAAATAGCTTATCTTCTTTATTTTTAAGAATATATGGTAATCCTTTTTTATTTATTGATTTCCAATGACTATAAATAGCTAAAACATCATGATCTCTATATATTTTATAAATATCTTCACCATATTCATTATATATATTACTTAACTTATTATCTTTGCTTTTTATAAATATTTTACTCCTATTATTATCCCACTTCACACAATTTCTACAATTAGTATACAGTGGGTAATCTTTGCCACTGTGAACATTAACATCAAAGAAATTAATATGATATGGATAATAATTATTGCACTTAGTACATTTTTGCCAAACAATATCACTCCCACCTTCTAAAACATATGTAATACAATCTCTAATATACTCACTGTATTTACTAATTTCTTCTTCTGAAACAGTGTTTACAAATCTATCGTCTTCACAAATTACATCCATATGTAAGTATTCTAGTAAAATATTCATTGCTTTCTTTTGAAATACTTTTAATCTCCCTATTTTACTATTGTCTAATATCTTTTTTAATCCTTCCTCTGAAACACAGTTTACTTCTTGTGTACCACCTAATGCACTTGACCCATAGTTTATCTTATACTTTTTTATATACTGAGAATATTCTTTATGTAATCCTCCTTGATCTGTTTTCTTGAACAATACTTTACTCATAACAAAACTTATCGGATAATACAATTCTCCATCCTCTCTAATAACTGGTACTTTAACTTCTCCTATTAATACCTCTTCTTGTTTAATCTCTTTCTCTTGTGTATTTATCAATTTATTCTTTCCTCTTTCTTTTATATATTTAATTTTGTAATATTTTATTTATTACTTTAATACATTCAATAGGCATCAGTCCTTTCAAAATATTTAGGGAATAATCATCCCTAGATAAGTATAACATTTATATATCAATAAGTCAAATATAATTTTAATTCATTTCAATCCAATCGAACAAATTACAAAAACAATAATCACAATAAATGTATCCATAAAAATTAAAATATCCATCTATATAAAACCTCCATAAAATCCTTATACAACAGCACTTACATATATTATACTATATCCCTTCCTATATACGGGGCATACTTTAACAAGTTCAACCGATACAATTATCTCCTATATACGATACTCTAAAAATTGGTGAAAATATTTTTAACAATCCATAATAAATTATATGTCAAATCTAAAATATTAAAAAATAAATCAATATAAAATCCATTCACAAAAATTTACCAGACCACACAAATCAAATAATCCTTACATCCCTACTCTAACAATCATTACACCAATTCACTCGGACAAAGTGCTATACTAATAATACACTTCATCCGAACAAATCTCTATAACACTACTCTAATAATGCTTTCAAGGATTTAAGAAATAATTCCTCTGGTAAAAATTTATTACATAAATACTAAAATAAGATGCTTGCAATATTATTCTTCATATGATATACTATTCACAGGTACAAATCTGTACAAAATCAGTATCTAGAAAGGAGAAATCATTTAAATGAATAATCTTAACCAATTCAAAAACTATAAATCACAACTCAAATCCATATCCAATCTCCACAAAATAGCAAATGATTTTGATTACATCCTAAACAACATATTCTGTACATATTCATTCAATAAAGGTAAAACTAAATGGAGAGAAATTAGTTCAACAATTCCTAAACCATTCAGACAAAACAACATATCCTTAGAAATTTATCATGTAGAGTCTGGTCATGGAATTGATCAAGCAAGATTAGCAGTAAAGAGTGAAATGGAAAAGTATATTGAGTAGGGAAAATATGAAATAAATTAAGAAGGAGGAAAATTGTATTGATGATTCTATTACATTTGCCATTACATATGCAAATTAATATTATTGCTAGTGGTTTTACATAAGTATAAAAATAAATATTCCTAACTATACAAAAATAAAATAATAATTGATAGAGGAGAGAAGATTAAATGACAATAGGAATATATGGAATCATAAACAAGACAAACAATCTAATCTATATTGGTGAAAGTAATAACATAGAAAGACGTTGGGATGAACATATAAATGAACTAAACAAAAATTCTCATTGTAATTATAAATTGCAAACAGCATGGAATACATATGGAAAAGATAATTTTAGATTTGAAATACTAGAAGAAATACAAAGTTTAGATAGTCCCTATAAGACTACAATGCAATTAATATATGTAGAAGGTAAATACATAGATCAATATAATTCTATTACCAATGGATATAATATTGAGAATACAGTTGAAGAAGTTCTTAGTGGTAGAAAGGTAATAATAAGTAAAATAGCTGATGCAAAATATTTAATGAGATTGGTACAAAACAATGGTTTGAATCCACCTAATTCTAAAACTGAAAAATTAAGATTAAAATTAAATAATAGAATACTGAATTGTTTAGATACATATTCAAAACTCAAACTAGATGGATATAAAATGAAATTTCCACAAGATAAATTATATGAAGAATTATTTCTAAAAGGTATATTTACAAAATCAAATAATCGTGCATATTATGTTGAAGATGAATACATAAATCAAGGATACTTTGAGAATGGTAAAAAGAAAAAATATAAAGATGGTAGTATAAATTATGTGATATTAATAACAGAGAAAGGAAGACAATTAATTATTAATACATTAGAATTAAAGAGTAATAAAATAAAATAAAATAATTAGAGAAAACATTTCTCATTTTGCTTTAGCAAATGAATATATCTCTTTATTATATTTTTATCTTTATTACTTCTTTATTTCTTTATACTTATATCTATCTTAATTCACTGTGATCTGAGTACAAATTAATTATATACTTTACAGAGACTGCCTCACGTTTTTACGTAAACATTACGTGTATTGCACTACAGTTTTACGTACAAGATTACAATGTGCTATGTAATGTGTACTGGTTTTTGTATAGGCAGTCACCTATGTAATCTAGGTACAATTTTACGTATACATTACATAGGTATATAGAAAATATTAAATAAGGTGGTCGATTTTAAAATGAAATTTGATAAAGAATATGCAACACAATGGAGTGTAGAGGTAGACTTTCTATCTACTAAAGGTATAAAACCTGTATTTATAAAAAGAGATGCACAGATAAGAACATATAAATTCACAAAAACAGAAAAACTGTTCAATGCTTTGACTGAGTTTTATAATAGTCTAAAATAAAATAATAAATATGATTGAGGAGATTGATTAAATTATGAATGATGATCCAAAAGAAAACTATATTATGTTGCCAAATAGTATATATGATGATTTAAGTATTTCTAATGAAGAGGTTACGGTATTCGTATTAATGTATAAACATTATCAACTAAGTAAATCAATTGGATTATGTTCAATTCAAGCGATAGCAAGTATGATGAGAGTTAATACAGTAAATAATAGAAATATGGTTTTAAAAATAAAAGAGTCTATGAAAGGTTTAACAGATAAAAAGTATATAATTAAATTCTATAATCTAAGTGATGAAGAAATAACCTTTGAAGAGGCAACATCACATAAAGATTCATTATTTCAGATTGAATTAATCAGACCACCAGAAGATCATTTCTTTAAACTTTATGATAAAGATATAATACATATATTTAATCAATTACATGGTGAAAATATTAGCAAGTTTAATATAATCAGATATTTTATTGCTTGTAAAAGAGTATCACATAATACAAGTAATTTTGGTTATTTAACTCAAGGTAAATTAAAGAAATTAATCACTGATTCTAGAACCATTCAGAGATATAATAAGATATTGCAAGATGATTTACATTTAATAAGGTATAATAATAGTTATTTAACTCCAGATAAACATTATTGCACCACATTTATAGGTAATTGGGACGATGAGGTTAATTTTAATTATCAATTACAGATAGAGATTAGTGCTAAAGGGTTGATACATACAGATAAAGTAAAATCTAATATAAAAAGAAGTGTTAAGCAAAAGATAAATAATATTTTAAGTGAAAAAGATATTAAGATTAAAGAATTGGAGGAAAAACTTAAACAATATGAAGAATTACAGTACAAAGAGAAAGAATTAGTTAAAGAAAATAAATTTGTAGAATCAATATCTAAAGGCATAGGACTACAAAACAGAAAACCTTTACCATTACCAAAAATATATGATAATAATGATGAACCTGATATATTTGAAGATCCATTTGATGATGACAATGATAATTACTGGAATATTGAGCTAACAATTGAAGAACAAAAAGCTATGCAAGAAATAGAAGATTTAAATCGTGATCAAATACCTTTAGATGTTTTGCAAATGATTGAGAATGAATTGAATGAAAGAAATGAGGATGAAGAATAATGAGTAACTATATTTACAAAATGTTTGATAAGAATAATAAAATCATATACATAGGTAAGACAATTGATATTGACCAACGTATTAGACAACACATGATGGATAAAGATAAGAAATGGTTTAAAACAGTTAATAAAATATATTATGCAGAATGTCTTAATAAAACTGATATGGACATATATGAGATATACTATATTAATAAATTAGTGCCTTTACATAATAAACAATCCGTAAATGGTTGTGAGTTTAGTCAAGAATTAGACGAACTTAATTTTGTTGAATCTGGGTTTAACATTAAGTTAGAATTATCTAAAGTAAATAAGAAACAGAAGGATAAGAAAAAGTCTCAACAAGAGAAAGAATTAACACAAAGTAAATTCCATTATGAAGAAATTAATGAGTTTACACAATATTATACAGTTGGAGAAAAATACTTAGAAAATGAAGAAATTTTAAAGTTATATAAAGATAAAATTAATGCAAAAGATTTTTTAAAATTATTAAATGGTTTACAATTTTTAATTAACAACGAAGATCCTTGTGTCCTATATTGCTATCAGGATATAGAAGATATTAATGATTATAGTGATATATCTATATCTCTTATATCTTTTACTGGTAAACATTATAGATTTACTTTTGAAGAATATATTTATATGGTATCAATAAATAATATTATTCCTTTAAAATATTTAAGTTATGAAAATGTGAAGAAAATAAATAGTCTTAGAATTAATGAGTATGGTTTATTTAATAACATGACAGTAATAAATAAACTAGAAAGAAAAGAGGATAAAGAATAAAATAATGGAGAATACAAGAAATGAATTTAAATATAAAGGTAAAAAGGGAAAGAAACATTTTAGTTTAGTATGTGATGATAGTGAAGGATATTCATTCCGCAATGAAAAAGGTTATTTTGATGAAGACAATCCTGAGAAAGACTATCTTAAATTCAATGAAACAATAAATAATATATACGAATTTACAATTGATAACCTAGAAACAATTTTAGATAAGGGATTAAAATATCCTACTGATTATTTTTCAGAAAGATGTAATTACTTAAGAAGTATTAAAAGCAAAGGGTTAATTAACACGATAGATGGCTTTGAAAATATTAAAGAAATTTACATATCTTTATTTAATAAACCAAGAGAGGAGTTAGTTAATTATTATTTGAATGATATTTTACTATATCAATATGATAAAAGATTAGGTTTTCATAAATATAATGATAAAACACACCAATATGACAAATATAGTCATGATTATTTATTAGATTTAGATACCATAGTAGATAAATATGGAATATATAGACTTTATGATGATAATGAACAATTGATGTATATAGGTAAGAGTTATAAATTGGGTACTAGGATACAAACTTCATTGAAAAATAGAAAATGCGATCATTATGATTATTGTATTTTAGAGACTAAAGAGCAAGCTGATGTATATGAGGTTTATTACATATCAAAACTAAAACCAAAGTACAATGTAACAGACATCAATACTGATATTTCAGAATTCAAACTAGATGAATTAGTGTTTACAGATATAAAGAATTATTATCCTTTATGTATTGATAATAACAAACCAACTAATATGTATTATTTCTAAAATAAAATGATTTTGAAGAAGAATAAAATTAAATGGCATATGAATTACGTCCATATCAAATAGAAAGTGTTGAAGCAGTAAAAAATTTAAAAGAAGGAGAATTAAAATAATGAAAAAAGCTTTAGATCAGAATAATAAAATGGTAGATATTATAGAGTCAGTCTCAGAAAATACATATCATTGTTCAGTGTGTGGAGAGAACCTTACAAGAAAATTTGGTGTTCAGAAACAATATTACGCTCACCCTAAAGGACTAGGTGAAGAATGCGAATTGAAGATGAAATTAATACTGAAACAAGAAGAATTAATATTACAGCAATCTGAATCAAATATTCTCTCAGATGAATTTTATAACAAAAAATTTGATAATATTACTATTGAATTGTCAGATTACATTTCTGATGATGGATACCCATTAACGAAAGAACAAAAGGATATTATTGATTCTACAGAAGATAGAATAAAAATATCAGCTCTGGCAGGTTCAGCTAAATCAAGTACCCTTTACTACTACTCAAAAGCACGTCCTTATAATAAGATATTGTATTTGGTGTATAATACAGCAATGAAGAGCGAGGCTCAAAACGGTAATTTTGGAAAACTTAACTTCGTTGACGTAAAAACCGTTCACGGATTGGCTTTTGGGCATATCGGAAGATTTTATAAAGACAAATTAACATTTAATTATGGAACTGTAGATATTATTAAAGATTTAAACTTAAATTGGCATAATGATATGGAATTAGCTGTAAAAGTAAATGAAATGATGAAGCAATATATGTTATCTAATGCACAAACATTTGAAGATTTAGAATTATTTAAAAAGGATAATATGAGAAAAGATATATTATCATGTTGTCATAAATTGTGGGAATTAAAGAAGAAATATAAAAATAACGTAATGATTGAGCATGATTTTTATTTAAAGCTCTTTTCTCTTAGTCATACAGATTTATCTAGTAAATATGACATTATCCTTTTAGATGAGAGTCAGGATTCTTCAATGATGATGTTTGATATTATTGCGAACTCCAATGTTAAAGGAATATGCATTTGTGGAGATCGCTTTCAGGCATTGTACTCATGGCGTAATGCAGTAAATATTATGCCACTATTTGAAGCAAAGGAATATACATTAACAACTTCATTTAGAGTGTCACAAAATATAGCTCATATTGCTAATTTGATTATTGGTGATATGTCTGATAATGATATTCAGATGAAAGGATTTAATACAAAACAAACAATAGTAGATAAAATTGATAAATCAAAACCTTACGTTTGTCTTTGTAGAACTAATGCATTTATATTTGCAGAGATTGCAGAAGCATTATATTTAGATAAAAACAAAAAACTATATTTCGAATCTGGATATAAATCTTATAACTTTGAGAATATTTCTGACTGCTACTATTTCAGTATTGGTAAACAAACCAAAAATAAAATATTATCTAAATTTAAAAACTATAACGAATTAGAGGATTACAGTGAAAAAACAAAGGACTTGGAATTATTAGCATTAATTAGAATGGTAAAGAAATACGGGTCAAGAATTATTGATATTGTAAATGGGATTAAAAATAACTCAGTAACTAAAAAAGAAAATGCGGATATATTATTCTCTACCATCCATCGTAGTAAAGGCCAGAATTATCTATTACCAGTATACATAAGTGATGATCATTTTGATATTGAAAGTGAATATTATAATAAATTTATTGAGGTTGATCCAGAAAAGAAAAAAGTTAATGAAAATTTATTCGAGGAGATGGCAATTGTATATGTGGCTTGTACTCGTTGCGCTAGAGAGATTCAATTAAGCGATAGTATTAAAAGATACTTATTGCTTAGACATAAAACAAATGGGCATGAATTACATAATGTAATAAATATTATTGATATAAATAATAAAGAGGAGGAATAAAATGATAAGAAAAGTATTTACAGAAGATTTGCCAAAATGGGGAAATAAAGTGAGTTGGATAAAGTCGATAGGTTATAAAATAAAGTTTATATATGAAGACATTGAAGGAGAACTGGAAATTATTGATTACAAAGGAGACTATGTGTATATAAAATATTTAGATAGGGATATCTTTAAAATTAATGCCAGCCAAATAAAAAATGCCAATATAGGAAATTTAATAGGTAAAATAACTAATGATTTTAAAGTTAAAATAGGAGCAATATTTAAAGATAATAAAAGGGATTTATTAATTATTGATAAAGAATTAAGAGATACACCATATTCCTACCAAAATACAAAATTAAAATGGTATAAGCATATTTGCAATATATGTGGTTGGAAGGAGGGATGGATTGAAGAAAGTAAATTATTAAAAGGAGCAATGTGCTCTTGTTGTCATAGTCTTACTGTAGTAGAGGGTATTAATGATATACCTACAACAGCATCGTTCTTAGTTAAATACTTTCAAGGAGGTTATGATGAGGCAAAACAGTATGTAAAAAATAGTAGTGCAGAAATATATCCTATCTGCCCTGATTGCAAAAAAGTAAGTGACAGAATTTATACTGTGCATGATTTATATTTAAGTAAAGGATTAACTTGTATTTGTTCAGACAATATTAGATTTCCAGAAAAATTTATGTATAATTTTATAGAGCAATTAAATTTAGATTTCATTTATCAATTATCAAAAAGAAAGATGACTTGGTGCGATAATTACATATATGATTTTTACTTAAACAATTTATCTTGTATTATAGAAACTCATGGGGAGCAACATTATGATAATATTGGAAGATTTAAAACTAGAACATTAGAAGAAATACAGCAAAGAGACAAGGACAAAGAAAATTTGGCAATAGCTAATGGTATAGAAAAAGATAATTATATAGTTATTAATTGTAAAAAATCAGATTTAGAATGGATTAAAAATAGTATAATAAATAGTAAACTAAATAATATGTTTGATTTAACAAATATAGATTGGAATCAATGTTTTGAGTTTGCTTTGAGTAATTTAGTTAAAAAGGCATGTGATATTAAAATGGATAATCCAGATTTGACTTCTGAAGAAATTAGTAAAATAATGAAATTAGATAAGACAACTATTATAGATTATTTAAAGAAAGGTACAAAACTAGGTTGGTGTAATTATGATCCTAAGATAGAATCTTTTAAAGGAAGTAGTAAAGCAGGGATAATGAAAGGTAAGAAAGTTGAAGTATTTAAAGATAACATATCATCAGGAATATTTAATAGCGTATCTGAACTACAAAGGAAAAGCATGGATTTATTTGGATTAAAATTTCAACATATATCAGATGTTTGTCTTGGTAAAAGAAGTCATGATAAAGGATTTACCTTCAAATATATTTGATAATACAAAACTAAAATATAATTATTCCTTGCACTATTAATACCAATATGACAATATAATAAACTTATAGGTAGGATGGGGCATACAATAACAATCAATCACAAATCATCCATCCTACATACTCTATATAGAAAAAGGAGATAAAATAAATGTTTAATAACAACCCAGACTTCTTCCCCACTCCAGCTACCTTAATCGCAAAGATGCTAGATAAAATTGACTTCAAATATATCTCCAGCATTCTTGAAAATTCGGCAGGAAAAGGAGATTTAGCAGACGCTATAATTGAAAAATTTAAACTTTCACGTTCTCATTATTATAATCGTGAAGCAGTATGGGACATTGATACAGTAGAGCTAAATTCAGAATTACGAATGATCCTCAAAGGAAAAGGTTATAGAGTAGTCCATGATGACTATTTAACTTACAACACATATAAACATTATGATGCAATTATTTCTAATCCACCGTTCAGTATTGGAGATAAATTTTTATTGAAAATGATTGAGATGCAAGAGTATCAAGGTGGAGTGATAGTGTCATTATTAGGAGCAGAAACACTCCGCAACCCATACAGTAACACCAGAAAAGAATTATTAGATAAACTAGAACATTATAATGCAGAAATTGAATATATACAAAATGCTTTTATTGATTCTGAAAGATCCACAAATGTAGAGGTTGCTCTCATATACATCTCAATCCCTAAACCAGAACATTCATCTATAATTCTAGATGATTTAATGAAACAAGAACAATTTAGAGAAGAAGTTCATTATAATAATGAAATAGTAAATGCCGATTTCTTAAAAGGAATTGTTCAGAAATATAATTTTGAAGTAAAAACAGGATTAAGATTAATTGCTGAATTTAATGCAATGAAACCTTATATATTATCTTCCTTTAAAGATGATAGCAGTAATACTATATTAAATCTAACTGTTACTGATAAAGATCAAAATTCTTCAATTGAAAATGCTTATATTAAAAATGTTCGTTCTAAGTATTGGCTGGCATTATTCACAAATGAAGACTTTATGGGATTGTTCACATCTAATTTAAGAGAAAAGTATCAATCTAAGATTAATGAATTGAAAAATTATGATTTTAGTCTTTATAACATCTACACTATAAAAATTCAACTTAACAATGAAATGATTAAAGGCGTAGAGGATACTATGTTAAAACTGTTTGATGAATTTTCTTATCAGTCATCATGGGATAAAGAATTCTCTAAAAATATCCATTATTATAATGGTTGGAAAACTAATTCATGTTGGAAGGTAAATCCTAGAATAATTATTAGACTGAATGGTTTTAATACTTATGATGGTTCAATAGAATATGATTATAAAGTTAAGAATAAATTAGGAGATATTCAGAAGACTTTTGATTATCTTGATAATGGATTGACCGATGATGTTAATATTAAAGACACTTTAGAATCTGCGAGAGGTTATGGTAATACAAAAAAGATTAAGTTAAAACATTTTACAGTTACTTTTTATAAGAAAGGAACTTGTCATATTGAATTTAGCAATTTAGATTTATTAGGGAAATTTAATATTTTAGGTTCTCAAAGGCATAATTGGCTACCACCATCTTATGGGAAGAAGAATTATAATGATATGACTCAAGAAGAAAAGACTGTAGTTGATGAATTTGAGGGAAAAGATTCTTATGATAAAGTTATGAGTAACAAAGAGTATTTTATTGTTGAGACTTCAAAATTATTAATGTTAACATAATCCCTTAACCTAAAAATAAAATTAATATTTGACATCAAAATCAATCAATGCTATAATTATCACATAGGCAAGGGGGTGGTAGGTTTACATATTCATCATCACAATACTCACTAACCTACCCCTTGCCTAAAAACCAATAAATAAAATAATTATAACAAAGGAGGTGAAACAAACAAATGAAACTAGAACACATAAACATCATTGATTCCATCCAACATGCAGTAAATAAAATATGTAAACAAGAATATGGTCACGATACAGATTCTCCTCCTAAATTCATAGTAAGTCAATATGATAAATTAGATAAAGAAGGATGTAGTGTTGGACATGAAATCATTCTAACTATAGAACATATGAAATGGAAACGCTCTGTAACTATATTTCCTAGATTAGATTATAAATATGGTTATGGATCTTTGAAAGATGAGATGAAAGATTTATATAATTCGACGATGTAATAAATAAACTTGACTAAAATCAATAAATAATGTTATAATAATTAAGTAGAGAGGAGGTGAAATAAATGGATATTGGTTTTCATATTGAGTGTAAAAATTGTCATAGTAATAATACTTCAATTGAACATACTGAGAAATTCAATATGTGGTATGATGATAGTTACACAGAACATTGGGTTCATTTAGTTTGTGAAGAATGTGATAATAAGAAATTAATGT
>Ga0209318_1001073_pt1 | contig 19630 bp, 15 predicted proteins | sample RifGroE1_FD_183999 | JGI IMG/M metagenome (GOLD analysis project Ga0209318, IMG submission 183999) | Groundwater microbial communities from Rifle, Colorado, USA - Groundwater E1 (SPAdes) (version 2) | ecosystem: Environmental > Aquatic > Deep subsurface > Groundwater | place: Rifle, Colorado...
TGAAAAAGCCGGTTGCTTTCTCAACAACCTTAACAATTCCTCGCATAGCTTGCGCTATGCTGCGTAATTGTACCGGCTTTTGAAGTGTTGAAAAGCCGCATCCGCGTTTTTCAACACCCTGTTAATGGCCGGGCCACGATTTCTGGGCCGGCGCGCGCGCCACCGACGACGGCGTCAAAGCCGCCGCCAGGTTTGTCATCAGACCATTGGTCGAACCAGCGTCATCGAGCCGGCAAACGGAAGCTGACACCGTCCGCCGTTACGGCGCTGTAGCCACGAAAAAGACGCGCCGCTCGGCTTCCGGGTCTTGCGTCGGCTCCAGAGCCGCGCCACCGCGGAAGGTTTCTACCGCGCCGAAGCCGGCAGCCAATAGCGCCGCCCGCACCGCTGCTAGGTCGAAGACGGTATTGAACATCATCTCGCGGAAGGCGCGATAGCTGCCGTCGGCCTGGCGCAGGAAGCCTTTGATCTCCAGCCAGGCCTTGCCGATCTCCGGCACAAACAGGCCGTTGCGGATGATGGTGGCGTCAGGCTCTTCCTGGACGCTGTGATCGGTCCAGCGGTGCAGGCTCTGGCGGGTGTTCAGGTCAAAGATAAAGATGCCGCCGGCTACCAGGCTGGCCCGCACGCAACCGAAGCAGGCAGCCAGGGTGTCCAGCGAATCCAAGTGGTTGAGGGCGTCGAATGTTGATACCACGGCGTGCGAGCGGCCTTCCAGCCGGAAGCTGGCGGCGTCGGCCTCCACCAGCCGCACCGCGCCAGCCTTGACGGCCTCCAGGTTGTTGGCCGCCGCCCGCTCCAGCATAGCCGGCGACCGGTCTAGGCCGGTCACCTGCCAGCCGGCCGCGGCGAAGTGGGCCGTCAGGCGGCCATTGCCACAGCACAGGTCCACCAGCCGGCGCGGTCGCCCCGGCGGCAGAGCCAGGCGCTCCTCGAGAAACTGGCGCAGGAGAGGCGCGTAATTCGTTGAGAAGCCGGACCAGTATTTGTCGTAGACAACCGAAAAGTCGGCGCCGTAATCCTGCATGCTATATTTCCTTCACTTCACTGCCAGCTCGGCGGATATCCAGGCGTCCACTACCTTTTCCAGCGTGGCCAGCGGTATGCCGCCATCGGCCAAAACCGCCCCGTGCCAACGCCGCAGCTCAAAGCCGTTGCCCAGCGCCCGCTTGGCCTTGTCGCGCAGCTCAAGCAGCTTGATCATGCCCAACTTGTAGGCGCAGGCCTGGCCGGGCATCACGAAGTATCGTTCCACCTCCGAGACAACGCTTTCCACAGCCTGGGCGGTATGGGCGCTCATGTAATCAATGGCCTGCCGGCGAGTCCATTTCCGGTAATGGATGCCGGTGTCCACCACTAGGCGCACGGCGCGGAACAATTCCGAATCGAGACTGCCCAGCAGGCCGAAGGGGTCGTCCCGGTACAGGCCAATCTCGCGCGCCAACTGTTCGCTGTACATCGCCCAGCCCTCGGCGTAGGCCGTAAAGGGCAGCATCCGCCGGAAGAAGGGCAAGCCCTTCAGCTCCTGGGCGATGGCGATCTGGAAGTGGTGGCCAGGAATACCCTCATGATAGGCTAGAGTTTTCATGCCGAACTTGTGTACTTCCTTCATATCACGCAGGTTGGCGTAAAATACGCCGGGGCGGGCGCCGCCTAGATCGGCCGGCTGGTAATAAGCGCCAGGGGCGGTGGTTTCCTTGAATTCGGAAATGCGCTCCACCTTGAGCTGCGCCTTGGGGCGCAGGGAAAAATACGGTTCCAGCCGGGCGTCCATCTCGTCCAAGTAGCGCTGGTAGTCGGCTAGGCAGGCGACGCGGCCCTCGTCGTTGTCCGGATAGAGGAAGCGTTCCTCCTGGCCCAGCTCGGCCAGCTTCAAGGCCGGGCTGGTCACCTGGCCGTAACCTTGGTCGGCCATGATAGCCCGCATTTCGCCCTCGATGCGCTCCACTTCGGCCAAGCCAATGTCGTGCACCTGCTGCGGCGTGTAGTCGGTAGTGGTATTGCTGCGCAGGCAGTGGGCATAGAACTGGTCGCCGTCCGGCAAAGCCCAGACGCCGTTGTCGGCCGTGACACGCGCCTGCAGGCCACTGAAATAACCGATCAGGCGGCCGTAAGCCGGGTAGACAGTGCGCGCTATCTCGTCGGACGCATCAGCGCACAGCACCTCGACCCGGGCTGCCCGTAGCTTGCCGTACCTAGTCACTTTGTCGCGGAAGGTGGTGTACAAAGGATGCCTGTCCGGCGCATGGGCAACGAAGGCCTTCATCTCGGCCAGAACGCGGTCGATGACAAAACGCGGCGGCAGGCAAGACCGCGCCTCGCGCATAGCCAAGCCCTCGAGCACTTGGTCAATCTTGACGCCGAATTTAGCCAGACGCCGCACGTAGTGGCGAATGTCGGCCGGATGGTTGAGCGGGTGCATGGTCAGCATGAAATCCGGCAGGTTGGACTGGACGCCGAACATCTGGTTAACCGGGAAATCGTGGTAGCGCCAGGTCTCGCCACGGGCGTTGTCGTCCAAGAACCAGTCCATGACCTCGACCGAGCGGTCCAGCGCCGGGCTTAGCCGCTCCCGCCGGTAGCTACGCAGGATCTTCAGATCGCGCTTCAGAAAGGCGAACATCTTGTCGCCAAAGGCTTCGGAAGCGTCGGACAGCTTGGCATTGTGGCCATGGAAGCCGAATTTCTCCAACAAACCCAGATCGGTCAGCAGTTCCGGCCCCTTGAGGGCGAATTTTAAAAAGGTACGCGTAAACAAGCCCTGCACCGTCCACGGCTTACCGAAAATCAGCGCCAGGAAGTACCAAGCCAGTAAGGCGACAAGCGCGCCAAAACCCCAAATCAAGTAGTACATCGCTCAATCCTCCCTCAATAAACGGCCAATCGGCAAAAAAGGCTGGCATAACAAACAAAACCGGCTATACTTTAGCATGCAATTTCCTTCTGTCAATCGGAGAGTATCCCAATGGTAGCTGAAAAGAAGGACATCCTCGACGAACTGGTTCGGGCCAGTAGTCTGGTGGCCAGTGAGGCCGATTTCAAGTCCCTGGCCGGGACACTGGTGGAGCAGAGCATCGATGTCAGCGGTTCCGAGTTGGCAGGCTTGTATGCCTATACCGATCCGGAAGACCCCTCCAAGGGCTTGCGCCTGCTCTACCGCCGCGGCCGCCACACGCTGCCGGTTAGCCTGGCTGGCGGCCTGGAGTGGCACCGCTTCTTGCTGGATTGCCGCGAGACCATCATCCTCAACCAGCCCCGGGAAAGCCCCTTCGCCGGTCTGCTGCTGGCCGAAGGCATGAAATCAGCCATCGCCCTACCCCTGATGACGCCCAAGCTGACCATCGGCGTCCTGATACTCAATTCGCATACCACCGATTTCTATGACCGCCGCCGCTTCCACTTCCTGAACAGCCTCTGCAAGCTGGCTGCCGGCATGATGCACAACGCCCGCCTCTTCCAGGAGATGAAGGACTACCTCAAGCAAATCGAAGACCTGGAACGCTATCAGGCCAACATCTTCGCCTCCATGACCAACCTGCTGGTTACCACCGACGAGCGCGACTGCGTCGAATACTTCAACGACAAGGCGGCCGCCACCTTCGGGCTATCCGAGGCCAGCCTTGGCCAGCCGCTGAGCGAGCTGTTCAAAGGCAGCCTCGACCAGAAGCTCCAGAAAAGTGTCTTCGCGGTCCGTGGCAGCAATCAGGAGATCCTCGGTCTGGAAGGCATCTGGAAAAACGCCGAGCGCGAAATGGACTTCTCGCTCAACGTCAGCCCCCTGCAGGGCAAGCGCGGCAAATACGAGGGCCTGACCCTACTTTTCACCGACCAGAGCCGCGAGCAGGAGCTCAAGCAGCAAATGCACCAGGCCGTCGAGGAACGCCGCCAGATCAAGGACATGTTTTCGCGCTACATGAGCCACGAGGTGGTGCAGAGCCTGATGGACAACCCCGAATCGATCAAGCTGGGCGGCGACAAGAAGCAAGCCACCGTCTTCTTCGCCGACATCCGCGGTTATACTTCCTTCTCGGAAGGCAAGGAGCCGGAGTACATCGTCGAGGTGCTCAACGAATACTTCACCGAGGCGGTGGAGATAGTGGTGCAGCACCGCGGCTACATCGACAAGTTCATCGGCGACTGCATCATGGCCGCCTGGGGCGTACCCATGACCAGCGAGGAAGAAGACGCCCTCCAGGCCGTGTCCTGCGCCTGGGAGATCCAGCAGCTGATAGCCAATCCCAAGCGCAGTTTCTTTAAGGGACTGGCCGACCACCTGCGCGTCGGCATCGGCATGCACACCGGGCCGCTGGTGGCCGGCAATCTCGGTTCCAACCGGCGCATGGACTACTCGGTTATCGGCGACACGGTCAACATCGCCGCCCGCCTGGAAGGGCAAGCCAAGGCCGACGAAGTCATCATAACCGAGAACACCCGCAGCTTGCTGGGCGGTGCCTTCCGCCTGGAGACGCGCGAGCCAGTCAAGGTCAAGGGCAAAGAACAGCTGATCCAAATCTACAAAGTGCTGGGTCGGAGCTAACAGAATTTTCAAGCGGTCATCGGGCGCCGGCAGTTTCCCCGCCTTGTGTTCACCCGACGATACGCGATTTGGCAGGAGGATGAACAATGTACGAGTTTTTCGATTCGCTGACGCTACTACCGGGCTGGGCATTGTTGTTGGCCCTGGCCGTTCTCACCGCGGCCGCCACCCTGGGTCTATTGTTCCTGGCCGGACGCTGGCGGATGCGCAGCCTAGTTCGCAAGATAGCCAGGGCTCCGGCTGATGCCCAAGCCCTCGTCCAGCGCTACCTGCCGCCGAACAGTTCCTTGATCCGCAGTCGGCTGCTGCTGCGCACCGCCCGTCGCCGCGGTATTAACCTGCCGGTACTCAGTGGCCTGGACAAACTGTGGCTGGCCCACCTCCAGAAGCGGCCCGACGCCAGAACCATGCGTCGCCTCCTGGAATTCGCCCCGGACAGCTCCATCTTCGCCTGCTTCAAAGCGGCGTTGGGTGACCCGAAACTCCGCAGCCTTTTCAGCACCTGGCTGGACGGACGGACCGACTTCCTGCCTTGCCGCCAAATAGCCGCGGCCGGCCGTGGCGAGGACTTCGACGGCCACCAAGCTAAGGACTTTTTCGCCGACAAAATGGATCAAATTCGCGAATTGACGGGCGACCCGGAATGGCCGTCGCGCTTCTTTGCCATCAAGGCGCTCATCCACGACGCTGAGCCACGCTCGCAGCGCGCCGTGCAGGAAGCCTTCGCCGACTCGCACACCCTGGTACGCAAGACCGTCGTCACCGAGGCCCCAGCCGAGGCGCGCGAAGAACTCTACGACACGCTCAAGACCCTCTACCTCGACGACCCAGTGCACGAGGTTCGCCAGGCTGCTCGCCAGCGTCTGGAAAAGGATTTCAACGACCTCTTCACTATCGATTATGCCGCCTTAAGCCCGGTCCAGGCCGGCCACATCCTCGAATTGCTCGATCCAACGCGCGACGAGGACATCAACCTGGCCACCCAGTACCTGGCCGGCGACAACATGGAGCTACGCTTCGCCGCCGCCGTCTTCCTGGAGCGCGCCGGCAGCCTGCTCAAGTTGTTCATGCGCGCCAGCCTGGAGGACAAGCCAGACTTCGACCGCCTCAGATCCTTGCTGGGTAACGCCAGCGCCGTCAACATCAATTCGTTCCTGGCCGGGTTGACGCAATCCCCCGCCAAAGGCAGCCTGTCCCTGGCTGCCGAACTATTGGCCAGCGGCGGCGACCGGGCCTGGCTGCTGCCACTATGGGAGCAAATCGACCGCTGCGTTTCCAGGGAGCCGCTGACGGCCGAGAACATCGCCCTCTATACCGCCGGCCTAGACGCCCTCAAGCTGCGCGGCCCGGACGCGGCCCTGATCCGCCTGGCCAGCGATCTGCAGGCACTTCGCCACAACTTGGACGGCGCCGGAGCCACCCTCCTGCCGCTGATCCTGGAACGGCTGCCGGAACGTGCCGACAGCATCTTCTGCCCCATCCTGCTCGGCTTCCTGGCCGATAACGCCTTCCCGCTACGCGAACCATTGCGCGCCACCCTGGACCGCATGCCGCGCGATATGGTCCTACCGGCCGTACTGCAGATCATCCGCCAAGGCCGGGCCGTCCATACCCACAACGTACGCATGGACGCCTTGCGCGTACTCGGCCACATGAAGCGGCCTTACTGCGTACAATTATTACTCGAACATCTGCCCACCTTGCCATTGGAAGAGATCAAGGAATTTTCACGCCTGCTGGCCGAGACCGACAGCAAGCTACTCGAGGAACGCGCCGCCAGCCTGCTAGCCTCGGCCGACGCTTCCGTCCGGGCGGCCCTGATAGCCGGCCTGCCCTCCACCGGTCGCAAAACCTTCCTCAAGGAAATCCGCGAGGCGCTGGAAGATGCCGACCCGGAGGTGCGCATCGCCGCCGTCTGGGCCCTGGTGGAATACGACGAGACCAAGACCCTCAGTCAGGCAGCCGGCATGTTGCGTGACCCTGTGGAACGCGTTCGCTGCCAGGTGGGCCGTGCCCTTGGCGCCCACGGCACCGAAGCCAGCCTCAAGAAGTTGGAAGAAGCCCTGGTCGACCCCAACGAAGTCCTATCCGTGAAGCTGGCGGCACTTGAAGGCTTGGCGGCCAGCGCCGAGGAGATGTCAACCGAAATCCTGGCCAGACGCTTAGCTGAGGATGACAGCCTGGTCGATGAAATCGAGCGCTTCCTGGCGCGCAAGACCCAGCGCAAGTTCGTTAAGCAATTAGTCGAGATTTTCAAGGACGCCAAAGGCGATTACCGCAACCGGCTTTGCGCCATGTTCAAGCTGATGGGCCCGGACGGCGAGGCCGCTATGGTCGAGTTGCTGGCCGAGGACATCGCCTCGCTCAAGCCGTTCATCGCCGACATCATGGAAAGCACCGGCTACCTGGAAAGCTGGATCCGCAAACTAGCCTGGCGCGACCCGAAAGTCCGGCGCGAGGCTGCCGGTTTCCTGGCGCGCATCGGCACGGCCGCCGCCTTCCGCGGCATGGTATTGGCCGCACGCGATCCCGACCAGGAAGTGCGCGTCCAGGTAGCCAAGGCACTGGAAGTTTTGAACACACCGGACGGCGCCACCATTCTGGAACGACTGCGCGCCGATCCGGACAAGCGGGTGCGCACCTACACCGAATGGGCCATGGAACGAACCAAGGCTAAAAATTTGTAACAGACTGGAAGGTAACGATGGAAACGATAACCGAAACCAGCCCATGGATAGAGACCATCGAAGGGCAGACCTTGTTCAAGTACCTGATACCTGAGGCCAGGCGCGACCTGCGCGCCAAAGGCGCCGTCGTGGCTTTCGCCGAGAATGAGCTGATCGTCGCCGAAGGCGACCTGTCGCCTTCATTCTTCATCGTGCTTGACGGCACCGTGCAGGTACACGTCCGCCAAGAAGACAAGGACGTCTACATCTGCTCATTGGGAGCCAGCAGCCTGTTCGGCGAAGCCAGCCTGTTCAGCCGCAAGCTGCGCACCGCCTCAGTATCCTCGATAGATGGCGCGGTCATCTTCAAGCTGACCCGCTATGACGTCATGACCTTCCTGCGCGCCTGGCCGGCCGAGGGCAACAAGGTGTTGCTCTTCTTCATCAACGGCCTCATGAAGAAACTGCGCGAAGCCAACCAGGAGCTGGCTTTCGAGCGCCGCGCCGACTCCAACCAGCTGGACGTCGACGCCTTGATCGCGGAGCTGACGGAATAGCAGACTTCTGCGCCGCCAGCCCCCTAACAGGTTGTTGAAAAAGCCGGTTGCTTTCTCAACAACCTTAACAATTCCTCGCATAGCTTGCGCTATGCTGCGTAATTGTACCAGCTTTTGAAGTGTTGAAAAGCCGCATTCGCGTTTTTCAACACCTTGTTAAGCGACCTCGAGATGTGGATGGTGCCGGCCTTGCTCGTCGACATACCCGACTTTATGGAGAGTCTGCCAATGCGGTGCCTGCAGTCGGTGATGGATGTGGAACGGCTGCGCGCCTTGAACCTGGAGAAAGGCATCTTCATGGGCTTGTGCGGCGGCTTGGGCTGGACCTTTGGCGGCATCGGGGTGGCTTGCTTGGCCGGCGGTATAGCCTCGATTGGCAACGATTGGGCGGATATGCTGTTTGGTACCGCTATCGGCCTGGGCGCCGGCGCCGTGGTGTCGGTGCTGGTCTTTAACCAGGTGAACGACGCCTACAACCGACAGCTGGCCGAGATTTACCAGGAGTACGCCGACGCCATGCTGGCCGCAGGCGACTGATGCGTCAGCGTCGGCATTCGGGGGTTGACGCTAAACCGAATCTGGATGGAGATCGTTCTGGGGACTGTCCCTCGGGGAGCTGCACTTCGGCGCCAGCCTTGCCGGGCGCTGCAGTTTCACTCATAATGCGACCACATCCGGAGCACGCGCACGATGCCTTGGTCTTTGAATACCTCATAAACCAGGCGGTGCTGGATGTTGATGCGGCGCGAGTAAGCGCCCGAGAGGTCGCCTACCAGTTTTTCATAGGGTGGCGGGTTCTGGAAAGGATCAACCGCCAAAAGCTGCAGCAGGGCGGCAGCTTTGGCCTTGAGGCCGGCGGCGGCCAGCTTGGGTGCATCTTTGAGGGCGGCTTTGGTGTAAACGACCCGCCACATCACCAGTCCAGGTTAGTGGCAGCGTCGGCCAGGGGTTCGTTCATGCCCTCCAGGATGGAGGCGCGCATCCCTGGGATGGAAACCAGGTACAAGGTTTCCTGCAGGGCATTCCAGTCCGACTCGCCGATCAGGACGGCATTCTGGCGCTTGCCGGAGATGATAACCGGTTCATGCGATTGGTTGGCCTCATCGATCAGGCGATAGAGATTGGAACGCGCTTTGCTGGCTGTCAACACGGTCATGGCGGCCTCCTTTGTTTAACGTACGCAATTGCGTACATAAAGTCAAGCTGTCGCATGGTAGTATAGCCGCCGCCGCCCGCCCGCCGCCGCCCGCCCGAGGCGCTGCGGCCGAGCTCAAATGGGGGGTGGCGCAAAAGCGTTCGGCCCGCGGCCGCCTGAGGGCGGGCACGGGCCGAACCTTTGGAGCCAGGGGGATACACCCCCTTTATATAATAATTACTGTTTAGCCTTGATAACGTCGAAGCCGGTGTAGGGCACCAGGGCGGCCGGGATGCGCACGCTGCCGTCCGCCTGCTGGAAGTTTTCCAGGATGGAAACCAGGGCGCGCGAGCAGGCGATGGCCGTGCCGTTGAGCATGTGGGCGTACTTGTTCTTGCCGTCAAGGTCCTTGAAGCGGATGTTGAGGCGGCGGCTCTGGTAGTCGGTGCAGTTGGAGGTGGAGGTCACTTCGCCCCATTCGCCTGAGTTGCGGCCGGGCATCCAGGCTTCTAGGTCCCACTTGCGGTAGGCCGGGGCGCCCAGGTCGCCGGTGCAGGTGTCCACCACGCGGAAGGGGATGCCCAGGCCGGCAAAGAGTTCTTCCTCGATCTTGCGCAGCTCGGCGTGCTGCTGGCCGGAGTCTTCCGGGGCGCAGATGACGAACATCTCGATCTTGGTGAACTGGTGCACGCGGTACAGGCCCTTGGAGAACTGGCCGGAGGCGCCGGCTTCGCGCCGGAAGCAGTGGCTGATGCCGACCATGCGCAGCGGCAACTTGGCTTTATCCAGGATCTGGCCGGAGTAGTAGCCGCCCAGGGTGATTTCGGCGGTGCCGATCAGGCACATGTCCTCGCCCTCGATGGCGTAGATGTTGCTTTCCGGGCCACGCGGGTTGAAGCCGATGCCTTCCAGTATCTCGGTCTTGGCGATGTCCGGGGTGATGAAGGGGGTGAAGCCGGCCTTGACTAGCTTGTTGATGGCGTAGTGCTGCAGGGCCAGATCCAACAGCACGGCCTCGTTCTTGAGGTAGTAGAACTTGGTGCCACAGACGCGGGTGGCGGTGTCGAAGTCCAGGATGTCCAGCGCCTGGCCCAGTTCGACGTGGTCTTTGGCCGGGAAGGCAAACTGGGTGGGTGCGCCAAAGCGGGCCACTTCCAAGTTGCTGGTGTCTTCGGCGCCGATGGGGGCGTCCGGGTGGGCCATGTTGGGGATGGCCCACAGCTCGCGGTGCAGGGCAGCCTCGGATTCGGCCAGGCTGGCCTCCAGGCCGGCGATGGTCTCCTTGAGCCGTTTGCCTTCGTCGATCAGCGGCGTGCGCTGCTCCGGCGACAGTTTGCCCTTCATGGCCTCGGCCACTTCGTTGCGGCGGCGGCGCTGGTCTTCCAGGGTCTGCAGGGTGGCGAGCTTTTGCTCGTGGAGCAGCACGGCCTTGTCCGGGTCGGCGTGCATGTGACGGGCGGCGATGTTGGCCTTGACCGCGCCCAGGTTGTCTTTGATGAATCGGATGTCGAGCATAGTGCGCCTATTGTAAACCGAAAACGGCCGCTCGGCAAGGGCGCTAAAGCATCCCGAGGGCCGCCCAGGGCAGGATCGAAATACCTTGGTGGCTAAAAGACTCGGTTCCATCATAACGCAGCTCCAGGTCGCTCGGCTCAAGCCCGGCCAAGGCGGCAAAGGCTTTCAGGTTTTTTAGATGCTCAGGCTTGAAGGTTTGGGTAGACTTGATTTCTATGGCTCGCAGCCTGGTGCCGCAGGTTCGGATCAGATCGACTTCTATCCCTTGAGGGCTGGCCCAGAAATACCACTCGCCGGGCGGCGCTGCATATAGTGATCGTTTTATCAAGTCGCTTACCACCAACGTCTCGAAAAACGCGCCGCGTTGCGGGTGGCTATACCATTGCCTGGCATCGGAAATGCCCGCCAGGTAGGCGGCCAATCCGACATCCCAAAAATAGAGCTTAGGGCTTTTTACCAAACGCTTCTGGTAATTGGCTTGCCAAGGTTGTAAAAAAAAAATCAGGAATCCGGCTTCCAGAACCGAAAGCCAGTGCTTGACCGTAGTATGGCTGACATCGGCATCACGCGCCAGGTCAGCCATGTTGATTACCTGTCCAGTCCGGCCGGCGCAAAGTTTCAGGAAGCGATGAAAAGATCGCAAATCCTTCACGTGCAGCAATTGGGAAAGATCCCTTTCGACATAGGTGTTTACATATTGGGCAAACCAATCCAAAGGCTCAAAAGGACGGTCGTAAAGCGGCGGATAGAAGCCCTTGGCCATCCAGCCGTCGGCTGTCTCCGGTAGGGTTGGACAGCCTGCCAGCTCCGCACTGCTAAAGGTGGATTGATGAAGGTAGGCAGCCCGGCCGGCTAAGGATTGCGCCACATGCGCTTTCAGGAGGGGTTGGTTGCTGCCCGTCAGGAAAAAGCGACCCGGAGCTGGATTGGCATCGACCAAAATTTGCAGCCAGGAAGGCAAGTCGGGCCAGCGCTGGGCTTCGTCAATGATAAGCGGCTCATTACCATAGCGCTTGAGAAAAGCTTTTGGGTCATCCAATGCTTGGGCTAGGATATCCGGTTGTTCTAGGTTTACATACGGTAGCTTGGGGTAAAGGGATCGGATGGTGGTGGTTTTTCCGGATTGGCGCGGACCGGTGAGCACCAATACCGGAAATTGCTTGGCTAAACTGATGATGCGGGCAGCGCTGGCTCTGTCAATCATGCGTCTATGATACGCATAATCTATGCAAAATGCAAGTTCAACTTGCAGATTACATAGATTATTATAGTATAGGACTAATCCCAGAGGACAAACGCGGCCTGTGAGGACTGTTGTGCTTTTCGGTGTCTTTGCTAACCATGGTCTAGGCTGACGTCGGGCTCTGCGCTGCAAGTCCGCGCCGATCCCTCACGCGGCTTGTGCGGCTGGCCGACTGATTGATTTTGGTAAATAACAGGATTATAGTATAGGTATGCCTACTATTTTGCGGAGTGGAAATTTGACCTCGCGGCTAAAACCTCGCCGTGTGGCAGATTGCGCTGATACAATCTGCCGCACCCTGGCTTAATAGCCTCGGCCCTGTCCCCCGTCCCTTGTGCTTACCCCCTAATTTTGCTATTTTATAGGCATGAACCTTGAAATTAATCCCCGTGGCAACGGTGCCTGCCCGATGTGCTTGCATAATCGCAACTGCCATGTCCAGAAGCAACTGGTGAGCAACATTGTCGAACTGAAGGCCGCCTCGGCGCAGGAACTGGAGATCGTCATCTATTCCTGCCCGTATTTCCAGGAAGCGCTGGCGCTGTGATCGCCAAGCTGGAATCTTCCCTCATTCGGTTTCGCGAACTTGAGGACTTGGTGCTTGACGGCAGCCTGGCCCGCGACCCGGCGCGCTACAAGGCCGTGATGCGCGAGCGTTCGCAGCTGGCGGCGGTGGTCGAAGCCTACCATGAGTACCGCGACCTGGCCGCCCAGATCGGTGGCGCCCGCGGCATGATGAAGGACGAGGCCGACCCGGAGCTGCGCGAGTTGGCTAAGCTTGAACTGGCCGAGCTGGAGGCCGCCCTGGTCGCCCTGGAAGCGCGCATCCAGCTGCTGCTCATCCCACGCGACCCGCTGGACGACAAGAACACCATCATGGAGATTCGCGCTGGTACCGGCGGTGATGAGGCTGCCTTGTTTGCGGCCGACCTGTACCGCATGTACTCGCGCCTGGCCGACCGCCGCAAGTGGAAGCTCGAGGTGATGAGCTTATCCGAGACCGGGCTGGGCGGCTTTAAGGAAATTATCTTCTCGCTGTCCGGCGAGGGCGTTTTCGGCGCCTTGCGTTGGGAATCGGGCGTGCACCGGGTACAGCGGGTGCCGGCCACCGAGGGTTCCGGCCGCATCCACACCAGCGCCGTCACCGTGGCGGTGCTGCCGGAGGCCGAGGAGACCGAGATCGACATCAAGCCGGACGACATCCGCATCGACGTGATGCGCGCCGGCGGCCCTGGTGGCCAGTGCGTCAACACCACCGATTCGGCGGTACGCATCACCCACCTGGCTACCGGCCTGTCGGTGCACTGCCAGGATGAAAAAAGCCAGATCAAGAACCGGGCCAAGGCCATGCGCATTTTGCGGGCCCGCCTGTTCGACCTGGAAGAGGAAAAGAAAAACGCCGAGCGTTCCGAGAACCGCCGCAGCCAGATCGGGTCGGGCGACCGCTCGGAGCGCATCCGCACCTACAACTTTCCCCAGAACCGGGTCAGCGACCACCGCATCGACCTGACGCTCTACAAGCTGGAGCTCTTCATGCAGGGTGACATGGACGAAATCCTCGACGGCCTGGCCATCCAGGCGCGGGAAAGCGCCATCAAGGCGTCCCTGCAATAGCGGAAGGGGTGACCACGTGACCGTGCGAAAGGTCCTGGCCAACGCGGCAATACTGCTGGCGGGTGGCGTCGACCCGGATGCGGCTGACGTTGGACTCGGCGAGAGGTTCAATCCGCGACTCGACGCTTCGCTGCTGTTAGCCAAGACGCTTGGGTTAGCGCGCCATCGCTTGTTGGCCAGCCTGAGCGACCAGGTGACGGCGGCAGACGCTACTGTCTTCGACGCGTTACTCTCCCGCCGGCTGGCCGGCGAGAGCGTCGCCTATATATTGGGCAGCCGGGAATTCTACGGCCGACCCTTCCTGGTGGACCATCGGGTGCTGGTGCCGCGGCCGGAGACCGAATTGCTGGTGGCTTTGGCTTTGGGCTTCCTAGACAGCTTCGCCGCCCATTACGGCGGGCCGTTGCGCTGCCACGACGCCTGCACCGGCAGCGGCTGCGTCGGCTTGACCATCGCCTGCCAGCGGCCGGGCCTATCCGTATCGTTGTCCGATCTGTCGGCCGGGGCGCTGGCGGTGGCCGCCGCCAACATACGGGCGCTGCAGGCCGACGGCGAGCTGCTTGGCGCGGTGGATTGCCTGGAGTCCGACCTACTGGCCGCCGTGCCGGGAACTTATTGCCTGATAACCGCCAATCCACCCTACGTGGACAGTACAACCACCGACGTTATTTTTTCCGGCGGCAGCGTCGAGCCGCGCCTGGCGCTGGACGGCGGGGCGGACGGCCTGCGGCTGTACGGCGATCTGGCCGCCCAGGCCTACCAACGGCTGGTGGCTGGCGGCGCCTTGCTAGTCGAGATCGGCGAGGAGCAGGGCGCCGCCGTGGCTGCCCTCTTCCGGCAGGCCGGTTTCCGGGACGTTGGCGTGAAGCAAGACCTGGCCGACCAGGATCGAGTGGTGATAGGGTATAAACATGAAGCAGACTGAGGAACGGATCGACGAGCTGGCCGGGCACTTGGAGCGTTTCAGCGCCGCCGACCGAGAGCAGGTGCTGGCGGCGTTGGCCTGGGCCAGAGCGCTGCACGTCGGCCAGACGCGCTTGTCCGGCGAGCCGGCCATCCGGCATCCGGAGCGGGTGGCCATTACCCTGGCCGACCTGGGTATGGACGCCGTCGGTTTGATCGCGGCGCTGCTGCATCATAGTTTGGAGCCGGCCACGCCCGGCCAGCCGCCAACACCCAACCCGGAAATCCGCCAGCGCTTCGGCGACAAGCCGGCCGACTTGGTGGAGGAACTAGCTCGGATCGCGGCGCTCAAGGCCAAGAATAAGACGCGGCAGGCGGCCGAAACCATCCGCAAGATGCTGTTTGCCATGGCTCGCGACCTGCGCGTCATCCTGGTCAAGTTGGCCGACAAGCTGGACAACATGCGCACCATCAAGTGGCTGCCGGAGCTGGAACGCAAACGCATCGCCACCGAGTGCCTGCAGATTTTCGCGCCGCTGGCCGACCGCCTCGGCATCAGCTGGCTGAAGGACGAGCTGGAAGATCTGTCGCTCAAGGAGATCAACCGCGAGGCCTTTGACCAGATCAAGCTATTGGTGTCTGGTAAGAAGGCGGAACGGGAAGACTACCTGCGCAAGATTAGTGAAGACCTAATCACCGCCGCGGCGGCCGATGGCCTGGTCATCGGCGTCGAGGCCCGGGCCAAGCATTTCTACTCGATCTACCAGAAGATGCGCAAGCGGGCCAAGGGTAGCGGCGAGCTGTACGACTTGTTCGGCATCCGGGTGATGTGCGAGGCGCCGGCCGACTGCTACGCCGCGCTGGGCTTGGCCCACCGCCTCTGGAAGCCGCTGGATGGGCGCTTCAAGGACTACATCGCCATGCCCAAGTCCAATGGCTACCAGAGCCTGCATACCACGGTGCTGGCGCTGGACGGCAAGTTCCTGGAAATCCAGATCCGCACCCGGCAGATGCACCGCATCGCCGAATTCGGCATCGCCTCGCACTGGCTGTACAAGAAGGGTAGCTCGGTAGAATCGATCCGCCTGGAGGACCTGCCCCTGGTCAACCGGCTCAAGGACTGGAGCAGCATGCTCGAGTCAAGCGAAGATTTCCTGGAGGACATCAAGCGCGAGCTGCTGAAGGGGTCGATCATCGTCTTCACGCCGCGCGGCGACGCCATCGAGTTGCCGAGCGGTGCCACCCCCCTTGACTTCGCCTACGCTATCCACAGCGATGTCGGCCACCGCTGTATCGCCGCCAAGATTGACGGTTCCATCGCCTCACTGGCCACCGAACTCAAGAATACACAGGTGGTGGAGATCCAGACCAGCGCCAGCGCCCATCCCAGCGTCAACTGGCTCAACGCTGTCCGGACCAGCAAGGCTAGATCCAAGATCCGCCAGTGGCTGGTAGCCGAGGGTCATGTCCTGGCCATCGACAAGAACGTCGTCGCCCGCCGCCAGGACGAGCCGAAGGCCGAGGAGCGCAAGCCGGAGGTACAGCAGGACGTCCATCCGGCCAGCCTGGCCTTTCACGCCGCGGCTGAAGCCAAGGCTCAGGCCGCCGAGGCGGCTGGCCTGGCCATCGACGGCGGTTTCGGCCTGTTGGTCCGCTTTGCGGCCTGCTGCAAGCCCATCGCTGGCGACCTGATCGTCGGCTACGTGTCGCGCGGCCGCGGCGTGGTGGTGCACCGCGCCAACTGCCCCAACCTGCCTGGCATCAGCGAGTTTGCCGAACGCCGCGTCGACGTGCACTGGGAAGTGACGCCGGACCTGCGCCGCACCTACATCGTCCAGGCCAAACGCACCCACGACTTGTTCTCGGAAATCGACAACGCCGTCAAGAAGCACGGCGGCACTCTGCTCGAAGGCAAGCTGGAGGAGACGCCCGGTGGGCTGACCGGCCGCTTTACCCTGTCCTACCTGACAGCGGCCGCCGCCCGCACCGTCGAGCGCAACCTGAAGAACGTGCCATCGATCATCAAGCTGCAGCGGGTCGGCTGACTTAGCCGGCAGCCTTGGCGCGCTGCGCCAGCACCTTGTCCAGGGCGTTGGCGAAGGCCGTCAGCTCCTTGCGGCCGAAGGCGCCGTGCTGCGGCATCGCTGCCAAGCCGGCGGCGCGCAGCTCGGCCATCCGGTCGCGCATCGATAGCCGTTGGCGTACGCTGTCGGCGCTCCAGATGTCGCCGCGGTCGTTGATGGCCTGCAGGCCGTTGGCGATGGCCCGGGCGGCTAGCGGAATGTCGCGAGTTACCAGAATATCACCAGCTGTGGAATGGGCCATGATGTAGTCGTCGGCGGCGTCCGCTCCGGAGCTGGCGGCTGGTTTGCCGTCGAGGTCGGTCTGCGCCAGCCCGTCAGGGAGCGCCTCGTCGACGCGGATCAGGCGGCACTGGCCGCCGGCCGGCAGCGGCACCGGGCGGGCGGCCACGAACACCACCTCGATCAGTTCGGCCCCACCCGGGCGTAGGCTACGTCCGCCGCGGCGGGCGCACAGTTCGCGCACCCCCGGCGGCAGCGAGTCGGCGTCGGCCCACAGGGTCATTGTACCTGCTCCCCGCCGCCCTCGTCGGCCGGCGGGGCCAACTCGCGTGGGGCGTCGCCACCGGGCAGGCGCTTCTTGCGCTTGGCCGGACGCTTGGCTGGCTTGTTCACCCCAGCCGGTGCTTGAGCCTCTGGCCGGCCGCCGCCGCTGGCTGGCGCTGCCGGCCGGACGCTATCGTCCGGCTCGGCGGCCAGCGCCAGTCCGGACAAGGCCGAGTTGGTCTGGAGTGCGGCGCTGGCGCGCCGCGCCGTCGCTCTTGCCGGGCCCGTCCCGGCCGGCGGCGGCGGCTGTTCCAGCCGGTCGAAGGCCTGGCGGCGCATGGTCTGCAGGAAGCCGCGCACGTCTTCGCACAAACCGGCCAGCGGTTTGAAGCTGGTGGCCGTTTCCGGCAGCGAGGACAGGAAAATCTTGCCGTACTGCTTCTTGAGCAGCCGGGCGTCGAGGATGGCCACGGCGCCGTAGTCGTCGGAGTGGCGGATCAGGCGGCCGAAGCCCTGCTTGAGCCGGATGACCGCTTCCGGCAGCGACAGGTCGGCGAAGGCGTTGCCGCCGCGGCGTTCGATAGCCTCGGCCCGGGCCATCTGCACCGGGTCGGTCGGCACCCGGAAGGGCAGTTTGGTTATTATAACTAGTTGCAGGGTGCTGCCCGGCGCGTCGACGCCTTCCCAGAAGGAGTCGGTGGCGAACAAGACGCTGGAGTGGTCGGTCTTGAAGCGTTCCAGCAGCCGCGAGCGCTCGTCGTCGCCCTGGCGCAGGGCGCTGATGCCGCAGCGATCCAGCAGCGGCTGCACCTCGTCCCAACAGGCGCGCAGGCTGGCGTAGGAGGTAAACAGCACCAGGGCATGTCCGCCGGAGGCCTCGAGCAGCTGGCTGACCGCCTGGTTGATGTAGGCCTGCCAGCCGGGATCGTTCGGGAAGGGGGCGTCCGGCGGCGAGGCCAGCAGGGCGTGGTCACGGTAGGGGAAGGGCGAGTCGAGGATGTGGTAGTCGGTCAGGCAGTCGGCCAGGTTTAGGCCGACGCGCTTCTTCCAAAAATCGAAGCGGCGGTCGACCGTCAGGGTGGCCGACACGCAGATGCAGCAGCGGTAGGGCTCGAAGACGGCCTCGTTCATCAGCTTGGTGATGTCTAGCGGCGTGATGCGTAGGATGGCGAAAGCCTCGTCGCGCCCGGTGCGGCCTTTCTCCAGCCAGAAGATGTTTTCCGGCTCGTCGTGCCGGGAACGGAAGCGGGCGCACAGCCGGGCCATGGCCGACAGCCGGGTCAGGGCCAGGCTGGTCTCGTAGACTGACATTTCCTTCGCGTTCGGCTCGTCGACCTCATCGATGATATCTTTTAATAATTGCGTCAGGGCCAGTAGCGCCCGCTCCAGGGCGCCCAGCGGGCCGTAGATCAATTCTTCGATGGCCGGGCTGTCGGCCAGCAATCGCAGGTTGCCGGAGTCGCCCAGCAGGCGTTGGGCGCAGTCGTCGGCGTAGTCGATGCAGGCCCGCACTTGGTCGATGGCGTCGGGGACGCGCTTAAATAAAGTTTGCGGAATGCCCTGCAGGTTTTGCAGCTTGGTGAGGATGCCGAATTTGCGGTCGCGCTTCTCGCGGTACAGCCGGGACAGCTGCTTGAAGACGGCGAACTTGGCCAGTTCGGCCGCGAAGAAGCTTGAGGCGCTGCTCTCGATGGCGTGGGCCTCGTCGAAGATGATGGTCTGGAAAGGCGGCAGCACCACGGTGCCGTCGTAACCGGCGCCGTCCATGCGCGCCGCCAGGTCGCTGAACAGGATGTGGTGGTTGGCCACCAGGATGTCGGCGTCGGCGCAGTTTTTCTTCATGCGCAGGATGAAGCAGCTCTCGCGGTAGGCGCAGCGCAGGCCGAGGCAATTGTCGGCCTCGGCGCAGACCCGGCTCCAGGTGGAGTCTTCTGGCCAGAATGACAAGTCGGCCCGGTCGCCGGTTTCGCTAGTGTCGCTCCAGCGGGTGATGCGCTTCAGCGGGTGCTCGTCGTCGGCGAAGAGGCCTTCCTCGTCCAGGGCCTCCATCAGGCGGTTGAAGCACAGGTAGTTGCCGCGACCCTTGACCAATACGGCCTTGAGTTGCTTCTTGAAGATCGAGCCGACGCGCGGGATGTCCTTGTCCATCAGCTGCTTCTGCAGGTTGATGGTGGCGGTGGACACGACGATGCGCTGGCGGTTGCGGATGACCCAGGCGAAGGCCGGAATCAGGTAGGCGAAAGATTTGCCGACGCCGGTGCCGGCCTCGGCGGCCAGCACGATGCCTTCGTTCATGGCGTTGGCGATGGCCTTGACCAGCTCGATCTGGCTGTCGCGCGGCTCGTAGTCGGTCAGCAGCCGGGCCAGCTTGCCGTCCTTGCGCAGGACTCCGGCCAGCTCCTCGGGGTTGATGGCCACCAGCGGCCGCCGCCGCACCGGTTCGGCTACGACGTAGACCTCATCCACCATGTTGTCGACGATGTACGAGCCGGTGCCGGTCTCGCCGGCCTTGGCGGCGATGGCCATGTCGGCCTCGCTGGGGATGAGCGTTCCCGACGGGTGGTTGTGCACCAGGACGTCGTATTCCTCGAGGAAGGCGGTCAGAGCATTGACCTTGGTCTTGCTGCCGCGGGCCACGATGGCCAGGTCGATCAACAGACCCTGGCCGTCGAGCTTGCCGGCGGCAAAGACCTCATTGCCTTTGGCGTCCTCGATGGCGTGGCGTAGTAGGGCGATGGCTTCGGCGCTGAAGCGTTCGGTGCACAGCATGGTACGGGTTCCTTTAGCAGGTTGTTGAAAAAGCCGGTTGCTTTCTCAACAACCTTAACAATTCCTCGCATAGCTTGCGCTATGCTGCGTAATTGTACCGGCTTTTGAAGTGTTGAAAAGCCGC
>Ga0209318_1001076_pt1 | contig 19575 bp, 22 predicted proteins | sample RifGroE1_FD_183999 | JGI IMG/M metagenome (GOLD analysis project Ga0209318, IMG submission 183999) | Groundwater microbial communities from Rifle, Colorado, USA - Groundwater E1 (SPAdes) (version 2) | ecosystem: Environmental > Aquatic > Deep subsurface > Groundwater | place: Rifle, Colorado...
CAAGCCATTAAGGTACATGTAACTTGCCCGTTCATACATCCACACGAATTACACCCATCACTAGACTTAAATCCTTCGCCCTCTTTGTATGTTTTACCTTCGTATGTGCATTCTTTAAGGACAATCTTTGCATCACAAACATTGTTTGTACATATGGTTTTGCCATCATCGCAGAAGCAAGTGTCACACTTATCTGTGGATTCATATATCTCTCCATCTGCATATGCCCATCCATTATATTCGCATCTTGGTGCTTCTTTCTGAACCTGGGTTGTGTACAGGAGGAAACTAATTAAACCAATGACAACAGTCCCTAAGGTGATACTTAATCCAAGGAGGAAAGGATTTTGTTTGTTATTACTGCTGGGCATATGGAGAAAGTATATATTATTTATTTCAAAAACGGGAGCCTATACTCCGAGCATCCTTGCAGCGTAGTAACCTGCGACGGAAACGGTTGTAGATATTGATGTCCCCCATATCAAATCTATTATGGTTACAGACACAGGCCAATTTTTAAGGGTTGCGAGATTTGTAAGATCGTATGTTGAATATGTAAGCAAACCAAACAGTGCTCCAAGCATAACTGTTTCCCAGATGTTCTGTGCTTCATATCCAGGTAATACGGCAAATATTATTATTCCTACAACAAAGATCAGGTAAAAAATTAAGGCAGGAAAAAGCTTGGGCTTCTCTGCAAGTAAGTGTCCAATTTTAGTAGAGTAGAGATTTTTAGCTATGAAGTTTAGCCATACGAAGTCTATCGCTAAGAAGATTACAAAGGAGATTATGTAAAGATATATATATTTCATATTCCCTTTTAATAATATTATGTATATATTGTAACATGTCTTTAGGAAATTTCTTTAAGAACAATTTAAGAACTATCTGTTTAATATTGCTTTGCGTAGCGATTATTCTTGTCAATTTCTTTGTATATCGTTTTGCTATGGATATGATTATTGTTGTACTAATCGTCCTAGCCATTATTTTTAAAAAGCAGAAAGAATTTTTCAAGGAGTGGAGTATCCCAATCGCTCTCTTCTATCTGTATGAATTTTTAAGGGGTAGGGCATACGATATCGCGCAGTGGTTAAACAGGCCTCTGTTAAACGAGATCTTGATAACTACAGAGAAGAAATTGTTTGCCATTGGTGGAGATATTCCAACTGTATTTTTGCAATATTCACTTTCCAACGCCCCAGGGGGGAATTTCTCTCCAAATTGGTACGATTTTGTAATGTTCTTTTTTTACATGTCTTTCTTTTGGTTTTGGTTGGTGGTTGGTTTCGTAATATGGAGAAAGAGCAAGGATATGTTTATGAGGTATATATATGGTTTGGTAGGGTTTTCCTTGTTTGATACCTTGATATATATCTTCTTTCCCTCTGCACCACCTTGGTATGCAGCTCAGGTTGGATTACTTCCTCCACTTCAAAGAGTTATGTTAATCCATGACTATTTCTCCTCAAAATATTTGGGTTTTGTAAGTACATACGGAAACAATGATTTTGCAGCTTGGCCTTCACATCATGCAGCATGGCCATTCTTTGCATTCTTGTTCTTAGTAGGGGTGTTTGGCAAGAAGGCTCTCCCATTTGTTGTGGTTCCATTGGTCATTGCTTTCGCAACTTGGTATGGTGCAGAACACTATGTAATTGATTCCTTAGCAGGTTTTGCTATCGCGGGAATAACATATTGGATTGTAATGAGGGTAGGGAAGAAGAAGACCTAATCTTTCTTCTTGTCTAATTTATCCAGTTTAAGAAGTTTTACTCCAAAGTAAACAACAAGCGCTATTACAATGAAGTCTATTGTTGTACTTACGAATTTCCCCCACATTAATTGAGATTCTCCGATTTGTACAAATGCTTCATCCAGATTTCCAACTTTACCAAGTAGAAGACCAATTAGCGGATTTAGCAAATCTGTAACTATTGAGGAGACTACTTTAGATACTGCACCTCCTAAAATAAAGCCAACAGCTAAGCCAACTACCCCCTGTTCACGAATGAAATTTAAAAAACCCTTCATGATGGAATATATAATAATTTATATCATGCGGTGTGTGTTCGAAAAATTCGAACAAATGACCTTGCAAAAATCAAAGAAAAGACGTATTCTAACAATTTAATTACGGCATAGGTTCGCATAATTCTATTGTATCATAGTAATCTCGTAATAATGAGGGTACGTTTATTAAGTTTATAGTTTTAACAAGACAAATGAATCCCGAAACACAAGAAGCTTGTTGGGAAGGTGTCTCCACTGGTGGGGAAGACATTTCCAGAAGAGATTTTTTAAAAATGTCTACAACTGCACTACTAGGAAGTCTGTTGCCGACAAAATTAACAAACACGTTGTCAAATCTAGAAGAAGAAATTGGTTTTGAGAAAGAAACGCACGAAGTAAATATTGATGAACTTCCAGTGTATTTTCGAGGAATAATTAATGGTGCGATGGAGTCTAGGGTGAATTCTGCCGGTGTAGTGGAAGTGTGTGAATCAAATAATGAGATTGATTTTGCTCCGGTTCCAGTAATACAAACCGCAATTAATAAGAATTATTTGTATTTGGCCAAAGCTAATCCGCATTATCGATGCAAGGAAACAAAAGGAATAGTTTTTCATTCATTTGGAGCTTCACAGCATCTTCTTGATACTTATATGCCTCACAGGTCAGCAAAGGAGTATGTAGAAAATGGTTTTGCTCAGGCAACTAGTGCAATGTTTTTAGTAGGAGATGAAAAGTTTGACAGTAGAAAAGATTTGATTAACTCAGTGCCAAGCATCGTGCAGTGTGAATTACCAAGTCCGGAAGGCTGCCTAGTGCACTCAGCACATGCACGTGATGTAGGCTGGGATCTCCAAAATACGCTATATCTTGCACGGATGAATCATGTTTGCAATGAATTTGATTTGCCAAACGATATCTCGGTGTTACAAACACTACACAAGGTTGGTGAAAACTCTGCACCAAATCGTTCAACCATTGGGATAGAAATCACCGGATTAAATTTCGACAAGAAAGAAGATTTCCCGTTACCGGGTAAAATCTCTTCTGTTTTAACGCTTGCCACTGCTTTGACCAAAAGATACAAAATATCCCCAGCTTTTAATTTTCTTGGGCACAGGGAGCTTGATTATAGAAAAAGTGATCCTGGAAGAAGATTGACTTATTTAATGAAAGTCTTAGTTGGGCTCACATGTTTGACTAAAAAGGACAAGGTTCTAAATGAAATTGTTTTTGGACCATTTATTGATAAAACGAAGACAAATGACGATGGGGTTGCAAAATATTTTAACTTCATTACTACCTATTTTAGAGAATCAAGTGATGCCACTGAAGCTGAAGAATATTTGTCAGAAATTAAATATTTGGAGTTGATGGCCACCGTTTTCGGTAAAGAATTTGTTTAACAATATTTATTGGTGGTTGTTGATATTATGTCCCTTGTTAATTACACTCTCAATCAAAAATTTGTGATAAAAAGGTTTTGATCCTGAGTAATCAGAAATGTACTCTGCAAGAGGGCTTTTATAACCGGGATGAGATTTTTTGACTTTCATCAATTTTATATTTGGACCAAGAATCTTCTTCATCTGTCCCACTTCATCTTTCAAGCTAGAAATATAGTCAACTTCATAAATGTAGTAGATTTTATTACCAGATAATAGCTTGTGGTAATGGTTATCTGGAGTTCTTGAGAATGTCCCAGCATATTCAACTTCCGTAATAACTGTTTCAGTGTTAAATTGGCTCATAACTTCCAAGAAATCTATCTTGAGATTCTCTAAAGGTTTGAATGTTAATCTTTTTTTCATGATATTTAATCGTACGGAGAGGGCGGGATTCGAACCCGCGATAGGTTTTAAGGCCTATGCCTCGTTAGCAGTGAGGTACTTTCGGCCACTCAGTCACCTCTCCATCGGTCCTAATTATACACTATCTATGCTACAATATACTATGTACTTAGGCATACATGTATCATCCTCTGGTGGTATAGAAAACTCAATAAAGAATGGAGAAAAGTATGGAGTAAACAGCATCCAAATAATGCCAACCGCACCAATGAGATGGGCTACAAAGCTAATTCCAGATGAAGAAATAGGAAAATTTGTTAATGAATTAGAAAAATCCAGTATCAAGAAAGTCCTCATACACGGAATATACCTAACAAACCTTGCAAGAAGCGACAAACAAATGTTCCACCTTGGGAAAATGGGCTTAGTAGTCTACTTAGATTTTGCAGAAAAAGTAGCAAAAGAAATTAAAAAAAGAAAAATAGACAGTGAAATACTGGGGGTATGCTTCCACCCAGGTTCTCAGAAAGAACTCTCTTACGAAGACAGCTTGGAGCGAATATCCTACGGAATACAGTGGGTGTTAGATGAAGTCCCTGGAACACAAAAGCTTCTAATTGAAAGTACCGCTGGAACAGGAAGTAACCTTGGAAGAAGTTTTACAGAATTAAAAATAATGAGAGAAGGAGTAAAAGATAAACAAAGAGTAGGGTTTGTCATAGATACACAACATACATTTGCAGGAGGATACGATTGGATAGGAGATATGGACGGAGTATTAGGTGATATGGACAGAGAAATTGGGATAGAGAATGTTAAAGCAATACACCTAAACGATTCCGCAATGGCGCTTGGTAGCAACAAAGACAGACATGCAGATCTTGGTAAGGGAAAGATAGGGGAGAGGGCAATTAAAGATATTCTGCATAACAAAAAACTTGCAAATATCCCCTTCGTACTAGAGACTCCAGCCTTAAAGAACGAGGCAGACACTTACAAGGAAGTAGAGATACTTAAAAAGTTAGCAAATTAAATTAATAAATAACTACATGAACAGGGAAAAATTCTCTAGATTCCTAAACAAAATGCCAAGCGGAAGATTGCTGTTTGCAATACTTTCTGGGATAGTACTCGCACTAATCCTCTACCTTGTATTCTTACTTCTACCTCTGAGATAGTGTCACAAATTAGGTTAAATGAAAACCAAAAGAAAGCGGTAGAATACAACGAAGGAGACCTCCTCATAATCGCTGGTGCAGGGACAGGAAAAACCGCTGTCATTACCCAAAGGATTGTAAATATCATAAAGAAGGACTTAGCAAAGCCATCTGAAATACTAGCTCTTACATTTACAGAAAAAGCATCTGAAGAAATGAAAGAGAGAGTGGACATGGAGATGGAATACGGTTACGAAGAACCATGGATATCTACATTCCATTCCTTTTGCGATAGGGTTCTGCGAGAAGACGGATACCACATTGGCTTGGATGGAGACTACTCCCTAATGAGTGGTGCACAAGCATATATCTTCTTGCGAAGATTTTTGTACGATTTACCCTTGGATACTCTTAAGCCAAGGGGCAATCCGACAAAATTTCTAAATGACCTCATAAAACACTTCTCAAGACTACAAGACGAGGATGTGTCAGATGATGAATATATTAAATACGCAAAGGCACTACCAAAGAAAACTCCAGAAGAGAAGGCGAACTACGAAAAGACGAAAGAACTTTCCGAAACATACAAAAAATATTCTCAACTTAAAATTGAGAACTCCAAGATTGACTTTGGAGACCTAATAATCCTAACGCTCAAGCTCTTCAGAGAAAGAGCAGATGTATTGGAGAAATACAGAAAACAGTTCAAATATATCCTTGTAGATGAGTTTCAAGATACCAACTATACCCAGAATGTCCTGATTAATATTCTCAAGGACGGTAACAGGCACAAACTGACTGTCGTTGGAGATGATGATCAGGCAATATACAAATTTAGGGGAGCAGCAATATCCAATATCCTGCAATTTAAAGAGAAATATCCAAAGGCAATGGAGATAGTTTTAACTGACAATTACAGATCAAGGCAAGAAATCCTTGACTCATCCTACACCCTCATAAAACACAATAACCCAAACAGACTGGAAGAAACAGAAAAAATAGACAAGAAACTTGTTGCAAGAGCTGCTTTTAAACCAGACGAAGAGGTTGTTTCTTTAATTGCAGCCAAAGATGAGTACACGGAAACAGAAAGAGTAGTGGGTGAGATTTTGAAACTTACGGGATATGCAGAGCATAGCCAAGAGAGTAGTAATTCGCAGATATTTGACGACAAAGGTCAGTCCGGTTTCTTGGAGCTATCCAGTAAAGCTAAGTACAAGTTCAAAGACATAGCCCTTTTGGTAAGGGCAAATTCCCATGCAGAGCCATTCATACAAGAACTTCGAAACAAAGGAGTTCCATACAAGCTTGGTGGGGCAAGAGGTCTGTATTTCAGGCCAGAGATTCAAAATATCGTTGCCTTTTTAAGAATTCTTGTAGATTACTCAGATGAGATTGCGATGTACAGGTTACTCTCTATGGATGTTTGGAATCTGACAGTAAGGGAATATATTGAGATTAACAGATTGGCTAGAGAGCAAAAGCTTACACTCTTTGAGGAGTTGGAGAAACTTTGGGATGTGAAGATAGGGGAGGTGGAGGGTGAGATTAAAGATGTAAATAATCCGCTCGCAGTCAAAATGTTAGACAGTCATGCAATATCTGGGATTAGCAACCTACTTGAGATAATAGATAATTCACTCAAGAGAATAAAGGACGGAAGATCCATACTCGAGATACTTTACGATTTTGTAAAGATAAGCGGGTATCTAGATTCTTTCCTCGAAGAGGAGAGCGGGGAGAATCTCTTTGCAGTATCAAATATCCAGAAGTTTTTTGAGCTGGTAAAAAAATATGAAAAAGATAATCCAGATTCAAATATCTATGAGTATGTAGATTACCTTAATTACTGTATAGAGGTAGGGGAGTCTCCCGTAGTTGACCAATCACAACTAGAAGATTTTGACGGAGTGAATATCCTTACAGTACATGGTTCAAAGGGATTAGAATTCCCAGTAGTGTTCTTAGTTAATTTAGTTTCCCAAAGATTCCCATCTCAAAACAGATCGGATGCAATTCCAATTCCAGAAGAATTAATCAAGGAAACCTTGGGAGAGAATTTTTCAGAGAGTAATTCACATGTGCAAGAGGAAAGAAGGCTTTTCTACGTTGGTGCTACTCGTGCGATGGAAAAATTGTATCTTACCGCTGCAAAGTATTACGGTGATGGAAAGTCTAGTAAGAAGCCAAGCGTATTCTTAAACGAAATACTGGATAGAGATGTTGGAGAGGAATTTGTTGGTCTTGTAAAAGAGGGTGGTATGAAGATTGCAAGCATGGATTTGGAGACGTATGAATCCATAGTCCCAAAGGATGTTAAATTGGATGTAATTAAAAAATTTAGCTATTCGCAATTGCATACATACGAAGATTGTCCAAGAAAGTACGAATATTCATATGTACTAAGGGTTCCTCAAAAGCCGAATTCAACCCTTTCGTTTGGGACAACAATTCACAATACTCTGAGAGATTTATATACAGCATTAAAACGATCTAAAGAGGGATTGGAGGGAGTCTCCAATCCACCAACTCTGAAGGATTTGCTTGGCTATTACGAGAAGAATTGGGTGAGTAGTGGGTATGAGAGTAGTAAGCAGGAATCTTTAAAAAAGAAAGAGGGGGAGGAAATGTTAAAGAAATATTACGAAAAAATGTATTCGGAAGATCAATCCCCATTAAGGCTAGAGGAATCTTTCTCTGTGCATTTCGGTGAGAGTGTTTTTGCTGGGAAGATAGATAGGATAGATGTGGTGGGAGAAAAGGGCGAGGTTTGTATTGTGGATTACAAAACGGGAAAGGTAAAGAGCGAGGCAAACATAAAAAAAGACCTGCAGCTTCCGCTGTATGCAGTATTCGCACAGGAAAAGCTTGGGCTGAATGTTGTGGGTGCTAAATATCTCTTTGTTGAATCAATGGAAGAGATAGAGGTGGATATATCCCAAAAGAGGAAAGATTTAGCAAAAAAGAAGCTACTGGAGGCCATCGATAATATCCGAGAAAGGAAGTTTACAGCAACACCAGGGTTCGTATGTAATTTCTGTGATTACAATTCTGTTTGTGAATTCGCAGAAATTTAATATAATGTAGTATAATTGGCACTATGAGAATTTTAGATACATTAAACATATTTTTCGTACAGAAGGTTTCTGCCCAGAGTTTGGGTAGTTCTCTTGGCGACGAATTAGATAATCTGCAAGATGGTTCTGTATCTACCGAATCTGGTTTAGTTGGAATGATTGTCAAAATAGCGGTTCCTCTTGGAGTCATAAGTGTAGTTTTGTTAGTTGTTTATGCAGGTTATCTCCTTATGTCTAGTCAGGGAAATCCAGACAAGTTAAAAGAGGGTAAGGATATAATTACAAACGCAATAATTGGTTTTGTTGTAGTGTTACTCTCTGTAGCAATATTAATATTAATTTCTAATACCTTAGGGTTAGACATATATGGCTAAAATATCAATAGGGGGCTTTTCTCCTGTAAACATAGGTTCTTTTGGTGATTTGGATCAGTTTGTCGATACAAAGGTAGCCACTGCTATTAATTTCTTTACAGGTTTTGCTGCACTAGTTGCAGTTATCTTAATAGTTGTTGCTGGGTATATGTTTATTACCTCTGCGGGAGACCCAGATAAGGTTGATAGAGCAGGGAAAACAATGACAGGTGCTATTGTTGGATTGGTTATTGTTTTTATAGCAAGAATATTGGTAGAATTTGTTATTAAAGCTGTTGTTAAATAGAAAGTATTGCAAGTTAAATTAACTTTCTATATAATAAACGTAATATATTAATATTTTATATAGTAAAAAATGAAAGTAGCAAAAGTATTAGCAACTGTGTCTTCCGTATTCTCTGGTTTATTTCTTGCATCTAGCACATATGCTATCTCAGCACTAGACTGGTTAAATGGTCTTAATGGAGCTGGTGGTGTAACTCAGCCATTGCAATCATGGATTGGTGGAGTTATTAATCTTGCTGTTGGCTTAGCTGCTTTGGTATGTGTTGGTATCTTGATTGTCAGTGGATATATGTACATTACAGCTGCAGGAGATGAATCAAAAGTTGAGAAAGCTGGAAAATCTCTTACATATGCAATAGTTGGATTAGTTATCTGTTTCATTGCAGTAATCTTAGTACAGTTTGTCTTAAACAACGTCCTTAAGTAATAGCTAATTTACGAAAGGAGAAATCGCATGTTCATAGACTTGAGCTTCCTTAATAACACGGGCTTTGAAAATCTTTCAGACTTTCTTTATGCCTTGATAGATTTTGTTATATCTTTTGCTGTTATCCTGGCTGTTATCTCAATCATATTTTCGGGATTCAAGTTTATACTATCAATAGGGGATGAGAAAAAAGTAAAAGAGGCTTCAAGGTCTTTGATTTTCTCTATCGTAGGATTAGTACTTGTATTTATATCCCCAACAATTATACAATTTGTAATTAAAGAAATTTTAGGAATAAAGTAATGAAAACATTTAGAAATCTTTTCGCATTTTTACCAATATTTATTGCAACCCCTGTGTTCGCGCAGGAGGATAAACCAAAGGAAATAGGGGAGTTGTTTGGGGTTTTGGATAATGTTCTTAAATATATATTCCCTCTTGCTGGACTAATCTGTGTAGTATTCATAATCATTGCTGGATATATGTGGATGTCTGCAGCGGGAGATCCATCTAAAATTAAAACAGCCCAAGGAACTCTTACCTGGGCGATAATTGGTTTAGTAGTAGTACTTTTAGCAGTTGCAGTTATTGAAGTAATCGTAAAATTCATATCCTAAATGAAAAACGGAAATTTCAAATCACCAGATTTTCTTAAAAGCCAGGGTTATGCAAGAAATGGAGTTAAGTTAATATTCCGTAATGAAAGAAACTTCAGAATAGATATTGTAGCCTCAATCCTTGTCATAATTGCAGGGTTCCTTTTTAAAATTTCCCATACAGACTGGATAGCGATTAGTTTGGTCATTTCCATTGTGTTCACAGCAGAGGTTTTAAACAGTGCAATTGAAGCTCTTTGTGATACAGTATCACAAGATTTTAAAGTAAATATAAAATATGCAAAAGATGTAAGTGCTGGGGCAGTGTTAATTAGTGCCTTAGTATCAATCATTACAGGCTGGATTGTTTTCATCCCATATATCGTAGAGTTTGTCAAAAATATTCTGGTATAATGGGTTATGCCTAAAAAGCCCCACAAAATAATTCAACTTTTCTTAGTGATTTCTCTCGGAGTTTTTTGCGTTACACTTTTCAACTTCCCAGTATATTCTGACGAAATTACAGACCTTGAAAACCAGATTAACCAAACGAATGAGGAATTAGCAAAAAAGAAAGGAATTCTCTCTGAGATAGAGAAGAAGATAGCGGAGATAAGTGGAAGTAATTACTCCCTAAGCCAGAAAATTACTCTAATTAACAACGAAATCACAAAATTAAAAAAGAATATAGATAGTACAGAGGCAAGCTTAAACACGAAAATTAAAGAAATAGAGGATAAGCAGGCCTTGCTTGAGAAGAAGAAAGATTCTATTGATGATCTCTCCTCCGACCTATATATCCAATCCAGATACAGAATGTCCCAGTTCTTTCTTTCAAGAGATAGTTGGGATGGTTTTGTAGAGGGGTTGTTTGTAAAGAAAAGAGCAATTACAGTTTTAAGAGATGAAGTAGAGAAAATCAATGGTGAGTTTGTATCTTTGGCAGAGAGTAGGGAAGAGTTAGAAACACAGAAGCAAGAGTTGGAGACACAGAAGGGGGATTTAGATAAATCTTATGCTTTGTTAGCTGCAGAGAAAGCTAAGTTGCAGAAAGAATTAAATGCACAGGTTGCTACGAAGAGTAGTATTAGTAGTCAAGTTAGTAAATTAACTTCTCAATTATCTAATTTGCAAAAAACATTATTGTATGCGAGACAGGGTGGAACATCTGTTGATCCTAGCCAGGTAACTGCTGGTGGAAGTGACCTAGGTAGTTTAGCCACCTTTACAAGTAAGGCTCCTGCTGGTTATTTTGGAGTCTTTTCAATTGGTGCATACACGCACAGGAATGGAATGAGCCAATGGGGTGCAAGAGAGAGGGCAGAGGCTGGCCAGACATACACACAAATATTAAAAGCATATTATCCTAGTGGAACAATAACGACAGGATATGCCGAACCATCCACTATACGTGTAAAGGGAACCGGAGTAAGTTGTTCTGGAAGTACAAAGGTGTATGACGAAACAATTAGTTTTGCAACATACATGAACAGAATCTATGAGATGCCTTCTAGCTGGAGTGCAGAGGCAGTAAAAGCGCAGGCTATTGTTTCTAGAACATATGCAATATATAAATCAAAAACACAGGGATATATTATTCCTAGCGAAAGTAACCAAGTATATAAAAATTGTGACAATTTAACCGCTTGGAAGAATGCCGTGACTGCAACGCAGGGAATTGTTTTAACTAAGGGTGGGGCAACTTACTCAACTCAATTTGCAGCAGTACATGGTGGATGGATAAATACTGTTGGCTGGGACACATACGACAGTAGTAAGCCTAAGGATTTTACAAATACATGGGATAACAAATCTGGAGTATCTTGGATATACAGATCTTGGTATAGGAGAGATTACAAACTGAGTACATCTACCAGTAGTGATACTTGTTACAGGAATCCATGGATTTCTCCTCAGGAATTAGCCGACATTGTTAATGCAGCGTCTCTTCTAACTGATATCGGTGGCAGTGGCTCAAGCGATTCAAGAATATATCCAATACACGATAGATGCCATAGTGATGGCAACCCATACTCCTTTACAGAATTAAGAAGCAAATCGTCCTCAAAGTTTACAAAGGTAATTCTTACCCAGGTAAGTCGTAGTAGTGGGAGTACATCATCTATTAAATTTGTGAATGAAGATGGAAGAGAAATTTATATCTCAGGAAGTTATTTCAAACTTGCATACAATCTTCGTGCTCCTGGATATTTAAGTATCCCACAGTCTGGATTTGTCCATGTTGACATCCAGAAAAAACTCTAAAGAACCTTGTTATATAGCTAATTCTATGCTATCTTTATCTACATATGGCTATAAAGGAAGATAAGAATAAAATTCCAGTAAAGTTTAGAAATATTAAACGATCATTCATGGATACAATCTCCCTGAACAATGATCACTCCTTCATGTCATTTCCAAAAGAATTAAACTTCCATGGCAAGGAAAAGGGAGAACAAGTAGTCCTCATTATTAGATCCCATTGGATTGTTTGTATACCATATCTATTTTTAGCCATTATAATTTTCATACTTCCATTTGTCCTTACATCATTAATGCCAGCTTTCTTTTCAAATGTAGCACTCCTAATCTCTTTGGTAATTACATCTCTGTTAGTCTCCCTTGGAATTATTGTTAGTTTCTTTGTCAAATGGTTCTATACTGTACACATAATCACAGACCAAAGAGTAGTGGACTTGGATTTTACAAGTATCATGAATCACTCAATGGCAGAAGCACAATTAGAGAAGATTGAAGATGTTACTCACAAACAACTAGGAGTAATTGGAAGTATATTTGATGTCGGTTCTGTATATATACAGACAGCTGGGGCACAAAACGAGATTGAATTTTTAAATGTCCCAAGACCAAGAGATATACATGACATACTTTTTGATTTGCTTGAACTTAAGCAGAAAGGAGAAATATAGTGGAAGAAATAATAGAAATACTAAACAATCTATCTGGCAACTCTACAGAGACAATAAACATTGGGATTGTATCTCTACTTAAATTGCCACTAATCATAATCCTCTTTGGAAATGTTCTCTTTGCAATTCTTCTTCTCCTTAGAATTAGAATCCTTGCCGAGACATTCGAAACTGGAGATAACAAGCTAATTAGAGGCCTCGTACTGTTCTATCTGTTTACAAGTGTAATAGGGAGTATAATTGCATTACTATTTTTGCTAATTGGCTAAAATGAAAATTACTGCTCAACAGTTTGTATCAAACGACAAGGATAAAAACTCCTTTGTTTCTGTATTTAGACACTATTCAAACCTCACAGAAAAGAAGATTAGTAAAGAGGGTGACCTGTATGCGCTCCTTCTAATCACTGGTAGCGGTCAACTACCAGCAGAGCGAGTCAGCAAATTTGTATGGGATGGATTGGTAGATGGATACCTGTATTCCAATGCTAAAACGACAAACGAATCACTTAAGGATTCAATTAAGGAAGGTATCCGTAAGATTAAGGACTTAATCAGAAATGATGAAAAACTAGAAGAGGAGGGAGTGAATATTAACTTTGTAGTAGTAGCACAGAAGAAGGAAGGTTTGTACCTTGGAAACTTTGGAGAAAACGACATATATGTGTACAAAGACAACAGATTCATAAATATCTCCGAAGTTCTTAAAGAAAAAAGATCCAGTACAGCAGGTATTGCTCTTGCAGAAAACGACATCCTTCTCATCTCTACTGCAGGACTTCTAACCGAAGGTATGGCCACATTCATAGGTCACAAGAGTAAGGGAGAGGTACTAGAATCCCTCGAGAAATTCGGTGACAAAATCTTAAACTCTGAAGGCATAATATATTTCCAAAACAAAGAAGAAGCACCAGACAATGTAAAAAACATCGAGGTAAAGGCAGATATACTTAAAGATATCCCTAAGCCAAGAATTAAGATGCCTAAAAAAGAGAGAAAGAAATTTAAAGTGCCTGTAAATATAAAGCCCATGAAAGAGAAAGTTTCAAGATTTTTCTCTAATCTCTGGCTCAAATGTAAAACCACAGTTACAGACCTCGTAGGTAAACAACATTGGTTTAAGAAGGTATCTTCCAAAATTTCCGAGAACAAAGTGTTTGACAGAAGAGAGAGTATGAAGGGAATGAAGATAGATGGTTACAAAACGCGAAATGTTAGACTCTCAAGAATTAAGCTTGTTGTAATTGTTGTGTTGGTAATTGTTCTTCTTGCAGTAGGGATTAACTTTACAATTAACGCTAAGAAGGCAAGAGAAAGACACAATCTTGCAGAAGATTCGTTTACAAAGATTGAGAAACTTCTAAACAAGGCAGAAGAAGACATGGTTCTAGATACATCTTCTGCTGAACTTTCTATGTTTCAAACGAACAAACTTTTTGAAGAAATTCCTTCAGAACTTAACGAGGAAGATGGTAGTAAGCTAGGGGAATTGAAGGCGAAAAAATTAAGTATTGAGGATACGCTTTACAAGAGGAAAGCCATAACCGAAGACGATGGCTCAATCTCCAGCTATCTAGACCCACGGCTTTCATTCGGAGAGGGCTCGAATCCTTCGGATATTGAGATATATACAGACAAATCTGGTAATGCATACCTTGTTGTTACAGATTTAGGCTTGAAGAGTGTTTTCAGAATAGCACTCTATGACAAAAAGGTAGAGAAGATTCTAGATACAAATGGTTTAGTGAAAGAACCAAAGTATGTCTCTATTGGAAACAAAGGAATATATGTGTTTGATGGTAAAGAGGGTGTAATTAAGGCACCAATAGACAACAGTAAGCTAAAGACATTTGTTAGGCTTTCAAGCTTAGGAATAGATGATATAGAGGAAACGGATATTACCGAGATGATCGTGCTAACAGAAACGGACAATGTGTATCTTCTTTCCAAAGCAGGAAAGGTTTTGCTGAAAGCTAGTTTCTCATACGGAGATAGTTATTCTTTGTCATTTGGCTATATTAGGAATGACAATTTTGCATCTGTAAATGATGTGTCCTCTGACCTTAGTTTGTACTTTCTAACTTCAGATTCTGGATTGCTGAGATATTCATACAGCTTTTTCGAACAGAAACAGGTTCTTTCACCTCTTACCACTGGTGGATTTGATGGAAATTACGGCAATCTAACGAAAGGATATACCATGGGTAGCCTAGATTACTCCCTGTATCTTTTTGATGCAGAGGGTAAGAGATTCCTTAAATTTGAAAAGCCTCAAGAGGGTGGGGGAGATATACTACATCCAGGACAGATTCTTTTGAAAAACCAGATAATTTACAGGGGTACGAAAGATGGCATGTGGAGTGATGTAAGAGACTTTGTTGTAGACAAGAAGGAGTCAGCAATGTATGTCTTGGATGGTTCTACGATATGGAAGATACTGTTGTAGTATAATGGAGGGATGAAAATTATCAACAAGAAAGCTCGTTTCGACTATGAAATACTTGAAAGTCTTGAAGTTGGTATTGTATTGCGTGGAATGGAAGTCAAATCTGTTAAAGGTGGAAGGGTAAATATCTCTGATGCATTTGTAAAGGTAATAGGAGATGAACTTTGGCTTGTTAACGCAGATATTACCAAATACCAGTATGCTACAGATGAGCATTACGACTCTAAAAGAACTAGAAAATTGCTAATACAAAGAAAACAGCTAGATAGGTTGGAAAGCAAGATGAAGCAGGGCAATCTAACGCTCATCCCTTTGAGCATATATACTGTGAGAGGATATATAAAAGTAGAGGTAGGTTTAGCCAAGGGAAAGAAGTATCATGAGAAGAGGAGGGCAGAAAAGGAAAGGGATATGGATAGAGATTTACTGTATGAAAGTAGGAAGTTTGTGGTATAATTTCGACATTATAGGTTATGAGCGATAATACAATAATAGAAACACAACCAATTGTAGAGCAGCCAAAAGTGGGTCTTGAAACCCCTGTTGTAACCGAGATTCCAAGAATTGAGATTCCAAATAATAACCCTGACACACAAGTCCCATTAGCCACAGAAACACCAGTAGAAATTCCTGAAGAATCAATTAGTATAGAAGTAGTAAAAGAAACTCCAACTCCAAGTGCTGGATTCCCAATTAAGGAAGGGGCTTCCGGAGCGTCAAGAATATTGTTAGAAAAACTCATAGGTGCTGTTGCAAATCTTTAGTCCTTCCCAGATATATGTTATCCTTTATCCATAAGATTGTTTACTGTCCAATATGGATATATATACTCAAACATTAGGTCCTGTCCTTGAAGAAAAAACCGACATAGAAACAGGTTCTTCAGTCTTGTATCCAAAAGATACCTACGGTGAGATGTATGGACCAAAAGAAATTAATATCCCTTGGGGTTGGATCATAGCCATTTTTCTTCTAGTTGGAGTTTGTGTGGTAGCTTTTCTTTTTGTAAGGAAAAAACTTCGTAACAAAGACAGAAACGAGAAGGCTAGTGATGGAGTACTAATGGAAGTACAAGTACCAAGTGGAAATGAAACAGAAATTGGTGTTGCAGAAAAAATGTTTGCAAACCTGTATGGGATTGGTGGAAAAGGAAGCGGTATAGCGGAGAAGTTTAGTGTAAACAACTGTGTGACTTTCGAAATGATTGGAGTTCCAGGAGAAATTCGCTTCTATGTACACTGTCCAAGAAAAATATCTGACCTAGTAGAAAAGCAAATACTTGGTTCCTACCAAGATGCAGAAGTAAGGGTTGTGAACGAATACAATATATTCGCTCCAGATACACAGGTTGCTTGTACCAAGTTGGTTCTGTCTGAAGACCCATACTGTCCTTTAAGAGTAGCCGGTGATTTTACAGGAGATCCAATGGCAAATGTCTTAAGCACACTTAGTAAAATGTCTGAAAATGAAGGAGCCCTTGTTCAATTAGCTGTATCTCCAGCAGGTAAGGAGTGGCAAAAAAATGGGGAGAAATTTGTTCAGAAGATAAAGAATAATAATTCGGATTCAGAAAAGAAGAAGATAGGGATATCAGATGATAAGCTTGAGGGGATAAGTAAAAAGGTCGGGAAACCAGGGTTAATCGCAGAGATTAGAATCGTAGCGAGTGCTCCAAGTGAAGAGATTGCGAAGATGCATGTAGATAATATCGTAAGTGCATTCGACCTTTACAGTAATCCAGGTATCAATAGGTTAGAAAAGAGGAAAGTTTCAGAGAAGGAGCAGAAGAAATTCCTTTATGATGTCATATTCAGAAGAACTCCAGAGACGGAAGATTCAATTCTTAACGTCGAGGAGTTAGCAGCACTGTACCATTTCCCAAATAAGGATACAGCTACACCAAATATTAAATGGTTGTTAGCGAGAGAATTAATCGCAGATAATTCAATTAGCTCAGATATTAAATCAAAAGATACAATATGGATAGGAAATAATGTGTTTAGAGGAAAGAAAAAAGTTATATGTTTTGAAAGAGATGATAGGAGAAGGCATTCATATATTCTTGGACAAACAGGTACTGGTAAGTCCTGGTTGATGACGAGGATGATTGTTCAAGATATGTACAATGGTGACGGTGTTTGCTTCATAGATCCTCACGGTGATACAGCAGAGATGATTCTTGAAAGAGTTCCTCCAGAGAGGGCAGAGGATGTTATATATTTCAATGCAGGAGATTTCGAAAGACCATTTGGTTTGAATATTATGGAATTCTACAATGAGCAACATAAGCATCAAGTAGTAAACAGTTTCATTGCGCTCTTAATCAGATTGTTCGATCCAAACAACCAAGGATATGCTGGTCCAGCATTCCAACAGGCTGTTAGAAACTCCATGCTTACGGCTATGTCCAAGGAGGGCTCTACATTGATAGAGGTTGTTAGAATCTTGCAGGACGAGGACTGGGTAACGAACTACTGGCTTCCGTTAATCAAAGATGAGCTTGTAAAAAGATATTGGATAGATCAGGTTGCTAAGACAGACAAGAAGACAAAGGCTGAGTCTCTCACATACTTCATCTCCAAGTTCGACAAATTTACAACCAACTTGGCAATTAGAAATATCATTGGTCAGAGTAAATCTTCTTTCGATTTTAGAGACGTCATGGATAATGGAAAGATTCTAATCGTTAATCTCTCCAAGGGTAAGATAGGGGAGGAGAATATGTCTTTCTTGGGTCTTTTGCTTGTACAGAAATTGCTAGCTGCTGCCCTTAGTAGGGAGAATATAGATGAGAAATCAAGAAGAGATTTCTTCTTCTATGCAGATGAGTTTCAGAATTTCACAACGGATGAATTTGCTTCAATTCTTTCTGAAGCAAGAAAGTACAAACTAAATCTTACTCTTGCCCACCAGTACATTGGGCAGTTGCCAGAGAATATCAAGGGAGCTGTATTCGGGAATGTCGGTACTTTAATGGTGTATCGTTGTAGTGCAGAGGATGCGAATTTCTTAGAAACTCAATTTGACCCGTATGTTAAAGCCGGGGATATTGTAAACCAAGGAATAGGAAGTCTGTACATTAAACTTCTAAGTAAGGGTTCGTATCCTGCACCGTTCTCCCTTAATACTTTGTACGGTAAGAAGTATCCTGAATCTGGTTTTGATCTTCCAGAGAACAAAGATGTTGCAGAAACTATTAAGAAATATTCAAGTGCAAAATATGGAAGGGATTTGGAAGTAGTAAACGAGGATATTAGGATTAGGTCTCAACTAGATAAAAAAGAGGAACCTGTTGTAGCTGCTCAGCCTTTCCCACCAATGAGTTTTTAAGGTGGTATCTTCAAAAAATGTCTGTATTCTGATAGAATCTTTTGTTACGGGAGTATAGCTCAGTCGGTTAGAGCGCGGTTCTTATAAAGCCGTGGTCGATGGTTCGATTCCATCTACTCCCACCAGAGAATAAATTGAAAGAAGAAATTTCTACATGTCTGAAAAAGAAAACACAGAAGCAAGAGAATTCAAAGTAGGGGTATATAGACACTTCAAGGGAGGCATGTATCTAGCTTTGATGCTTGGTAAAGACTCTGAAACAGAAGATGATGTTGTTATTTATATCCCCCTGTACGACAAACTAGAGAGTGGAACTAGGGCATGGGTTAGGCCATTGGATGATTTTATGGGAACGAAAGAATTGGACGATGGTTCAGTAGTAAGCAGATTTGAATTTGTTAGTGAAAGATAACGAAAAGATTACAACTCTTTCAAACTCTTCTGATCTTCCTTCTGCATCTTAATTAGATTAAGATACTTCTCTGTAGTAGATAATCTCTTGTGTCCTACGAGCTTAGATACTACTACTAGACTTACACCATTTGCTAAGTGATGTGCTATGAATGTGTTTCTAAGATCATTAACCTTTGCATTCTTAATACCTGCTTTTTCAAAAGATTTGTCGATTGCTGTTCTAATATTTCTTACTAAAAGAGGTCTACCATTTTTAGTAACAAACAATGTATCATCCTCTGTCTCTGGTCTTAATTCTAGATATTCATCAATTGCTTTCTTTGCTGATTTGTTTAGAGGAACCTTTCTCTGTGGATGACTACCTGCAGCTCTTATGTACAAGTAATCTATTCTTCCATCTTTAGATTTTCTGATATCGTCCAAGGTTAGCCCTGCTAACTCTCCAATTCTAATACCGGTCTGAAGCAAGATCTCTACAATGGAGTAGAGTCTTACATCTACACGACTAACATCTCTTAATGCCCTGTATTCCATTTCTGTAAGAACTCTTGGAGGTTTAGTTTCAAATTTAGGATGTGCTAACTTCTCAGATGGATTATCTTGTATCATCGAGTTATCTAAAAGATATCTGTAGAATGTTCTAGTACTATTTATCTTTCTTGAGATACTCTTTGGAGTGTAGTTATTGTCCTGTAGGTTTTGTTTATATTTCTCAAGATTCTCTATAGTAGTATCCT
>Ga0209318_1001081_pt1 | contig 19463 bp, 34 predicted proteins | sample RifGroE1_FD_183999 | JGI IMG/M metagenome (GOLD analysis project Ga0209318, IMG submission 183999) | Groundwater microbial communities from Rifle, Colorado, USA - Groundwater E1 (SPAdes) (version 2) | ecosystem: Environmental > Aquatic > Deep subsurface > Groundwater | place: Rifle, Colorado...
GGTCGGCAGCGGCCAGCCCGGCCAGGTTAAGCCGGCAGCCGTTAAGGTGCGTGGCCGTGACGTCCATTTCCGTGTCCGTGGCCGGCACCTTAACCTTGGCGGCCTTGTAGTAGCCGGTGGCCCGGTCTACTATTTTGCCTATAAGCGCCCGGTCTTTGGCCGTGGCGGTGAAGTTTATTTCGCGTTTCATTTTGTGTCCCTCCTGTGGATTTTAATCGCAGTACGTGTATGCGCCGCAAGTTTTTTCGCCTTTGTATTCGCTGGGTACGTATTTGCTGCCGCTTTTGCACTCGCAAGATGCCCAAAGGCAGTTGGCACAGCCAAACCGTGAAGCCTTAACTTCGGCAGGCACCACCGGCACGCCAGTGGGTTCTTTGGGAGCGTCGGTTTCCATAAAGTCAACCGCCTCCTGGTACTGCGGCAGGCCCATTTTTACCAGCCACTTTTTAAACTGGTTATTGTCATCGTCGCAGGTGCCAAAATCTTTAATGCGTTTTGTTTTTGCAAACACCTGCTGCAACGCAATGCGGATTTCAAGGTAGGCGGCCAGCGGGCTTATTTTAGTTGTGGTTTCCATTTTAGTGTTCCTCGCTTTAGTATTACTTTGTTATTACAATAATAGTATACCATACAACAGGCCGCCGCGCAAGGTCTATTTTTTTACACCCAATTCGTCGACGGGCACAAGCCCCAGCACCGCCGTATAAACAAGCGTGCATAAATCGCAAACCAGGTGCCACGCCTTGCTGCCCAGGTTGCACAGCGCGTCTTTAAAGTTGCGCCAGGCCCACGTCATACCTATGTAGTTTTCGTTAACTATGTAGCGGTAGGCAGCGCCGGGCGTTTTAAATGTGGTGTTGTCGTGCATAAAAAACCCGGCCTCGGTTAGGTTGGGGTAGCCAAACACTTCGCACCGGCCTTTAATTACGCGGTTGCCGTCCGCGTAGTAAACCACCTGCCCCCCGGTAAACGTGTCGGGGGTAAGCACGGCGTTTTTAAATTCCTGGCTGGCGAAGAATTCCTTGTCGGCGGTTTTGCTCGGCCAGCCCAACTCCCCCGGCTTAAGCACGGCGGTTTTAGGGTTTATGGTTGCCAGCGTAAGCGCCCAGGAGTGTACCTCGATATCCCCGGCGTGGTTAAACTTAAAAATATTGCGCCCGATTTTTTTGCTTGCCAGTTTGCGCAGGTTGTGTATGCCCATTTTATTTGCCCCCTTTTAGTACCCGGCGCACGCGGCTGGTTATCATGCGCAGCGCCTTGGCGTCCTCTTTCATAATGGGGCGCTTCCAAATAACTTTGCGCTTCCACCATTCTATTGCCTGCCACGTTACGGCTTCGGCCTTGGCGGTGTCCACGCAGCCCAGGCGCAGCACCAGGTTTGCCACAAAGCCCTTTTCCCATTCCAGCTCGGCCAGCCGTTCCTTGCGCAGCCCGTACAGCACCGGCATCATATCCAGGTAACTGCGGCGCTCGTACCTGTCCTGTAAAAAATACTCAATGTCGGCCAGGCTTAACAGGTCGTAATTTATAACCTCGCTGCTGCTTCTGAATATTTTAAAACCCTCGCCACGCTTGCGCGGTTGATAGCAACTTTCCAGGCCCTTGTAATAGTAATCCCGCACGTACACTTCCTCGGTGCTTTTATATATGGCTACGCCGGTTTTTTCGTCCAGCATATACTTTACGCTGTAAACTCCGGCGTCGGGTACGGTGTAATTGCCATAGCGCATATTGTGCTCATGGCACCATTCTTTTTGCCCGCCGTAACGGTGCCCCCCTGTAAAATACACCCGCGTGCCGCGCACTATTTTGGCGTTGCACTTTTTGCGCCATTCGTCGTAACTTTCGTGGCCGGTGCCCAGCGCCGGCTCGTTGTCATAGATAAAATTAATGCTGCCGTCTAAATACGTTTGCGGCTTGTTAAGCATTATGCCGGGCTTTATGGGGGCAAATATTTGCGTGCGGTCTATAAGCCCCTGGAATAAAAGCATGGTGCGCTTATATTCCAGCATTTCCTTTTACGCGTCACGCTGGTCAAAGTAACTGCCGTGGCCGGCGCTGCCGCCTTCCATTACCCGGTTTATTTTTTCCATGTGCTTGCGCGACGGAAAAACCTGCTCGCCCACTTCGTGCGTCGTCCAAATGCGGTAAAAGTTTTGGCCGTTGCGTATAAGCACGTAGGTTTTAAAATTGCCCTGGTTGGCAAAAAAGTTTTCCAGCCAATCGCCGCCATAGTCTTTATCATAGCGGCGCGGCTTAAACAGTACAATTCCCTTTACCTCCGGCAACACCTTGGCGCAATTTTTAAGCACCCAGGCATCCCATTTATCCATATCGCATTTATCCAGGCCGCCATCTTCGGGGTCCCCTATTTCCTCGTCCATGTAAAGCACCTGCTGCCTAAAGGTTATAGGGGTATTCATAGGCGCAGGTTCGCCGGCACCGAATTGCAAAATCTGCTCGCTTATGCCCAGGTATAGCTCTATGGTTTGCAGGGCGCTTTGTATTTTTTCCACCTGTTTGCTGTACACGGACATTATGCTGCGCAGTTCGTTGCGCTTGCCCTCCACAAAGCGGCGCACTATTTCCACGCTACGCTTGCGTTCTTCAATGGCCTTTTGCATGGATATTAACGCGCCTTTGTCCAGGCAGGTGGCAATTTCCCGGCTGCCGCTGGCCGGGCCTTGCGCTTGCGCCCCGTCTTCGTCGTCGGTGTGCTTAAGTTGCAATGCCTTGGCAAACATGGCGGCCTCTATTTCTTCGGGTGTGCCGGTGCCGTCCACCTTTAGGAACTTGCCGCTTAAAAAATGGTCAAAGTCCGTGGTGCGGGTGTCGGGGTCGGTTAGGTCGTAGGCGCAGCCGTAGGTTATGCAGCCCTCGCCGTCCTTGGTGGCCTGCACCTTTTTAACCAGGTACACGTAACCGTCGTCGTCTATAAAACGGTCCCCTGGGTAAATGTCGGGCGCGTGCTTGGCCTGCTGTGCCTGCACGGCGTTGTCGCGCTTGGCTAGGTGTTTCATGGCTTAACCTCCACCACCGTTATAAGCCGGCCACCGTCGTGGGGTTTAAAACCCGCCTGCCGGGCCGCGTCCTCCTTGTTGTACGCCTTTATGCCGTGCCAAAAACGGCGCTTGTCGTTGGTGTAAACTTCGTAGGTTTTTTTGCGGCGTGCCATTATGCGGCCTCCTGTAGCGTTTCCACCGTAAACTTTTCGTAATCGTAATCACTGCGGGCGTTTAGCAGGCGCTTGGCAGCCAGGGCGTCCCCCTTGCGGGCCGCCAGTAAGTCCGTGCGGTTAAACAGCGCGGCCTTGTAGGTGCGCTGCTGGGTTTCCACGTCGCGCACTAGGCTTTCCCCTGCCGGCACGAGCATTTCGGGTATTGTGCCCGCCACCAACTGCGCGGCCAGCGCCGTGGTTTTATCCAGTTCCTTTTTATATTCGTTTATGCTGGCCTGGGTAAGGTCGGTATACACCCCCCACTCTTTGTCCAGTATTTTAAAAAGCGCCATATAACCGGCATCTGTTGCCGGTAACACGTACTTGCCGGACTTTCGGTTTTCGTAAATTATTACGCTGCGCACGGGGTTGCCCTTGAACAGTTTTTTTATGTGGCCGGCTTTGGCGGCTTCCACCTGCGCCTTAAGCAAGCGTATGGTGGCCGAATTTACAACAGCAACTTCGGCCATATCGGCCAGAAACCTTTTACGCCCATAGGTTACAAAGTGTTCCTCAAAGCGCTCGGTTTTTATTTTTATTAATTCTTTTTCGTTCATAATCCCTCCTAAAGTTTAACTGCTACCGTGCGGGGCTTATAAAAATTAAGTCCCGTATGCTTTCGCCAAATTGGCTTTTAACCCTGGCGCTTTTTCTGTTTATTTTTAACACGGTAACGGGCGCGGCATACCCGCAATCCACCACCATGCCAACCTTAAGCCAGTTAAGCACGCGCAGGCGGCAGGCTTCGTCACGCTTGGCCGCATCCCCTTTAACGGCCACCGGGGCGCGTAGGCTGGCCGCTTTGGCTTCCATGCTGGCCGCCGTGCGCAGGCTTTCAAACTGCCTGTCGTGGCGCTCTATCATGCGGCTGCGCTCGGGTATGCGGCCCGGCTGGGTGTTAAACGCCGTGTCACCATGCGCCCAACTGTCGGCTTTAAACACCGCTGCGGCCTTGCCCTTGCGCTTATCGGCCCAGCCTTGGTACTTGGCGGCCTTGGCATCGGCCCGCGCCTGCCGGTAGGCCCGTATCGCCTCGGTGTCCGTGGGGGCGCAACCGGGGCAGAACATGCCCATGCTGCGCTCGTAAGCGGCCTGCTGGCCTACAGCAAGGGCCGCGCCGCATTTGGTGCAGGCCCCATCGTACTTTACGGTTATAGTGCGCATATTGTACCCCAGGCTACGTAAGACACTGCCGCAGCAAATAGCGCCGCGCCGAACCACTGCGCGTACTGGCGGCGGTTGCGTGCGCGGGTTTCTCGCGTGCCGTAATATGTGGTATTCATTTGGGATTTGCCTTTGCCAGTGCCGCCCGAACCTGGTCTATTTCCTCGGCTGTTAAGTATACCCCAACCTCGCCGCCGTGGTTTACACAGCGGCGCATACCATCAGTTATTTTAACAGCCACCGTTTTTAAAGCGGCCTGGACATCTGCCGCAGCCATAAAAAGGTCCGCGTGCTGGCTGCGCACTTCGGCGGCAAAGTTTTGCCCCTCGCGCAGCACCACGTGGCCCCGGTTGTTGTACCCGCAGTTGGTTAATTTAAGGGGGGCCATATATTACAACGCCCCCAATTTTTTAAGGTCCGCCGTGGCCCGCTTTATGGCGCGGGTAGTTACGGCAGGCAACTGCTTAAGCGCGGCCTCAAAAGTTTCGCAGTCCGTGCCACAGGACTTCCAGGTGTTTATTGTGTCCTGGGGGGGTATGCCCGTAACCTGTATTTCGGCAGTGGCGTAAAACTTGGTGCCGGATATGTACGCCACCACGCGGGCGTTGGTGCGGAAGGTTAATATTTTATTTTTGGTTTCCATTTTAGTGTCTCCTTGTGTGCTTTACTGTAATAACTTTATTATTACCTAAATAGTATAACAGATGGAAGCCTAAAGCGCAAGCCCTATTTTGGCACCGGGAAGAAACCGTCGGCATCGGGTTCTATGCCCGGCTCGTAAGGGCCAAAGCCCACAGGCAGCACCTCGGTGCGCTCCACCCACAGCAGGCACCCGCCGTCGGCCACGTGCGGCGGTATAGGGCGCGGCGGCTGTGATACGCCGTTCTTTGTAAACCCGGTGCAGTTGCCCAGCAGGTTATTGGCGGCCAGGTCGTTCTTTAAACAGTTCCAGCAGGTTTGTGCGGTACTTTCCATAATTTATACCTCGTTAATTTTAGCGGCGGGGTTCATCCATGACGGGCGCGGGGCTGGCACCTCCGGCCATTTAAGCCGGGTAAACACTTTGCTTTTATACGACATGCCCACACGAAAAGCAATGTGCTTCCAGTCCATTTTGTTATCGTGAATTTTTTCAGGCATACGCATGTGTTGTACGTGGGCATAACTGGCCCACCTGTACGGGGGTTGGTGGTCTTCCGGTCTTTCGTAAATGCGTGATATGGTTTCGTATGCGTATATTACCCCGTACTTGGCTGGCACTTCGGGTAGGCATTTTTCTGCCAGCGCCTTGCTGTCAAAACAGAACGAAAAATAATTCTGTTTGCCACCGCCCTGGGTTATAACGTCATGCTTTGTACGCTTAATATTTTTGGTGTAATCACCGGCAGCCATTGCCTCTACGTCTAATGCGTAATCACCTTTTTTAAAATCGTTTTTAAAATCGGCGTAACTGCGCTTTATCTCAAACTCGTACCCATAGCCGGCCTTGGTTATGCACGCGAAGTCTGCCTCCAGTCCTGTGCAAAATACGTGGGCGTTAGCAAGGCATATAGAACCACTGCCGTACAGTTCGTAAAGGGCCTTTTGTATCTTCCAAACTTCTATCATTTGGCCCCCGTTATAACTATGCGCTCCACGCGCACCATTTTGGCAAGGTCCGGCACGTATAGGCTGCCCAGCCGTATGTAGTTGTAGGCCAACCGGCGCGATTTAAAAATGGCCGGGGTTTCAAAGTAGCCCAGGTCGTTGGTCGGGTTTACCAGCACGGTTAATTTATCCGTAGCGCGGTTTACCACGCCCCAGGTTTTGCGCGTTTTCATTTGGCCTCCATGCTACCCACGTACTTGCAGCGGGCCAGGGTGCCCAGCGTTACCTCGGGGCAGCCGGGCATAACCCATTTACCGTCCTCTAGTTCGCTTATAACCCATGTGCCGCTGCGGTGCTGCGTGTGCGGCCCCGGTTTGCGCCGCGCCTTTATGCGCACCAGCACATCGGAATCACCTGGGTATTGTGAAAGGTAATAAAAATATTTCATTTTACCTCCTGGCCGCCGGGCACGCGGAAGTATTGCAGGCCGCCCACCAGGCAGGCGTACTCCACGGGCACCGCCGTAGCCAGCATGTCGTAAACCTGTGCGCTGGTTAAGTCGGTAAAATCCCCCATGTCTTTTATAACGTGGAAATTACCGTGGGGCCTGGGGTGCGTAACTGCGTAAGCGGTGGCCTCGGCTTGCCGCAGGTTAAGGTTGTGCAGCTCGCCTATATCGGCCACCAGCATTTTAGGCATAACGCGCACCAGGCTTTCCGCTATGGGCGTGTCACCGTTGCCCGCCGTTATTTCCTTGGCCTCGGCTTCGCTGTAGCGCCCGGCGTGGGTAATATCCGAAGTGTACCCCCGGCGGTCCCGGCCCCAAAACAGCAGCGTGCCAGGGTATACGCCCCTGTGCCGCGTGGTGGCTATAAGATATTTTTCTTCCATGTTACTTTACCCCCTTGCTATCAGGCAACCCTCGCAGGTACTTAACCGCGCCGTCCACCGTGGCCTCTTCGTGCCGCCACATGTTAACGCGCCTGGGCAGGTGGTAAATTACAAATTGCTCCTGGTGCTCCACCATGCAGTTTTTGCGCCCGGCCAGTTTGTGCAGCAGGCCCGGTATGCCTTGGCGGGCTTCCACCTTGAGCAGTCTTTCCATTTCCCTTTCTATTTTTTCCCGGCTTACCAGGTGCCCGTTTACGGTGCAGTTGGCTTTTAATTGCTGTAGGCCTGTGGTGTTCATTTCCATTCCTCCACTACGGTTATATGCTTGGTTTTAAACCCCAGCACGACGTAGCCCTTGCGCACGCCGGCGGGAAAGTTTGTTTTATACGACACCTTGGCAAACATGAGCGCCCCGGTAAAATGGCCTTTTTTAAAGCGCATTTTTACCAGGTAGTCCCCCACCTTGAACCCCCGGTCGTCCTTGCGCACGGTGAAGTTTTTTTCACCACGCGCAGCGGCGTCGAAGTATTCGGCTTCTGTTTTTAAGTAATGCAGCATTGTCCCTCCTGTAAGTTTACTGCGGAAAACCGTCGTGGATAACACCGTCCAGCAATCGGCCAGCGGCCTTTTTACCAACCCTTTTAAACGTAACGGGTTCGTCTGTTAAAGGCACAGGGCTGCCGTCCGTATACGTGCTTAAGGGGGCGGGTTCTGCTATATACTCCCCGTTTTGCTTGTGCATGTACGGCACACCCGCTTCCGCGCACTGGTCCCGCAAGCCCCTTGCCCATGCGGGATGCATGGGCCGGGCGCGGTTGCCACTTTCGCCGCCGGCAATTATCCAGTCAAGGCGCGGCGTTGTTTTGGCGTTACCTGCAATGCTTACAGTGTTGCCGTCCACGCATAGGCCGGTGGAGGTTATGTTGAATTCGTTTATGGTTTTATACAGCCACGGGGTTAAATCGAGCGGCCCCAGCAGCGGCTCGCACGACACGAAATGCACCTTGGCAGGCACCGCCAGCAGCAAGGGTATGCGCTTGTCGGCCTGCTCCTGGTTTTCGGCGGTAACACCCAGCCACACGTTGTCCGGCAAGCCAGCGTCACCCCACGCCGTTCCCAGCAGCATGGGTTTAATGTTCTCGGGACGCTTTGTGAGCAGCACGTAAGTATGCTGCGGCGCGTCCCGCATTACGTGTATGGCCGCGTGCCGGTCAAACCGGGTAACGTCCACGTGGAAAAAGTCCGACAGGCTGCACACGAAAACGCGCCGGGGTTCGCGCCAGGTTTTTGGCCCGTTAAACGTGGTGCTGTGCGTGCGCGTAACTTTTGTAAAATCGCGCTTGTAGTGGTGCGCCCAGGCTTCTCCGTAACAGTGGTCACACGCCGGGCTTACCCAATGGCAGCCAATCCACGGATTGAAACTAGCCCCCGGTTTGCCGTCCGCGCCGCGTAACCATTCGATTTTTGATACTTTAGCCATACTGTTGTCCCTCCTATGGGTTAGCCGTAAAAAATGCGTTGGCAAACCCCATAGGGGTCATGCTGCGAAGCTCTTTTGTTTTTTCCGAAGAGCCGCCAAGTTTTTGCAGCCAACTGCCTTGAGAACAAACCCGTATCGGTTCTACCGGGTTTTTAACCGGGGCGTTAAACTCCCCCCACAGCAATGTTTTTTTAGTGTAAGGGTCCCCATAATCACACGGGTTAAACGAAAGCGTTGGTGCGCCCAGCCAGCGGCGCAAGCGGCCCACCGGGTTTTCCAGTGCCCACCATACCAGCGTTTGCCTATGCGCTAAAATTATTCTCATACAAGCGTCTATTAAAGCCAACCCCTCAAGCGTGCGCCCGTCCTTGTCTTTTTCCGGCCAATATTGCGCCCCGCTGCCGGCGAAGGCTGTACAGGGAGGGGCGGCCAGTATGCCATGCACATAGCTGTGCTGTGCTGTGCTGTGCTGTGCTGTGCTGTGCTGTGCTGTGCTGTGCTGTAATGCTGGAACATGCGCACGTCGTTGCCGTGTTTTAAATCCACCTGCACAACATTGTAACCGGCATCCCGATACGGTTTAGACCAGTTGCCGGAAAAATCGCACAGGGATATTATTGTGCGCTGCTGTAAAAGTAAAGGGCTTTGCTGTTGCATTATTTCATCCTCCGGTCGTTGCCCGTTATTTCAATTACACCCTGCTTGCCGCACAAGCCGGCTATGCGGGAGGTAACGCGGTCGTCTTTAAACTTCTGCGCCAGCAAATCCAGCGGCAGGTTGCTGGTAATTATAAGGCCCTTTTTGCCGGCCATGTCCCGCCCGTCCAGCACTTCGTATAAAGCCGTGTACGAGAATTCAGTATCGTGACCGATTCCAATTTCGTCAACAACCAGCGGCACCCGGTGTATGTAACTGCGCAGCACGCGCTCTTCCTCGCCGGGGTTTTTAAACCCGCGCAGCTCCCGGTAAATTTGCTGCGGCTTAACCACCAGCCCGGTAAGCGCGGCCCGCACCAGCGCCACGGCCAGGTGCGTTTTACCCACGCCCGTAGCGCCCCATAGGTACAGGTTGCGGTTGGGGAAGCCGGCGCACGCCTCAATAAGTTCCTTGCGGTCGTATTTTTCAAGCGTGTATTCCCTGTACGCCTTTTCCCCGCCCAGGCGCTCTATATCTAACGTGCGCTGCGCCATTGCCTCCAGGCGCTTAAGGTTGGCCCGTTCCGCGCAGGTAGGGCAGGGTATGCCGGGGGGTTTTGAAAACTCGCAAATTTCACACCATTCTATTGCCATGTTCCCTCCTAAACCTTTTTGCCAAAGTCCGAGTACTTGCTGCCAACCGGGGCCGCGCCGCCATTTTTATTATGCGTGGTGTAGCGGCCCTCAACAACCTTGATAAAGTTGGTTGGCCGCACCAGCCACTCGAGGTCGGCCTTCCAGTTGTTTACCCGGCCACATAAAAAGTCACTGGCCTTTACCGCTTTAAAGAACGCCTCCCACCAGGGCAAGGCCTGCCGTTCCTTGTCCTCTGCCCAGCGGCCCCGTAAAAAGGCCTGCCGGGGCGGTGTCCACTTACCAACCGCCGGCAGCTCGGGCAGTATGTTGTGGTACAACGCAACAATTTCCTGGTGTGGACATGTATCTCGGTTAGGTTGGTCGGTCTGGTCAGGTCGGTCAGGTAACACGGGTTGTCTGTGTACAGTTGGTGTACATTCCCCTTTTTCATTGTAAACCCGTTCGTGCTTGGCCCAAATAGCCACCAGTTTTTCCCGGTTGCGGGCGTGGTATTTATCCCGCAGGTAGCGCCCGGTGTAGTCCAGCCAATCGTGCAGTAAACCCTCCGCTGTAAGCCAGCCGTGGGCCACCAGGGCCGAGTAAAAAGCATCAGCGTCACCTTCCCAGCAAGCGGTAGCCGCTATAAAGCCAGCGCCCCAGGTTGAAAGGTCCCCGTCCTCGGCCTGTTCCAGTGCGCTGTGCCACAGCACGGTAAGGTGGCCCACTGCCTGCACGGGCTTAATGCCCAGGGCCACGGCCAGCGAAACGGTTTTTCGATGCCGCAGTAAAACAGTATGTGATTCACACCAGGCCATATATTATCCTTTTTTAAACACCAGCACGTTTTGGTGTATCTTGGTGAGCTTTTTACCGGCCTCGAAAACCTTGGCGGCACGTAAGCAAGCCGTGCCCACGGAATTAACGAGCACGGCATCATTGTAAAAACCTGCGCCGGCTTCCACAAATGCCCTGCGCGTATCCCCCACAAAGTCACGGTAAAAACCTTTCTTGTCACGTATATCCCCCACGACAAAACAGGCAAACCCGCCGGGCTTAAGGCGGGTTACGGCCTTGGCAATTATACTGCGGTACTTGGCTATAAAGCCGGGGTAATCCATATTAGAAATATCGTCGGGCAGGTCCGAATATACTTCCAGGTCGAAGTAGGGCGGGCAGGAAAAAATAAAATCAAATTTTTCTTCCAGTGTGTCGAGGGTTTTGTCGCTGTCTCCTATATGCCAAATAGGCTGTCGTTCTAAAGGCAAAATATTAAGCGCCTGCTGCCGGTTGCTTGTTACCTGCTCCTCGCGCAGCTCCAGCCCGGTGTATTTAAATCCCAGGTAGTTGGCAACAATGCCGCGCACGCTGCCTCCGGCAAAGGGGTCAAGTATTGTGCCGCCATCGGGGCAAAACCAGCGGTACATTAATTCGGTAAGCGCCGGGTCGAAAATGGAAATGTGCGTCATGGGTTTGCGCCCGTATTTATCCAGGCCTTTTTCATCCAGTTCGCCCTTGCTCCATTCTGGCATACAGCCAGCATCCCGGCCCAATTCGCTTTGTATGCCCACACCTTGCCATGCCTGTTTTCGTTCCTGCCATTCCCCCCCCCGCGTATCCAGCACGCTAAAAGGCGGTTCTAAAAACCTGTCGCGCAGCAATACGTCCTTAACTATTTTATTACCAAAAAGGTCAAACTCTTCTTCCATGTTCCCTCCTAAAAAAAGGTCCCCGTCGGCTGGCCCTTACACCAGTCGACGGGGGTAAATAAAAATAGCCAGTAAGGGGTGGCTGCTGCATCAACATAATATACATAATTGTTTTTGCAAGCACAAGGAAATTAATTCCCGACGTTAAACTGCTCCCTGCACGCTTCTAAATGCGTTGGCTCACATTTGGCGCAGTACAGCGCACCACATAGGTGGCAGTGCTTGCGCTTGGTGCCCAGGTGGTCCGGCATTGGGCACGCATACCTGTCGTATGGCGTTTCCATTGGCGGCGCAACCGGCTTTTTTTCTTTATCATTTTTTGCAGGCATCACTTATTTCCTTTGTGCAGTTGCACGGTTTGGAGGCAGTTGCGGCAATGTGGGCCATAAACAAAATGCTCACAATAAACCACCACAACGATATACGGCATAGCCACAGGTATTTATAGTGCAGGGACATTTATCGGCCCCCCCACCTTGTTAGGTGTGCGCAGCGTAATGCACGCCCGCAGGTCTGCGGCCACGTTACCCAGCAGCCCGCCAGGATAGCGCAGCACTATCCAGCCCAGCGTGGCGGCTGCGTTGTACTTCGCGCAGTCTTCGGTGTAGCCACCGCCACGGGTGTGCCGGCCTTGCTTCCATACGCCGCCCTCAACCTCCAGGGCTATGCGCAGCTCGGGGTAGGCAAAGTCAAACCGCCAGGCCTTTGTTGGGTGGAAGTGGTGTTCCTTTATGGGCATGGGCAACTTGGCCGCTTTAAGTTGCAACACCAGTTGGAACTCCAACGGGGTAAACGGGGGGCGCTTCATCTTTCCCCCTGGTCTTCATTTATTTCTTTGGGCATCGGCTCGCCGTTGTTGCCCACTTCTTCTTCCTCCACGGGTATGGGTAACTCGTGCGTGCCTTCCCATATACGCACGTTCCCGGTGTGTGCGTTGGCCTTGTATACTGCGGATTCCTTTAAGGCCTTAAGAGTTATAAAATACGCGCTGGGTACGGCCACCCCTGGCACCGTAAAAAAGCACTGTTTATATTCTTCCACTTTTGGCAGCGCACGGTAGCGCGACGGGTAAAAATCGCACTTGGTGTTTTTAGAGCCGCAGCGAAATAACGCCGTGCAGCGGCCAAAGTGGGCGCAGCCGTCGCAGGTTATGCCATCAGGCAGCAGCATGTCGTATTCAGCGGCCCAGTCTTCCGTGCCCTTGCGGTAGCAGGCAGCCACCCGGCTTTCGCTTTTAACCGGGGCGGGTTTAGGGCAGTGTGGGCAAGGTATCCCCTCGGCATACCCATGCTTACATTCGTTAGGCCCGCCGGCGTAATGCCACGAAATAGGCACCTTGGCGGCCCCCAGGGCCACGTTTGCCGGTGCGTTGGGTACTTCCATGCCCAAAAGCGCCCGCGCAGTGTTTACCGTAGGGCAAGACGGGCTTATGCCGCCGTTGCACTTGGCTGCCACGGCGTAGTCCACCATGTTTACCATGTCCTTAAGGGCGTGCTGCACCTTTAACAGTGTGGCCCCCAGGTTGTTTACTTCTAGCAGCAACTTGGCGCGGGGCACCGGGCGCTTAAACACGGGCACCCCCGGCAACTGGTCGGCGTTGGGGGCCTTGCCTGTAAGCCCCCACAGTATAGCCTTGTGGCCCGTGGTGGTGTTTGTTTTAAAACCCATTGCGGCCACTACCCCCATAGTTTCCAGTTCCGAAAGGCGCTTGTGGGCGCTGGTGCCGGCGTACCCGTCCAGCTCTTCCCCCGTGCAATCCCCTTTCATGTACAGCCAGTCTACCACCTGCCGGCGGGCTTTGGTTATGTACTTTGATTCCACTATAGCCTTGTAGGCTTCCGCAGAAGTGGTCCTCATTGCGCCCCCCCGGTGCCGACAGTGCCGGCCTTAACTTTTTTGGCGCACGAAGAACCCATGCCCCTGGCCCGGTCTTTTTTGCTTAAAAGCGGGCGTCCGCAAACACTGCACCGTTTAACGGGCAGCAGTAACTTTTTAATCCAGCGGGTAATATTCATGGTTTTTTCCTTTTTAAAAAATACGGTCTATAAGCTCGGCCAGGTAGCCGCTTGTTATAACGAACGCCTGGTCGGCAGCGGTTTTTTCTTCCAGCGCGGCTATAAGGCACTCGAAGTACGCGCTGTCAACCCCTATAAGTTGCTCGCGCAGCACTTCTATATTTTTAAGGTTGAGCTGCGAACACTGGAATATCATTTTAACGTACTGCCCGGCGTTAATTTTCCAGCCGCGCTTTAAAAACTTGCGCGTGCGTATTATGCTGCATACCGGGTACTTGCTGCCAATGTACCGCAGCTCCTTGGTAAGTATGGCCTCCAGCGCCACGGGGCGCAGCACCAGTTCGCTATCCCACGACGTCCAGTAGTTTGTGCAGTGGGCGAAGTCATAATTTTCGTGTATGGCATCGGCCTCGCCGTAAAAGCGCACAATGAGCTGTACCTTGTCTGACAGGGTAACGGCGTTGCTGGACAAAAACACCGGGCGGTATTTAGGTTTTTTTGCCTCGGGCTTTTTTTCTTCCTCGGGCGGCTCGTTGCCAAAGGCGTCCTCGCCGGTGGTGGCTTCCACTTCCGCGCTTTTATCTTCGGCCACGCCTTTGGACTTTATGTAAACAATTACGCGCTCCTCACCGTTAAGCGTTTCATTTTTTACCTCCACCTGCACGCCAGGGTTGGCGGTTTTGTATTCGCCCACGTAATACCCGGCTACTGCCTGGGCGGTTTCCTTGTTGCGGAAGTATATGTCGTAATCCTTTACCCGTTCGTCTAGCAGCAGGTTTACTATGCACCCGCCGCTTACTATGGTGTTATCCCCGGCAAGTTTGCGGACGCTTTCGTCCTTTATGCTTGCCAGCCATTCGTCCACCTTTTTGCGCAGTACGCTTTTTATCGCTTTGCTATTCATTTTGTTGTCCCTCCGTGTTTGGTTTCTGCGTGGTGCCTGTGCGCAGCCCAGGTTACTTACTGGCCTACCCGCGCAGGCTGGGGCTTATTTTGCTTACGGCTATAACGCCGGGGGCTATGGTAGCGCCCTCCTGTTTAATGCCGGTGGCGCGGGAGTTAAGCTCGGCCATCTTTATTTCCACAAGGTACTGCGGCTCCGTGCCGTCGGCAATGGCCCGCAGCAGGGCCGGCAGGTTGAAAGGCCGGTGCCCGCCGGCGCGGATACCTTGGCAACCGTGCGCATAGGTATTATGGCGGCAGGTGCGATTATTTTATTGGACGTTATAACCGGCGGCGGGGCCATAGGCGCGGCGCTGGTTTTGCCCTGCGCCTTGGCTGCTTCCTCGGCCTTAAGTCTTTCGGCTGCGTACTTTTCGTTTGCCTTGCGCTGAAGCTCGGCAACGCGGGCGTCTTCCTTGCGCTGCAACTCGGCCACCCTGGCGTCTTCCTTGCGCTGCGCAGCGGCCACCCGTTCATCCTCCTGGCGCTGGAGTTCTGCCCGGCGCTGGTTTTCCTGCTTAACGAACGTGCCGGCCTTGCCGCCTATTATTTCCGCGCACTGTTCCAGCGGCTTTATCATTGTAGCCACCAGGCCGTCGTATGCCGCCTTGGTAGCGTCGAGCGCGACCTTGCTGGGGGCCAGTATGGCCTTGCGGCTTTTTATTTCGGCTTTAAGCGTGGCGGCGAACTGGAGCGCCTGGGTGTTCTGCATCTCGTTGGTTATTTCCAGCGAGTTGGCGCGGGCCACTATGTCACGGGTGTCCACTTCGAGCTTTAGTTTAACTTCGTCGGGTATGCCCACGGTGCCTACTGCGGTACTGCCTGCGGTGTTATTGCTTTCCATTGTCCCTCCTATAATTTTACTACAAAAAAAACGCCCCACCGGCGGGCTAAATTACTACGTTGTTATTATACCACATTACGCTTTTCTTTTATATAACCCGCGTTCTTTTTTATGGTATACGCCGTAAACAGCGCGAGAAATTCCTGAAATAATCGGGGGCCATTATCGTATGTTTTTAAGTCAAAACCACGGCCATCTTTATACTCACCAGGCTTAATATATAACGTCCATAACCCTTTAAGGTTTGGCACTTCTTTTACTAACAATTCACGGTAGCCCGCAACCTGCCAAGAGTGCCATCGTTCTACCACGCCACTTTTTAAATCCACTATGCCAGTAATGTCGTCTATAATGCAAATTTTATCGCAAGTCCCTGCGTAGCGGAAAATATTGTGGTAGCGCCGTACCTCATTTTGCAGCACCTTTATGCCGTAAAATTTAAGCGCCGCTTTATAGCACTGTACATAGGCGTAAATTTCTTTGGTAAGTTTATCTTCTTCCAGTGTGCCCTCGTCAAAAAGTTGGCAAGCCAAGTGTACATCGTGGCCACGCTTGGCGGCGCTGGCGGGATAACCATCGTACCCCCCCAACTCCCCCGATAAAACGTCTGTAGTGCCTTCTAGGCGCGTGCCAGAAGCATCGTGATAAACATGCGCTATAGGTTCGTAAAAAGGCTCGTAAATTTTCATAAGGTTATAAAGGTGCCCGGCGCTGCTCACCCAGCGCCAGGCCCTTGTTTGTTTACTGCTGCTGCGCTTCGTTGTCTTTGGGGTCCACCGTTATGCCCGTTATGTAGCGGTTGGTGTAAATCCCGTTTACGCTTTCCTCGAAGTCCACGGTTATTATGTCCTGGGCCTTGCCGTGGCCCATCATGGTTTCGGTGAAGTCGGGGTCGGCGGTTTCCACCTGCACCTTGTTATCTTCGGCGGTGCCGACGAAGAACTTGGTGTATTTGCTGTTGCCTTTGGGGGGCACGTGGCTTAACACCCTGCCCTTGGTCTGCTTCTGCACGGGTTGCGCGGCCTGCTGTTTGGCCGGGGCCTTTTTATCGGCAGCGGCGGCGGGCTTGCTGGCAGCGTTGCCGGCAGGCACCTTGTCCTTATCCAGCATACCGTCCAGCTCTTCGGACGGGGTGGCCTTATAACCGGCCAGCACCACAACCCAACCCACGGCCAGGCGCAGGGCCTTGGCGCAGGCGCGGGTCTGCGCCATGCTGCGCAACTGGAACAGCGGAACGGCCACCATGCCGGCGTTAACCTTTTCCTTTTTGGGGCGCTTGCCGTTGGGGCCGTCCTCCCATATCAGCTCGCTCTTGCCGGGGTCCTCCAGGCTGGTGCCGCCGCTTTTTTTGCAGTAGTGGTACTCGTACTTTGTGCGGGCCGACCATTTTTCTTCGTCGTTAAGGCACATGGCCTCGGCGCTGGTTATAACCGCGCCGGTGAGCTTGTCCACCACGTCGGCCTTGGCCTCGAAGCCCTGCACGTTGCCGAACTGCACGAACGTGGAGGAGGCAACCCTGGGGGCCAGGTTGTAAAAGTTGCCCAGGGTTTCCCAGTCTTCGATTTCCAAGTAAGTTTGCCCGCCCATTTTAACCGGGTCGGGTTTTTTATCCAGCACGTCCTTAAGCACCTTGGCCGCTTTTACGGCGCGGGCCATTATAACCTCGGGGGTTTCCCCGGCTATAAGCGCCAGGGTGCGGGCGCTGTTTATTGTTGCGGGCAGCAGCTCCGCATCTACTATACCGCCTTTATTATTTCCTTCCATGTTGTCCCTCCTATGGGTATACTGCGTTTTTTTTTATTAAAAAACCTCGCCCTTGCGAGCGAGTTTTAAATTGGGGGCCATGCTACCGATGTAGTACCACGGCTGGCCCCGGTTTGTTTTTACAGCCGCCTTTCCACGGTGCGGCGCATAAGCCTTTGCTCCTTTTTTAAAAACGTGGCCGGGGGAGCATGGGGGTATCAGGGTTAGGGGCGCTCCGCCCGGCTGTTTTGCGCTGGGCCGAAGCCAGGCAAATTTTAACCAAGGGGGCCGCATTATCGGTTTATACTACCCGTTCCCTTTGGGCGCTTTCGACCGCTTGCGCGGGCTACTGGACACCCCCTTGGTTTTTTTGTGCGTGGGCCGGTGGTGGTGGCTTAAAGCCACGCGCACCGCTTTCACTGCTGGGGGCCGCTCATGCGGGCCAGCCGTTGCCCTGCGCACTTTTAGTACGGGTGGACTGGCATTTACCTATCCACTTGAGTTGATTAGGCTACCACGCCGTCACGCCACGTTATTGGCCGTACTAAATTTATCAAAGACCTATAAAAATGCACGCCCCGCCGACCGGAGGGACCCAGGAAGCGGGAGCGTGATATTGTTGCAAATGTATAACCTGGGTCCCATCTGCAAAGTATAACATAAAGAATTTTAAAATAGCAAGCATATTTTTTCACGACGGGCTATGCGCACCAAAAGCAAAACTTGTAACCGGGATTAACGCGCCGCTTATAGCAGCACTGGCACCAGCCTTCCTTCCCCTTGCGGGCCGCCAGCTCCGCGCCGGTAAGGGCCTTGCCGCCGCCGGCGTGGCGCTTTGTGTACCGGCTGCGCCACTGGCCTGCGGTGGCCGGGCGGTTGCGCCGTATGCGCACCGGCGTGTCCAGTTCGTCCCCGTCCAGTTGGTCGGCCAGGGCCTCGGCTTCCGTATGTTCGTCGTGCATAATTATTTACCCCGCTTTTTGCGCCGTATTTCCAGCACTATTTTGCGCAATTTTTCATCAGTTAAATACACCCGACAGCGTTTTGTTTTCATACGGCCTCCTTGTTTGCAAGGCGTGCGCGGCACAACTCACCATCCAGCCTATATTTACAGGCCGCCCATTCCAACTCGCAGCAGGTTTCTAATGACGGGCATTTAACCGGGGCCTTGGCCTGCACCCGCTTAAGCGCGGCCAGGCTGCGCAGCGCCTTGCCCCGGCGCGTTGTAAGGGCCTTAATCTTGCGCGTAAGCCGCGCCACCTGCGCCTCCCGCTGGGCTATGCGCATATCCACCGGCGGCGGCGTAGCGGCCACCAGGGCGCGGTGCTGGGCCTGCTGCGCGGTAGCAGCCTCGGCCAGCGCCACTTCATGCGCCAGGGTGCCAAGGTGCCAACCCTGGTCCGTTATCCACGCGCAAAATCGGTCGGTAATGCCAGCATGGGCCGGGCCGTGTGCATTACGGCTTGCGCGGCGCGTGGGGGAATGCTTTATATACCAATAAGTATGTGCTACCTCGTGCGCTATTAAAAGCCACGACACGTATTCCCGGTTTATGGTTATGCTGTATTTGCCGGCACAGGACACCCGGCGGCCACGGGTAAGGCGCACGCGCACGCCCTTAAGCGTAAGGTTAAAGGCCCGCGCCAACCGGCGTATGCCCAGCTCTATTTCGGCGTCACCTATGCGGGCAGCAGCATGCAGCACAGGCCAGCGTACTTTTTCATCGTCGTAATATTTAAGGTAGGCCATACTGTTACACCAGCCTTGTAACTTTGCCGTGGGTAAGTTCCACCCACACGCCGCGCTCCTGGGCTATACCGTTCATGGTGTTGCCCCAGCACGGGGACCAGTAGTTGCGGGCGTAGTGCGCCGAGGTATACCCGCAAATAGGCGTAATCAATTTCACGGCATCCTTGAGCGAGTAGGCGCAAATGTAAACCGCAACCTCCTGGCCCCTGTACCGTTCGTTGGCGTTCCAAACTTTGAGCTTTTTCACAGCGCCCCCTTTGCACGCAGCGCCCTGCGCTCGGCGCGGCGGGCCTTGGCTTCCTTGGCACGCTGGTACGCCTCAATCTTTACGGCGTACTCGAAGGCCCCCGCTATAGACAGCGTGAACCGGGCGCGTTTACCCTTAAGCCTAAACGTAAAAACCTGCGGCCCCACCGTTACCATGATGGGGCGGCCCCTGTGGGCGGCTGCCGTTTCCCGGCTTACTTGCTTGCCTGTCGTTAGTTTTGTCATAGTCCCTCCTGTTAAACCAAAGGCGCAGCGCGGGCCGCGCCGGGGGGCCTTACTTGCCCTTTTTGTACTCGGCGGTAAGCCACACGCCGTAAGCCTTGCAGGCCGGGCAGGTGTCCATGCTGAACTCGCCCGTGTGCGCTATGCCGTCAAAGGGGGTGGTGCCCAGGTGCTCGTTTTGCGCGTAGGACTTTACCGTGCAGGGCAGGCATTTTTCCGTGCCCAGCTCGATGGCTATGGTTTGGCGAGTGCGCTTGCCGCAATCCTCGCACACGAACACCGCGCCGCCGGTGTCACTGGCGGTAAAGCCGGCCAGTTTTTTAACCGGGGGCAGGGCAGCGGGGGCGGGTAAATTATTCATGGGT
>Ga0209318_1001083_pt1 | contig 19409 bp, 20 predicted proteins | sample RifGroE1_FD_183999 | JGI IMG/M metagenome (GOLD analysis project Ga0209318, IMG submission 183999) | Groundwater microbial communities from Rifle, Colorado, USA - Groundwater E1 (SPAdes) (version 2) | ecosystem: Environmental > Aquatic > Deep subsurface > Groundwater | place: Rifle, Colorado...
CTTCATGATGCCGCCGAAGTCCTGGGCAAGCGAGCCCTGGTAGGCGAAGGCGTACCGGCGGGCCTCTGCGTCCATGAGCGTGAAGCCCACGGCTGCATCGAGGATGGGCACGGTCACCTGGCCGATGACCTGACCGACCCGGGGGATGTTCCGGCTGGAGCCGTTGACGAAGTTGCCCGTGCCCTTGATGTCGCGGGTGCGGTATACGACGTTCAGGGCGCCGGGGTTGATGTCCGTCAAGACGGACTGCTCGGAGAACTGGGAATCGTACAGTACCTCCGGGTATTTTACGTCCTCGAACTCGGCCTGGACCTGGTCAAACTGGCTGACGACGAGCTCGGTGGCGGTTACGGTGGAGCTTCCGCCGGTAGTAAATCCGTATGCCATTGCTTTTCTCCTCCTTCCGCTCTCTTAACCGAGCTCGATTGCGAATACACCGCCAGCTGCAGCGGAGCTGATGACCTTAGCGGTCGTGATTGCTACAGAGTAGCCGGCAGCCTCGGAACCAGCCAGAGCGGCCGGAGCAAACTCACCTGCGCGGTACAGCCCGTCGGTCCCGGCCTTGACGACCCAGTTGACGGACGCGGTTGCCTTGTCGACAGCCACGACAGCCTTGACCCAGATGCGGCCACCGGCTCGACCTGGGCGAACGACCCGGCAGGTGCGGCCATCTTCCCAGCCCGGTACGCCGTTGGCGTCAGACTGCATGTTCTCGTCGAACACGACCACACCCGCGAAGTCGGCTATGGCCAGGTTCTCGTCATTGGGCAGCTGCGCGAGCTGACCCGGGAGCTGGAACTGACCAAGCCCTGCAGCGTTGGCTACGAGCTGAACGCCGGCTCCGGCAAATACCCCGGTCTTGACCAGGTAGCTGTCCACCAGGTCATTGTCACTTGCGAAGCACAGTTCGCCCACGACCCCGAGTCCCGGCTGGTCGGTCACGACGGTCTGGATCGAGCCGTTCTGGGAGCCGCGGAAGCCGGTGTTGAAAGGTCCGTAAATTGCTATTGCCATTTCACATCCTCCTTATATATTCTCTGTTCGAGTTGCTTACTGCTTTTTGCCACCCCACATCTTGGAGACGCGATTCTGAAGGATCTGGCTCACGCCCTTCTCATCCTTATTCTGGAACAGGGCTGCGCCAGCCACCGATTTCTTGTTCTCGACCCGCTTGGACCGGTTGGCTATCGCCATCTGGTGGTGAACGCGGAAGGCGCCCTTGATCTCCCCGGGGCTCATGTTCTCGACGTTCATGCCGATGGCGTTGAGCACGGTGGACTGAAGCTCGGAGCCGCGCAGCTTGTGGAGGCCGGTGTTGCCCAGGCGCTCGAAGCCGTTCTTGAACTCCTCGGCCTTCTTCTCGTCTTCCATGCACGCGGCTGCGTTCTCGATGATCTCGTCCGCGTCTGCCGATTCGGCTGCCATCTCCATGGCCTGATGCTCGATGGCCTCTTCGGACAGGAGCTCGTCCAGCTTCTCCTTGTAGACGGACAGCTCGCCCTTGCTCTCGTCTGCCTCTGCCTGGAGCTTGGCGATCTCGGCGTTCAGCTCCTCGACCTGGGAGATGAGCTCGTCAACCTTCTTGCCGCTGGTGACCTTCTCTTCTCCGACCTTGGCTTCGGCGGCGGTCTGCTCTGCTTCGAGGGCTGATGCGGTTTCCTCATCGACATTTACGAACTTGCCCGTGTTGGCGAGCTTGATTCTGATCATCGTTATTCCTCCTTCATTATCTTTGGTTTCGGGCTTCTTATTGATGATACGGACATCCACACCGGCGCGCCCCGTTCCCGGGGGAAGCACCGCTATGTGGTTATAAATGAGATTGGTCTGGAGCAGGTGAAACTCCTGGCCGTTCCAGGTGCCTGGGGCATAGACGCTCTCGGCGTGGTATGCGGAGGACAGCTCGCCCAGCTCGCGGGACTTGACCTTCTCGATCGTCTCTGGATCTGTTATCAGAAGGTCAACTTCCTGGTATTGCCCGGCTATACAGGCTTTACCAGCGGCTGAGCCCTTGCTGACCTCGGCTGCGTTGTCGGTGCTGACCCAGATGTGATCCGGCGCGGTGACCCTGGCGCCCTCCAGACTGCGCAGCGTCTCGCCGGAGGAGAGTGCATCCATACCGACGAGCATATAGATGGGCTCGACGCCGTCAAGCTCCGGGGGCAGTTCCGACAGTTCATGCCTCATGTACGGCATGACCCCCTCCTTGAGGGGGCGGGCCTTCACTCTCAAAAAGCCGTCGGGAGTCTCCTCCCACACTGTGGGGAACTCCGCGGCCGTCGTGAACTGGTTGGTGATGAGGGTCATTATTTTATAATCTCTTTGTAGCCATTCGGGCCGATAATTTCCACTCTTTGTTTACCGGAGGCAATCTCACCCTTAGCCAACTCCTGGCAGCTGCTCAACGAGCCTCTGAATACTGCACCGCCGATCTGAGCTCCGGCCACTCTTTGCCATGAGTACAGCACATAAACTTCGGCATTCTGAGTCCTGTTACTGATCTCCCTCTCCGCCTTAGCTCGGCCGTTGAGGAAGGACTGGGAATTGGTATAATCTCCCACAACAAGAATGACCCGGTAACTACCGGGGCCGTGCTTTTTGGTCAGATGCTGAATGATGTCAGCATCGGTCGTTCCGGCTGCATCCTTGGGAACAAAGTCGGTCATCATCTCACCATTTTGGAGAATCTGACCCGTATGCCCTTGTATTTATCGGCCATCCTAGTTTTTCTCCACACACACGCGAGGTGTGACCGAGTTGTCGGATGCACTGTACTTGCCGAATACGAGGTTGTCCACACCGGCTTCGACCGGGAGGTTGTACTCGCCCGTGGAGGGGATCCCGGTGCCGCGTGCGTTGGCTCCGAGCCGGCGCTCAAGGGTGACCGCGGTGGTATCGGTGGTCGAGGTCAGGGACTTCCAGTTGACCATGGTCGTGGCCGACACGTCAAAGGTCGCCACCCCGGTTTTGCCGGCTGCAATGTTCTTGCACTCGGATTTGGCCGCCTTGGGGACGGTCAGCGGGACGTTGACCTTGCCGACGGCCGGGGCGGTACCGCCCGCGGTGCCAGCGATGGCGAAACCAGTGAGAGCAACCAGAAGTGCAAGCGTGATGCCGAATACGTTTTTCATTGAGCTGTCTCCCCTTGGAAATAGAAAAAGACGGCGAGCCATCGGGGCAATGATACCCCAGGGCAGACCGTCTTCCTCTAATCCTTTTGAGTTAAATTGTAATGGGACACTATCATTATAAACAACATGGATGTGAAAGTAAACGCTTATTTTTGATTTGGCAAAAGTTTTTCGTTGAACACGTACACGATCCGGGTCCGCGAGCGTCCGTCCCAATCGTTGTCCACGTGGCGCGACCCCAGCCTGACCTTACCCTCGGTCACAAGCTGCTTGAGGATCCTCTGGGTCTTGTTGATGCCGAGCTTGAGCATGGGCGCCAGCTCGGCCACAGTGTAGCCGTCGTCACTGGGTTGCTGGGACAGCCGCTCGACCTCCTTGAGCCACTCTTCAACTGTGATCTTCTCGGTCAACGTCAGCCTCCTTTACTCGGCCTCAGGCCGCGCGAGGTGATACGTCCTCTGTCTCACGTACACGGGGTCCTCGTCACCGGCCCGCACCAAGATCCCGCCGAACTGGGGCACGGACAGCCTGGCCCCGGCGATGCGGAAGCAGAACGGGGTCTTGGCCTGCCACCCCGGGGTGACGACCGCGATGGCGTCCCTGCTGTCGCCATGATCGGATGCCGCGAACGAGGTCTTGAATCCCCTATGGCGGTGGCTCCTCACGATCACGTCTGGGGGCGCCTCGCGGTGCTTGGCTGCCTCGACGTAGCACTCGATCAACTCCTTGTGGACCGCGGTCGACTCGTAGGCGTTGCTGCCAGTGGTACCGATGTGGTGCATGATGTTGACCAGTGCCCCACCCACCCTGAGCCATAGCTCGTGGCGGGCGTGCTGGCCTATCTCATTGGGCACGGCACCGAGGTCCGCAGCCAGGCGTTCCTCCTCAACCCCACTCTCGCCGACGTGGGCCGACGTTCCCCTGACCCAGTAGAGTCGCTCGCACTTTTCCATGCTCATGGGCACCGCCAGAATGCCCTTGGCTATGAGTGCCTGGTCCCGGAGGTTGTGGGATATCTGGGTCGTTGAGCCGTGGTGGACGCCATCGACAGCATCGCCATTCACGACCAGATCGAACGGCTCACCCCTGGTCACCTGAGGGACCCACACGTTCCAGAAGTCCAGCCACCAGGACCACACCTTGAGCTGGAGGTCACTGGGCATGTAGCGGCCGCCGTTGTCGAGTACAGCCCCCTCGGGTGGGCACAGGGCCAGCTGACAGCCCGCGTGGAGGTCGGACACGACGATGAGGTTCCTGCGGTACGCGGCCACTCAGGCCACCTCCGTCGTCTTGGCCCGCCAGCATTCCAGGTCTTCGGTCTGTAGGCACTTCGCGCACCGTGCGCACTCCGTCGAGAATGATTCAAAGTGACAGCTTCCGCATCCCTTACTTTCCATTGTGATCCTCCGGACAATTTGGGCATAGGTTGTACTTCGTTTCGAGCTTCACGAGCCTGGTGTCATTGTCCCTGTCGCGCGTCTCCAGCTTGTCGAGCCTGTCAGCGGCCTTGGACAGCATCCAGCACCCCACGGTGAACAGCATGGCGCACAGGCCGCTGATGATCCACAGGAACAGGTTGTTCTGGGACGTCATCTCGGTGATGTTGGCCACGGAGTCCGCGGCGTTGACCACGTGTGCGATGAAGAACAGATCCACCCCGGCGGCGCACCCCAGGGCCCCCCAGCGGATGAGCTTAAACCTATGCATCATAATTCCCCCTGGCTATGGCTGCGATCCTCTTGGGATCTATGATCGGCCGCGCGTGGCAGCGGCACAGAATATCTTGTCCCGGGTGGGTCCTGGTCCATCCCTGCTCCCTGGGTTTCCAGCTCTTACCGCCGTCGCCCGAGTACACCGTCGGGTCGTCCCAGCGACACAGCTTACCGTCGAGGTGGTAGTGGTCCCCGTGCTTTGAGTTGCCCTTCGGGTAGTTGCCGCTGGGATCTCCGACGACCCGCTGGTCCTTCGATGATCTCCAGACGTATGTCTCGACCCCAATGCTCGTCTGCCTCGTCTTGGTCAGGAGGCCCGTGAGCTTGCTCGTCTGGTCCCTGGCGATGATCTTGGCCCTGCGCTCTGAGACGCCGCCTATGTGCTGGATCTGGGCCATCAGGCTGCGGCCCTCGGGAAGTGGCTTTCCTGCGAAGTTGTCAGCCACTGCCCGGGCAACGTGGCCCAGGTATTCCCTGGGTACGGTCTTGATCAGGTTGGCCGCCTCCATCCCGCCGATGCTCATTGCGTCCCGCACGGCGGGGTTGTCCAGGATGACGGCTGTGTCAATGCCCATGGCATCCCTCAGGCCCCTCTCGATCCCGATTCTGGTGTCCCGATCCACGGCCAGCTTCCACGTATCGACGATATTGTCGGCTGCAATGCCATACTCAATCTCGGCCCTGCGGAGCGCGACCTCCATCTCGCGACCCAGCTCCGACGGGCTTGCGCCGTCCTTGACCATGCCCCTGAGCTTATCACCGACCGGGAGCAGAACACGCTTCCACAGGGCGGACATGCGGCGCTTGAGCTCGGTCTCGGCCTTCTTGCTGGGCTTGACCGGAAGGCCGAGCTTGGCCCTCCGCTTGGCCGCGGCCTTCTTGATGTCTTTTTCGCTGGGTATTATGAGGCTCAAGCTATCCTCGGAATTGTGTCATCTTCGGTCAGTTTACGGTTGCTATTCCGTCTCTCAGGCCCGTTGTATTCCATGCTCCCTCACAGTGAAGTTCGTACCGGCGTACCGGCTAGGATAGGTGTTACGGGGTCTGCACCCCTACGGTTGTCCATGTGTCGGTTGCCGTGCATGACTTCAACACGCCAGCCGTGGTCATATACATATCCCCAACAACACAGGTTGACGGTGCGGCCATAGGGACGAAATGGACAACACCATTTTGCTTTATTTTCATTCGTTCCGCCCTGGTCGCTGATGCATTTGGCACCGTGCGAAAGATCATATCCCCGCCCAAAGCAGTCGTTGACTGTGCCTCAGTAGCCAGCATGTAAATATCGCCGGATGCGCGGTTGGCCGGTGAGCCGGAAGTGTCCCGCGCTCCAAAGATGATATATCCTAGCCTCTCGCCCGACTTAGGCATCCCGCTAGTGCCTGCGCTGTTGCCGCCCTGGATAACTATTCCGCCGCCGCCCCCTGCCCCAAGGTCAGCGCCTACGACGCGGCTAGATATTTGAGCGGAACCAGCAGTACTTCCGAGGGATTCAATGGAGAAGAGGGGAGAGGTGCTGCCGACAGCAAACTTTGCACCTGATATTCTGGCAACTTCGGCGTTGTCTTCGGTGAAGGTGATGTAACCATCAGACGTATCGGTTACGGCTATTGAAGTGTCTCCAACAGCAATGCTCCCGCCGCCTTGATCGGTGCCACATGTGTATGTGTTGGTGGTAACGTCATATAAAAGTTTTGATGTTGTGGCGTTGTCACAGTCAGGTACTGGATGTTTTACAGTTTGCCAACCCGAAGTCGTGCCTTCTGAAATAAAGTAAGCCGTACCTGTCGCTGGTATGCGCCATGCAAGCCCTGGTGTGTCGTCTATGTAACCGTCTGCCGCAATAATATCCTGCGCAGCGCCAGAACTGTTTTTGACGGTAATGACTTTTCCTGCCGTACAGCTTGCGGGTAGTGTTGTGTCTGCTCCCGCCGCTCCACTGGTTAAAATTACGGTGGTATGTGAACAGGCAACAGTCCCGCCCGCTGCAATGCTGGCAAGACTTACAGCCCCACCATTGTTCCATAACTCGGTAACGGTTTTGGTGGTAGTGCCGTCAGTAAGTGAACCCGACATTTTGACATTACCCGTAACGTCAAGGGCTTCAGCAGGAATACCCAAGTCCGTAGGTGCACCAGCGTTTAAACCTATCTTCACTTTTCCATAAATAGCCCGTAACGTTTCCCCTAGGTTGCTTGAACCGTCCTCCTTGGCAAACACAGACCATCTCCCCCCCCTGTTGCCAGTGGTACTACCGTATAGGTTTGATGAAAACAGTGTGGCGCGAGAGGTGCCGTAACTGGATTGAATGGTTCCTAGACCCGCACCATCTACGTCTGCAAATCCGGTTTGAAACTCGATTGCCCCGCCATTGTCACCCTTCATAACCAAATAGTTACGGTTGGTGTCTTCTGAAATAACCGCAGTACCGCCAACGGTGATGCTGTTGCTGTCTATTTGTTTAAGGATACCGCCGCCAAAAGAACCGGCATTATTAATCTGATAGTCACCGTAAAATCCTGAAGGAGAACCATCACCACCACCAAAATCAGAACAGCCACTAGCAGTACATTTCTGCACCGTTCCAGTTGTCTTGTTGTAAACAATCCCAGCACTGGAATTATTTGCAAATACTAGTGCTTCCGCTTGAGTGGTAGTTACTGCGGGTGGGGAGATATAATTAAAGGTGGTATCCCCAACGTTACCGCTAATAGTGGGGTGCGTGTCACTGGCCTTGTCGTAATATCTGCCAGAGGTTGATTCCCATACCTTCAGAGGACTGGCATCAGAAAGAGTGCGTGCGTAGTTATCCAAAACCCAATAAGAAGTCCAGTTAGCGCCTACTCCCGGCTCCTTGTTGGCAGCTACAACGTGCGATTGAATGCAGCGATACCAATTACCATCACTACCCATGTACCTATCATCATAAACAATATGGCCCTTTGCCGGAGTGGTTCCGAGTATCCTATTGTCCGAAATAACTGGGTCAATTGAACTGCCATTTATTCTAAGGTTTGTTTCGTTATTGCCGTCAGCAATTAGCATGTTGTTTTTAAACATTACGCCGCTATTCCTATCATAGCCGAGCAACGACCAGTAATTATCTATATAGACATTGTTATTCATTCCGGCTTGTCCGTATGAAACAGCAGGGGCCTTTGGTTTTCTCCCATTTAGAATAAACATATTGTTTTCGGCTATTACATTGGTGGCATTATTTAGCCACATACCTTCCCGCCCATGCCCCATAACAATGTTGCCAGTCACTACAAAGTCATTACAGCCGCGCTCGACGCTCATCCCCCTGGACCCGCGAGGATACCCGGCAGGGTTAAACCGGAACTCATTGTTAAGAGTATGACCTGTTGCCGCCGCAAACTGTACCTGTAGCCAACCATCCATAGTCAACGGGGTTGCTGCTGTAATATTCTGGTTAGCACTCCATGCACCACTCCCCTTCTTCCATTGGAACGTGTTTGGTGTGCCTGTCCCGGTGATTTTTATGTAGTAGTTTTCGGCAGGATAAAATGGATAAACGCCTTTAATGGTCAGGTCGTTAAGTCCTGTACCCACTGTTTGCGTTATCGTCCACAGCATAGTGTCAGAGTAATCAAGTTGATCGACTATAATGATGTTGTTGCTCCACTTTACGTGACTAGACAGGTCGTTGTAGAGAGCGCCCATTTTGGTATTCTTAAACTGCCCTCCCACAATGTTGCCATTATGCGCCGATATGAGCGCCATAGCATCGGTCCACGACCTGTCTATAATTGGCTTTTCAATGGTGTACCCTTCGGCAAACTCTATGTGGATAGGTCTCCCCCCGGCAACGCCACTGCTCCTATTCCCCTCGTTACCGTGGGCAGTGTTTAAAAGCCCGTGCTGGTAATCTGAATATCTGTATCCCATCTCTACCATCTTCACATTTCTTGCAGTGAAGTTCTTGGCTTTTGCTGAAGAGATGCCCCAAAACGCCACACCAGAATTGTTAAAGTTTCTTGTTTCGATACTGTCAACAAGCACATCGTTTACTTTGTAAAAATGGAACACGGCCATTTCATTTGTTTCGCCCCACACATCTTTGTGGCCTAGATATTTGCCGCCACGTATTTTTATGTTATTCGTGGAATAGCCAAGGAACATAGGGCCATCCTGCGTCAAAGAGGTAGGAGTTTCAAAGGTAGCACCGTCAGCCCATAATTCGGTGTTGGCGTACAGTCTCACTCCTGCATGGAGTTCGGGAACCCATATATTAGGGTCGATATTGTAGGCGGCACCGTCATTATCAATAAGTACCGTACAGGACGGCGGGACAAACAGTATTGCTCCCTCTAACGTGCTGGCATAATCTGCGGCAGACTGCATTGCTGTCCTACTATTTTCAACCCCGGTACAGTCCACTCCATAGTCTCGTACATCAATAAAAGCCTTACGTGCATACCCCGCCGCCACCTCGTCACTCGTCGGCCTCCCCCCGCCTGCGGAAGTGTAGACACCAAATCCAGCGGAATCCTGCTTATCATCAATCTGTGACTGCTGTGCGGCATCCTTGGCGGCTTGAGCTTCCGAGTAGCCATCGAACCCCGCTATCGTTTTGTAAGTCGCTGCGGCGGTAGAAGTAGCAAGACGTGCGTTGATGTTGAAATCTTGGGCAGCGTCTATGGCCGCCTGCGCTGTACTGTAATTATCGTGAATCGCCTTGAGGTTCTTCCCCTGCTCGGCACTCAGCGCCTTCTGAGTGCCACCAGACATGAGGTCATCGACCAGCACCTGGGATGTCAGCACCCCAGCTTCGATGTCGGTCAGATACCCCTTCTGGGTCGCGTTCGGAAATCGGCCATCATCGCCGGCAGCAGCCTGGTTTGCTCCCGCGCCGAGCGTGTGATGCAGCGAGGTGGTTGCCGTGTCAGTGTCCGCTGAGTCGTGGGTACGCGACTGGGTGAAGTTTCCGGTGACGGTACTTGATGCTTGGGTGCCGGTGTGGGTGGCTCTGTCTCTGAGCTGAGTGTCTGTCGAGTTGGCCGTGGCACCGGTAGCAATGCCAGCCAGCTTGGTCTGTTCGGTGGCTGTGTAGGCCTTGTTGGTTGTTCCGTCGGGCACATCATCAGCAGTCAGTGTATCTCCGGACACGACCGTGCCGTCGGCCAGATATTTTGCGTACTGCCCCGTGGTGCCAGAGTTGACCGTGCCGGATCCGCTTCCGCCGCCTTCAATGACAAGGTCACCACTACCCAGGATACTGGTCCCGTTGATGGTCTTGATGTTGGTGCCGGAGACAAGTACATCCTGCTTGTCATCCAGAGCATCTTGGGTGGCGGTGCTGATCGGCTTGTTCACGTCAGAGGTGTTGTCCACATTGCCCAGCCCAACCTGGGTCTTGGTGAGCCCGGTCAGCTGGGATCCGTTGCCGGTCGGTGCGAGTTTTCCGTCCCATGAGGTTATCTGAGCATCGCTCACGAACCTCCGGGAGGTGTCCTGGTTTATGGTGGCAGCGGACTGAGTCCCGGTGTGGTTGCTGCGGTTGCGGTCCGACGTGTGGTAGTGGCCGGCTACGTCTCCAGCCAGAGCGTCCTGCTTGGCGGTCCAGAGGGCCTTCTGAGTTGCCGTGACCTTACCGCCAGCGGAGGATATTCGGGCTTGTGTGAAGTCTGCCACCTGGCCCACGTTGGCCGTGTTGGCGGTTGCCTGACCGACGCGCCCGGCCGGTAGCTTGTCCGTTGACCGCAGCGGACCCGTGAGCAGCGGAGTGTTGTCGAGGGTGGCGCCGATGGCCACGGTCGCGATGAATATGGGAAAGATGTACCAGAGCTTGTTCATGGGTCAGTCACCTCTCGGCGGGTAGTCCGTTGTTGAACAGGATGTCGGTTCCGTCATTGAACTGCCAGCTCGCTATGGGTATGCCTGGGGTACCGCCACGCAGTGTTATGACGAACGGCGCCAGTGAGGCGCCGACGGTGATATGAAAGGGACCGAGTGCCATGCGCACAAGCTGTCCCGGTAGCCCACTTGTAATGGGTATGACCAGCGAATCAAGCACCGCGGGTGCTCTCCGGGTCCACGCTCATCACCCCCTGGACGACGCGCTTAACCTTCTCGACATCCCCCTCCATGAGGTATATCTCCACGTCATAGACGACGTCCCTGTTCCTGGGGAATACGGCAGTCTGAGCCGCAGTGAGCAGAGGCTGAATGATCCCGGCTGCGGCACTGACGTCAAACGCGAAGCTGGCCAGAGCTGTTGGGGAGCTATATGAGGACCGCACCTTGCCCCTTACGCCATAGTTGGTCAGATCGAACGGGGTGTGGTCATCATTCTCAAGGTGCAGCGGCGGGAACACGGTCTCGTCGACCGTGGTGCCCTGATCAATGATGAGGTCAAGGATCACGGCCACGGCTAATGCACCATCACGCGGAGCTTGTTGGGGTCAGCAGTGGAGGTCGATGCATTGGTGAAGGTCAGCGTGGAGATGTTGCGGAAGATGTAGATGTCCCGCTCCGCCCCGGCGCCCACGAGCCAGTCGTTCCCGGTCCCGTTGAGGTACACCGAGGTCGCCTTGCTCGGGTTGACGGTTACGACCGGCATTCCCCTGACCGAGACCTTCTGGCGCTTGGTCACGTTGTACAGTGAGAAGGACTTGGGAGCATAGTCGGCGGCCAGAGTAGCTGTGGCAAGGGTCAGGATAGTGAGCAGCAATGACAGACGGAGGAACTTGTTCATATAAACTCCTTTAGATCCCGTAGTCGACCTCGTACCACAGGAAGCGAATGAGTGCATCTGGGGCGGTAGTACCCGCGAGGCGGAACAGATATTTAGCCCCGGGGAGGAGGACTTGCTCATCTTCAGAGCGCAGCGAGCCGGCTCCGTTGGGTGATGCCCCGGTCAGCATCCTGTCGATGATGTCAGTCCCCGTGGCTGTGACAGTCGGGGTGTGGCTGATCCCCGTGAGGGCCACGTTGGCCGAATTGTGGTTGCTGTTTACCGCGGCCAGGGGGTTGGCCGTAGCCACGGCGGTCGGCTGGCGGTATACGGTCATCACCACCTTGCCGGCGCTGATCAGATCCCAGAACATGTGGACGACCTTACCGACGGGTGTCTCGACCAGATAATCACGCGTGGTGATCCCGGTCGCGTAGTCCGTGGCCACGAAGTGAACGCCGTTGTGGATGTGCCTGTGTGAGGTATCCATGGCGATCTGGTTCTTCGACTTCTCGTCGTACGTAAGGGCATTTCCGTGCACATCGGTCAGAACGGTGCTCAGCATCAATTGCCTCCGTACGGCGCCGTGGTATCACCGTTGGCCAGCCAGCCCTTGAACTGGTCGATGCTCAGCTGGTACATTCCACCCAGGCGCCGATGGGCCATTCCATCACTGAAGCCTGACAGGTATAGGTTCCTGGCCTCGTGGGCCTCGTGGCACCCCAGGATGCACTTGTGCTCGTCAAAGATTCCGGTCTCGCAGTCAACCTGGTTCACTATAAAGACGAATGGGCTCTCGTCGTACTCTCCCACATACACGTCGACGTGATCCCCATCTGCCCCAGTGGTCCGCTTGACGTAGCCGTAGTGGGCGGGCAGGACAGACTCCCATATCTTGAGCGTCTTCGGATCTCTGCCCCTGCGGATCGAGCCCTTGGGATTCTCGATGGCAATGTCGAGCCCGTGGAGCCTGATGTGGTGCTTACGGTAGTTGCCCGCAGCGATCTGGCTGTCGGTGGGGTCGCCGTGGTGAGATAGCTCCAGAGCGTTCTCGATCTTGCTGAGCTTCTGGTAGTATTCCTCGTCCTCGGCCAGGTGATCCAGAACGATCCTCGTCAGCTGGAGGTCATCGTTCGGCTCAGTATCCTGTGCTACCGAGGATCGGTGCTCTTGCTCTGCCTTCCAGCCAAGCTCAAAGTCGATCAGACCAACCGTGTCGGGGTCAGCACCCGCGGCTCTGATCAGCTCGTCAAAGTCGACCAGGTGATGCATATTCTCAATGGCTAACTGCTTATGCGGGGTGCCAGTCATCCTCTGAGTGGTGTCCCATATTCTGAGCACGTCACCCTTCTTGCCACGGCTCTTTGCCCAGGTGCGGAGCTGATCGAGAGAATCAAAATATTCTGTGTACCCAGCCACCTGAGCCATGTACCGCTTGCCTGGGTTTCCGTCCCTGGTGAATGAGCCCACTGAAACCGGATTCGTGTTCATCAGCTTTGCAATCTCAGCCTGTGCATCCACCTGGTCAGCTTCGAGCTTGTCTTGCTCATCCCGAGCCGCCTGGAGCAGCGCGAGGTCCTCGACGTCCAGCTTCACCGAGAGGATGCCGCGGGAGTTGATCTCCTCGACGGCCTTGTCATCGCCCATGAGCGCGGCCTCGACCAGCTTCAGAACATAGTCGATGGTCTTGCCGGCCCTGTCGGCCTGCTCGGTGGCTGTCTCGTTCCACAGTGGGGGCCACTCAACCTCAAGCTTGTCGCGCTCCTGGTTCCACGTAGGGATCTCGGCGTAACCGATCACGTCGATCAGGCGGATCAGCTGGGGGGTGATGTGCTCCGTCTGCATCGAGTCAATTGAGTTGTAGTAGTTTTCCAGATCACTGTCACCAGTGGCGTTCAGCCCCCCGGGTGCCTGGCCCAGGAACCGAGTCGCCGGGATGTCGGACGCGGCCGACAGGACCTGGAGGTAGGTGATCAAAAGTTCGGGGACGGAGCCAAACGAGGCGGAGTGCTGGGATATCTGGACCTTGTCGCCATCAACGATGGCAGCCCTGAAGGCGGACAGCTGGTTCACCATCTGCTGGATCTTGGCCAGGTTCTTCTGCCCCGGGACTGCTCCGCTGATGTCCTGGAGGTCCTGGATGGCCGCGATGATGGCGCCGTTGATCTGGATGAGCTGATACGCGGCCTGACGGGTGCCGCACGCCATGATCACGTCGTCCCAGAGGCAGCCGAGCACCGACGGTCCGAAGCCCGCGAGGTTGGCCCGGTACTGGGTAAGGGCGAAGTCGTTGGGGTCGAAGAGCGGGTCACCATCCCAGAGCAGACAGCGACTGACGTGGACCTCGACATTGTTTATGAAGAACGAGTCGGGCCGCATGTAATTCTCGGACAGCGGGTTCGTGTCCCAATGCATGCGGCTGATGCGTGATACGGGGATGGAGTTGATGAAGCGGAGCTTGGCCTTTTCGGACTTGGGGCTGTACTTCTTCGACGGCTCGTCCTCGTCCGACTCAAGGCCCATGAACGTGAGACACCCGCCAAGCAGGCGCTCCAGCTTGAGGCTGCGCTTGAGGATCGGGATCAGCTGAAGACGGTCGAACCTCCGCTTGATGTGGCTCGCTGATGCCTCGCTGATGCCCTTGAGCGTGAAGGGCTTGCGGAGGGCATCGTCCACTGGGATGTTGACGATCTTGCGGGCCTCCCAGGAGGTCATGTACATGATGACGTATTGTCGCCAACGTTCGATTGGGTTGGTAAAAGTTTCCGGGTTCTGATTGTACCAGGGAACTGAGCTTGCCGCAGTGCGGTCACCTGATCCACCCTGCCCCTGGCCGGTGACCTGCATGTTCTTGACCCTGGTCGAAGTGCGCGCCCGCTGGGTGGGAGTTGCCGGAGCTGCTGATTTACTTCGTGGGGCCATCCCGCCTCCAAAAGAATAGAGGGATGCAGTGCACTGAGCACCGACGTCCCTCTTCCTGGATTCCTAGATAAGTTTTAGTTTGACAGTCTACATTGTAAACTGACTCGCTGAAAAAGTAAACAAGTTTTAGCCACTTTCAGCGCATCCTCCAAAAATAATCTCTGAGCCTCTAGCTCCTGGGCCTCGGTCATGCACCCGCAGCACCCCTCACACAGATCCGAATCCAGGTATCCGGGGCAAGTTACCGACATCACTTGGCCTTGATCGCATCGGTGCTGGCGCCGGTGATGCCCACCACAATCGTGCCGAACACCTGCTCAAGGAACCCGGGCCTGCCCCTGTTGTCGACCTTGATCTGCACCGCCTCGTCCTTGTACTCCATGAGCCCATCGCTCTGGCACATGACGCTGTACGTCTTGCCGTCGGGTCCGATGACCTTTGACTCGCGGGCTCCGAGGGTGACACATCCGCTGATGAGCGGGATCAGTAGGAGTAGGTATCTCATTCCGGCACCGGTCCCTGTCCTCCACCCCTCTGCTGCCAGATGAGCAGCGCCAGGGTGGCCGCGTTGGTGGCGAGGCCCTCAATCTCGGTGATGGCCGACACCGGGCCCTCGGGCGCGAACACCCGGCCGGCCGACAGATGGACCGAGGCCTGCTTGGCCCGGTACTCGGGGTCGAGTACGAGCTTATCCTCCGGCGATGGCTGCCCCGTGTTGCTGCGCGATGCTGACGGACCGACCCACTCCCGCGCGGGAATGCTACGTCCACGTAGCGTACGCAGGAAGGTCTGGCCAACAGCCTTGGCTTCGAGCCACAGCTCGGTGGAGGGCTTGATGCTGAGTATAGCGCGGGAGTGCTCGGACCAGCGGGCCTCGATAAAGTCGAGGATCTCGGTCATCTCTCCGAAGGCCGAGTGCTCCTCCAGCAGATACATGCCCTGTGCGGCCCTCATGCCCCAGAGCTGATACGATGCCCCGAACTCTGCAGCACCCTCGCTGACCTCCTCGATGGTGACCACGGCCATCTTCAAGGTGACCAGCATCTCCAGTGCCGAGCGGTTGGTCCAGCGGCGCCACGACGACGGCTTGAGCTTCACCTTGCCGCGGATCAGCGGGGCTAGAGCATACCGCACGGCGTCCCAGCAGTGGTTGTTCTTGTCCTCCACCTGGGGCAGGACCTCCTGGGTATTCTTATCGACCTTGTAGCTCCAGAGCCTGGCCTCGGTGTGGGTGTTGACGCATCGGGGGTGGATGACGATCTGCTTGAACTCCTGGCGGAGGTACAGGATCCCATCCTCCACGGAGCCCGGCCACTTCTCCCCACTGACCATCAGGGGGTGGCCATGCCGGCGGCAGTAACTGATTGTTTCTGGGCGAGCCGAATCAGCGCGATTGACGTGCTTGGCTGCGTCTGGGATCGAATTTAGGACTTCGGGTAGGTTATCCGTCTCGGTGTGGAACTCATACACCTCATGCTCGATGTAGAGCACCTGATCGTGGATCCAGCACTTGACCTCGGCGGTCGGGTCCGCTGCGAAGCCCCAGTCAGTTCCGAAGTACGGCCCGTCCCATCCCGGCTGCGGCTCGAAGTGCTCGACGACGTACTTGCCGCGGAGGATCTGGGCGGCGCTCTGCTTCCTGGGCTTCCCTCCCCAGATGTGCTCGGCGCCATCGGGGTCGGTCGCGTACAGGTGGTCCTTCTGCCTGCGGAGGTTGTCCGGGAACCAGGGGTTGTCCTGCCAGTTGATGGGGACGACGATGGCCCCCGGGGGAGGCCTGAAGGTGGGGGCGGGATGCTCGCCGCCGACAAAGTACTGATAGATAAAGTCCGTCTCGTCGGCGGGGTTGAAGCTGATCCAGATCTCGGGGTCAACCCAGCGTCCGCCGTCCTCAAGTTCCTGGGGGGTGAACTCGGTGCCCTTGGGCCAGAACTGGGGTGGCAGGAGCCAGGGGGTGCGGATCGTGGGCTCAAGGTACTCCCAGCTCGTCTTGCTGACGTTCTCGGCCTCCTCAATCCAGCAATGTGTGAGTCCCTCCTTCGATTTTATCTCATGGGCATTGGAGTGGAGGCCGCCGAAGATGAAGAAGGTGCCCGTGTAGGTGTTCAGCACCATGTTGTCGGTGACCCGATAGTACCACTCAAGGCTGAGCCGCTCGATCTGGTCCCTGAGGATCTGATGCACGGACTCCTTGATCGACTTCTGGTACTCACGAGTGCACAGGCAGCGGATCGTGGTCGCAGCACCGAGGATGAGGAGGGCCCTGGCGATGCTCCAGCTCTTGGCCGAGCCGCGACCGCCGTACGGTACCTTGTACGGGGCTGGCTGAAACAGGAACTGGAGCTTCTTGGGGAATTGGACCCGGGGGTTGCTCATTCTCCGGCGGACTCCACAAACTCGACGCCGATGCCGAAGCTGATGGGTCCGCCCTCCTCGCCTGTGACTTCGAGGGCCCGACGCTTCGGATGAAGGTACTCGGATACCTCTTTGTGGAGGGTGGCCCTGGTCTTCTCGCTAATCGGCTGGAGCACGGGCTGTCCTGTGGCAACATCGACGGCCGGGGCGTTGGTCGACGGGTCCCATACCTCAAACCCGCCGCGCTTGGCCGCGAGTGCCATTGCCTGGACTGGGTCCCAGTCCTCCCCACACGCTTCCTGTACCAGCCTGCGGATCTCATCTGTTTTCTTGTTCGGGGTGCCTTTTGATCGGCCGCCGAATCTCTGTCCTGGTTTGGCTCCTGGTTTCATAGTAAAAACAATTATAAACTAGGATAGTGTGAGATGTAAAGCGGTACGTGGATCCTGGACAGCCTCTTATATAAGCTGAAATTATTGTTCAAAATTTAAAAAATGCTGAAAAATATGCCCTACCTATTTAGAGATACCCAGTTATTTCACAACTTATATAGTAATCACAGGTATATAATCACAGATAATACGATAATACTGAATATCCTAAGAATTGTTTTTCAAAATTTAAAAAATAGAAAACAATCCTACTATATATAGGGCGTATACAACCAGACAGAATTTCGTTTACTTTTGCCTTAAAATTTTATATTATTTTATATAAATTTTAAACGGAGGTACACAGTCAATGGGCCGTAAGATGCGCCGAGAGATTGGTGACGATAACTACATGGGCATCAATCTCAATCTGGACAGCAAGAGAAAGTTGGACGAGATGCTGGATGCTACCGGTCATACGATAAGTTTCTTCATCGAGTTGTGCATCGACGTGATGTACGATTCGAAGCCGTGGCCAGAATTTATACCAGCTGACGATCTCGACCAGTTTACCGAGCTTATTCGCCGCAAGAAAGAACCGCTGCGCCTCTGGTGCTTCAAGAATGATACCACGCTCGCGATGGTGTACTACATCTTCCGGCGCCAGAAGAATGGACGCATTGCCGGTGGGGGTCTGGCGGCAACCGAGGCCCGCAGGGTGCGGATGCTCATCGAGAAGGAGTTGGGGTATGAGCTTCAGCCCGGCCCGCTCCCGGACAAGTGGGCTGAAGCCCGAGCAGAGGAAGCTGAGAGGGAGAAACAACGAGGATGACCAGGGGCATCAAGAAAGATCTGAGATTGGTGAGGGCCAGAATCCGGCGTGAAATAAGCGGGCTGGCATCTGGGCACACCGGACCGGGGCCAAACTACAGCGGTGGCTTGTCAAGTGAGGGGTATGTCGGCGGATACAACGATGCAGTAACTGATGTCCTTCTGGCACTAAACAACGTGAAGCCCAGGGACAGATATGGTTTCTGGGTGGATTTTGAGGAGAAGTGATGACTGACGGCCTCTACAGAGTCTGCCTGGGAGCCTGTGCGCCGGCTTCGTAATCAAGGATGGCAAGCTCGCCCAGTGCGCCCCGATCCTGCGCAAGCGGTTCACGTACTTCTCCCGCCTGGCGGTGCGGATCAGCAATTAACTGTATCCAACCAACCCAATTATGTATGTAAAAATGCCGGCTCTGTATGTAACAGGACCGGCATTTTCGCCCAAACCTAACCCAGGACCCGCGGTCACTTCTCAGCGATCATCCTCCTGGGGGCAGTTTTGGCCAACCGAGAGCTTTTTCATCCATTCTCCCCCTCTCGCCGGATGGCGGCTTCCACATCGGCCAACGTATCTGATACGCCCCTGTTGTACGGAGCCAACGGTGACGCCAGGTGGCCCATCGTTTTATACATGACGCTGATGCACAGCTCCCTAGTATCCTTCTCCACCGTGGAAAGGGCGGCTAGGAGGTCTGCAATAAGGTTTACACTGGTTTTAACGCGATGACTGTTCTGGCCTAGTTCGCTGGTTAATTTCATGTTTTCTACCCATACCCTCGCCCTCTCCCGCAACTCGCTCATATTGTCGGTCATGGTGCCTCCTGTCTGATTTTCTTCCACAGCCATATAGCGGGATAAAAGTAATCCCACAGACAACTTTTCCAAAGAGGCAATATTTTGTTACCAAAAGATGTTCGGCTTGGTTGCTGTATCCACTCTGTAAATTTCACTCTTTCCCCTCCCTTCCGATCATCTCGCCGATAGCGGCGGTGATGGCAAGTGCTACGGTTGGGTATCTGCGATCAATCCCGAACACCCTACAACGTCCTGAATCAGTGAGTATGAATTCGTACCCTTGAAGACACCGTTCGTAAATCAACATGAAGTCAAAGCCCTTATTCTCCAACTCCGGCAGCAGGGTGATTGCGGCAGCGTCGGACCCTTGAAAGTCGGGCACCTCCTGCTCTGTCGCACAGTCGGGAGAAGTGCCGATGAGCGCGGTATTCCCTTGCCAAATATTTTCCCACCCCAAAAACTCTGCAATCATCCTATTCGTTTCCATCCCCATCCCTCCTTTACCGGGCGCGCCGGTTGGGTTGCGTTATATGGAGTGCTATGATCTTCTATTCCACTTATCAGCCAGGATAGGTTTTGCATCCTCCATCAGC
>Ga0209318_1001084_pt1 | contig 19397 bp, 22 predicted proteins | sample RifGroE1_FD_183999 | JGI IMG/M metagenome (GOLD analysis project Ga0209318, IMG submission 183999) | Groundwater microbial communities from Rifle, Colorado, USA - Groundwater E1 (SPAdes) (version 2) | ecosystem: Environmental > Aquatic > Deep subsurface > Groundwater | place: Rifle, Colorado...
AGGCTGGTAAGAGATATCAGCAAAAAATGGGTGGTTGCGGGTGAGGCCAAGACCAATATGAGACAGATATTGCAGGCAGAGTTATTAAAGGAGGGGAAGAAGTGTCGCTGTATCAGGTGTCGGGAGGTAAGAGCCGGGGTGTATACGGACAAGGTTGAGTATATTGAGAGGAAGAGAGCCACTTCGGGTGGCGATGAGTTGTTTTTATCATTTGAGGGCGAAGGTAAGCTTTATTCAATGTTGAGGTTGAGGTTGCCGGAGAGGGGAGAGAAGATGCTTTTCCCGGAATTGGAAGGGTGTGCAATCGTCAGAGAGGTTCACACATACGGACAGGTGCAGGGAATTGACGAAACTGAGGTCGACAAGACACAACATAAGGGTCTGGGGAAGAAATTGATGGCTAGCGCTGAGCAGATCGCCTCTAAAAAGGGTTTTGAGAGGATTGCCGTAATCTCAGCCGTGGGGACAAGGGAATACTACAAGAAACTGGGGTACCGCTTGGAGGGTGAGTATATGGTGAAGGGGATTTAGGTCAAACTAGGTTTACCGGGGGTAAATTACGCTCGAATTTCATTATTTAGGCCTATATCTAGTATCTTATATACTTGACGCATGTCCTGTAATATGTTATTCTTCGTGCGTAATCATTCTCTTCAACCTACTTTCACCTCAAGAGGAGGACGTGATGGTTTCATTAACAACCAAAACGCAAAGGTACAAGGTAAATCGCGCCAAGCACGAATTATGTTGGGCCTTAGCTCTGTCGATTTTTGTACTTGAGCCTATCGATCCTGCTTCGATCTCAGGGCTAATTGATAGCCAGCGCACTTATGGCAGCATGAAAAAGTATGCTGAGGAGCTGGTTAAGGAAATGATGGTGGCCGGATTCAATAATCATCTGGAGATCCGTCTCAACCGTGCAGGTTTCAAGTTCTACGTTTGGTTGAACCCTGACCTGAGCATCAGTGGATATATCCACGGAGACCAGAGATGGGATCACCCAGGAGCCTATCGGGCAATCTCATTTATTTTGAAATCGTATGGGCTTCTGCCGGAGGACAGAGACTGGCAGAATTTACCTTAGTTCGTGACCGGGGGAGAAATACCCCCGGTTTTTTATGGTCAAAATCTTGAGCCTATATACTTGACAAGTTTATCCTATTGTGCTAATATTGCGCTCGTCGCTGGGAGTGTTCCCAGCAGTTCTTTAAATCCTTAATTTCCCAAGAATGCCCTAAGGGGCAGGAGGAGTTTGAAATGACTGAGAATCTCTTGGTAAAACCACGTATCACCGTTGGGGAGGTAGTTGGTTGGGCCGAAAGGGCTATTGGCTTCATCAACGATCAGGAGCTGGCTGAGCTGTTCGATTTGCAGCTTTCGCAAGCTCAAGAGACTATGGCTCTTTGGTCCGCTTTCGACCTGCTCAACCGCGTAGATGTCGCTTACCTGCGACAGCTGGCGGTGGAACTGGCGGAGAAGGCCGAAGCCTGCCAGGCAACCTGGCCCACCATGCGATATCAGCAAACCTTCATCGACCCCAAGCCGGGGCACGAAAAGGGTTGGCTGACCTACATCAGTGAGCAGGTGGCCGTGCAAGTTGCCGAGTACGAGAAGGAGCAGATTGAGGTCGGGGCAGACTCGCGAGAGAATGCCGTATCCCTCAATTCCTTCGAGCGTCAGGCTCTTGCCCGAGCAATTGAGAACGCCGAGAAGGTTCTCAGCGCTCTGGACCCGGAAATGGGTCCAGTATATGCTCAGCTTGACAAGCTCGCCGAGCTGAATGCGATGGTCACAGCCAAGGCCGAAGCTTGCAAGCAGGTCTGGCCGACCAAGCGCTATCAGCAGACCTTTATCGACCCCAGTCCGGGGCATAACCTGGGCCGCCTCGATTACGTGACCAGTTTGATGGGTCGCTTACTTTGCATGCGGTCTCCCGAGGCCAGCCGAGTTGAGGCTGCTATCGGGAATGCCGTGAGGCTACTGGAGATTTTGCGTCCGGATGCGCCTTATTGGTGCCGGAACTGCCGGGCTCCTCTCGCCAATTCCGAGTTCGCCTATTGCGAGGTGTGCTATAAGGCGTACCTCGCTTCTCAGGAGTCGGCTTCTGTTGAGAAGGAGGTTGAAGTTCCGGAAGGTCTGCACCGTCGGATTGTTAAAAAGCCAGGCTCTGCCAAGAGGCGTCACTCCCAATCCAACGGCTTTGAGCTGAAAGGTAAGGGGAAGCAACGTCGTGAAGACGAGGCTGGCTTCGAAGCCGAGACCCACAAGGGTAAAGGCGATGGCGCAAAAAAGCGCATGAAGCGCCAGCAGCACGAAAATCGCCGCGGCGAAGGAAATTAGCTCCTACCTGGGAGATCTACCCCACCAGAAATGGTGGGGTTTTTTATGGCTTGAGGGTCGGAGGGTGATAAAATAGAGCCATGAAGAAATACATTGTTGGTGGAGCTTTGGGGATTGGGGCCTTGATGGCTCTTCCCGGAGGTGTAAACGCAAGTGAGGGACTGGTCGATCTGAGAGGCGCTGGAGCCAGTGGTTCGTGTTTTGCAGCCAGCATTTATATAGACGGCGGATATAAGATCATGGCTACTTGCCGTGATCTGAAGATCGCTCTGACACCAGAGAGAAATAAATATGTTTTGTGGATGGAAGACGAGGCTATGAAGCAGAGAAGGTTGGGCGAGATCGTCAGCGGTAAATATTATGGCCAGGTGGATCAGAAATTCGTCAAGTTATTCGTGACTGCGGAGCGCGACCCTTCTGCCAACAAACCCTCGGACGAAATCTTATTGTCCGGTAATGTCAGAGAAATTGATTTCGGTGCAGGAGTAGAGCCGGTAAAAGCGATTGTGACACCCACACCAACCCCAACAAAGATTACTGCTGCCAAACCAGAAGTGACCAGAATTGAGGAAAATCAAGATATTCAGGTCAAAGAAGGTGGTCTTGGGGGTACAGTATCAACCATCTTTAAGATCGTGTTGCTGGGATTCGGAGCATTACTGGTAGTTGTAGGTGTGACCAGTTTTATGTCCAGAAGAAGAAGTCTTTAAGAGAGGAATTACCCCAACATTAGTCGGAGAACGAAGCTGATTACTGGGCCGATTAGAGCTTGGATGGGAGCAGTTGATCCCATGACGGGTAAGAGGAAGAAGATGAGGATGAGTGTGCCGTAACGGGACATGATTGCCTGGTATTCATAAGCCAAGTCTCTGGGAAGAAGAGCGAAGAGGATCTTTTGGCCATCAAGGGGGCCGATGGGAACGAGGTTAAAGACTGCAAGAATGACGTTGATATAGATAAAGGGAAGCAAGAAAGTGGAAATACCCGGATCAAGAAGAGTACGACCAATAATGGAAAGGACAGTGGCGACAAGTATGTTACTTATTGGTCCGGCGATGGATATGAGGGCAGCATCGCGACGAGGAGATTTAAGGTTGGGAGGATAAAACTCGACCGGTTTTCCCCAGCCAAAACCAATCAGGAAAAGGGATAGGGTACCGAGTGGGTCAAGATGTACTAGGGGATTGAGTGATAGACGCCCTTGTGAACGGGGTGTAGGGTCTCCAAGACGGTCTGCAACCAGGGCATGTGAGAATTCGTGGACTGTGACAGCAACAATGAGGCTAAGGGCAAAAAGCGCAAAAGTGATTGGCGATTCAAAAAGTGTCCGGAGCATATGAGTGAGTATACACGAGCATGGCCATTCTATGATAGAATAACGGTCATGAAACAGGCATCTTACACATACGGTTGCGCAATTTGCGGCAAGGGAGTACAGCACTCCAATTTAGTTAGTTTTTCAAAGAGAAGAATCAAGCATGTACGTAAGCCTAATCTTCATGTTCACCACCTAAAAGTGGAAGGATCGAAATTGAAGATCAAGGTTTGCACTACTTGCAAAAGAAGTATTCGTATAACCGAAAGAGAAGCTCAAGCTTCAGCTCAGAAATTAAATGCCTGATAGATCAGAGTGGTATTTTGGCTTGCCCGAGTCTTTTGATCCTCATGAGGGTGATACTTTATACGGTTATTCCGAAGGTTGGGATGGTGAAGTAGCCTTTACCCGTTTTGGTGAATTCGGAGTTGAGATAAGTGAGATGGGTGAGTTGATTGCAACGTTTCCTGATCAAGGTTTGATGTACATCTACGAACAAGAAGGACCAATATTAATGGCCCTAGTTGACGTGGGTAAATACTTGAGTAGCCTGCCTATTGACAAGGTGGCAACCATGCCGAACGGTGGCTTTAGCGTCATTGGCCTTCTGGAGCATTTGAGAGCGGAGAAATTGGCGATGATGCTGACAATAACTTTTGGGGAATTAAATCGTTTTAACGTTGTGGTGATGGATGAGAATGGCGAACAACAGGTGGCTAAAGACGTGGATGGAGTTGATTTTACCAAGGGAATAACCGGAGACTTAGGGATCAAGGAACATTCAATTTCCTTTGAAGTGACAAGATATGGGGACGACCTATTTATGGCTTTCGGAGAGCGTAAGGGAAAAAAGGCATCTATGGTGAGTGTTGAGTCGAGCCTATTTGTTGATTTTGAAGACGACGTATTCGGCGAAGATCACGGTAGATTGCAGAAGCTGGCCAGGAAAATAATTCTGAATTAACCGGGAATCAAACGGTCACCGTCCTGGTCGTAGTAGTGAGGAATGCCTTTTTTGTCGTAGTAAGTCCAGATATTGTAGGCAGAAAAATGGAATAAGACCCAGTGGTCTTTGATGTCCAAGCTTTCAATGTATTTTATTAGATTGAAGCCGATCATTTCATCGTCCAAAGGGATGGCCCAGTATTCTTCGGGAATCGAGACAGCGCCACCTTGTCCCTGGTCTTTTTGAGTTTGTTTTTCGACCGGTTTGGAAGGTAGTTTTTTGCGGCTGGTTTGGCGGTGGAGTTCGATGAGATATCTTTCTTCCCAGTAAAGGGCTTGGATCAGGCAGTGATGACAGCCACAACCTTTGAGAGTATCGATTTCGTGCTGGAGAAGTCTTAAATATTCCGATTCAAAGCCGAGAACCAGATTTCTGGCAGTCTCAAGGGTTTCTTTTTTGCTCATTTGATGTATCCGGCTGCAAATTGCTTCCAGGATATGGGAGATTTGCCGGGAATTTGAATCGAGTTTATCACCAGCCGGTCATTTTCCAAAGTGGTTTGTATGATCTTGACTTCCTGTTTGCCGATCTTGGTCCATGGTCCCGGTTCCGGGGTGAGAGACCTTAAGAGGGCAGAGGTATTCCCCGCATCAATGCCCGACATGGCGGAGTCGATCTTTTCGTAGGGAATGAATGAATTCTCTCTGGTGAGGGATCCTGTCTTGAGTGTGTAGGTGGCCAGTGAGTCACCTTGGACCTTTAGGGAATATTTTTGAGCACAAATTTCGGGTAATTTCTTATCCAATAGTTGTTGGGCAGCTTGAGTAAGTTTTGTAGTCAAGGTAGAGACATCGTCGGTGATTTCGATAGGAATTTCCTGTTGAGAAATGATGGGCCCGTGGTCCAGTTGCTCATCCATCTTCATCAGAGTGACTCCGGTAACTGAGTCACCATTTTTAATTGCCTCACTGATACACAAGGCACCCCTGTATTTGGGTAGAAGGGAGAAATGGATATTGAAGGTACCGAGGACAGGAGTATTCAGCCAAGATGGGGGAATAAGTTTGCCGTAAGAGACCACCAGAAAAATATCCGGTTTGAGCAGCTTGATGTGGGCAAGGTTGGCCTCGTCCAACTTGGAAGGTTTGTAGACAGGCAGATCGAGATCAGCGGCTTTTTGAGCGACGGGGGAGGGAGTGAGGATCTGTTTCCTACCCAACGGTTTATCCGGCTGGGTGACGACACCAACAACGCTTACCTCTGCTGAGGCTAAAATTGATTCCAGGATTTTGGCCGAAAAATCGGGTGAGCCAAAGAATACCAGGTTTTTGAGCATGATTGATTATACCTTTTTAGCCGCAGGATATAAAAAAAGCCCCTCAGGAGAGGGGCGAGGGGTGATAGGTCTAATCGAATTCTTTAATGCCTTTAAGGAATAGGATGGCGATGATTAGTCCTACCAGCAGACTACCGACAAAAACGACGGCTAGGGCAATCACTAGTACCTGGGTGAGGCTGAGGCCGGGGAAGCCAAGGGTGAGAATAACTGCCGTGGCGGCGTATGAACCAAGTAGAATTAGAGCTTTTTTCATAAAATCTCCTTCAGGAAAGGTTTAAGGTGCAGTTGCTTTACTATAGGGGATTATATCACTTAGGCCGGTAATAGTCAAGTTATATAGGATATATGCAAGGAAGCTATACAAGGTCAGGAGAGAGCTACTGTCAATTGCTGATTAGCTCTGTCACAGGCGAGCTATACTCGTCGGTTTTTTATACCTTATCGATAGGGGTAAGGCCGTCGGGAGTTTCGTAAAAGATGATACCTCCTTGTTCAAGAATGCGATCGGTAAAAAGGATACCATGGAGGTGATCCAGTTCGTGCAGGGCGTAAGAGGACTCCACACCCTCAAAGCGGCGTTGTTTGGAGACGAGTTTACCTTCGTGGGGTGTCTCATACTTGAGCACAGAGAAATATGGCCTGTCGACGAAGCCCCAGATTTTGGGGAGGGAAAGGCAACCTTCGAGCCAACGGTCCTTTTTCTTCTTGTAGATGTCGGTAAGCATGGCCTCAGACTGTTCGACGATTTCTGGATTGATGATGACCTCTATCTTGTTGTTGAGGTTGAGTAGGAATAGCTGCTTGTTGATGCCTACCTGGGGAGCTGCCAAGCCAACACCTTCCGGATCCTGGGCGGATTTAAGGGCGACGGTCATTTCGCGGATCTGTTGCTCAAGCTTTTTATCGATCTTTTTGATCTCCTGGGCAACCTTCCTGAGGGCCGGGTTAGGTGAGACGACGATTTTCATAATCTTGACTATATTTTACCAAATATCCTGTAATGTTGCCTGTTTGGGGGTTGACCGATCTTAAAAGAGAGAGGTAAAATAGCCGGAATTGATCTTTTAAATCCAAACATTAAGTGCCAGATCCGGTGCTTGGGAGGTGATTGTGTCATTAAATGGTGATACTCGTGTATCAACAGCTCAGACTCAAGCTAGTTATGTTCGGTTGGTATTGACTAAGGGTACGTCGGTTGTCATGGATGGTCAGCGTTTTAGACGCGCCACCAGAATGTTATCGATAGAAGGTTTGCCTGGAATGGTCTTCGCTGGCTGTTTGGTGGAGATGAAAGTCAATTCCTCCCCAGTGTTCTATCTAAGGCTCCTTTCCCCTTTACAGGTGGAAAAGTTCAAGTCGGCATATCCCGGTTACAAAGTGTACGAGAAAGAAGATCATGGGGAAGCCTGCGTAATCATCGATTGGAATCAATACTGGTACTTAATTAACGGAAACAAAATGTAGACGGGGCTTGACCCCGTCTTTTTTTATTCTTTTTCCTGGGGATTCATGAGAGATGAAAGTCTGACTTGGGCTTCTGTGTAGTCCGGTTTGAGATCAATGGCCTTTTGGAAGGCAACTATTGATTCTTCATTTTTGCCCATATTGAGGTACACAAGGCCAAGATTGTAGATACTTTTGGCATCGGTCGGAGCCAGTTCGGAAACCTTCAAGAGAGTAGTGATGACATCGTTGTAGTAAACGGGATCGATCGAGGAGAGATAGATGCCAACCTTTGCCCGGGATTTGTAGTAGTTGGTATGATGCGGATTCATTTCAAGCGCCTTGGCGCTATTTGTGAGAGCTGCTTGGGTAAATTCGTCTATAGCGATGGAAAATTTATCCTTTGTCTGTGCGGGTGTGGAGGCTTCAAGAACCTTCAATTGCTCACTAAGATAGAGGGCGGCTTGGGCTTGAGATTCGGCCAGAATGGATTTGTATAAGGGTTCGTTCTTGTTGGTTTTAACGGCAGTGGTGAGATATTCGATGGCGTCGGATAAATAAGTGGGGCCGTATTGAGAGAGAGATTTACCACCGGCATAGGCAATGTCGGCCGACCAGGTGGTAAAAAGTTTCATGGAGGAGTACAGGAGGAAGAAAACGACCAGAGTGGCGGTGGTAGTGGGGAATTTGATCTTGAGAGACATTTCCTTCTTGGATTCCTCATTGCTTGAAATGACGATTGCAGGAAAAAGAAAGAAAAAGAGGGCAATACAAACTACCGAAAAACCAAAGTAATTGGTGATAAGAATGGAGATGAAGCCTAATAGGAGGGCAGTGTGAAGAGTGTTCTCTTCTTTTATGAGAGATGTAAGAAAGACTTTGAAAATAGCGGCAATGAGTAACAGGTATGAGAGAAGGCCGATGAGGCCGGCGTTGGCCAACAGATTCAAATATTCATTGTGGGCTTTGTTATAGAGAAAGTCCCATTCCGACACCAGGTTGTGTTCTTCAGGACGAACGTTGTAGTAGGTGTAGCCGAAGGTCTCCAGTCCATATCCAAAGAAGGGACGTCTTTTCCCCAACTCGACAGCGCCCTTCCAGACAATACTTCTGATCTCCATGGAGTTGCTGCCACCGACACGGATGCCTTTTGACTCCAGATCCACCTGCCACTTTTCTTGATCGCTAAGTTTTTCGGTATCTAAGGGCTTGAGTTGTGAGCTTAAACCAACCTGATTGAGATATTTTTCAAATGCGGGTAACAATGGTCCGCCGACGGAAAGAGTTTTTTGGATTTCGCCGGGATTGGGAGTCCATGGACTACCAATGAGAAAAGTGGAGAGTAACAGGGAAAAACTAAGAAGAAGTAGCGGGAAGATTTTCTTCTTGGATCTTATGGATCTGTAGAGGAGGTAGATTAGGGAAAGGGTGATGGTGATGACGGTGGCGCCGATGCCGGAGCGGGATTTGGTGAAAAGGATGGTAATAAAAATAAGAAAGGTGAGAGATCCATAGAGATATGAATACAAACGGTTTTTCTGAGAGAAGGTACTGAGGAAGGGAATGGGTAAGATGGCAACTAGATAGGCGGATAGCCAGTTGGGCTGTCCCAGTGTGGAAAAAACCCGGTTCTGGACGTCCTGCACCCAGACATCTTTATCGATACCGTAGTGTTCCAAAACACCATAGACACTAACGACCAGCCCGGAGACCAGGATGGTGTAGATGAGGTTGGCTATAGATTTGGATTTATCGGAAAAATGGGTGACGAGCGCATAGAAGAGGACAATGTAGGAGAGAGTAGAGGCCAGGCCACCATGGAAGCGGGAGTAATAACCCCAGAAAGAAGTGTGAGGGTCGATAGAGAGTATGGTGGAGAGAATTTGAGAGATGAGGAAAATGAGAATGGGGATATCAAGCGGAGTGCGGCGGAGTGTGAATTTCTTTTCCTGGACCGACTTGAGTAGCCAAGTGGAAGCAATGGCGATGGTGGAGAGGTAGACAAAGAGCATTTTATTGAACTCAAAAACCTCGGAGGTCTTGGTCCAAAGAATTAACGGAGTAAGGAAAAAGAGGGCATAAAAAAGGCCTCGGATAATTTTGGCATAAAGAGAATCTGTCTCGATATTCTTCTGAGGCATGCGTCTAGTTTACCAGAAAGGTTGGTGACAAAATGTGTTTGTGGAAAAGCAGGGTTTCATTCTTGATTCTTTCTGGTATTATTGGGCAGTAATAAGATACATTTAGACTAGATGTTATTCGAGAAATTTTGGAGATTAGCGACACTGGACGTTGGTATCGATTTAGGTACCGCTAATACCGTCGTCCACGTTAGAGGGAAAGGAGTGGTGATAAAACAGCCTTCAGTGGTAGCTAGACAGATCAAGACCAAAGAGATATTAGCCATAGGGGAAGAAGCTAAAAAGATGTTGGGCAAAAACCCGGCCAATATTGAAGTGGTGAGACCCTTGCGAGACGGAGTGATCGCTGATTTCGATGCGGCCGAAGCCATGTTGAAGCATTACGTGGTGGAGGTCCACGAGTACTACAAGGGGTTGGGTTTTAAAATTCCCCGTCCCAGAGTGGCGATAGGAATTCCTTCAGGGGTGACCGAGGTGGAGAGGAGGGCAGTGCAGGAGGCAGCTCTCAGTGCGGGGGCAAGAGCGGCGTTTTTAGTAGAGGAGCCAATGGCCGCGGCAATAGGGGCAGGATTACCGGTCCAGAAAGCCGAGGGACATATGATTTGTGATATTGGCGGGGGGACAAGTGAGATAGGAGTCATATCTTTGGGTGGATTGGTGTTGAACAGGAGTTTACGGGTAGCAGGTGATGAACTGACAGAGTCGATCATAAATTTTGTTCGAATGAAATACAGTCTTTTATTGGGAGAGAGTACTGCCGAAGAGGTAAAGATCGCCGTCGGGTCGGCCTTTCCGTTAAAAAGAGAAAAAGAGGGTAATCCTCTTCAGGTAGTGGTAAGAGGCAGGAGTTTGGAAAACGGCTTGCCTAAGTCGTTGAAACTTGACAGTGTGGAGATTCGGGAGGCAATGATGCCGATCATTAATCAAATATTGTCAGAGATCCATTTGATCATTGAGGAAACTCCACCGGATCTAGTGTCGGATATTTTGGAAAAAGGATTGGTTATGGCCGGAGGAGGTTCACTGATACGGGGGATCGACAAGCTGATATCAGAGCAGACCGGAATGCCTGTTTGGGTAACCGAAAATCCAATGGAAGCAGTGGTGAGAGGGTGTGCGAAGGTCCTGGAGGAGGATAAATTGTTGGGGAAGGTGAGAGTCATAGGTGGATTAAGGTAAGATATAAGGGTGAGAAAGTTTGCCTGGCTGATTACAAGAATTTTTGACCCGACGATAGAGATACCTTTGGCTGTAGGGATGACGGTTTGGTTTGCAGTAGAACCTTCCTTGAGACTGATGATGTTATTGTTTATCGGGGTTTTCTATGTCCTTTTACCGGCAATCTATTTTGTGGTGAGAATCAGAAAGGGGAAAGTCTCCGATTGGGATGTTACCAAACGAGAAGAGAGAAGAGCTATCTATCAGTTTTCTATAGTGTCACATCTTGTGGGTGTATTGGCGGTTGCTTCCTTAGAGCAGTTTTTCCTGATGAAGATCCTGCTGATCCTCTGGATAGTATCGGTGGTGTTCATGGTCATAAATATGTATTGGAAGATCTCGGTGCATGCCGGAGTGAATGCATTTTTAATGGTGCTTTTGAATAATTTTTACGGCTGGAAGATATTTGGCTGGTTGATGGTGGTATTGTTGTTGGTTTTGTGGTCACGCGTCTATCTTAGAAAACACACAACCACTCAAGTGATGGCCGGAGCGATTATTGCCTTTGTTTTGGTTGAGCTGGGAATGAGGATGGTAGGGATTTAGAGCTTGTAGTAAAATATGCAGGTACATTCCAATCTTTGAAGGAGGCTCAATGTATCTCTTGACTCTTTTGTTTGCTTGGTTGCAGATGCGTGGTTCCCAGTTAGTAGGGAACGCCTGGTGGGATGTTTTCCTGGACAAAATGGTCGGCGTGGAGACATTCTTTTACCATGCGTCATGGTGGGTATGGGGTGTGGCAGTCGTTGTTGGGATAATCCTGGTCCTTTTGGGTGTCATTGGTCGGTCAAGCGAGTTTACCCTGAGTAGTTTGGGTTGTTTAAGCTGCGGTGGTGTAATTCTGCTTCTCTGGCCGCTTTTTGAGTACCTGTCGGTACTGACGATCGCCGGTATGGCAGACGGCTTTGGACCTGTAGGGGTGATCAACGGTGGATTTTACATCTGCCTGGTCTTATACGTTTCCTTCATCGGATTGCTTTAGTTTTTTTGGCCACCTTAAGGGTGGCCTTTTCATTGACAACACATTACGTTTGAATCACACTCACTTAATCGGGGTTTTATGGTTGGGTGACGATGACTGGGTCCGGAGTTTTGGAAGTCAGCTTTGAGTCCAGTTTGATCTCGGCTTTTTGTAGAGGGGACTGGGGGGCGGAGATAATTTTGGTGGTTCTACCGAGGACAAGATTGGCAGGAATCAACTCAGTCGGGAGAGTGAGAATCGAGTCGTTCAGGTTGACCGGATTTTCACTGGGTAAGTCGGCTATTTGAGGAGTCCTGCTTTCAAAGAGATAGATGCCGGACTGACCCATGCCGGTCTTTACCGGGAAACGGGAGAGACTTTCCGAGTCTAAGGGTATGATGTGAATAATGGGATCGGAAACACGATCGACGAATCCCAAAAGAATGGTTCCGGAAACTACAGGCTGGCCTCTTTTGATCGACTCGGTACTGAAACTGGTGGTAGCGGTGACTGTCTTTCCGATGCTGATGACTCGGATGGGAATAGTAGAAGTAAAGATCTTGGATGAGTTCTTGAGGGTTTCCTGATCGGTGATAGCGTCTTTCAAATTTTGATTTTCACTTAAGAGAGCGGAGTATTCTTTTTTTAGCTCCTGATTTTCCAGACTCATCCGAGGAAGATCTTCGAGAAATTCCAAACTACCAGTCAGAGTACTTCTGGCCATGGCAGTGGGGGTAGTTATGGGAGAAAAAACGACCCCAAAAAGAGCATTGACATCCCGGCCAATCTTGAGAGTTCCGACAGTAGATAGTAGGATGGAGACGAGAAGCGGTAGTATTAACTTATTGACTCTAATCATGAACCAAGACAAGAATACCATAAAAGCAATCCTGGCCCTCGGGGTGGCAGTGATCTTGGGGGAAGGAATTCTTGGTTGGGGGATATACTGGCCAATATTATTGATGCTTTCCGATTGGGATGGAATTTTCTGGCTGGGTTTGATCGTGGGTATACTGGTAGCCATCTTCGGAGCGATATCTGTCGGCCTGCCGAGCCTGTTCATTGTGGTTGTATTAGGTCTGTCATCCTTTTCATTGAGAACCAAGAGAGGTTCCGAGATGTGGTTGGTGTTGATCTCTCTTGCAGCTAATGGATTGATGGATAAAATTTTTGGATTGTCTTGGGGTTTGGTCGAGATGGTGGGAGTTTTGGTGGCTGCGATATTAGTGTTCAGCTGGGAAGGTCGGGGAGATTCAATTAAGGTGCATTACAAATGAGTAGAGAGTGGGGAAGCCTAATCTTGCTTAAGGGGCTAGTAGCGATTATTTTGGCGTTCGGTTTATCAAGGTCACTTTTTTTGACGATAGTGATGGGAGGTTATTTTAAGGAATTGGCAGAGAAGAATATTGTCAGGATTGAAGTACTGGTCCCTGTTAGAGGAGTGATCAGTGATAGGACAGGCAAACCTTTGGTGATGAACATTGAGAACGATAGACAAGTAGTACGTTTCTATCCTGCAGGAGAAATGGCGGCGGCAATAACCGGGTACGTTGGATCAATGAGCGAAGGAGATCTAGACAATTGCCATGAAGATTGTTTGGTGGAGATCGGAGTGGGTAAGGCAGGTCTGGAAAAAGCTTACGACGGAAAATTGAGGGGGACTCCGGGAGAAGTAGTGGTGGAGGAATCCGCTGGGGGAGATGTAAGCAAAGAGATCATCAGGGTGGAGTCTGTAAGTGGGGAGAATATATCAACGAATATAGATCTTGAGTTACAGAAGGAACTATTCGTGGCACTTAAGACTGCCTTGGAAAGCAGTGGGAAAAGTGGTGTAGCAGTGGCAGCCAGAGTAAATGGGGAGGTTTTGGCCTTGGTAAGTTTACCGTCATACGATCCTAATCTATTTATTGCCGGAGGGAAGAGGTCCGATTATGGAGGAGAGTTCAAGGACGTTGCGGACCTTATTGGGGACGAAGAAAAGAAACCTTTATTCAATCGGGCGGTCTCGGGAGAGTTCGCTCCCGGGTCTGTTTACAAATTAGTGCCGGCTTTGGCAGCTTTAGCAGAGGGAAAAATAGAGAAGAGCACATTGATCGCCGATACGGGAGAGATCGTAATTGGCGAGTACCGTTTCGGGAACTGGTATTTGGATAAATATGGAAGGATAGAGGGAGATATAAATGTGGAGAAGGCGCTGTCAAGAAGTAACGATGTATTCTTCTACCGTGTCGGTGAAAGATTGGGAGTGGATTTACTATCTTCCTGGTCAAGTAAATTATCTTTAGGAGAGTCGACAGGGATCGATCTGCCGGGGGAGTCTTTGGGTTTGGTACCGACCCAGTATTGGAAAGAGAAAAACATGGGAACTAAGTGGTTTTTGGGAGACACTTATCACATGTCAATCGGACAGGGTAATCTGATGTCCACTCCGATACAGATAAACAGAATGACCTCCTCGGTAGTGAGCAGCTGGAAGTGTAAATTAAAATTGGTGGGCAAGGAATTTTGCGAGGATCTGAAACTTCAAGATGAAGACAGACTAGTGGTTTTAGACGGAATGATGGCGGCATGCAGTGATGGGGGAACAGCATATCCCTTATTTGATTACGGAGGAAAAATCTATTGCAAAACGGGAACCGCTCAGCATGGAGGAGAAAAGGATGAACCTCATGCTTGGGTAAGCGTGGTAGTGCCTAAGGGAGACGATCCACGAAATTGGATTGTGCTGACGGTGTTGATCGAGAGTGGAGGGGAGGGTAGTGCAGTGGCAGCTCCCGTGGCAGCAGAGGTGATGCCTTATTTGATGGGGATGTAGCCCTATATACTTGACAAAAGGGTGTTTTGAGTGTAATATTTCAACTATTCTCGAAAGAGTAGTACTTTGAAAGGTCGCTACCCAGCACCCGATAGGTAGCGACCGCAAATTTAACCGAACCCTGCTTAAAAGGAGCTTCTTGAAAAAGAAACTGGATAAGCTGTAAGGTGCGCGCCGTGCGGCGTTGCACCGCCGGTGAATGCCGGCAAGCCAAAAGAACCGTCTAAAGATGACGGGCACGAGTTTAGTCGCGGTTTTGCCGTCCCTCAAGTGAACAGGGGCCGCCTTAGCGCCACGACACCCTATATCTCGTGCAGTAGCCTGCCCCTGCCACCTTGGCCAGTGAGGTCGAGAGGGGGTTTTCACCATCACGGAGGCTACCGTGGTTTTTATTCAGGGTTTAGAAAGTTTTCTCCCGACACGGATTTAAGTTCACTCGGTCGATCCGTGAACTCGGGAAAAATTTAATAGACAAAGACCGAAGGCCAGGGGAGAGATCCCCTGGCCGAACCTTTTTTTGGAGTGTATTTGGCTTTGCTCTGAGCTTCAGGGCAAATTAAGTACATAACCTATAGCCTTGACTAATCGTTAAGAATATAGTAATATTCGACTATTCTCGAAAGAGAGCTCATTAAATAATTGTGTGTGACCTCAGGTTCGCTCGACCCGGGTGTAAGTAACTAAATTACTTGCTCTCGGATTGAGCGGCCCAGAGGTTTGCCAAAACCGAAGCCGTGAGCCCCTTGGCCGGGGCTATCCATCTCTCCTTGAGGCCCTAGATCAGTGACCCGGGACAGGGCACTTGAAACCGGCCTGAGGCTCCCAAGATCCGCAATCACGCGGTGCGGGAGTAAGAAAAAGAGATCCAGGTCAAGTAGGGACAACAACAAAAAACCCTACGCTAACCCTGGCTTTCCATCAAGCTACCCTATGCTTGATGGAATGCAGATATGACACTCACGGGGACGGGCTGCAGCCCGGGTGAGTTGTCTCATTTTCATCGGCCCGCAGAGGGCCAACGCCCCGGTTTGGGGCCAAAAAGGTGAGGCGTCGGCCGGAGAGGCTGGCGCCCCACCTAAAAGCAGCGCCGGTAGCCCGGCAACGTTTCGATCCTGGTGGTCTATCACCAACCTGACATTCCGTCATGCTTGACCGCATGAATAGGGAAGGTGAGGCCACCAGGCACGATTGTTTAAGCCCCAGTAGGGGCTTCACACAAAGGGCAGCGCAGCCCATACTCCAAGGACAAGGTCCTTTGAGAGCGCATTAACCCCCCTGACATCACTGTCCGGGGGGCCTTTTTTTGCTTATTTTTTATTATTTGTTAGAATACCTGACTCAATTAGTGTATTCTGAAGAAGTATGTCAAAGCTTGTCATTGTCGAGTCTCCTACCAAAACCAAAAGTCTGTCAAAGTATTTAGGCAGTGATTATGAGATCATGGCCAGTATGGGTCACGTGCGTGATCTGCCCGAGAGCAAGATGGGCTTGGAGATCAGTGAGAAGGGTGAGAGTTTTGAATTCGTGCCTGAATATAAGGTGATGAAGGGTAAGGATGAGCAGGTACGGAAGCTCAAAAAAGCCGCTGAGAAAGCAGATGAGATCATTTTAGCTTCAGATCCTGACCGTGAGGGAGAGGCGATCGCCTGGCACGTAGAGGCTCTGTTGTCAGAGAGCAAGAAAAAGGTAGCTCCCAAGTTCAAGAGAATTGCATTCCACTCCATCACCAAAGACGCCATTATGGAGGCATTGGAGCACCCCAGGGAGATAGATATGAGCCTGGTAGAAGCCCAGCAAGCCAGGAGAATCTTAGATAGACTGGTAGGTTACAAGCTGTCGCCAATTCTATGGAAGAAGGTCAGGAGGGGCTTGTCGGCCGGACGGGTACAGAGTGTGGCCGTGAGGTTGATCGTGGAGAAGGAGCGGGAAATCGAAAAGTTCAAACCACAAGAATACTGGCAGATCAGGGTAGTTTTGGAGACAAATAAGGGAGAGGAATTCGTGGCCGAGCTGGCAAAGATATCAGATAAGAAGGCGGTGGTCGACAATGGGAAAAAAGCTGGAGAGATCGTCGAGGCACTCGAAAAGGGGAATTATGTGGTACTGGAAGTGCGAAAGAGCGAAAGAAAAGTAACCCCACACCCACCTTTCAAGACATCAACTCTGCAACAGGCAGCGGCCAACGTGTTGGGCTGGTCGGCCAAGAGAACTATGAATGTTGCCCAGAAGCTTTATGAGTTGGGAAACATTACTTACCATCGTACCGACTCATTCAATTTAGCCCCTGTGGCGATAGATGGTGTCAGAAGTTTTATCGGTAACACATATGGTCCGGAGTATTTAAGTAAGGAGACAAGATTTTATAAATCGGGGGGGAAGGTATTGGCACAAGAAGCCCATGAGGCTATTCGTCCAACTGATTTTTCCAGATCTCCGGACAGGTTTGAGGGTCAGGATGCCCTCGCTGCAGACCAAGCAAGACTTTATTCATTAATCTGGAGAAGAACCCTTGGTTGTCAGATGGCCGAGGCCGTATTTGATGACACTAAGGTAGACATAAAATGTGGTGATATCCGATTGTTGGCGGCCGGAGTGGTGATGAAGTTTGAAGGATGGAAAAAACTTTTTGGAAAAGACAAAGAAGAACAGCAGAACTTACCGGAAATGAATGAAGGAGATGCTCTGGAAAAGAAAAAGGTACTGAGCGAGCAAAAATTTACAATGCCACCGGCGCGTTTCAATGATGCATCTCTGATTAAGGAACTGGAAAAGAGGGGGATCGGCAGACCTTCCACATATGCCGCGATCATTTCCACAATTCAGGACAGAAGATATGTAGAGCAGAAAGACAAAAAATTCTATGTCACCAGTATTGGAATTGCAGTGACTGACTTTTTGGTGGAGAATTTTCCAGAAGAAATGGATTATGAATTTACGGCCAAGATGGAAGACAATCTGGACGAGATCGCTGCGGGAAAACTTAAATGGATGACCATGCTGGGAACTTTTTGGAAGGTGTTCAGAGATAAGTTGGAGAAGGTGGATAAGGAAAGTGCCAGAGTGGGAGTGCCGACAAAGTCGACAGGTCAAAAATGCCCGTTATGTGGTGAGGGAGAAGTAGTCATTCGTGACGGTAAGTTCGGTAGATTCTTGAGTTGTAACAGATATCCGGATTGTAAATACACAGCTCCGTTTATCGAGTATTTGGAGGGGGTTGCCTGTGAGAAGTGCGGTAAGCGAGTGGTTTTGAAGAAAACAAGAACCGGAAAAGATTTCTTTGGATGTGAGGATTACCCCAACTGTACCTGGGCAAGTTGGAGAAAGCCACAGGTCAAGGGTGAGGAAAAGACGGATGTTGTGGTAGAGGAAAAAGGCGGAGAAGAGTAATTTATTTGGCAGTAAAAAACCCGGGCGGAAGCCCGGGCTAAAGATCATGATTTAGACTTTCCCAAATGTTTCGTAGGCGAGATAGCCTAACAAGGAAGCGATGATGACGAGTCCGACGACAATGGCAATGTAGTCGAAGATGGCGGCAGTGAAGACGATGCTGATGATGAGCAATAGGGCGTAGACAACGTTCGCTAGCCAGATAAGTGTACTTGGGAGCTGACCGGTGATGTAATTGATGTAGACGAGCCAGCCTGCACTAAGAATGAATACGCTCTTGCTAAAGAGGCGGATACCGATGTTACCTCCATGGTTGGATTGAATGAAAGCGTCGATGATTATGATGACGATAAAGAAGAGTAATCCAGGCATGAGGTGCCTGCGGGACATGGTTTCGTCACTGCCAAAATGAGGAAGTCTGGAAAAAAGAGAGGATAGAATTTTCATTTGAACTCCTGTTCGATCTAGCTTTCGTTTGTTGGTTGCGCGTCCCAGGGGATATGATCCTTACCGGTGACGATGAAATGGCCATTACCTTCATAACGCAGATAGTACAAATCTGTGTGGAGAAAAGGAAACATTTCACTGGTGTGAGGGTGATTCCTGTGAAAGGTAACGATGTCTCCTATTTGAGGATTTTGACTCATCAAATATTCTTTTTCGGATCGAGAAAGAATCTCAACTTTACGTTTTGGCAATTACCACACTCCTAAAACTGGATTTTAAAAGTACGCTTGAATGGGTGAATTCTATACTATAGGTGACGAAAAATATAGATAGACAAAAGTCGGAAAAAGGTTTAACTTAATCTTTATGACTGAAACAAAAGGAAACCAAACATTTCAGAGTGAATTCCATCGACGTTACGTCGGAGGAGAGGGGGAAGTGGTTGAGAGACCAATGGCTGTTTTATCGACTCGGGTAATTGATGCAAAAACGTACCAGGATGTTTTAAGCGAATATAGATGGTACATGAGAGATCCCAAAGCCGAGCTGCCCGAGGAGATAGTGGAGATTTTAAAAACGATTGGTAAAGTATGACCAGAGGGTTGTTTATCGTAATCTACGGCTCAAACAACCTAGGGAAATCTAAGCAGCTGGATTTATTGGAAAGAGATTGGTTGGCAATGGGAAGACCTTATACCCGTCTGAAATATCCAATTTATGATTCACCCACCGGTGTTTTGATAAACAGGGCACTGCGAGGGGATGAGCACGGAAAGTTAGAACTAACGGACGAAGAACTCCAGACCCTATTTGCAGAAGACAGGAGGTGTTTCCAGCCTCGATTAGTGGAACTGTTGGAAGAAGGAGATGTTTTGGGAGAGGACTACACCGGTACCGGTCTGGCTTGGGGTTTGACAAAGGGTGTTTCCAGAGAATTGTTGGATGAATATAATGCCGGTCTATTGGTCCCCGATGTGGCCTTGCTTTTGGATGGTGAGAGATTCGGATGCGGAATTGAAAAAGGGCACAGACATGAGGATGGTGG
>Ga0209318_1001094_pt1 | contig 19222 bp, 37 predicted proteins | sample RifGroE1_FD_183999 | JGI IMG/M metagenome (GOLD analysis project Ga0209318, IMG submission 183999) | Groundwater microbial communities from Rifle, Colorado, USA - Groundwater E1 (SPAdes) (version 2) | ecosystem: Environmental > Aquatic > Deep subsurface > Groundwater | place: Rifle, Colorado...
GCCAAGGCTGCTAAGGTTACTATTAGGAAAGCTGGTTATATGAAGAAGCGTATCATCAAAGAAATTCAATTAAAGATGGGAGTTACAATATGAAGACTACTGGAATTGCAATGTGGGCCTATACCAAACAAGCAGATACTAAGTTTGATCCTTGCTGGAGGGTTACTCTTCTGCTGTCAGATGATGAAGCTAAGAAGCTGAAGGCTGCAGGGTTGAAGGTGAAGCGGAACGATGATGATGTATATGAGTATAAGTTTAAAAGGAATGTAGCTAAGAAGAAAGCTGGTGCTGTAGTGGGAGAGAACCCACCTCCCCGAGTAGTTGATGCTGGCAAGAATATCTTCAATGGTATTATCGGGAATGGTAGTATCGTTAATGTACAGTTCGCTCCGTTTGCTTGGGAATATAAAGGTAAGAAGGGCCTGAGTGCTGACCTTCAGGCTATTCAGATCGTAGACCTTGTAGCCTATGCAGGTGGTGGAGATCAGGACTCTGATGAGTTCGATGTAGTTGATGGTACTGATGAATTCAATGATGAGACTGAAGGTACTGGCAGCAATGACGAAGACAACGAAGAGTTCTAATACTGTTACAATATCAAAAGACGAATACGACGGGCTCGTCGCTCATGAGAATTTCTTGTCTTGCCTACTTATTTGTGGTGTAGACAGTTGGGAGGGCTATGATGAAGCTGTGGCTATATTCCAAGATGATGATACAGAGGAGCTAGATGACTGAGCAGAAGATTAGAGAAGGCACATCAACGTTTGACTGGTGGGTTAAATACGACGACTCAGGGGAGGTGGTTAATATTCCTAAAGAAGGTATAGGTGAATACGAATCCTCATATGTCAGGTCATGGAACCTGATAACTGATAGAGGTTGGAAGAAGGATGGAGTGTGGTGGGTGTCTCCTGATGGTAAGTATAGGTACAATAATGTATACGACGCCTATAGGTGCCAGATGCATTGGGAAGAAATAAGGAAACCATGAAAGATGCTATAGCTCACATAGATGGGGATATCTGCTGCTATGCAGTATCCTCAGCCTGTGATGGAAAGAAGTACCGCTACAAGGGTGCGGTCTTTGATAGTAAGATGCAACTCAATAAGATCCTAAAGGCTGATGGTGTAGATGACTCAGCTATAGAGGTCTTCTATGATCCTGAACCTTGGGATAAGGTAGTCAAGTCTACCATGTCCTATATCGAGGGGATCATAGAGAAGATTGGTATAGACTACAAGGTGTATTTAACTGGTAAGAGTAACTTTAGATACCAAATTGCAACCATTCAACCCTATAAAGGGAATCGAGTATCTATTCAGAAGCCTGTTCATCTGGATGGTATCCGTCAGTTCCTTGTAGATAACTATGACGCTGATGTATCAGTAGGTATGGAGGCTGATGATGCTATAGGGATTGCTCATACTCCCGGCGTAGATATCATAGCCACATTAGATAAAGATCTTAACTGTATTCCCGGTAGTCATTTTAACTGGGCCGAAGAAAGGTTGTATGAAGTGTCAGAGCAAGAGGCTGATGCAGCTTTCTATAGGCAAGTTATAACCGGTGATCCTACTGACAATATCCCAGGCATCTATGGTCTGGGAGCTAAGGCTAAGGTGCTAGATAATATAAACCTCTGCAGTACTTCACAGGAGATGTTTGATCTAGTAGCTAAAGAGTATCAGTGTAGGTTTGGTAGCTATTGGAGGCAGTTTATGTATGAGAACTGTCAGCTGCTGTGGATCTTACAGAAAAGACAACCACTGTTTGAGGAGATCCTTTATGATGAATCTTGAATGTAGAATTAGGGGTATCATTGGTGAGTGGGAACGCACCCTTAATAATTATGACGCTGATGATTGGGGTGCTGGAGATGATGGAGCAGCTCAACAACTGCTTGAATGTATCTTTCAACTTAAAGAAACTTTAGAGGAACCTATTGTCGAGAACCTATAGAAAGAAAAGAGCCTACTGCAGTAAGGAAGATCTTGAGATCCGCAAGGCTAAGGGCACTCCTTACAAATCCACATTAGAGGTAAAGGTTGCTAGAGAATGTCTCTGCAATTATCTCTATGAACCTAAAGAATCAAAGGTGAGCTACACAGTACCTCATATCTACAACCCAGATTTTGTACACCCACAGCGCCCTAACATCCTGATAGAAGTTAAAGGTTACTTCCAGAAGGGGAGTGCTGATTGCCAGAAGTATCTCTCTATTATTAGAGACAACCCTGAGAAGGAGCTTGTGTTTCTCTTCAGTGATCCTAATAAGAAAGCTTATGCTGGATGTAAGATGCGTAAGGATGGTACTTACTTATCGCTGGCTGAATGGTGCTATAAGAATAAGATCATCTACTTTACACCTGATACATTCCCTGATGTACTGAGAGATGGTGTCTGGACTATTGAGGAACTTAGAGAATACAAGCGAGGGCTTTATGAAACGATATGATAACGAAAGGATATTAGCTTTTGGCTGCACTCATGCACCATATGAACATAAGGATACACTAGACTTTCTCAATGATCTCTCGAACACTTATAAGCCTGATAGGGTGGTGCATCTTGGTGATGTATTTGATATCTATTCCGTGTCTGATTATCCTAAAGATATCAGTCACAAAGATAGCTGGACTGATGAGCTTAAGAAGGGAAGGAAGTTCGTACAGCAACTGTCTACAATCTTTCCGACTCTGGATTTGATGTCATCTAATCATGATGATAGAGTATATAAAAAATCTAGGGTTGCTGGCATCCCTCGGGAGTTCCTTATTAAGTATCTTGATGTTATTGGAGCACCTGAAGGGTGGAAGCTTAAGTCTGAGCTACGCCTTACTGTCGATTCTACTAGGGATCACTGGCTTTTTGCTCACATTAAGAATGGTGGAGCATTGGGGTCAGCTAAGACACTCAATACTTCTGTGTGTCTCGGCCATCAGCATACTAAGTTTAGCGCTAGTGCTTTCGATAATGGCCGTAAGTTAATATGGGGTGTAGAGAGTGGGTGTCTTGTAAGTGATAAGGGTAGTCCATTCAAGTACAATAAGACACAGCTTGGTAGACCTATTAGGGGTGCAGTTATGATTGTTGGAGGGGTACCTGTATTGATCCCTATGGGCCGATAGAATGTTTCCAGATGATAAAGAGCCTTGGAAGGTGTTGTTCAACAACTTCTTCGAGGTTGGTGGTTGTATTTATAAGAAAGATCCAGACCACTACTCAACAGACTTAGAGCTCGAAGCTATTAGATATATGTGTGAAGAGTGGGATTATTCCTTTTATCCTGGAGATATTAATTGAATCCTAAATTCTGGCTCATCATTGAGATGAGCACTGGTGATACTTTTGTACAGGAGTTCCCCAACAAAGAGGAACTGAATGACTTCCTACTCACGTTTCCAGAGACTGAAAAGATTAGATCGCTCGAAGTTGTATCAGGATTCAGCATCACGAAGAGGAGTAGAGGTGGCAAGTAGGGCGTACAACGGCACCTTATGTCACACCATTCGTGATGTTACTAAGAGAGATGAGATGTATGTACTTACTAACTCTGGTAACTCCTACGATATTTTTAGTAAGGATGAGTTGCGGAAGAGTTCAACCATGTTGATAGAAGCTGCCACTGAGCAAGATGTCTTTGTTCAGTGGTACAACTGTCATATTCTATAGGAGCTGTATGAAAATAAAGATACTTGATGAGGCAGGGTTTGATTGTGCTATGAGGGGTCTTGCTCGCTCCTTCAATAGGGACGTAGATGATATGCCTAAGGTTGCTTTAGGTTTAGCTAATAAGGATGGTGGTCACAATAAATACCAGGAAAGTATGGTAGTCTGGATGGATATAGATGCACCTCTAGATTGGTGGAAGCAGATGGATACTTACCGTACAGGAATCACGAAGCAGTCTGATAGTACTATGCATACTCTTACTAAGAGGAACTTACTTCAGGAAGATTTTGAGGAGGGTATACCAAGTTCGTATCTTAATTATCTCAATAGTTGTATAGATGGTAATGCACCTACAGATTTTGTAAGCAAGATGCTGCCTCAAGGGTTTATTCAGGGGAGGACGGTGTGCCTGAACTATAAGACTATAAGAAATATTATGTTACAGAGGCACAACCACAAGCTTAAAGAGTGGCATACATTTTGTGATGCTATGACTGGGCTTAAATACTTTGAGTACCTTGGACTCAGTCGTGAGGCTCAATGATCCTTTCTATGGTGGCACAGGTATGAGCTTCTCCACAGTAACCGGTAAGTGTGTGATATGTGAAGGTGAACTAACAACTCTATCAGATTATGGTCATGGTGATTATGAGTGTGGTGGTAGGATGGATAGTATCGTAGCCCTTACATCTCATGGTATTGTGGCTACCTGTCCAAGATGCTCAGTGCCTAATATCTTTAAGACTGATTTCTTAGGAGGTTTGTATCTAGAGGAGTATCATGTTTAAGAAGATTGTGGATAGTAAGGTGTATTATCTTATCGCACTGGCTATAGCTGCTGTATTGGCTTGGTGTTTAGGTTGGGTATTAGCGGGGGTATTGAATGGTTAAGGTTACAAAGCTGAATGAAGACTCGATTGTTCCTACTAAGGGTTCTATGTGGGCTGGTGCTTATGATCTTTATAGCACTGAGGATATCCTAATCCTCCCAGGAATGAGCGAGGTTATAGGTACAGGCGTTGCACTAGAGATAGATAGGGGGTGGTTAGGAGTACTTACTCATCGCTCCTCTATGGCCTTTAAGCTTGATTGTGTATCCTCTCTTGGGTATATAGATAGTGATTATCGGGGAGAGTTGAAGGTAAAGATATTCAATCATGGGATTGATGGAGTTCATCTTAAGAAGGGTGATAGGTTTGCACAGATCGCATTCGTCCCTCACTATGCTGGAGATCTAGTGGAGGTAGATAGTCTTTCAGAAACTATAAGAGGTGCTGGAGGGTTTGGCAGTACGGGTCGGTGAAGCTCTACTGTACCGCATTTGATTGCCTAATAAGAACCTGTTCACGACACAAGTGCCACCTTTCTAGGAGAGCCCACATCTTTGATTGGGATGATTTCTCCAGGGAGTGTGGCATGTATAAGAGTCGTAACTGTTGGAGAACTATTTATACACCACCTGAAAGGGATGAGATCTTCCTAAGGATGTGCGACTGTTGTACAGACTTTAGTGGGTATGATGATTCTTCTAGCACCTGTAGGGGGTGCTTAGATATTTATTCAGTATCTGGAGAAAAGAATGAAGATGAAGAAGTATAGTGGAGGATCTCTTAAGGGAGATTGGTTGTTCACTATTAAAAAGGATGGAGTTAATGCTACTATAGATTGCCCTAATAGAACAGTGGTTAGTAGGAACGATAAGCCGTTGTATAACTTCGAGCATATCTTCGATGCCTTTCCACACCTCACAGGTGTCTATGAGGTCTTCGATTCTAACTGGGAAACTTCTGTATCTCTAGTTAAGAATAGGAAGGGAGAGAGGGTAGTTCTTCCTGATCATCTATATCATATAGGAGACTATCGTGCTGTAGATGATCGACTTGTTTTAGATCTGTACACCAATCCTACAGAAGAAACTATCATGTCTCTACTGTGGGAGATTGTTGCTAGTGGTGATGAGGGTCTAGTTCTTTACAGTCTAGACTCTGATATCATCCATAAGGTGAAGCCTGTATACGCTATTGATGTAAGGATTACTGGCAGGATAGAGGGCGCTGGTAAGTATACAGGAAAGTTAGGATCCTTTGTCACCAACTATGGTGATGTGGGTTCGGGGTTGTCAGATTTTCAAAGAGATGAGTATTGGGATAGTGATCTTATAGGAAGCATTATTGAGGTAGAGATGATGGGGTGGACTCCAGGAATGAAGATGAGACATCCACGTTTTAAAAGATTAAGACTCGATAAGAGTACGGAGAATCTTGAGATATGAAAAAGAAAACTGTAGTTCGTAAGCTGACTGCTGTAGCTACCTCCATCACTGCTGAGATTAGTAGCCTTGAAGATCTCTATGAGGAGGTTAATGATATGATTGAGCTGATTGATAGTGAAGATGATGAAGATATGGAGGACCATTATTAATGCCAACTTACGAGTATAAGTGTGATAAGTGTGAAAGGATATTTGAAAGTCACCGCTCAGTAGAACAGAGGAATGACTTCCACCTAACACCATGTGGTGAGGAATGCGGAGGCACACTGCACAGGTCTGTAGGCTGTGCTGGCTTTCAATTGAAAGGATTCTGTTGGAGTAAGGATAATTACTCTAGAACTATAGGTGATGATCCTAGAGGTGTTGAAGATACTAACTGGGATATGAATCATGCCTAGTACTCCCACTTCATATGGAGAGTATGTAGAAGCAGCGAGACGATCTATAGACACTTCCACACCATCTAGGTACGAGAGGTGGTATCAGGAGTATGCTAGATCTTCAGAAGCTTCGTGGGGTATGCAGGTAGATAGGGCGACTTCAGGGCCTGAGGTATATGTAGAGTCTGGACCTAGTGATGCACAGATTAGGCCCGGTATGGTTTGGGAGTACTCAGAGCGTAGGCCAGACCCTAACCTAGTTATACCACGTGAGAGTATAGTGAGTTTGGAGGAAGAGCTTGGACTATCAGAAGCAGCATCCGAACCAAGATCTTCAGGGCGGAGTGTACGACCTGTGTGTAGACCAAGAGTTCAGGAAGTATGCCACACTAAAGGTGTCAGTCCATTTAAACTATTAGCCATTAAGGAGTCTGAGATTAATGGAGATAAATCCAGTGTTTGATTATAAAGAGTGGATGAATATGATGAAGAGACAAACTAGCGCTGTAAGGCCTTACGATCCTTTTACTATCTATGGCCCAGCTACTACCCCTATAGAACGTGGAATCAACTACGAGGATTTAAAGAAAGCTTTTGAGAACCCAGAGATTCCAGGTGGTAGCTGCCCCTCCCAGTATGGTATACCTAAAGGTGCTACAGATCTTCAAGACCTTATAGAATACCGAGAGATGAACTTTGCTTTAGGTAATATCTTCAAGGCGTGCTATAGGATGGGTACGTGCCAGCACTCTGATAGGCTAAGGGAGCTTAATAAGATCCTATGGTTTGTGAAGAGGGAGATAGATCTGGAGAGTAAGAAGTAGTGGAAGTGTCTTGGCCCGGAGCAGAGATATTTATAGCAGTGTTCGTATTAGTGTGGTGGATCTTTATTGAGAGGTGAGATGGTTTGAGTACTATATTTAAAACAGAGATAGCACGTAATATTTTTTATAACAAATACGCCCTGTCCAATAATCAAACGTGGGAAGAGAAAGCTTTTGATATTGTAGAAGATGTCTGCGGGTCTATGTGGGGTAGGAGGCGGAAGATCCTGTCTCAATCTGAGAGAGATCAGTTAGTTAGGTACATAGCTGAAATGAAGTTTCTTCCAGGTGGAAGATACATCTACTACGCAAAAAGGAAGTCACACTTCTGGAATAATTGCTTACTCCTAAAGGCTGAGGAAGATACTCGAGAAGAGTGGGCAGCATTAGCTCAAAGAGCTACAGCATCTCTTATGAGCGGAGCTGGTATAGGTGTAGACTACTCTGTGCTGAGGCATAAAGGTTTGCTGCTCTCTAGAACTGGAGGTATCTCTTCAGGCCCTATGTCTCTTATGTGTATGCTAAATGAGATAGGAAGGAATGTAATGCAAGGTGGATCTAGGAGATCTGCTATGTATGCATCTCTCTCTTGGAAGCACAACGATATTATAGATTTCCTATTCAGTAAAGATTATGAGAACATACCAGTAAAAGGTACAAGCTTCACTGTAGCAGATCTAAAGAGGGCTGATTTCAACTACGGCGCTCCTTTAGATATGACTAACATCAGTGTTAACTATGATGATAGTTTCTTATCTCAGAAAGAGTTGCCCGAAGTGTTCTTGATAAATGTGCAGAACGCATTGATGCACGGCGAACCTGGGTTTAGTTTTAACTTTGGAGATAAACAAAACGAGACTCTTCGTAATGCATGTACAGAGGTTACAAGCGAAGATGACTCAGATATTTGTAACCTGGGGTCAGTAAACTTTGCCAATATAGAATCTCTTCAGGAGCTGAAGGATGTTGTAGCTCTTGCATCTAAGTTCCTGGTGTGTGGATCTATGAGGGCTGATGTCCCTTATGGTAAAGTGTCTGAAGTCCGAGAGCGTAATCGTAGGATCGGGCTAGGTATTATGGGTATCCATGAGTGGCTGCTTGGTAGGGGGCACCGCTATGAGATGAACGATGAACTTAAACAGTGGCTTCAAATCTACAAAAAGTACTCAGAGTCTGGTGCTAATGAGCATTGTGATAGGTTCTACCTTGAGAGACCTAAAGGTTACAGAGCCATAGCACCTACAGGAACTACAGGTATGCTAGCATCTACAACCACAGGCATAGAGCCTCTATATTCAGTTGCATACAAGCGGAGGTATCTCGTAGGTGGATCAGACTGGAAGTATGAGTATGTAGTTGATAGCACCTCTAAGCATCTTATAGAAACTTTAGATATTGACCCAGACTCGATAGAGACTTCTGTAGATTTAGCTAAAGACCCTGAGAGGAGGCTTAAGTTTCAAGCTGATGTTCAGGAGTATGTAGACCATGCTATCTCTAGCACTATTAACTTACCACCTTGGGGATCTGAAGGTAATAACGAAGACAATATCAGACCGTTTGCTGAGCTACTTAGGAAGTATGCACCTAAGTTGAGAGGATTCACCTGCTATCCTGATGGTTCTAGGGGTGGTCAACCTATTACATCTGTATCGTATAAGGAGGCTGTAGAGAGGGTTGGTACTATTTATTCGGAACACGATGTGTGTGATATAACAGGGAAGGGAGGCTCTTGTGGAGCATGATTGAACTAACTCCTAGAGAGATAGAATTACTTGAAGGCATGATAGAGACCAACGCTTACCACGCTATGAGGGCAGCTAGGATGGAGACCCCTATGGGTGACAAGCAGTATGGTTGGGATATGGAAAGAGTGAATGTTCTGAAGAAGATCTTAGCTAACACTGAGGTGGTATAAACAACAAAGGCCCTATAGGTTTGATTCCTATAGGGCCTTTTTGCGTTTAGCAGGTAAAACCTGCGGTCTAAACTAAATGAATATTAATATCCCCAGAACTCAATCAAGAACTTACCAGCTGAGTATGTACCTGCAGTAGCTGCACCTGAAGTCAGATACAGATAAGCATTAGCAGCAGGGACAGCAGCCATAGTCTTCTCAAGACCAAGAGTCCAGTTACCACCAGCGGTTACAAGAGCGGTCTCTGTAAGGTCAGTGACAAGACCATCATATGCACCAGTGCCCTCGGTAGCAGCATAGAGGTCGATATCAACAGCACCCCCTACAGGAACCTCAAGGCAAGTGACCTTACCCATAAGAACCGTACCATTTAGGGCTGCTGTGATCTGTCCGATATGAGATACACCAGAGAGGCCGATGATATCCAGATCTGTAGCTACAGATTTAGCATCCGTAAGATCAATCATGATCTCAGTCTTCTTCACAGCACCTGTGAGACGTACCCCAACCTTATGAATAGTGTTGACACCTTTAAAACCAGCTCCAGGGGTCATCTGCTGGAGTGTAGGATCACAGTTCTGGTTTATATACTCAAGAGTAGTAGACAGCAGAGTATCATCAGCGTCTTTAAGTTGGAAGTACTTAATGACACTATTAACTGGAGCTGTCCAATCAGAGTTAGCATCAAGAACTACAGCTTTACTAGCGGCTCCCGTTCCGAGTACAGCAATATCCAAATAGTTAAGTTCAGCTGCAGTAGCAGTAACACCATCAAGGATGTTTAGCTCAGCAGCGGTTGCGGTTACTCCCACAATACCAAGATTACTATACAGTTCAGTGAAGTTGTCATTCAGTGCATCTCTCTCATCACTATTAATAGATACACCTTTAATCTCTTGCCTCGACATTCGTTAGCTCCTTGATGCTTATTAGTTACTAAAGTGAGGGTACAGCCCAATTGTCATACCCTCACAGGTGTTACTTGCTAGTCCTCACAGGGGCCACATGTACCTCCTGCATTGAGTATCCCTTTGCAAGCATTTTGATTTTTTTTTTTTTAAATGTAAAGTCAAAATCTGGTTTGAGATTAGCTCCAAGCTTAGTCTGAGTTACAGGAACTCTAAGATCAGCCCACATAGATGCATCTCCTAGCATCTGTATGCTTCCATCCTCCTCTATTCTAAAGTAACTATTACCTGATACGTTCCCTACATTTAATTGAGATGCAATATTATATGACCCCATCCCACTCCTTTAGTCACTATCTTCAGCACCAAGCCGTAGATTCTTAGCTATCCTCTTAGCCCACCCCCTACCCGCATCACTCCAATTCCTTAAGTCTGCCATAAACTCCAGCCTTGCAGCAACTACTAGCATAATAAGATCAGATTCGGATAAAGTGTTTATCTTTCCAATAGTTATAGGACCAATAACACCATCATCCTTAACACCTAATACCTTCTGTAGTTCTCTTACTGCTCTATTGACTCCAGAGTTTACAGCAAAATCTAGTATTTGAAAAGCAACACCATCCGCATATTGGTCAGCCTTAAGAGGCTTAAGGAAGTCTCTCTTGTATATCTCAGATGCTTCCTCTACTGTAAGGTTTCGGATGTTCAGATTCGGATATGATCTTTTACTGATTCCCCACTTAGTTTCACCACCTGGGTCTCTGGGATTATTAACATATCCCCCCTCATGACCGAGTATCCTCTCAAGCCACTTGACTACCGGTATCATTTCAACCGCACTACCGCGGCCTCTAAAGCTGCGTTAACGAACCTTTTAGATAAGGTAATACCTGCAGCCGTAAGGGTTGCAACAATCATTTTAAAGGCAGCCTCGCGCTTTGTAGCCCCATCTGCATCAGCCATAGTGACAGCCACAGTAGTGACAGCATCTGAAGCTGCCTTAGCTAGCACAGCACCTGCATCAGTCATGAGGATCTTAATCAGAGGAAGAAGAAACTCCCAGACAGATGAGAACAAAAACCTAAGCTTATCCATTATCAAACTCCTGCATCTTTATGGGTGGCTACAGAGATGATAGCATTAATAGACCATGCTACACCAGCTAAACCACCGCTGAATACTATGATTTGCTCATCAGTAATAGGAATATCCATACCTAATAGACGAGCTGCACCTACACCAAATGCTACAATAGCTACAAAGACAGAGCTAAGGGCTTGAGTATTACTCCAAGTCTTAGAGTCCTTGAGCTGCTTGCCAGCTTTAACAGCTTTGAACAAGTCAACCACTACCATCATCTACCTCCGACATACCACATATAGGACAGTGAGGTTCTCTATACTTCCTATTACAGTAGCTACAAGTTTTCATAAGGACACTCTATGTACTCTCCAGTTATAGATTGTAAGTAATCCTCACAGGTCATAGTCCTAGAGCAAGATGCTAGTAGAAATATAAGGACTATGAGGACTAGTTGTTTCATTACAGAGTAGGAGTAACAGGATTAATAGGTTCGAATGATGTAACTCCACCATCATTGATTCCACCAGTGCCTGGAGGTGCCTGAAGGGAGAACTCCCTGTCATTGTTATCTTCAGTGATGGTAGTGCTCTTGGTAGTATTGAATCCGCTGATGACAGCATCTCTACCAAACTTCACATTCCTAAAGGTGACTCCACCACTACCAGCTGAGTTACCAGAACCATCCCACTGCACCCAGAGCTGTGCGAAAGGGAGTGCAACCTTAGCGTAGTCAAGAGCCGTATCAGGTTTAGCAAGTGGCATCTGTCCAGCATTACCAAAGTAAGCTGCTGAGAGTCCTACCTGACATGCAGCATTATCGCCACATGCAGCCATACCCTGAGCGTATGCTGCCCTATTAGTTGCATTCAGCTCTTTGACAGTATTATTATAATCCTTAGTTCCACACCCTACTAGCAACACGATAGCTGCTACAAGGGCTAAGATAGTTTTCTTATTCATAGGTTCCTCTTAAAAGTAGAAGGTTACTGTGTTGCTCTTATTACCATAGGGTGCATGTAGATACACTCCACCATGAGCTGTACCTGTGTCGCTGTCACCTGTTCCATTAGGTCCAATCCCAGGCTTGAAGACAAACCCATCACCCTCTCTATAGTTATGAGAGGTATCATTCACCATAACTGTATGACCATTACTAAAGACCACCTTAATCCTCTTACCAAACTGAGGGCCTTTCTTATTAATCCTCCAAGCTTTCCTACCACCATTCCTTTCACCGTAACTAGTAAACGTCTCAGACCTATTAGGGGTTACTGTTGGGGTCGTAGGCACATCAGTGGGTGGAGCATTCTTAAGTCTGTCAAGCTCCTTGTTATAAATACTATTAGGATCATTCTGATCTATCATACTTGGATCATCTCCACCACCATCACAACCTGTAGTGAATACTCCCAACATCAATACTACCAGTAGCACATTAAACCATTTCAAGTGAACACCTCGTTATGTTTGGAACTTCATTTCCACCTTCATCAATTGTAGGGCTCCACAGTTCTGGGAAGTCCCTAAGAACATCAGCCAACTTAAACCCTAAGAACTCAGGCACAAGTATAGCTGCCCTCTTATCAATTATCTCAGGCCCTGTGAGCCCTTCAGCGATATCTAATTCTACTAGGTATCTAGGTATTGGTTTTAATCCTTCAAGATATGGAACATTACTGAACAAGAGCGATTGAAACAGAGTCATAGTTGCTAGATCATCTGCAGTAGATAGATCAACATCAAAGGACTCTGAATGAACTGGATCGTCTGGTACACCTGATAGTTCTTTTAATAGTATGAAGAAAGACACTCCACTTCCACAGTACCAAGAGTTCTCCCATCTAGCACCGAACAGCTTATTAGGTGCTGTAGGATCTACAAGGTAGTAAGCTCCGAAAGATGGTCCTCTATTAATTATCATTGTATCATCACGCTCCCACCTCCGCCAAGACCTGCGCCTTGCGTCCCGCCGAGGGATGCAGCGCCTGCCGCCGTCGGCGTTTCATCGCAAACAGAATCCCAGCAGGCAGAGTAGCACCAGTGCAGACCTGACACAGCCTCGCACGTTTCTTCTGTGGTGCATAGATACGGATGGCCAAAGTCGCATATAGGTGTTGGAATCGCTTCAGCGCTGACCACAAGGTTGTCTATCCATAGATACCATGGAGTTCCGTTGAATGTAGAGTGATTATACCCTCCAAGTTCCAGGCTATAGAAAAACGCGGTTGAGCTGCTAGATGGGTTTGAGTCCATCTCCGTAATGTGTGCCCTCAACACCCCGTTCCACCAGACTTTCACCTCGCCGTTCTCCACCCCCGGAGAAGCCCGCTTTACCCATAACTTATAACGCCCCCAAGTTCCGCCTCGTATGTCGATTGTAGAGGACTGCACTACAAAAGTAGGGGTACAGCTCCCCCCAGTAGTTCCATCCCACGCCGCTGAACAGATAGTGTCTCCGTAGTATGACACTTCTTTTTGAGTGTTCGACGTATAGCTGAGTCCAAAAGTCATATTGTTTTGACTTGCCACAGAGCTGCCGAAAAACTTCACGTACTTGCTTCCTCCGCTCGGAACTCCATCAGCTCTAACGTCGAACTCAACATAATACTCGTTTGACTCATACGATGATAGGGCAAGTCCAAGTGCTTTGTCCGATGTTCCTGCAACAGAGTACTCAAGCCTCACAGCCGGGCTGTTATCAACGCCCCCACTCGGCTGCATTGTCCAATATGAGCCATGGCTGAGGATACCAAATGATTGAGTGTTGAAATTATAGTTGATTATCTCTGCCGCAAAGGACAGGCGCGGAACAAAGATGAATACAAAGACCCAAATAAGGAGCAGCGTTTTATCTCGCATCATCTATATCCGTTGTTGAGATTTTGACCCGATCAAAGATCCTGCTCGATCCCGATCCGCCCCGGAGTTTTATAACATCAACAGGGAGCGTCCCGGTGCCGTTTGTGCAAGAAGATTCAAGCACCCAGGTGTAGCCGTCAAGGGATGACCATGTGGTAACGGTCGTGTTGCTCGTCCCGTTCGTGATAAACCGAGTTTTTATGTAGGTTGTCGTCACGTAAGCCAGATCAGCAGCACCTCCGTTGCTCGAGGTTCCACCGGTTGCAATCGACCTCAAGCTCCCGTCAGACCCGATTAAGGTGTTGCCGAGTGACGTTGTGCCATTGTATAGCCGCAAGACTTCAAGGTTTATATCAGCCCCGCTTTGCTGCATGGCGAACGTGACGTATATCTCATTCGCTGCGGTAAAACTGGCTATTGCATAAGATGTGCTGTCGGCAGGGTACACCGAGTAACTGCCAAAAAGCGGAGCGGGGGATGTCGCATAGTTCCATGTCACAGTGTTGCCTGCCGACCAGCCTGAAGGGATTGAGCCTGTTTCAAATTCCTCATCCACAATATAGGACGAGGGGGTTGGGTCAAGGCTGTCGGTCAGGGCAACAGTTAGCCACTTGGCCGTTGCGGTGTCATAGACCGCCAATGTTGTACTATTCCAGGCTATTCCTGACGTATGGGCGGAATCCTCGTAAGCCGGGAAAGTGTCAGGGGTGAATGAGCCACCAGACGCGGCAATAAGATCGACAACCCTGTCCGCACTCAGTAGCTTGTCAACATCCCCGTTTCCGGCAGCGTCATCTATCAAGCCGGCAACCGAGGAGGTCCAGCCGTAAGTCCCTACACCTGTAGCCTGGATGATCTGATTGTCTGCTGTGGGGAGAGAGGTGAGGCTGGAACCCAACGTAGCTGGATCGACGTAGTCGAGATAGCCATTGACATCCGCGCTGATAAGATACGTCCCACCAGGCATTGTCGAGGGTAGCCGCCAGCCAACTGAGGGGGTATCCGCCCCCAAGGAGAAGATGCCAAACGAGTACGCCTTGGAGTTGCCGAAGAAGCGGAGCAGCCCGGTGGTGGTAGAGGCTACGCCCAGATCGGTGCCGACGAATACCGGCGTGCTGGTGGTCTTCACCCCCTGGTTCACCCAGCCGTACAGCTCAACAAAGTTAGCCTGAGCATTGCCAAAGTTGGTATCGAGCGACTTCTTGTCTGCTGAGGTGCCGACGTAGATCGTCTGTTGAGCAGCCTGGAGCGTCCCTGCAAAGAGCAGGACAGCGATGAGTAGAACTAGCTTCCTAGTCAACATAGTTTTCTCCGTCGGTGTAGTTTTCTTCGTTGAAATAGTTCAGCATATCAAGAGGGTTAATATACCCCACCACCCGATCAGCCCGCGCAATCCCCGCAGCATCGAGGTCAGCACTGTAGACCGCCATGCCCTTATCCCCGATCCGTATCTTCGCTGTCGGCACCAGCGCAGCCAGATCAACCGAGACGTTGTTGGTGAACTCGGGGATGAGCTGAAAGTCGCGACCGAGTGGAGCCTGAAAGTTGCCGACTGGGAAGACTGTGCCGTCGAATTGGCCGTCTATGCCGAGGGGACCGGGGAACTGTGGTGTTACGAGTTTCATTTCAGACTCCTATTTGTAGCCCAGTTTATACACCGACAATATCGAGTCAGCTCCACCATCTCTCGCCATGACTTTGAGATAGTGCAAACCGGTCACCGCGCTAACATCCAATTCCGTAATCCTCCTCGTAAATCCTTGTCGGATATATGTTGATGCAACCCATGCCCCTTCTTTGGTAGCAGAAACCCCGAAATACGAGTAAACATAATTTGATGCTGCTCCGGAGTTGAGCCATTCAACGATAATTTTATTAACGCCTGTTAAATCAACGGCAGCGTCGGTAACAAAATCAATTGTCGTATTGTTATCAACAGCAGTCATCAGGAGGTGGTCTGACTCTTTAGATGATGTATTTGAAGCACCAGTATTCTGGCCAGCAACCATAAGGTCGGGATCACCGTCTTTATAAGAATACGTTAAAGCGTCAATTATGGTTGAGGTCATTTTCGCCCATGCAAGACGATTGTTGCTTAGTATATAGATATCTTTTGTTGATGTGTCTTCAACAACTCCGCCGGCATCATAATATTCCCTGTTTGGTGCCGCCCCTCCGGTATTCTCTCCAGTTACACCATTTATTTTTGTCCGCGTTCCGGCGTTTATCACTATTCCCGTGTATCTGTTATCACTCAACACGACATCGGAACACGTTCCCGATATTGATATTGGAGTAGTCAGGGAAGGGATGAGAATATTTTCCGATACAGTGACTTTATTCGAGTTATTAATATAAATAGGAAGGCCACCAGATACTATATTTCCACGTATAGAAATATACTCATTTGGAGTAGGAGACCCATCAATATCTATAGCGTAATTTCCGATAAAAGATTTTATCAAGTTGTCGCATATCATAACATGCGATGACCGTCCTACGTGGATACATCGGCCTGCTGACGCAGCATTAAACCCAGCGAAAGTATTTCCAGATATTGAAATCCAGGTGGTTGTGTCCACAGTCACAACGGCATAGTTGGCGGTTACGTTTATGTTTGAAAAAACATTTCCGTATATCAAACATCGAGTGCTGCTGCCAATATTTATTGCATAATTAGTGCAATTATCAAATGTGTTGAATGCTATAACACTATCAATATCATCGGCAGAGATGCCGTCCATTCCTATCTTGCAATCTTTGATGAAGTTGTTCGTAACTATTATTTTTGATAATCCGTAACACCAATATATTCCACAGTCCAGCGCACATCTTTCGATAATGTTATTCCTGATCGTGACGTTAGTTATCGTTGTCCCGATGTGTATTCCTTTGCAGGCCACATCGTAAATTTTGTTATTCTCGATCAGCACATTCTTTTCTGCCTGCACTGATATCCCATCAGATGCAGATCGTAAAATAATATTATTGCGAACTACTACATTTTTCTGAGCGCCGCCGTTTTGCTGAGGGTCGATGTGAATAACAGCCAATACATACCCGGTTGGATCGCCAACTTGAGGGTTTGGATCAAGCGTTAGCCCCTCGATTACAATATCGTCTGAATCATTCAGCGTCCCATTTGTCGAGATTAACGGGAATGCAGTTGAAAACATTGAGGCAGCAGAGGTTGAGATAGCGGCCTTCGCCCCTGTCGAACGATATGCGGTGAATGTTACGGTATTTGCATCAGTATCGAGTCCTGTTATCCTGCCGACTGTTGCGCTGTACGGAGATACCCCGGTCAATGGGAAGCCCGTTTCGTTGTGCATGTAAAAATCTTGACCGACTTCATACACCGAAGCGTCTACAACCGAAACAGTAGTTGCTCCAAGAAGTACGTTTTGCTGAATTAACTGAGTAACTGCTGGCGCTTTTGTGATCTTCGCATTTACTCCTATCACTCGCACTCTAGATTGTATTACAATACTTCGTTTGATCAGGTAAGTTCCTGCCGGAAAATACAATATTTTGTTAGCTGATAGAGCCGCAGTTAAAGCCGCCTCAATTGCAGTAGTATCATCAGTTGTCCCATCCCCGACAGCTCCATGCAGTTTTACATTGGTTCCCTTCTGGGCGAGGTATAGCTCGTCAAAATTGTCCTGTGCGTGGCCGAAATTAACGTCTATACTGACCGGAGACTCTACTGTTCCGACCGTGATTGCTTTTTGGCTCATGAGTAGTGCTCCATATTGGTATAGTTTTCGGTGTCTGTGTATCTGGCGTCAATATTCCCTTCGTCTGGTTCATAGCCGATAATAAATCTGGTTCCGGCAGGAAGAAGAAAAGATGTGTCCGCGCTGCCGTAGTGGGTCACCCCATCAGCAACCGTAAACCCAACCTCATTCGCATAGTTGCTGCCTGTACCATCCAGTCTCTCAGTAATCACCGCGCCCAGGATTCCGATCAGGTGATGACCGTTACCCGAAGCGTCGAGTTCAGCATCTTTCCCAACATTTATCCCCTTCCAGCTCGCCCACAGCACACCACCCCTGAACACATCAATATCCCAGCAATCCGGCCCAGGAAATGTCAGGGTGCCATCCACGGTGCAGGTCGGAGTGGATGGGCCACTGGCGGTGATGGTGTCTGTGGTGAGCAGGCCGGTTACTGTGGCGCTGCCCGCGCCGAGAAAGCCGCTGGACTTTACCTGCTGGGTGGTGTGGGAGGCATAGGGCTTATAGGCCTGTAAGTTTCCATCAGAGATACTAGTCTTATACCAAGCTAATAGGTCTCCCATATTTGGAGGAAGTAGTGCTCCATTCTTATAGAACCCTACAGACTCCTTTATTGGAGAATATATTTTATCAAAAATAGATGCATTAACATTACTCATCTCGACCCCTAGCAATCTTTACATACACACCAGCGTTATTAGATACACCTACCCACCTAAAGTATACTCCATGAGATGAAAGGAAGATAGTGCTAAAGAGATTAGTACTAAAAGACCCATCAGGGAAGTCAGTCCATGCAGGTACTGGTAGAGCTACTGTAGGGTGAAGGAGATACTGCAATTTAACAGCACCAGAAGTAAGTCCTGATATGATTACATCACAATACCCTGTCACATGAAACTTATTAGAAGACTCATTAGCCCCTAAAACTACATCAATATAATCCATTTTATTTCCTTATTTAATCCAGAGTGAGACAACAAGAGATACAACAATTGGAATTACAAAGGTTGCAAGAACTAAAGCACCCATAGCCTTATTCATAAAGTCTCTATGATTAGATATCTCTAAGTCTTGTGCTTCCTCCTTCTCTTCTTGTTTTTCCATTATGTTATCTATACGACTATTCATCCTTTGTAGTTCATTTAGGTTCTCTGTTAATTTAATGATTGAGTTTTCCAAGACCTGTTGGCTCCTCATCAGCTCTGAGTTCATGGACTTTATCTCTCTCACAGTCTCGACCATGAACAAGTGTGCTTCACAATTCTTTACACAATCAGGCATTAGTTAATTCCTTTCGTAAGTTACAATAATTATCTCCGTATAGAGGCTACTAGCCCTACAGGGGCTAAAGCTCTATAGGTGCTAATAGGTTCTTATATATGTATTATATAAGATGAAATAAATGAAACTATAAGGACTATAGTACTATAGGTACTAAGAGGTGCTGTAAGGTTCTTACTTATCTCCTAGTACCTATAGGTCTATATAGTATTATTTCTTCTGATCTCTACTCTTATTCTTCATATTCTTTAAGGTAGAGTAGGTGATAAGAGCCTCCCC
>Ga0209318_1001096_pt1 | contig 19192 bp, 15 predicted proteins | sample RifGroE1_FD_183999 | JGI IMG/M metagenome (GOLD analysis project Ga0209318, IMG submission 183999) | Groundwater microbial communities from Rifle, Colorado, USA - Groundwater E1 (SPAdes) (version 2) | ecosystem: Environmental > Aquatic > Deep subsurface > Groundwater | place: Rifle, Colorado...
CTTGAACCAGACGCCTTCGATCTGGCGTTCGAGGCCGCGGCCGGCCAGGATTTGCCGGACCTGCCACCTGAACCTGAAGTCACTCCATCACCTGAGCCCGAAACGCCGCCTCAGACCCCAGCCACTCCTGAGATCACCCCAGAGGATCCTCCAGTGCCGGCACCTGCTCCCGAGCCTCCGCCGGCACCGACCCCTACTCCCGACCCAGAACCGCAAGCTGCAGCCCCTCCGGCACCTGAGCCACCGGCCCCGACGACTGTCGACGACTCGTTCACCGAGGATGAGCAAGCTGCCTTTGACGAGGTCGCTGCCAACTTCACCGAGGTCTCGGCAGCCATCAAGGCCACCCAGCGGGTCATGCTCGCCAAGATGGAGAACATGGTCGAGAAGCGGGTCGCCGACGTCCTTGCGCGGTTGGCCCCGGTTGCAGCGGTCGCTCAGAATGTAGCGCACAGCAACTTCATATCTGCAGTGATGAAAGCGCACCCAGATGCTTTGGACCTGCTCCCCAAGGTGGAAGAGTGGGTCAAGACCCAGCCTGAATTTCTGCAGGAGGCCTATGACAAAGTGCTGAGTAGAGGCACTGAAGCCCAGACTATCAAATTGTATGACGTGTTCAAAAAGGAGACCGGCAGCGCACAACCTCCGCCTCCTCCCGACCCACCGAAGGAAGATCCTGAAAAGGAGAAAAGGCTTAACGCTCAGGAAGGAGTACGCTCCCGGCGAGCGGGAAAACAGGGCGGCATTGACGAAAACGACTTTGAGTCTGCTTTCGCCGCTGGCGCAAATTTGCACTAACAACGGAGGTATGACGCTATGACCCAGACAGTAAGTGACATTGGATTGCGGACCGCAGGTTTTGTGGCAGCGGATCTTCTCAAGAGGGCTGACCCTGCCCTGGTAATGCAGCCCTTTCTGCAGACCAAACCCATTCCGAAGAACTCCTCGGACACCATCAAGTTCCGGCGGTATGATGCTCTCGCTGAAGCGACTGCCGACCTGACCGAGGGTGTAACCCCTCCCGGCAGTGCCATCACCAGCACCGACTACTCCACCTCCTTGGCCCAGATCGGCGCTTGGGTAGGGATTACTGACCGGGTAGCGGATACCCATGAGGATCCGATCATCAAGGAGTATTCCGATATCCTGGCCAAACAGGCCGCTTTGTCGGTCGAGAAACGGCTGTTCTATGTAATGCGGGCGGGCACCAACCGCTATTTCGCCAACGGCACCGAGCGGGCGCATGTCAACACCACGCTGACCAAGACTTTGCAGCAGAAGATTACTCGAGGGTTCAAACGCCAGAACGCCGGAGTTATCACCAAGAAGCTGTCTTCGTCCCCCAACATGGAGACGGTAAACGTCAAGCAGTCGTTCATTGGCTTTGTCCATCCGGACGCTGAGGCAGTCATTCAGAACCTCGCCGGCTTCAAGGATGTTGTTGACTACGGTTCAATGTCTCCGTACCCGACTGAGATCGGAACCGTTGGCGATGTGCGGTACCTCACCTCGACGGTATTCTCGCCGTGGGCAGATGCGGGTGCAGCCAAGGCCGGCTCCGGTACCACGATGATATCCACCACAGGCACCAACTCGGATATCTACCCGATCATCTACATCGCCGCCGACTGTGCCGCTGTTACTCCTCTTAAAGGGGCGACCGCACTTAACCCGTTCGTCAAAAATCCCGGTGAGTCTCGGGAAGGCGATCAGCTCGGCCAGCGGGGGTGGATTGGCTGGAAGACGTACTTCGCAGCGTTGATCCTGAACCAACTTTGGCTCGCTGCGGCCGAGATAGCTATTCCTGAACTGTAAAAATCTCTGAGGGGCTTCGGCCCCTTTCCGCCTTCTTCTAAGGAGATACGATTATGTTAGATTATGCAGCACAGATGCAAAGCGTTGGCAAGATCACCGTCGCCAATCCGGCTGCGGCGGTTACCGTCACTCTCGGCTGGTCGCCGAGATATGTCAGGGCAGTGAATGTCAATAACGTCGTGACTTACGAGCATTGGGATGGGATGGCAGATGGTACTTCGTTCGACACCGCTACCGAGCTTTCCCTCAACGCCGCCGGCGCGATCACCTTAACAGCCACCGGCTTCACCCTCGGCCTTGATATCTGCGACACTGCAGCTGACGTCGTTTACTGGTTGGCAATCCGCTAATCACCTGTTCAGGCGGGGACAAACTACCTGATGGAGAAAAATTATGAGTAGACAAGAAGTAAGGACCCTCAATGTCGTAGCGGAACAGATCCGTACATCGGCTGGAGGGGTGCCCCCTCTCGGCCCTATTACTGCCGCCGAATTGACTCAGGCTGCTGACCTGTCCACCCAGGTCATGACTCCCGGCGCAGGCTTTGCAGGCACCGGCACGATCTACAAGTCTTCCGTCGTCAAGCACGGTGACGTGGTAAAGACCACGCTTGTCATAGATCTGACCGGTGCTGCATCGTCCACAACCGACCTCGATATCATTGGGAAGCTCGGGGTGTCACATATCGGCCAGGTCACCGCTGCGTTGAACGGCACAGTCCTGGGTGGGAAAATGACCTGCCTTGAGGTGCCGACCGGAGGTATTCCGGACGTCGATCTCTACGCTGCCACAGAAGGGACAGGGGCGTTTGACGGTGCTGTTGGTGACCTCGTCGAGACGGCTATAGTCACGGCCGGCGGTAACTGGACCCTCGGGCTCACGAAGCCGTTCCTGGTTGACGTGGTCGCAAACAAGTATCTGTACCTGACTGGCGGCGCCGCCGGCACGGCTGCTACCTACACAGCAGGCCGGTTCCTGATCGAGTTCTGGGGCGTGTAATCTGAGCGGCCTCAACCACAGGGGAGGGGGATCCCCCTCCCTTTCATTGAGTCCTGCAGCAGAAGCACCATAAATCTTAACGGGGGGAATGTAATGCCAACGAGTGAAGAATTGGATCTGGGTCTGGGAGATATCGATATCCAGCCGATCCCGGAAGCAAAGAGCAAGAAGAAAGACAAGACGAAAGACATCGACGCGCCGACCGACGCGCCGGTGAAAGCTGTCAAGAAAGACGATAAGTCCGACTGGATTACAATCCTTATCGACGATGTTCCCGGCCTGAAGAAGAACTACGAGGTCGTCGGAGTCAATGGTAAGGTATACCAGATTAAGCGCAACGTCCCAACCCTGGTCCCACCCGAGGTAGTTGCCACCTTGAAGACCTGTGTGCTGACCCATGTCGAGCAGAAGTTCGACCAAGCCAGCGGCGAGTATATCGACATTGAGCGGAACTTCTCCGCCGTCCCTTGGAGACGAGTATAAAATGACCCGGGCGGAGATGTTGGCGGAACTGCGGCAGGTGTTGAACGCCGTCGGGACGAACCGGTCCTGGCCGGACACGACTCTTGAGGGGTACCTGTCCGAGGGACAGGATAAGTTCTGTGAAGAGACCGGCTTTTTCACCGATCTCAGCAACTTCACCCTGACTCTGCAGACCGGCATCGCCGTCTACGCCATCCCTGACAGAGTCATTCAGGTTATTGACATCTGGGACGGCACCAGGAAGTTGCACAAGGTGGCGACGGGGGGAGTATATACGTCGATCGATTCCTTGTACGGTTACACCACGGCAACAGGCCGGCCAACCCACTGGCAGACCGACCTCGAAACCGGCTCCATCCAGATCTTCCCGACCCCAACCGCAGCAGAGGATGAAGAAGTTCTCCTGCTGCAGGTCTGGCGCTACAGTCTTTACGACCTTGCTGGAACTGGGGCGGTGCCGGAAGGTGGAGGGGCGGCTCCCCCCGCTGCGCCAGAAATTCCGTCCCGGTTTCAGCGAGCTTGCATCGAGTGGGCGGCATACAAAGCGTTCAACCATCACGACACTGAAACCCAGGACCCGGTCAAGGCCAGCGACCATCTGGCATCCTTCAGACTTTACGTCGCCGACGGCAGGCTGGCCCTGCAGCGCAGACACAACCAGGAAGTATATGTAGGCAGCGACCCGGCTTACAGAACCTAATCAGGAGGCGGCATGAAGCACGAGTTTGGACGCACCACGCTGCATCCTTGGGGACTGGGAGTAAACAACCGCGCATCAGACCGCGCTCTGCCGGAAGAGGCGGTACGCAACGCCGTCAACATCGACTTCATTGATGAGACCTCCCTGCGTAGCCGCAAGGGCAGGACCAAGGTCTACTCAGCCCTCAGTACGAAATCGGGTTACTCCTGCCCGCTTGGCATGTTCTTTGTCGAAGGCCCCACTCTCAAGAAATTCGACCCTGCTAATGGTACGGCGACTACAGTGCTGACCGGTGTCTCCGCCAGCCACCGCACTTTCGAGTATTTCGATGGGATCCTTTACTTCAGTGACGGTGTCATCGCTCGCAAGATCGCAGCATCGGCAGTGATGCAGTGGGGCATGATACCCCCGGCCGCACCGGTGTTGTCGACTACTGCCGGGACTTACGGCGAGGGAGTGTACCTCGCAGCCTGCTGCTGGGTAGATGCGGCTGGAGTCGAGTCAGGAGCCTCACCGGTTACCTCGGTGTGGGCGACCAGCACCTCCGGCATCATTTTTAACAACCTATCTGCCACCTCGGATCCGCAGATCTCAGCACTCAGGCTCTACCTCAGCACTGCTAACGGCAAGGAAATGTACCATGTTGCGGACGTAGCTCCCGGCACCACCAGCTACACGATCGCCGCCGGCGGGTACGACCAGGGCAGTGTGTTGGAGAACTTGTTCATCTCCCCTGCGCCGGCCGGTCGAATTATCCGTTTCTACAAAGGCCGAGCGTATGTCGCCGACGCTGCTGGCGGGGTCTGGTACACGGACCCGTTCGAGTACGACCACTTCAACCTCATGGACAACTACCTGCAGTTTCCCTCCTCGGTAGACATCATGGAGCCGGTGAAGGACGGCATCTTCTTCGCTTACGGCGACAAGACAGAGTTTTACGCCGGGACTCCGGAAGAGGGGTTCGATATAACCTCCGACATATTCAACTATGGCGGAGTCCTCGGTACCGGCAAGCGCGTACCCAACTCGGACAATGTGTGTTGGCAATCACAGCGAGGCATGGTGGTTGGAGGTCCGGGGGGACAGTGCAAGAACGTGCAGGAGGCCAACGTCGCCGTCGAGTCGGCGGTGTCCGGGGCGGCATTTATCAGGGAGCAGGATGGGGTCCGGCAGTTCATCGCCAGCTTGAAACAACCTACCAATTCGCCATTGGCGGCGACAGCGTGGATAACCGCGGAACAAATTCGGAGAGAGGCATAATGAACAATGAATACAAAGTCGGGTTCGTCTACACTCCGACGCACGTAGGCGAGGATGGGCAGATTATTTCCCAGCAGGAGGTGCATAATCTCATGCCGGCGGAGATGATTGCATACATGCTCAACGCGGCCCTGAGAGGCGGGAGTCAGTACGCTACTTATTATCTGTCGCTGTATGAGAACAACTACACACCACTTCCAGGCGACACGATGACGACATTCATGGCCGCCTGTGGGGAGAATACTGGATACACCACGACTGGTACAAACCGTTTGACTTTGACCTTGCCTGCGCCGGTGGCCGGATCGATCACCACTTCGGCCTCGCCGAACGAGTTCGCATTTACAGGGGCGGCTACCATTCGTGGGGCGTTCATCTCGACTGGGATAACTCGAGGGTCGAACACCGGGCTGCTTGTTTCCGCGGCCCTGTTTGCTTCGCCGTTCACCATGGCCAATCTCGGCGCACTGCGGGTTCCGGTCGGGTTTGCACTCGTCTCGGCATAAGGAGGGGATATGTCATTCACAACTTACGGCGAAAATCTCCTTATCAACTGGGCATTTAACGTTGATTCGGTAACTCGACCTACGGCCTGGTTTGTTGCCATTCACACAGCCGACCCAACAGAGACAGGAGCAACCGCTGAGATGGTTGTCGGCACTGATGCAGATTATGTGCGGCAGGCTGTCACCATGGGGACTTCTTCATCCGGATCGTCTGCAAGTACGACACAGGTCGTTTTCACGCCAGCAGCCGCGGCAGGGACGTATGCAGTAACGCATGTGAGTATCTGGGATGCTGCTACGGTAGGCAACTGTATCATGTACGGTGCCCTTGCAACCCCAAGGTCGATCAGCAATGCCAGCCCCCTAACTTTCGAAATTGGCGAAATCATCGCCGCACTGGATTGAGGTGAATAATGGGTTCTTTTAAAGTCAGCACAGGTTTACGAAATTACCGCCTCGGCACCGGGTCATTTGCTGCGGGGATGAGTGGATTTCTCATCAAGATTTACGGCTCGGCAACCAGTCAGGCTGGGGCTGATGCTCTCATCCCGGCTACGGCTGATGCTGCCATCGGCTCGGCCACGTTGCTATGCACTATCTCAGTGGACGGCGGAGGCACTGGTGGCACGTTTGGCACCCCGGCCGCTGGGGTAATTGCCAAGGCTGCAGCTGAAACTTGGACGGGGACGAATGTTGCTTCTGGATATGCCTCATTTTATCGCGGAGTTCTGAGTTCCGACACCGGAGTTCTCAGTACAACCGAAAAGCGAGTGCAAGGGTCTGTCGGAACAGTAGGCAAAGACTTGATCATATCCAACGCCTACATGACCAGCGGCAACGCACAACCTATCAATTCCTACTCCATTGGCGACCCGGCTGAGTAATGGTAGTCGAGATAATCAACGGGCAACCGTGGAAACAGCAGTACGCCTTCAATGAGACGCAGTCCGGGGATGTTACTGGGTGGTCGAACACGACCGCCCTGCCAGCGGCCAGGATGTCTGGGCAGGCCATCGTTACGCAGGACAGGGCGTTTTTCATTGGAGGATATGTCACTCCGGTTATTTACACTGCCCCTCTGAATATCGATGGTACGTTGGGCAGTTGGACGACTGCGACAGAGCTTCCGATTGGGATAGGTGAGAGCCAAGCAGTGCTCACCAAAAACCGCATCTACTTGATCGGTGGATATGTAACTGGTGGGCACTATACTGCTTCGATCTATACTGCTCCCATAAATCCTGACGGGACTATCGGGGCATGGGAGACAGCCGGTGTACTTCCTGCTGCTCTAGGTCAGCATCAGGTCATCGTGACAAAAAGTAGAGTCTATTCTCTTGGCGGATATAACGGCGGATTCCTCGCCAATGTCTATACTGCTCCGATAGACGAAGACGGACTGATTGGAGCATGGTCTGCTGATGCTTCCTTGCCAGGAGGTGCGGCAGGAAGTCAGGCTGTCGTGACAGGTGGGCAAGTATATCTGCTCGGAGGTAACTCTCCAGGAGGTGCAATCGCTACAGTTTATACCGCTCCCATCGACCTTGACGGGATAATCGGAGCGTGGAGTACTGGAACATCCTTGCCAGGGGGGCGGAGTTTTGCTCAAGCTGTGGTTGTTAAGGGCAGGGTGTACTTGTTCGGGGGCAAGCCGGTAGGAGATAACCATACTGCCGGAGTATATACAGCTCCACTCGGAGAGACCGGAATAATTGGGACATGGGCAACTGGTACTTCTCTGGCTTCTGCTAAAGGCGACAGCACGGCCATAGTGACAAGCAGCAAGGTCTATCTGGTGGGCGGAAGCGTTGGAGGAAGCGCTGTTGACAATGTGCAGGTCGCCTCCTTTGCAGGAGGATTTAACGATTATATGGACCTGTCATATATCATTCCTACATTCTGGACAAACTTCTCAGGACAGACTGAGATTCTGGAATGATCACCTTCGACGGCGACCGCAGCCTGAAGCGCAGATGGTTCGCCAAGAAGAAGCTCGCCACCATCCATGAGATGAATATCCCATCCTCTTGTCCGGTCTGGGATGGGTTCAAGTTCAAGGTCTGGCAACTCGGAGATATTGACGGTGGCAGGGTGACTGCCCCGATGGGCGCGGTCGTGGCTTGCTCGACCCAAGACGGGATTAAGATTGCCGTAGCCGACTTTTGGGCAGGAGGATTCAACCCGGCGCAAGCTATGTATGTGGTGTTCAAGGACTTGGGAGTTGATGACGAAGGGTTTCAGAATATCGGTGCAGTTGCCACATTTTTCAATGGCCCTATAGACCCGCTGGAAACAGGGGAGTACAGAACGATTAAGTTCACTCCTACTCCTACGTATTCTTACTTCGGGCTGGTCAATGGAGACTCTGGTGGTCCTGCTACCGTGATGGCGTATGACTACGCCGCTTCTCCGGTCTTTCTGCCTGTGCATGGTGAAGTTTTTGATGTTATGACCTCTGCCTCGGTTGATTTCGACCGGAACGGGAACGGTACACCGGATTGGTTCAGGGCGATCTTTGAGAAGACGACTACCTTCTATCTCGCCAACGGTGTCCAGGCAAGCAGGATGAATTGTGGTGTGCATCATATCCAGTTCAACAACAGCTATAATCCCAAGCGGATTTTTCAAAAGAGCGGAACCGACAGGTACACTTCACACCAGAGTACGGCTCTCTATGATTTCGTGGAGGATGATGGAATTTCCCGTAAGGTAGTGGGGTACACCGTCGACGTGGCGAGTTCGTTGGTTAGCAATATCTACTTCAGTGAACTCTTGAACACGGACATGCCGTCAGCTCTGAGAACAATCCTTGCCACTTCCGAGAACGACGGGTCGTGTGAGCCTGTCGGGTCGTTCGCTTCGGACAGCGTGTTCTTCCATGCAGTAAATGCCTCAGGTCGGGTTTATTCCGATGTAATTCAGGATTGCGAGGCGACTGATTACTATGATGACAATCCTGACGAGGAAAAGTGGAGCCTGTTCTACTCGATGACGACAGGCGGTAATGGGTACCTGATCAACTCCAGCCAATTCATGCCATTACTCTCTGACCTCGCTACCGTGCCCGTGCTGGCTGACTGGCTCGGAGCCAAGCGAATGTTCGAGCAATTGGCGGGGGCATACCCTAATCTCAACTTCGCGGTGCCTTATGATTCGATAATGTTTCAAGGGCACGATGGGATTATCTACACCTGGACCAGAACCTACGGTGCGGTCAAGTTCACCACGACAGGGCTATTCTTGGCAACCGTCCTTGTCCCGACTCAGGTATCAGAGGAAGATGGCGTAAGGCCGGAGATCACCTATGCCGGACTTTTTGGTGATACCCATCTCTATCTGTGTGTCAGCAATAAGGTCAAGGTAGGAGCCAGGGCGGTGCATTACGGTTCGCCTTTCACCGGCTGGACAGAGCTTCCTGGCTGCTCTGAGGGTGTCGAACTTATCAGTGCTCGACCTTGCGTGGTCACGCCTGAGAGGATTTTCTTGATAGGAGTTGTAAAGCACACGGTTGAGGAAATTATTGAAGGAGTTCCTACAGAAGTTGAGAAGTATGCCTTCGCTTCCTTGAATTGGACTGCTGAAACCGATGAGGAAGAGGTAAGCACCGACCCGTGGCGGGTGATGGGCGAACTCCCCTTTGAGATAGGAGATAGTGACAACTTCGCCCTCGGCCTTTACGGTGATGACCCAAGGTGTAATGCCCTCGCCGCTTACCAGTGCCCCCCAATCCTGCCACAAGCCCCGGTAGGTCCCTATGAAAAATACGCAATAGGAATGCCATGAGCATACTGATAAAGGACTACAAGTATGAAGTTGTTACTCGCTACGGCGGGACTGCGGGGACTGATGGGTATACCTCTACGACCACCGGCACCTCCGGCCAGTCTAACCTGACTTATTACTATATTCCTGAAGGGTGGACGCAGACTGACTGGGGAGGATGGGTAGACGCGGAAGGCAGGTTAATGACGGGTTACACTATGTCAAGTTTGGGCATTTTCTATCCTGACGGCTTTATCGGAGATGTGCCACCTGAAGGTGCGAGGATAGGAAAAGGTATCTACCTTGCCACTACAGCGCAACAGAATGATCTGATGCGAGCGCTGTATCCGAATGACTGGGATGGTGACTCTACAGACATGCAGGCCAGAATCAAGCACCACAACATCGTCTGGTATCAGGGCAAGAGTCAACTTGGGGTTCCTAAATATTCGTACCCGGATGGAAGTTACCTCGCGTTCTGGATCGGCTTTGCAGGGTTCGGGTTGTATCATTTTGTCGGCTATGAGGGGTCTATGCCTACACAGACTCTAGCTGAGACCTCGAGTGGGTTTGAACAGGATGAGTACGATGATCTGATGGATCAGTTGCAAGATGGGCTTATAGATCTTGAGATGTTCGATGGGTACGATACTCCGTTCACGGATGTTTACTCAGGTACGTTTAATGATGGCACTCCGCTCATCGGCGATCAGACCGTTCCGACCACGACCTACACCGTCGAAACCATCATGCCAGCGCAGGAGCCGACCACCAGTATAAACGAGCCACTTACCTACCAGGAAATTCTGCAACTGACGAACAGCGGCTGGAATACTTGGGCGAGGTCGATCAATCCGCTTGCCTCCGGTACGTTTATTAAGTTCACGGCGGCGTCAGGAATCACGAGTGCCTGTATCAGTATTGCCAACAAGGGGATGGAAGGGGCAGGAGTGGCAAGGTTCACGCATGGGATCATCTGCGACCAAAACGGGGTGAGGGTGTACGAGAACGGGGCGATGGTAAAGACCTTGTTCTCAGTGCAAACCGAACTGACGGAGATCAGGATCTACCGGCAGCCGGATAATGTGATCGTCTACATGGCAAAGACCGATGCAGTTTCCGTCGTCCACACCAGCACCGTCCCGGCTGCATCCAGGCTTTTTTCGCTTTACGCCTATGGTTACCTTTACACGGCAGGCGATAAGGTGACATCTGCTGTCTTCAAAACTGGCGCGGTCCAGTACGGGAGTGTCTGATGATAGGGCATGGAACACTGACCATTCAGGATTATGAAGTGCTGATGACAGGGGCTGGGTCGCTGGTCCTCTCCAACCTCCAGACGGTAAGCGTCACAATGTCCGGCACTGGCGAGATGGTTGCCACTGCATCAAGTAACTATGGATATGCGCTGTTCCCGGCGCTGGCAGGGTTCGGCGGCGACATCACCAGTTATGGGGCGGGAGGCGCGACGTTCCCTGCAATGCAGTCTTACGCTGAGGGCGGGCTGTATGTGCCGGTGCTGACCAACTACGGTTTTGCAACCTTTCCGAGCTTTGTATCCTCCGGCATTCTTGGTACTGTCTCTTATCTTGACGGTAATACTGAGTTCCCGGCACTGATGGGCAAGGGCGGCGAGGGGGAATATGGAGAGGGTACGGCTGAGTTCCCTGCCCTTGTTGCTTCCGGGATCTATGATGCCACCCCGTTTGAGCGCAAGCTCTACAGTTTCTGCTACGCTCTGGACGGGCTCGCCGGCCGGCCGGTCTTCGTCGTCGTGCTCAACGCCTCCGGCCAGATCGTCGACACCATCTCTGGCAACCACATATACATCTCTCAGTTGCTGGCATCCATGCAGGCAATCGACAACTTCACGGTCCTCGGGTCGTTCCTCGCCTCGCTGAACGCCTCCGCCTCGGTAACCGGGGCAGTTGTCGCAGCTACTGGCACCTCAGCCGCCCTTGACGCCACTACCAGGGTCTGGGTTGTCAACATGGACACTGCCCAAAGCTCGCAGTACGACGACTATGGTTTTAACGATCTGATCGAGCATGAGGGAGTCTGCTACGGCTTCGCCGATGACGGCATCTACCGGCTTGACGGCGACACTGACAACGGATCTGAGATCGAAAGCTACATCGACTTCGGCAAGTCTGACCTGGGGGTGCATGGGGTCAAGAAAGTCCCCAATGTCTACATCGGCACCTCGGACGGCTCGGACACTTACCTGCGGGTAACGACCGACTCAGGCACCGCCACCTACCAACTCGAGCAGTGCTACCGCGGGCCGACCGGCTGGCGGGCGCAGGTGCCGCAGACCGACATGCAGGGCTGGGAGTGGCGCTGGGAACTGATTGCCAACAACGCCTTTGAGCTTCGCGGTGTGGAGTTCGTACCGATAAAACTGAACAAGAGAGGGTAACCCATGCCGACCGCTGCCGAGACCATCGACGCCATCATCGCCAACGCGATCCTGATTGCCAACACCCAGACCGAGGCTGCATCCGAGGCAGCCGAGGACCTGATCAGATCCAACGCCGGTTTCTACCTGACTCCGCCGGACAGCGCCACCGGCTTCACGGTGACCGCGATTGAGCCGGACATCCCGGACGTCGCCGACTCGACGATTAACTACGACGCTCAACTCGACAAGATCATCCAGATCCTCACCGACCAGCTGGCAGGGTTCTTCGCCACCTATTATCCACTCGCCTCCGATGCCTTCGATGAGGCCACCAGCTGGCTGATCAACGTCATCACCAACGGGGGCACCGGGGTCAACGCCGAGGTCGAGGCGCAGCTCTGGCAGCGGGCCCGGGAGAACATCATCGCCGACGGGCGGCGGGTTGGCAACCAGATCGTCACCGGCTTTGCCGCCAAGGGCTACATGCGCATCGCCGGGGCGACGACCAGGCTTCTCGAGCGATCGCTGTACGAGCAGGCCGGCAAAACCGGCGAGGCCTCGACCACCATCGCCGCCAAGCAGTTCGACGTTGAGGTCGAAACCGTCAAGTTCGCCGTCGGCAAGGCCCTTGAGTCTCGGAGCATGGCCATGCAGGCAGCGGCGGACTATATCCGGGCAGTGGCCACCGCCCCTGCTTCCGCGGTCAACGTCGCTGGGATCAACACCGACGCCCAGGCCAAGATGATGGCTGCTGCCGCGACGTGGTACGGCGCCAGGCTCGACCGGGATAAGATCGTCCTGAACAGCAAGCTGGCTGAGATGGAGTCTCGCGACGAGATTTACAAGCACCGCCGCAGCAACGCCACAGCCAACAGCCAGGTCGACGTGCAGGCCCTGACCGCCGCCGCCGAGGTCTACGCCAAAGCTGCGCAGGCCGCCCTCGCCTCGCTGAACAGCGTGGTCAGCTCGTCGGTCAATGCGTTTGCTTGATATGCCCTGAAAAATGTAGTATGCTGCGTGTAAAGTTCTGATACAACCTTTGAGGAGGGCATTATGGCATACAGGACACCCGAAGAAAGAATCTCTGACTTGGTCGGCAGAGGTTGGCGAGGACTGGCAAACAGGTTCGAGCGACTGCGCGGAGGCACTGCCCAAGCTGCACCCCCTCCCGTCGTACCGGTGCCTGTGCAGGAGCCGCCCTCTCAACTGGCCAAGGTGCCGGCAAACATCTCCGGCATGTTCCGCTCTCAGCCCTTGGTGTCCTCACACTCCGCCGTCGCTGCTCCGCCTGTGCAGACCGCTCCCCAGAATAACTTCATCCGTGACGCGGCTACCGGGGCGACTGTCTCTATGGACCCCGCCGGTGGGATGCGCTGGACCGACCAGGCTGGCAACCCTATAACCAAACCAGCCAGGGCACCTGGAGAGTTCACCAGTGTCGGCCAGCCGATCAGGCCCACCGCCCAGATTGAACGATTTCAGGCCAACCTCAACACCCCCCGCGGCCGGTTCTTCGGAGTCCAGTCGCTGCCCGGGACGGATTCTTCTTCGCAAGGAAGCCTCGGTGAAGAGGTGATGAGAGGGGCAGGGCTCCGGCGGGCCAAGGCCATCGCCGACACCGCCCTGCAGGCCAGAGGGCAGGACCTTGAGATGGAGCAGGCGGGCCTGCGCAACCAGATCGCCTCCGAGCAGAACAGGCTGCTGGCTGAGCGCAACGATGCCACACTCCCCGGCGAGGTGGCGCAGGGCGAGGCCGCTCAGCTGGAACTCGACACCGCCCGCAAGGCACAGGGGCTGCTCGACCAGTTCAACGTCGAGACCGACGAGACGAAGAAATCCGCAATCCTGCAGCAGTACAAGATGCTGACCGGGATCCGGGACGCTGAGAATAAGACGTACTCCGGCACTGAGGAAACGACTGTTCCCGGGGAAGGCATTAAGGAGCAAGCATACGTCATCGAACGCGCCCCAGGAGGCGGGTGGCGGAAGATCGTGCCGCAGGCGTCCGGACAAGGCGACCTGCAGGCACTGGCCGGCAGCCTCAAGCCCGAGCAGCGCAGCAAGGCCGCGGAGTATATCAAGGCGCACCCCGAGGAAGACAAGGCTGAGGTATTGAGGCGCATCATCGCCGGAGAACTGTAATGGATGAACTGGATAAGCTGCTCAACCCGCAGGGCGACGAGCTTGATCAGTTGCTCTTCTCTCCATCCTCAGCCACTGTCCCTCCCCCTAAGGGAGGGCTTGCGGCGTCAGCCAAACAGACCCTCGGCCAGACTGTCAAAGGTATTGGTCAGGTTGCTGCAGACTATATCCCCGGCGTCGGTCAGGATAATGCTGTCACGCGCTACGGACAGGAGGTCGTCGATGCCAATCCGACCGTCGTCAAAGGTTTCAGGGACATCGTCAAGAACCCGGGCAAGACTATCACCGAGGCACTGGGCAACGCCCTGCCGTCGGTAGTTTCTGGTATGGGTTTACGGGCTGCGGGTATGGGGCTTACCTCTCTCGCCCCGGCTGCTGGTCCTCTTGCGCCGGTAGTCGCCGCAGCGGGGCAGGGGCTTGCCTGGGGTGGGCCGATCCTCGCCGCCGCTCTGCCGTCGTACAGTGGCATCCGGGAATCACAGATTGAGAAGGGTGGTGAGAACGTCGACGACCCAAAATCAAAACTCCTTGCCACTCTCGGCGCAGCCACCGTCGGTGCGATCGAGCAGCGCTTCGGGCCACAGAACTGGGCGCAGCTGGCGATCAGCAAGGAAGGCAGGGCGAAGCTGGCCGGTATGATGTCAGGCGATTCGTTCTGGGGCAAAGTCGGCAAGGGTGCCTTGAAAGGCGCGGCTATCGAGGGCAGCGAGGAACTTGTTCAGAACCCGGTTGAGCAGTTGGCAGCCTACGAGGACCCGACCACAGCCAAAAACCTCGAAGAGACTGCGTTCGGAGGTGTGATGGGCGCAGTCGGCGGCGGTGTCTTGGGAGGCGGCTTCGGCATGACCGGTACCAACAAGAAGACCGACCCCGCCGTGGAGAAAGTCCAGGCAGACACGCTCGACAAGGTCCTGCCCGAAGGCGCGACCCTCGACAAGCTGGAGGGGGGCAAGGCGACGGTGACTATCCAGACCTCATCCGGCACGACGACAGTCACTGCGGCACCAGAGGACATCGCCAAACAGATGCTGGCCGGCAAGCCGCTGTCCGAGATGGCTAAGCAAGGAGCAGAGTTAAGGGCAGCCCGACTCGCCGACCTTGAGGCCAAGGCACTGGGAGGGGAGCAGTTCACCCCCGACGAGCGCAAGGAGTATCAGAAGCTGCTGGCCAAGTCCGGAACCAAGAAGTTCGAGCAACTGCAGGACGACCCGGCCCGGCCGGAGGTGGTGCGGTTCAGGGTTGCCGACAAGGTCTACGAGTACGCCCCACCGGCCGGCATGAGCCGGGCCCAGATCGACGCCGAGCTTGCGACGCGGGCCAAGAGCCCCGGCTCGCAGTTCAACTGGTTGAAGAAAAACACTGTCGAGGTGAAGGATGCCGAAGTTAAGCCGCAGGCAGCGCCTGCAAATGAACCTGTTCAGGCTGTACAACCTGGACCCGAGCAAGTGGTGGACGGAGTTTCTGAATCACTGACGACAGGCGAAAATAGGAAAGAGACCTCATTTGGAGGGGAAAATGTACCTATTTCGGCACAAAATGCTGCTCTGAGTGGGTCTTCTACTCAATCAGAGGACATCAACAACCTGACCTTCCAGCACGACAGCCTTGTCGATCAGTGGGAGTCTCTGCCGGCGGGGCCGGAGAAGACCGCGGTGCAGGAGGAGATTTTCAAAATACGGGAGGAGATGAACAATGCTGCAGTTTCTCAAACAAGTCTACCTCCGGAGGGAGGAGTTGATCAAGGCGTGGCTGTGGCTCCGGAAGTTCTTCCGACGCAAACCCCAGCCGCAGGCGATACAGGAACGGTTCCTGAAATATTACCAGCCAGAGTTGACCAAGGGCAAGCAGGAAGTACTTCAACCAGTGCGCAACCAGAAGTGGTCCCTAATGAAACCATTACTGAGGAAGCGCAGCCAATTGAAGTAGCCGCCAAGGTCGACAAGGACCTCAAGTACGCCGGCGACAACCTCGGTCTGCCTCAGTTTACCTATCAGGCCGGTCCCCTCAAGGGCGTGACTTTCTCCGCCAAAGATGCCTCCGAGGAGAGCGTCCGGGCCGCGGCTGAGAAGATGAAGGCGCAGTGGGTGGGGAAGAAGAATAATGCGGTTGTCGTTAATGAACCGGTCGTTGGTGAGACACAACCGGCTTTGCCTGTAACTGGTGAGACACAAGAAAACAACACCCCCCCGGCCTCTGCGAAGAAAGCAAGCCCACCGAGGGGGGTTACTCCCGCCAAGGTAGAGAAGCCTGCTCCAAAGGCGAAGAAAGCCAAACCCGAGAAGAAAGCGATCGAGCCGGTGTACCGGGACGGCTCTGGTTCCGAGACCTTGCAGATCCAGCCCTACGGCAGGATCGTTGCGCTCAACGATACCAAGGGTAACCTGCTCGGCAGGTTCGACACTGCAGAGAAAGCAGCGATCGCAGCCCGGGACATGGGCTACGGCTGGCGGGACCAGACTGGCCAGTTGCCGACGAAGCCGAGTGCCAAGCCTGCGCCCAAAGCCAAGCTTGAGAAGAAAGCCAAAAGCCTAACGGTACCCGGCAGCAAACTCAAGCCCCTCCCCTCCGCCTACGCCGTGCAGGCGAAAGTCATTGCCGAGGACATCGCCGCCGGTGACACCTCTTTCAAACGCGTCCCCTCCGAAGCTGCCATCCGCGTCTACCGGGAGAAAAACCCGAGGGCCAAGGCCGATGCCGCCATGGCCAAGATGGCTGAGATGGACGAAGCTGAGTACCAGGGGCTGACGGCGGTGATTGAGGATGAGCAGGTAAGCACTCCGCCGGCAAAGGTTGCCGATGCTAAGGCAGGTCCAAGTAATTTGGGCGACCCGTCCAAAGCAGAAGCTGAGAAAGTCCAGAAGGGCATCGAGGGCAAGACCCTCATCCAGGCCGCTGAGTGGCTGATCAACAACACGCCGAACAACGGACATAAGCTGATCGCCGCCAAGGTCCGGGTCGCCCTGCTCAGACTCAAGGGCGCGGGCGTCGTCTTCGATCTCAAAGTCACCCATGTCGGCGACGAGATTCCATCATCCTCAGCCAACTCTCGAGGCGTGTCGACCACCGACTTCTCTCAAGGCATCAAGACCACGGTCAGGCTGAACGGTGCCGACGTCACCGGCAAGGTGGGGATGTCCTACGAGACTGTCCTCCATGAACTGATCCACGCCGCCACCCAGGCAGCCATCCATGTTGGCAACCGGCAGGTCAGTGCCGGCACCACGCTCGCCAAGGCTACCTCTGGGATGATCGACGTCACCAACCTGATCATCGACCACTTCAACACCCGGGCGGCAAGCGGAGAGACTCTCACCGAGTTCGAGCAGAGGATCCTGCAGCGCAACGCCAACGCCTTGAAGAATCCTTCCGAGGTGCTGGCCTGGACCCTGTCCAACAAGGAGATGCAGGACTACCTCGAAACTGTCAAGCTCGGCAGAAAAGAGACCCTGTGGTCACGCTTCGTGCAGTCCGTCCGGACGTTCTTCGGCCTCACAGCCGCCTCCGACACTGCTCTCTCCGAAGTCCTGCGGCTGGGTGAGGACCTGCTCAACGCCGACGCGAACGTGGTCACCTCTTCACTGGATAAGTTGATGGGACGGACGCCGGTGAATGAGTTCGCGCAGGATGCGCAGACCGACATCCGCAAGGCTACGCGGGTTATCCAGAACATGCCGGCGTTCAAGAAGTGGTTTGGCGACAGCAAGGTGGTGGATTCGGACGGGAAGCCGTTGGTCCTCTGGCGTGGAGATAAAAGTGCTGAGAATATTTCAGTATATGATCGACGGAATAGAAGAGAACATGGTCTTTTCCTGACTACAGCCAAAGACATAGCTGACGTATATGGGAAGGCGAGGCCATTTTACGTCGCGGCAGATAAAGTTCTTGATCTGACACGCGATACTGCTAAAAACCGTAAATGGGTGAGCGAGTGGTCAGAAGCCTTCGATGATTGGATTGACAGAGAGACTGGAGAGGAAACTGCCGCGTGGGACATTCTGGAACGCGGGATGATGTTTGATTATGAAGGGGATTGGTCTGCCGAAAGGTGGGATGACATTCAGAGAACAGCAGAGGCAGATGGATACAACGCTGTCATCCTCCCAGACTACGACAGCAATACCGGAGTCTTTCCTTCAACTGTAGTTCTTGACGGAGGGTCAGTAAAGTCCATCTTCAACCAGACCTGGGACCCGGCCAACCCCGCCATCGACATGCAGGTCCAGACCCCACTCGGTATCATCGCCGACGAACAGATCAACGTATTCACTAAGGCCAACGAGGCGATGGCTGCGACCAAGGAGTATCTCGACAACGCCCATCTGGCACTCAGGAATCCGAAGTCGAAGATGCACGAATACTGGAAGCAGCACGCTGACAAGGCGTTTGCCATCACTCCTCTCTCTCATCTCGCTCAGACCTATGGTAAGAATATCAAGTGGATTAAGCAGCTTTCCAAGCACACCAATGAGCTTGAGGCGACCACCACCAGGTTCATCGATGATTTCTTCGCCATCCACGAGGACGCCGTTGGGGCAGTGAACAAGGAGAAAGGGCTGGAAGGGTTGAACAAGGCTATGCTGACCGCCACCTTTAACCAGATGGATCCGACCAAGGACCTTGAAGAACAGGACTGGATACCAAAGAACACCCCTCCAGGCAGAAAGAAAGCGGTGGCTCAGAAGGCGTGGCGGATGGCAGGTATGCAGAAGGCCACCAACCTGACCTTTGTCGAGGCGTATGCTGAATCAGTTAAGGCGTACAAATCCCTCGGACCGAAGACCCAGGAGCAGATGGTCAAGATGGCCGACTACCTGGTCATGCTCAGGGACCTCGATCGGGATTCTTCCATGGCGTTCATCATGAAGGCCTCGAAGGAAGGCTCTGATCTGCGCAAGCAGCTGATGCAGCAGTTCGACGCGTCATTCAGCACGATCAAGGGCATGTACTTCCCACTGTCGCGCTATGGCAAGTTCGTCCTCGAGTTCACCACCCCCGATGGTCGGCGGCTCAGTGAGAACTTCGACAATACCCGGGACCGTGAACTGGCCATGCTCAAGGGCATCGCCGAGGGAGTGAACAAGGACACCATCACCCTGCGGGTCCAGCAGGAGATTCCGGCCGGCG
>Ga0209318_1001101_pt1 | contig 19079 bp, 35 predicted proteins | sample RifGroE1_FD_183999 | JGI IMG/M metagenome (GOLD analysis project Ga0209318, IMG submission 183999) | Groundwater microbial communities from Rifle, Colorado, USA - Groundwater E1 (SPAdes) (version 2) | ecosystem: Environmental > Aquatic > Deep subsurface > Groundwater | place: Rifle, Colorado...
TTCATTTCTTCGAGGTTGCTTGTATTAACGATTTTTCGTTCGCCGATAAAGCCGCTTACGAAATCAGGGAGTCTTCCCCTGAAGCGAAAAGCAAATTTACCGCTGACCTTGGCGGCAGCAAGCGTTACCCGTTTGACAAGCTGAGTGAGGGCTTTAGCTTCGCCGTTCCCTTCGCTGACGGTAACGAGCCGTCTATGCGCGTTCAGTGCAGCACATGGGGTAAACGCCTTGGCAAAAAATTCATCGTGATAAAACATGAAAATGTGTTTGAAGTAGCTTGTATACCTTCACGACCGATTGAGTTTTTTGCTAACTCTGACGAAGCTAAAGCAAAAGCCAACGCAGTACAAACTGAAGTTATGCCTTCTGCTTATGAAGCACCTGTTGCGCCAGAAGCTGTTAAACCGATGTTCTTTACTGAACCTACTGCGGAGGATTTTTATAATGAAGATTAAAACTGAATGCAATACTTGTGGTGGCGGCACAGGACAAAGTGAACCTTGCAATTGTGCTGCGCGTAAACAACGCGACAAGTTTCTGACTGAAGCCATTGGTTACAAAATTCATACTGACGGTTTAAGCTATCCTAAAGACGAACCTCGTTTAGTCGGGCCGCTTAACTTTTCAACATGGAATGGTTTTGGTAAACTTTGGAATTGGGCTAAAAGTCAAGATTGGTGGAAAAATTTTCAGAGCGATAATATTGCACATCCTGGCGGTTATGCTGGAATTAATTCTGATTTTATAAATCCTGATGAATTTGCGAAGGTTGTTTATGAATATCTTAAAAATAAGGAGTCTTAGATGAAAGCTAGAAGTTTAATTGAAATGTTTGAAAGTTGCGACGAAAACACACAATTGCTTGTTTCTTGCAACGGAGTTGAAACAAGAACTCACAGCGTTAATTATCACGTAAAAGAAAATAAAATTGTAATCATACCTATTTCACTTGCCGATGGTGAACCTTGCACTCACATTGGCTGTTTAAATCACATTACACATCCCTGCGAAGGTTGTGGTAGAATTGCAGGTCGCAGAGTTATAAATGAAAAATCAAACGGAGGGTTTTTACAATGAAGATTAATTCTGTTTGGGCCACAATTAAAGGTCGTTGGTCTAAAGCTACTTCTAGCTACGAAGATATTACTGAAGAACTTCGTGAAAAAGAACTTACGATGGAAATTGAAAGACGCGAGGATTGTTCGATACTTCATTTCAGAGGCGGGCCTACGGGATTTGAATCTTACAAAATTGACGAATATTTCCTGAAAGGCTTACTTGAAGGAAATACGTTTTGTATTTGCGCCGGTACTACTAATTCACGGCCTCGCTGTACCGTTGGAATGAATCAAGTTGTTGACTTTTTGAAAATGAATGGTTTTTATGAAAACTAAACGCAACTGTATAACCGTCGGTTGTATTAAAACGTTTCTCTGTAGTAAACATTCAACACGAAGTTACTGTGACTGTTGTTTGCTGGTAATTAAAACTAATGGAAAGTTTGGAGGTTTAAAATGAATTTTATTGATGCGGTAAAGGCTTTAGCCAACGGCAAATGTGAAGGTATTAAAAGAGACTGCGCTGTTTATAAATTAGATCAAAATTGCGTTTTACGCTGTGAACAAAAAGGCAACGATGTTGGAATTTGTATTTCTTCGGATTCTATTCTTGCTGAAAATTGGCAACTTGTTGGCGAAGTTAAACAATATGAAGAAGTTAAAATAAAAGCTAAATGTGAAGTCTCACCGAACGGAACTATAATTTTGGTTGTACCTGAAAGCGAACAAATTGCAGTTTATCCAGGTAATGTTCTTATTGAGTTGACAGGCACAATGAAACGTGAAATTAAACTTAAAGTTAAACGTAAAGAATATTTAGGTAAGGCATTACATGTTGGAGGCTACACTATTCCTGAATCAGCAGATATGTACGCAGAATGGGAGGAGCAATTCAAAACATTGCAGATAATTACGGTGTTGTTCTGGGTGACATTTCGGTAAAATGGATTGACGTTAGAAGCTGCGACGAAGACAGGTTTATTATTAATAGAATTGATATTGATAATTCTAACATAATAACTCCGGTGGCGAAATGACACCTAAAGCGCAACATTTAAAAATAACTCCAAAACTCAGAGAAATTAAACAAGTTCTTGAAATTGTCAAAGTGTATAATAACTTTGCTGCTAGAGTAAACTTTTACTATTCTTTGATGCAACTTAGAAAGCGGGGAAAATTATGAGCATCTGGACTCAATACCGCGAACCAAAGTTTGTTCCTGAATGCAAAGATAATTCCTTTACACGAAGTACAGTAGCGTTGTTGAAAATAAAAGTTGATCTACAAATAATCAAAGATAGTTGGGCTTGCAAGTTTGTTAATGAAATGTACGCTAAGGCAAAGCAGAACTATCCGTTTACGAACAAGCAGAAAGCTAAAATTGAAGAGTTGTTTGAGAGGCTAAAATGAAAGAACCTGACAACAGATATTTAGGTTACATTCAATTTGGCTTAGGCGTAGCACTTGCCACAAATCATAATTGGGTTTGTGTAGTCGGAGTTTTGTTTATAATACTTGGCGCGTGGAGGTTAAAATGAACAGAATTGATTGGGAAACTCAAGTAAATAATTATCTAGCGTTAGCTGGTGAAGCTAAAATTGAAAGCAAACTTCTTGATTTCTTTTGGGATAACAATTGGGATGCTGCAAGCACAGCTTCTCGAATTAAGATTAATTTACTTAGTTGCGTAGGTGCTAAATGAAACCTGCCGACTACATTAAACGAGGGACTGAATACGAACATCAAGTAGCTTTGTTCATGCAAATCGCGCAAAACTTGAAAAAGTATCCCGATCTGAAGTGGGCACACAGCATAACCAACGAGGAACGCAGCGGCTCTGTAATTGTGGGTACAAAAGCAAAAGCTTTAGGGAGAACTGCTGGTGTTTCTGACATTTCAATTCCTATAAAAAGAATTGTAGCTTTACCTCAAGGAGGTTTTGTTACTTACAGTGGACTTTATGTAGAGCTGAAAAAGTTGAAGGCTAAGGGCGTAGGACCGTCTAAGGAACAACTTGAATTTGGCGAATTTGTTACCGCTCAAGGCTTCGCTTTTAGCGTTTGTTATGGATGGCAAGAAGCATGGGAAACAATTGAACTTTACATCAATTTAAAATGACTTGACAACACTCAATTTTAATGCTATAAACCGCAAAACTTAAACGGAGGCAACTATGTGCGACGGCTGTAGCAGCAAAACTTGGAAGCGCTGGTTTGTAGCTTGCACCGAATTAAGCGAAGAGTTAGATCGCTCGGATTATGAACTTGAAAAACTTGGTAAATAAAACTCAAAAGTTTTGTCTGCCTGTAGTTTGTGCTTATTGCAAACGTATGATTGGGATTAAGTGTGGTTTCAAACATCCTCTTTCTAAAGATGGGGAAACAAGTTCAATATGTAAATCTTGTAAAGAAAAGGAGTCTTATGAATTTGGATAATTATTATGAAAAAAGATGGAGGAAGAAACCAAAGTATGACTATTTGGTTTTGTTTGTAGTTTGCATTATAATTTTGTTTGCGTATCATTTTTCCTACAAAGAAACAGTTGAACTCAAAAAATGTCATGTGACAAACAATTGCACCTTTTGCCACAATCGCCACGCCGCCATGAGCGCCTATTTCGAGTCCAAGGGTAGCCCAGACCCTCATAGGATGGCTACGGCGGTCTTAGAGACAAGCAAGCCGCGTCTGATGGCATCCATTGCGGTGCGTGAGTCGCGTGGAAACCCAAAAGCGGTTGGTGATGGTGGAAAAGCGAAAGGTGCGTTTCAAGTTTGGCCTAAACATCACGGTAAGGTTTCAAAGGATGTTGTTGAACAGGCTTTGCAATCAGAACGTATTCTTGACGAATTGATTGCTGAAAATAATGGTGATTTGAGAAAAGCTTTGAGAGCTTATAACGGGGAGCAAAAGAAAAACGTTTATGCCCAAAATATTTTGAAGGAGTTGCAAAATATCCCTTGACAACCAAATTGAACTCTGGTAGAAGTAGTTTAACGATTGAAACTGAAATCCCTTCCACCGCTTAGGCGCTTGAGTTGGTCAGTAGAGTTTTCCTGGTAGAAATCCAGCAATCGTTTCAATTGATCTTTTTACAGTTTGCGGAGTCCTGACGGTCTGAATTATTCGTAAATTAAATCTTCTGATTTTGTACGGTAATTCGGTAGGTGGTTTGATTCCACTACTTCTGCACCCGATTAAAGTTTGCAGTTTTGGCAGAGTGGTTGAATGCAGCAAGTCAGAGATAATAGCTGACATTTAATTGCATGTCCGGCCAATAAAACTACGGACATCGTGAGTTCAAATCTCACAAACTGCAAATACATTTCCCTTCGGGACGGGCTTTAGAGCTTATAAGGGACGCCTATTAGAAACCGACGAATAATAGGACGCTGATTCGGGGCGTATCAAGCAAGTGAAAGCCTTACTAAACTGGCAACCGATGAAATAGGCTTGACAGCAGGAGAGACTGCAAAATTCAAGTTAAGTTTGGGAAAAGGTCGTGGTTCAAATCCACGGAGGATTTATAACCTAGTGTATGGTTGCACGTTCCCAATTCAATTTAGCAACACAACTCGAAACGTGAAAGGGGAAAAGTAAAGTGGCAAAGCTAACAAAGTTGGAACAAGCGGCGGTAAACATGCTGCCAGAAATCGCAGCGGCAACATACGCAGGGAGTTATGTTTTCAAATCGGCATTTGACGTAGCATATCTGGTTGAAAACGGACTCGCTGAACAGAATGAAGCTATTGTAAACGAAGAAGGTTGGTTTGCAACACGTACTACTGAAGCAGGCAGTGCAGCAGTAACCACAATTGAAGTACAAACAGCTCCGGCTGAAATTCAGGCTGAACAGCCTAAACCGAAAGGAAGTATTAAAATGAGCTTTGAAATTGAAAACATTGCAGTAACAGCAGGCAAACGTGGCGGTGGGACTCGCACTTCGCAGTATCCGATTGACGCGCTTGAAGTCGGTCAGTCCTTCTTTATCCCGGCATCCGAAAAACACCCTGAGCCTGAAAAATCCCTGGCGTCCATGCTGTCCGGCGCGATGAAAAAGTATGACGTTCCCGATCTTGACGAAAACGGCGTTCAGAAAACCAAAATTATCACTGTTCCGAAGACCGGCGAAAAACGTGAAATCCCGGCTACGGTTCATACCCGCAAGTTTACGCTGGTTGCTTCTGAAAAAGACGGCGTGAAGGGCGCAAGGATAGGCCGTACCGCGTAATAAACGGTTCGCTGCGGTGGAGGGATCACCCTGAGAAACCGCCGCGTTGTGGCTGCAAGAAAAGCAGCTAATTAAAGTCCTCGGGGTGTTCTAGGCGCTACGAGGCATATTGAAAAGTCCTGTATTCCGTGGAGGTTGCAGGGCTTTTCTTTAATTAAATTTCAGGTAAGAAATTTGGTGCCAAAATGCGAAAATCTCTCAAAATGACCTCAGCCCAATTGCGCGAACTTCAAGAAAGAATTAAGTTTGACGCGCCTTCAATGGCTGCTTGCCTTGGCTTAAAATTGCATTGTTATCGCAAGTATCTGTACGGAGAAAACCCGATTCCTGAAATAGTGGCTCGTCATGCGCTCGAACTTGAAAATATTAACGCAATATTTTTAAATGATCTTCCGAAGCGAGTTGACGCCGCTGCTGATAAAGAATTTCCTCATGGAATTATGTCTGAATTTATTCCTTGACAAACACCAATTGTGGGTATACGTTACGGCAAAATTCTGCGTAAGGATTGCTTATGAAATCTGCGTTAGTTTTGATGGATCGTTGTATGAATGGGTTACGAGATATACGTGACAGTGGCAACGTTTCCGAACTTCAGCAAATTATTAACACTCTTGACGCAGCTGGTGACATTTTGGTTCACAGTATGGCAAAACGCGGTTGCTTGGGTTGTCCACCGCAAGGGAAGGTTTTGAATGACAAGGGATGAAGCGTGCAAAAAGATTCATGACATAGCAACGTTGGAACTTGGTGTTCACGAAACCCCAGGGCCAGCTGCAACAGCTCGTATTGTTGAATATGCGGCCTATACTACGTTAAGAGCAACGTCAGATGAGATTGCTTGGTGTAGTTCGCTGGCAAACTACGTTGTTGATAACGCTGGATTTAAAGGTACTCATTCAGCAGCAGCTCGCTCGTGGCTTAATTGGGGTGTGGTACTTGACGCACCTATACTTGGCTGTATAGTTATTTTTGACCGCAAGGACGCTTCAAATCCAAATGCCGCGCACGTAGCTATTTGCGATCATCCTGACATTTCAAATGGTGTTATTCGTACAATTGGTGGTAATGTTTCAAACCAAGTTAAAATAGACCGTTCACCGATAACTAAAGTTTTAGGTTATCGAGCGCCTTTTTAAACAGGAGTATTCTAATGGCTCAGAAACGTTGCGACTATAATTCTGAAGTTTTTTGTTCCGATTGTCAACTTTGCAAGATTGAAGAGGACGAATAAATGAAACAACCTTTCTTTTGCTACTATTTGAATGGGTATGCTCTTGAAAACTTAGATTGTTGCGGTTGTAACAAATGTGGACGGTTAAAACCCGATGGCAAGTAATTCTCCACATGACAAAACAGGCAAGAAGTGTTTTATGTGCAAACGTGTATTTAAAGCACAAACTGCGTCTTTTACAATTTCATTTAAAATTAAAGGTTTTATTGAACATAAGCTAGTTTGCGGCTCATGTCATCACAAACATCATGAGAAATCCGAATGAGTGAGTTTAAAACAACATTGGAAGTTAGATTGCTACCTGAAAGTGAAAGTGCAATTTGGCAACTTACAAAACCTCTTGTATATTATTCTGATGTTATGAATTGCTTAATAACTGTGCCTGAAGGCTTTGTTACTGATTTTGTTTCATTTGAACCTTTGAAAAACATTGGTCAACGCCCAGCTGTAATACATGACTTTCTTTATAGTTGTTTGGATGTTGACAGAGAAGTTGCCGACAAAGTTCTTTGTGAAGCTTTAAAGTATTGCGGCATACACGATGAGCTTGCCGATAGTATGTTTATTGCAGTCAGAGTATTTGGCGGTGGTCATAAGGATAATTTATATAGTTTTTACGGAGGTGCTTCGTGAACGAAATTAGAATTGCTGTAAATTTGTACGTTTTTGCTTTAGCTGTTTTGATATGGGTAATTTTAGGTGGTCTTACTGCACTTCCTGATTACAACATGCCTGAGCCGCTTTCGTTCTTATTTGCTACTTTAACAGGCGTTATTTTAACTATTGTTCAAGGGTTCAAAGAAGGTGTTACTTTTAGCCCTACTACTGAAACTAGCTTCACCTCTATAAAAACATCTACCACCGAAACAAAAGGAGCTGAAAATGAAAAAGCTGATTCTGCTGCTACTGGTCCCACTTTGCCTGCTGCTTAATGGTTGCCCGAATTCCGTTGTAAAACCTAACGATCCGGCACCAACTGTAACTTCGGCGCAACAGAGTGCTGAAAAGTTTCTGTATGCTGCTGGTGCAACCTTGAAGGCAGCTCCACCAATCCTGGAAGGTCTTTACGTAGCCGGTAAAATCTCGAAAGCTGATTTTAATAAATCTGTGCCCATTTACAACAGAGCACTCGCTTCGTTTAATGTCGCGGTCAACGCCTTAAAAGCTTGTCAGGCCGCAGGACAAGACCCAAGCAACACGCAAGCCTACGTTGCAGCATTGGCGACCTTCCTGAACGATGCCGCTTCCACGAATAACCTTGTTACAGCGTTAGGAGGTTCAAAATGAGCGCCGCGTCAATTCTTGCAATAATTCAGCTGGTATCAGTTCTTGCGCCACCCGCAATCGAACTTGTTAACAATTTGATTAATATTGCAAAAAGCAACAATATGACTGAAGATGAAGTTATGGAAATGCTGACCGAACTTCAAGCAACTCTTAAACCTATGGAGCTGAAGCCGTGAGTGCAACAGTAATTAACGAACCTGATACAATTAACGGACCTATCTTTTGGATGGTCGGTTATGTTGGACATTGTTGAGAAAGGAAATGCAATGTATCCCAGAAATGAAGAATTGGCAGTTGAAGAACTTGCAAAAGAACTGCATGAAGCGGGGCGTGAAGCTGTTGAAAAGAATTGTATAGTTCGCCGCGACATTCCCACAAAAGGCTTTATCGAATGGGAAGAACTTGACGATATGGCGAAAGAAGGTAGGCTAATTCAAGCTCGTTTCTTGATTAAACGTAACACAATTCGGCCTAGAGATTAGTCGTGCCTTCGGCACCTCGAAAGCCTTGCCGCTCGCCAGGATGTTCAACGTTGGGAACAACTACATATTGCGAGAAGCATACAATTAAAAAAGAAGCTGAAGTTGTTGCTACGCGAATAAAATACGACAAAGAACGTGGTACTTCAGCAAGTCGAGGTTACAATTATCGGTGGAGTAAAGTTTCAAAGCAATATCGCATTAATCACCCTTTATGTGTTATGTGCGAAAGTAAGGGAAAATTAACGCCTGTTCAATGCGTTGACCACATTATTGCTGTTGAAGGCCCGGACGACCCGTTGTTCTGGAACGAAGATAATTGGCAGTCGTTATGCAATACCTGCCACAATATCAAATCTGAAGCTGAAGGTAATCGTTTTAACGAAAAGCAACGTGAAAGGTTTATCTAATGGCAAACATGACGCTTAAAATTGAATTTGATCCTGAAATGGTCAAAATTATTTTGTCAATTGACAAACGTATAAAGAAGATTGAAAAAGAACTCAGTCGTTTGGCGAAGAGGAAAATCTAATGGGATCGAATAACGGCGGCGGCAGACGGCCAACGCCACCAGCATTAAGACTTTTAAAGAACGATAAGGCTCATGCTCACCGCTATGCAAATCGCACTGAGCCAATCCCTTCAGATTCACAAGCTGTAGCTCCAGATACGCTGTCAGAACGTGCAAGGGAGTTGTTTGAAGACTTTGTTCGTCGCGTAGAAGAAATGTACCCCTGCTCAGAAACAGACATGTATTCAATTGTATTGTATGCCAACAATCACGAGCAGCTTGAGTACTTGGAAAACTATCTTCGTGAGAACGGTCTTACTTACGAAGAGACGCGATACATTAAAACGGGTAAAGATTCTGGAATAGAAACAATTACTGTTAAAAAACGACCTGAAGTTGAGATTCATAAGCAATGTAAAGACTTTGAACTGAAGATATTAACCGAGTACGGGCTAACTCCTTCAAGTCGGGCGCGGGTGCCTCAGAAGCCGCAAAAACCAAAGACTAATTCTTTTGCAGATTTGGATGAAACTGGTTGACAGAGGTTTAAAGTTGTGTTAGAAGGTTGTTCACATAAATTACAGGTCGGATAGGACTTGTTCAGTTTCGATAACGGACGGCTTCAAGCTATCCGTGTTGCCAGCCCCTTCAGCGTCTATCCACGTTGGAGGGGCTGTGCTATTTGGAGTTTAAAATGACATACGTTGAACAAATACTTGAATATTGTAATGCTGTATTAACCGACACATTGCCTAATAGGAAATGTTGTAGGTTTGAAAAATTGGCTTGCCAGAGGCACTTAAACGATCTAGCTAAACAAGACGATCCTGACTATCCATTTTATTTCAGCGAAGCTGCTGTTAATAGACGATGCGGATTCACCGAGCGTCTTCAACATACCAAAGACCGTTGGCGTGGACAATTTATAAAGTTAGAAGCACATCAAGTTTTTATGCAAGGCGTAGGTTACGGTTGGCTTAAAAAGAAGAAAGAAGGAACGAAGTATAGCGATGAACGACCTAAAAGTGGTAATCGACGTTTTTCTAAAATGTACTTTGAGCTGCCGAGAAAAAATGGAAAATCACTTGAAACAGCTTCTGATGGTTTGTTCCTAGCATTTGCTGACGGAGTTCAGGGCGCAGAAGTATACGCAGGTGCTACAAGTGAAGATCAAGCGATGAAGGTTTTTCAACCAGCGTGGCTAATGGTTAAGATGAATCCCGAATTTGCTGAATACTATAACGTAGAATTAACTGGAACTGTGAAAAATCCTACTTCAATTTTCAGAATTGAGGATTCGAGCAAGTTTATTCCTATAATTGGAAAGCCTGGTGACGGCGACAGCGCCAATGGCGCACTGGTTGATGAATATCATCAACACACTACCAGCGTACTTTATGACGCAATGGATACCGGTATGGGTTCGCGTGAAAGACCAGTTTTAAAAGTCATAACGACTGCCGGAACGAATACATCTTATCCTTGCTACGATTTACATTGTGAAGCAATTAAAGTTTTGGAAGGTAGCCAAATTGACGAATCTTTGTTTTGTATGATCTTTACTATCGACGAAGGCGACTCATGGGAAGATTTTGAAGTTTGGAAAAAATGTAATCCTAACTATTTAATTTCAATTGAGGAAGATTACTTATTAAATAAGTATAGAGACGCTTTGAACAAACCTCAACAGCGAAATATAATTTTAACAAAGCATCTTAATATTTGGCAAAATGCTGGAATTAGTTTTGTGGATATGCTTAAATGGAAAATGGGTGAAGATTTAAATTTAAGTTTGGATATGTTCTTTGGACAAGAGTGCTGGCTTGCGCTGGATTTGGCGAGCAAAATCGACCTTTGTGCGTTGGTTATATTGTTTAAATACAAACGCAATATTGTAAATGCAAATTGCCCTAAATGTTACGGCGAAGTTACTGTTGTGGATGGAATGAACGTTTGCACTTCTAACAGAATGTTAGCTGACGAAAGTGTTTGTACTTGGAGGAAACCCGTTGAACGTCAATGCGTCGCGGCTTTTGCAAAGCATTACATGCCCGAAGACACTATAAATCGTAAGGAGAACACCCATTATCAGAAATGGGTTAAGGAAGGTTATCTGACTCAGACAGATGGGGCCAGAACCGATTTTGGAGTGGTCGAGGCTGATATAAAACTTTTGGCTAAGAATCATATCGTAAAAGAACTCTGCTTCGATCAGAAGGAGGCGACCCACATCATCCATCTAATCTCTGTGTGGGCAAACTTTGAGTGTATCGAATTTCCACAAAGTCCCGCGCTCATGAATGAGCCGATGCAGGAGCTTGAAGCCATGATTAGCGCCAATGAATTTTGGCATTCAGGTGATCCTGTTTTTACATGGTGTATGGGCAACGTTGTCAAAAAGCAATCTCGTTTTGGCGGGAGCGGAAAAATGTATTTTCCAACAAAAGAAAATGACAAACTGAAAATAGATTCAGGGGTTGCTGCGATCATGGGACTTGGTAGATTAATGGTTGCAGGTGATGACGGAGATTCGTACAATGCCAGGGCTAAAGCTGGCGATGAAAACGTGCTGAGGGTGATATAATGGAATTTGAAATTGAATCTGCTATATCGTTAATTGAAACTTGTAGAAATGGTCATATTAGAAGTCCTGAAAATTTTACAAGTTGGGGTAGTTGTAAACAGTGCGAACAATTGAAAAATGAAAGACGACGAGTTAAAGTTAAAAAAGAACGTAAGCAAACGCATTGCAAGCGTGGACATGAGTTGACTGCTGAAAATCGTTACAAAAGTGGAAAGTGCATATTGTGTGCTCGTTTGTTTGGCGCACAGCGAGTTATTGAAAAGCCTGAAATTAGAAAGGAAGAAGCCCGTCGATATTATCTTAATAATTTAGAAAAGGTAAATGAACGCGCTAAAATTTGGACGCTTAAAAATTTTAATAACGTTAAAGAGTACGCTAAAAATTGGAGAATTGAGAACAGAGACAAGACAAGGGCTTATACCAGGGATTTTGAGGCTAAGAACCCTGAGAAGGGCATACTTAGAGGTCATAGACGAAGGGCTAAAAAGCGTAATCAATTTGTAGCTGATGTTGATCGTCAGGAAATTTTTAAGCGTGATTGGTATACGTGCATGATTTGCAAGAAACCTTTAGATATGAACGCAAAACATCCACACCCGTTATCACCTTCAATAGATCATATAATTGCAATTGCTAACGGTGGAACTCACGAACCGGCTAACGTTCAAGCCGCTCATTTGAGATGTAATATTAGTAAAGGTAATAGATATTGATATGAAACAAATCCTAGTTTGCGGCAGAAAGGTAGGTTTGCAATGTTCTCGGTAATTAAAAATACAATCACAGAACGAGTCTGCAAAACGTGTCGCAATAAAGTTATTCAAACTTGGATGAATTGGTATACTTGCGATAAATGCAACGCTTTGATGCACGTTAACAATACTGAATTAGTAGAACGACCTCACATTGTAGCTTAATTTAATCCTTGCTTTGCAACGTAGTTTGTGTTATAAGTTTGGCAACTACATTTTAAGAAAGGATAAACTAAAATGAAAGCTTTTGATAAGTGGTTAGCCGAAAATGAAAAAGTTTGGATTGAAAGCAGAGGTGCTTTAGACAATAACCCAGATGAATATTATAGATTGATAAACGATGAGATTTAAAATGAAACAGGTCGCAATCTATTGCACTAAATGCGGAATATTAGTCGGCTATCGGCGTTTCGATGCAGATATGCTTTGTTAATTGTGGGCAAACGCTATTAAACGAGAAAGGGGATTGAAGTGAAGCATCCTGTAGCTGTAATAAAACAGTTTATACCGCTAACCCAAGATCACGAAGCTCAACTTCGTAAAATTTGCGATGCTGAAGTTTGTTCAAGTTGCGGTAGAGAAATTTTAAGGTGGACAAAAGAACCGCCAACGATACCTGGGTGGTATGGTGTAAAATCCGCTAAATTGCACTTGAGGGTTGCGAGGCTTTACGAGGTAGGTGGCATTCTTTATTGTGATGGTGATGACGTTACGAAAAGAAAATTGTCATGGTACGGCCCACTTACTTTGCCTGAATGAAAGGAAAATGAAATGGAAATTGACAAAATTGCAACGCTGCGTTTGGAACCTAACGATATTTTAGTTTTGAATTATGGTGGTAAGTGCAGCGATAATCTTTACGCTCATTTAAATGAAGTTCTTGAGCGTTTTGTGCCTGGGCACAAAGCATTGATTCTTGAACAAGGAATAACTCTGCAAGTCCTCAAACCTGCTCTAAAATGGACTTCAGACTTACCAACGCAAGAGGGTTGGTATTGGAATAAGCAATTTAATTCTGAATCTGAATTGTACTATGTTAAAGAATATGGTGATAAATTTGTAGTTCGTTACGACAATGACGACTACGAAAGTTGCGAACGAACAGGTGGCGAATGGTACGGCCCAATTGAGCCGCCTGAATATGAGAAAAAGGAGAACTTATGAAAACTTATCTAATTTTTGAATCTTATGACAGAGCCGACTTGATGAAACAGGTAAACGAAGCTTTTGTCAAAGGTTACGTTTGTCAAGGTGGAATTTGTGTAACTTCTGAAAACGACCTATATTCTGCAAAATATTTTCAAGCTATGGTAAAATAAATCTTGACACCCGCCTTACATTCGGATATATGAATATCCAACAAACCGAATCCGCGTAATACGACGCGAGATTTGCCGAAACAAAACCTCACGCTGCAACGGGTAGCGTGACAAGACGGCAGCTAAAATGGGAGCGCCGCACTTTGATTAAAAAACTTCTTTCCATAGCGCCGGACGAGTCCGACTGCATGTTATTCCTTGGAATAGCTGCCGTCTTTTTCGGCGTCTATCAGCTTTCAATCCCCATCTCATACATAGTCCTTGGTGTTATCTTCATCGCAATGTCGTTCGTTAAAGCGAAGGCCGAAGTTAAACCTACTTTGCCTATCGGTGAAAACTGATGGGATTCTTGAGTTCGATCTTTGAAAAACGTGCCTCAGTAGGAGCTTCAGTAAATATCAGCAACGGCGGTGATCCGGCATTAGCGGGTATGTTTGGCGGCACCGCAGGGACGGCTTCGGGCCAAAATGTTAATGCCGATACAGCATTAAAGATTTCTACAGTATGGGCTTGTATGAATCGTCGTGGTAAAGCCTTTGCAATGCTGCCACTACACGTAATGAAGGAGCTGCCTGGAAACGGCCATGAGATAGCCAAGTCACACCGCCTATACAAGCAGCTACACCTGAAGCCGAACGCTTGGCAGACATCATACGAATGGCGCTTAACAGGTATGACTCACCTTCAGTTGCGCGGCAACTTTTATAACTTGAAGATAAGCACACCAGGGCGCGGCCTTAATCAGCTTGTTCCGCTTGATCCTGATAGAATGTGGCCCTTTGTCATTACACCTGCTGGCGTAACTTATTATTTGAACGACAGCAGCCCGACGCCGCCTGCTGGCTCCAAATTGTTCTATCAGTATTTTGCCGTGAACGCCCAAAGTGAAATCTACACCGCTGATGAGATTCTTCATTTTAGGAATACATCAACCAACGGTATTGTAGGTAAGACGCTGATACGCTTGATGGCTGAATCAGTTGGTTTGTCAATGGCAATGGAAGAACAGGGAGCACGACTGTTTACCAACGGTGCTCAAATTGGCAAGGTATTTACTCACCCTTCCAAACTGGACGATCCGGCGTTTGACAGACTGAAGAAACAACTTGACCAATATTCAGGCGCGGCTAATTCCCACAGAACTATCATACTTGAAAATGGAATGGATATTTCAAGTTTAAGTATGACTATGCAAGATTCGCAGTTCATTGAGTCCAGGAAGTTTCAAGTCGAGGACATTTGTTCATACCTTGATATTCCAATGATGTTAATTCATCGTTCTGGTGATAAGAATCAAACGTTTGCAAGTGCCGAAGTTATTATGCAGATGTTTATAACTTTGAACATGCAGCCTGACTTTGAAAACTTTGAACAGCGGCTTAAAGTAGATTTGCTTTATGATTCAGAACAAGATTACTATTTTAACTTTGACTTTGATGAATTAATGCGCGGCGACACAGCAGCGAGGGCAAGTTACTATCAGGCACGTTTGAACACAGGTTCTCTGACACCAAATGACATTAAGCGTAAAGAGGGTGAAAGTCCTTACATGATGGAAGAGTGTGACGCTGTTTATATGGGTAGCGGTATCCAGGCTGCTAAGAACGTGTTGAATCCGCCTGACCCTGTAGTGAAGCCTGAAGTTAAAGTTGATTCAAAGATGGCGGATGAAGCTGATGACGAGTGATAAGACTTTTGGCGGTAACAAAGAATTTAAAAAAGGTAATAGTGAAATATTTGAAATCTCAACCGGGATTGCTGACTCTGTTAAGGATGCTTTAAAAGACAAAGAATTTTTTACTGAAGGTATCGGTATTGTTAACATGCCGCCAACAGCTAAAGAATTAGAACTTCAGCAGGAAATATTTAACATTAAATTTAAGTATGATTCTTTGCTGAACTTTTTAAAGCCGTTTATGCCGCACGACATGCTTGTTGCTTTTGCTGACAAGAAGAAGGAGATTTTTGGATGAAATATTTACTTGAATTATTTTCATTTGAAGGGTGGTTCTAATATGAAAGTAGATGGTTCCGTGATAAACATGCTCAACACTCGTTTGGCCGAAGAACATGCCGCTTATGTTCAGTATACTACTCACGCGGCGATGTGCGCTAACCACGGCTACAAAAAGCTCGCTGCCTACATTAAAGAACGTGCTGAACAGGAACGTGAGCACGCGCAGGAGTTGATTGACCGTATTCTATTTCTCGAAGGTACCCCAATCTTTGAGATTATCGCTCCTGTAAATGTGGGCAAAGATGTTATCGAAATGTTTCCTTTAGATCAAACTTCAGAAATTAATGCAATTGCTGGTTATGCTGAAGGTATTAACCTTTGCGTTGCAAATAGTGATTTTGGAACACGCAGGTTGCTTGAGCATATTCTTGAAGAGGAAGAATCTCACCTTAATAGAATTGAAGAAAACATAACTCAGATTATGAATTCAGGTATAGAAAATTATTTAATCGCTCAGATCGAAGGTTAATTTTGAAAAGTGGTATTTATAAAATAACCAATGTTTTTAATGGAAAATTTTATATAGGTTCTGCTGCCAATTTTAATCACAGATGGCGTATTCACAAACGTCAATTAAATGAAAATACACATCATTCCAAAAAGCTTCAAAATGCTTGGAATAAATATGGTGAGGAAAATTTCAAGTTTGAAATTTTAATAACTTGTGAAAAAGAAGAATTAATTGCTTTTGAACAGCTGTATATTGATGAAGAAAAACCTGAGTACAACATATTAAAAATAGCAGGTAGTTCGTTAGGATATAAACATAGAGCCGAAGATATATTGAAAATGTCGCTTGCTATGAAAGGCAGGCCTAGCAGTATGAAAGACAAAACTCATTGTGAAGAAGCCAAAGCTAAAATGTCTATAGCTAAAAAGGGGCATAAATATGGTGTAAATAGATATTATACTAAAGAGACAAGACTTAAAATGGGTATTGCTAAAACTGGTAACAAATATTGTTTGGGTAGAAACCAGTTGGATGAAACCAAAGCTAAAATAGCAGCTACTTTAACCGGACGAACTCATAAGCAAGAGTCGAAAGATAAAGTAAGTAAAAGTTTAATTGGAAATACACGAGCTTTGGGTAAAAAGATGCCAGTTGAATCTTCTATAAAGAAATCGATAGCTATGAAAAATCATTATGCAATTAAAGAAATTCTTAAAAGTTGGAGTTGCGCTTTATAAAGGAGGTACTTATGGAACCGGAATTTGAAAAACCAGACAGTGAGATTGAACGAAGAACGCATACGGTGGAAATGAGGGTTACAGGGGCAACTATAGGTAAGCGAACTCCTTCCATCGAAGGTTATGCCGCTAACTTTAACTCTCTTTCTGAAGACCTTGGGGGATTCAGAGAGATGCTAATGCCGGGGTGTTTTGCTGATGCTTTGAAGACCAGTGACGTTCGCGCACTTTTCAATCACAATCCTGATAAAATTTTAGGTCGTAACGTAGCGGGTACGTTACGTATTCTTGAAGATGAAAAAGGATTGCGTTTTTCGGTCGATCCTCCTGAAACAAGTTACGCAAAAGACTTGCAAATTTCAATGTCGAGAGGTGATGTAAATCAGTGCTCATTCGGGTTTCGCGTAGCAGAAGATGGTGATGCTTGGCGTAAAGAACCTGATGGAACTTATTTAAGGTCTATTTTGAAAGTAGATCGTCTGTTTGACGTAAGTCCCGTTACGTATCCTGCTTACGCTGCTACTTCGTGCGCTGTTCGTTCACTTGAAAATTATAGACATGACACTGAAGTTTGTGAATCAAAAGCCGCCGCAGATAAAGCTGAAGAACAACGCAAAATGGAAATGGAAAGTTTGGAACTTGAGTTGATGTTAGCGGAACATGATTCTGAGCTGTAAGAACCCGCGAGGGAATTTTAAGTAATAAAAGGAGATTCAAATGGCAACTTTGAACGAACTCCGCGATCTTCGCGGGACGGCTGTAGCAGAAGCACGAAAGATTAAAGACACCGCTGATGCAGCGGGTCGCCCTCTCAGTGCTGAAGAAAGGGCAAGCTTTAACCTTTTCATGGACGATTCGATTAAGTACAAAGCTCAGATTGACGACGAAGTTCGTCTTCAGGACACTGAGCGGGAACTGGCAACTGTTGCAATTGCAGCCGCTGCTGACACACGCGGCAAAGGTGCAGATCCTCGTGACGAGTTTCGGGACGCCGCCTTCCGCAAAATGATTTTGCAGGGTGAGCGTCACCTTAACATTGACGAACTCAAATCCCTCACTTCGGAGTTGGTCACTACTCGCGGCCTTTCTGCCGGTACTGACATCAAGGGTGGATTCACCCTCACCCCGCAGGAATTTGTCAATCAGCTTATTGTGAACGTTAAGAACCGCGTTTTCATGCGAGGTCTTGCCAAAGTCATTCCGCTTAACGGTTCGATGTCTTGCGGCGTGCCTACCCTTGACACCGATGTTGGCGATGCCGATTGGACGCCTGAAGTTGGTACTGTCAGTGAAGACAACAATATTGAGTTTGGCAAGCGTGAACTGAAACCACACCCTCTTTCCAAGCTGGTTAAGATTTCGGAGCCTCTGCTTCGCAACTCTGCTCTGCCGATTGAAGGTATCGTCAACGACCGTATTGCCTACAAGTTTGGCGTAGCAATGGAGAAGGCTTACCTGACAGGTAACGGCTCACAGCAGGCTCTTGGTGTATTCACCGCAAGTGCTGACGGCGTTCCTACCTCACGCGACGTTTCCGAAGGTAACACTGCAACTGAAATTCAAGCTGACAACCTGATTGCTGTAAAGTACAGTTTGAAAGCTCAGTACATGAGCACAGCACAGTGGCTGTTCCATCGTGACGCCATCAAACAGCTCGCACAGCTCAAAGACGGCAACGGTCGTTATATGTTTGACCTTTCTGAAAAATCCGGCGTACCTGACATGCTGCTTGGCCGTCCGTTGATGATGTCTGAATATGCGCCGAACACTTTCACTACAGGTCAGTATGTGGGTATGTTCGCAGACTTCTCGCACTATTGGATTGCAGATAGTCTTGCACTTCAGTTCCGAAGATTGAATGAGCTTTTTGCTCTGAACAATCAAATTGGATTCATCGCTAGGCTCGAAACGGACGGTATGCCGGTTTTGGCTGAAGCATTCACCCGTATCAAGTTGGGGTAGTTTTTAAAAGTAGTTTTAAAATTAAAAATCAAACTTAAAAGCCGCTCTTAACTGAGCGGCTAACAAGGAGAAACTTTATGGAAAACCTCAGTGCAAATACCAAAATTAGCCAGGTAGTAACTGTTACTGCCGGTGCTAGTGCCGCAACCGACATTAAGGGAACAGTTATTGATATGTCTGGTTATGAAGGTGTAACGTTCATTGTGCCTTTCGGTGAAGTTGTTTCAGGCGCCGCAACCTCAATCAAAGTTCAGGGCGCACCTACCAACGTTGACGGAGACTTTGCTGATCTTCTCGGTACAAGTCAAACTGTAGCAGACGACGCCGATAACACAACTTTCTATATCGACCTTGTGAAGCCACAGAGTCGCTATGTTCGCTTGTTTATCGCTCGCGCAACGCAAGCTTCGACTTGTGCCGCTGTTGCAGTTCAGTACAACGGTCGCGTCAAACCCGCCGC
>Ga0209318_1001103_pt1 | contig 19044 bp, 51 predicted proteins | sample RifGroE1_FD_183999 | JGI IMG/M metagenome (GOLD analysis project Ga0209318, IMG submission 183999) | Groundwater microbial communities from Rifle, Colorado, USA - Groundwater E1 (SPAdes) (version 2) | ecosystem: Environmental > Aquatic > Deep subsurface > Groundwater | place: Rifle, Colorado...
GTGGAGATCTCTCGAGCCTCTATCCTAACTTCAGCAGCCCGGACAGCCTCATCAAATTCCGGACTATTCCTGATCTTCTGCAAATACGGGTACCAGGCAGACTGCCAGCAAGCGACGATCGGCTCGAGAACCTCCAGGGCTGTTTCGCAGTCGAGGACACCACCTGGGTAATAATCACACTTTCGCTCGACCAGTTCAACAATTCCTTCGGAGGCACAGACCACGACCGGGTCAGACTCAAAGCAGATTCGATTTGATTCGCCGACTGCAGCATCAATAATAGACCGTGGCTCAACTGCAGCGCCCTTGTTGATCTTGTGGTTGGGGTATTTGGTCAGCCAGGCCCACTGGAAGATCATCTTGACCAACCGTGAATCAGCATTCTTGACCGGGATGTAGATGTGCCATTTTTCTGGGCGCTGGCCGCGGATGACGACGCCTCCTCCGCAAGAGGGTTTTTCGAAGCGCATCATGTGCCGGCGCTCGGAGGCACTGGCGCCGATCAGGCAGTCTGAGAAAAGATGTTCGAGAGACGCGAGGAACTCATTGATTTGGACTCGGCTGTAGCCTCCATCAAAATCCAATAAAACTAATGAGATAGAGTCGTTGTTGAGGAATTTGAAGTTCTTTTTGGTGCGGGCAATGAGGCCAATTTCGGATTTCTCCTTACCCTCAACAGTGATATCGTACTCTTCGTAGTCGTCACTTCCGGGCCAAACCCCAAGGACAATGCACGTATCAGGCTTGCCGTTCAGGGACTCAAGATATTCAGGAAAATTACTGAGTTCGATCTCGACGGTCTTTCCAGTCCCGTCGTAGATCTGGGCATTTGATCGGCTATTACTTGGATTATCTATATCGATGACTTTGTTGATGTTGCCGTGGTTCGATCGTAATTCCGAGAATTTAACCGTAGTCATATCAACAAACCTCCAGAGTATCGAGCAGATCTTCGTAGGATACGATGCCACCAAATTTCTTGACGATGATGTGGGCCTCTTTCAGAGTGATGCATCTGGACTTTTTGCATATCCGAAAGGTGGTGGTGACGTTGAATCCCAGAAATTCTGCCAGCTCTTCGTAGGTAAGGTTCCGATTTTTCCTAAGATCTTCAAGTTCCACGATTCATCCTCCATAAAATTTATTTCTAATCAGAAATATTCCTTGCTGATATTCCTTATACATGCTAATAGTTCAAGAGTCAACCGATTTCTGATATGAATTGGAAATCAGACTCTAAAACTCAGTAAGGAGAGCATCATGGGCAAGCGTTATTTGGATGGGCGGGAAGCTTACAAGAAGGTTTATTGGAGAGTGACCAAAAGTACAACCCTCAAAGAGTTGATTGAAAAAGGTGGGACGAAAGTAATTGTCGACCCAAAGACTTTTGTGTCTGACTGCCTAGATCTCAATTTTATCACTGTCCCAGGCGACATGGCCAATATTATTCTCGACACGATCGCTAAACAGGTTGAAGGGATTAGTGGCCTGGCGTTCAGTATAGATGTCTTTTCTGGAGAGGACGCCGGGACGGATCGTGTCACTTTCATTTATTGGGATCGAGACGGCCACGAGTTCTATCACATAACCGCAACCGAAAAATAATTCTAAACAAGGAGCGCATCATGGCAATTAAGAAAGAAGGCTGGAAACTGTACAAGGGCGTTGTTGAGTCAGAAGAGAAACCGAGTGAGCCCATAACCCAGACTGAAACCAAGGATCTGGAAGAGCTGAAACTGGTACTCGTCTGCAATAAGAAGGCACCTCTCGATACCTTCTATATTGGGAGAGAGTGTGTCGAGTGTTTACGCTGAGGGGTCCGAGAAAACAAGGGCCATTGTCTGTGAGCTTCGGGAGGATTCTGGGCTGGACGCCGAGATTTTAGGTTGTATCCCAGCTCATTTTCAGTGCCCTCTCAGAAACCCCAATTTATTAGCCTGCATAAGAGAGGCAGGAATGTCTGCGATCGGAATTGTTGAGGTGGGCTATCCTCCTACCAACAATTCAGTTAAGTGGGCCGTATACTTCTCAGACAGAGACCATTGTATTCATGAGGCCTTGAGTCTAATCGGGCATGTCGAGAAGATCCTCCCGGGATACAGGTTCTACGCCCTTGACATGCTGACCGAAGAGATAGTCTAACCCCTCCCCAGGCCTCCCAACCCGGAGGCCTCAAAACTCAAAAGGAGAATTGAAAATGACCAAACATACCGAAGGGCCTTGGTTGATCAGAGAGTCCAGAGGAGACTCAAGAGGAAACGCCACAGATTCCTGTAGGCAGTGGGTAATCGATACCGATTTCAAACCCTTTGTCGCCTTGCTTGAGGAATGGAAAACAGCCGGCAATCCTGACGCCTGGGAAGAAGGCAGGGCCAACGCCCGTCTCATCGCCGCGGCGCCTGAGTTGTACGAAGCGCTCGCGGCCTGCCACGACCTGTTGTTGATGAACCCCAGATACGAGAACGGCAGGGCAATGAGAATGGCCGCTGCAGCCTTGGATAAAGCTGAAGGTAAGTAGTTGTATTTACTGATAAATAAAATCCAAAGGAGAATCAAAATGAAAACCTTATTCGCAGCAATCGCCCTCACCGCTCTTCTTAGTTCCTGCGCCGCCCTCAGCACTCAGTACCAGCACCCAATAACCAAGGAGACCAAGAAGTGTGAGGCCTTTGGGATCGGCTGGATCGGGGCGCCAGCTGCATTCATCATGCAGGAGCAGTGCAAGGGCGAAATGAAGAAAGCCGGATTTGCCAAAATTCAATAAGGAGAATCCAAAATGAACCACACCAAAATCACCCAAGCAGCATTCGCCCAACTCAGCAACGCCTTCCCCGACCGGGAGGTCAAGATTGAAATCGCTATCGAAAAAGATGGAATCACCATCCACTGTTGGGCCTACTCCGGTAGGAAAGATAGGGGAGCCTTCTGGGGCTACGGCAACAGCTTCAAGGAAGCCTTGGCGAAGATCAAGGAAGATGAAATCGAAACTCGAAAGAGTGAGGGGTGGTGAGATGAAAATCACAGACGCCAAAGGACGAAACTGGATCATCGACAAAGGCCCATCCATCTGGATGACCAGAAACGGTAAGGAAGACATCCGGATCAAGAAGCAGAACGCCGGCCACGGTATGCGGGAGGAAGACGGGAAGTATTACGTCACGGCTGCGGTCTTCGCCGCCGAGAGTGGTGAGGTGTTGCGGGAGTATGAGGCGGTGCCAGATGAGGTAATGATCCGGCTGTTCAATCATGGAATTTATGGAAATAAGGAGATTTGAAATGACGCCTGAATTCGAGAAACTGCTTAAAGATGTCTGGGAAGTAGATCGACGAGCATTTAAAAACCTGTTGGAATTGTCGAAGGACTCCTCCATTGAGTTGAATTTTTACGCCAGTCCGTCGTGTCTTGCAGGCTGCTTTTGTTGGGATGCCTCCCTGCAAGGAGAAGAGTATTGGCGGGAAATAGACCGTAAACTCAACGCAGCCAAACAGAAACCCGTAAAAGGAGAATCTAAAATGGAACTGAATAAAGGCGACAAGGTAACACTGACCGACGGTAGCTATGCCATAAAACTCCACTCTACAGACTGGAAGAATCATTTCATTAATGAACCTTCAAGGAGAGGAGAGGAGTTTATTGTAGTGGATTTTACCTATCTGCAGTTGAGGACAAAGCGGGCTGATCTTGATATTCATGATATCGTCATTCAAAGCTGCAAAACTGGTGAAGTTTATCTTCACTCAAGCTCATTCGTCGAGGTTGTGGAGCCGCCCAAGTGTCCGTGTTGTGGGAAGGAGATTTGAAAATGAAAGCTGAAATTGGGGACTACTTAAAAATCGACGGATTAGTTCTGCAGATCGTTAGTACTGATCCCAGAAACGACCTGTACTGGCTGGAGAATGGCGGGGTCGTAGGAGATGACGAGATATCTTTCGAAGATATTCTCCTTGAATCGGAGGTACTGAAATGAACATCTGGCTCATCGCCGATACCCACTTCGGCCACGAGAAAATGGTCACCAACGGCCACCGGCCGGCGGGGTTTGAAGAGAAGATTCTGGCTGGGATCAGGCACCGCGTCAAAGAGGGTGACATCTCCATCCATCTTGGCGATGTTGCTTTTACAAATACTTACGAATGGGTCAGGGAGTTTACTGCCAATTATCAAGACGTTAAGTTCTGGCTCACCCTCGGCAACCACGACAAATCCGCCGAGTGGTATCTTAGCAGGGGCTTTGACTTTGCCGGAGAGTCCATCTCCTTGAAATATCAAGGGAAACACATTCTGTTCAGTCACACCCCACAAGACAACCTCGACGGCTATGACTTCAACATCCACGGCCATCTCCATGACGGTGTCCATCACGAAGGAGAATTTGACCTGACGCCCAAGCACATCAACATTTCGATCGAGGGAACCTGGGCGCCAAGGACTTTGAAGGCGGTGCTGAAATCCATTTACCGGTAAATAAAAAGGAGTTGAAATGAAAGAACATGACGGGGATATAAGAGGATTCCACCACCTGTCCAAGGCCTGGTATGGAGACGTTTGCCTGAAACCAGGTGGCCCTGACGATCAGAAGGTGGATGAAGTAGTTTTCGGATTCTACTCTCCAGAAGGAGGCACCTCAGGCGAGATGGTTGTTACCTGGGAACAACTTGGAGGGAGAACTGTTCCTCAACTAAAGGTATATGACGATGCCTGGCACGCACTTAACCAACTGCAGGATGTCTTGCAGGAACTGGCTGAGGCAGAAGGTGAGAATATCAGCCCAGACCAATTCTGTGAAATTCTTTTGCGGTGTGGATTTAAGGACTTGACAATGAAGGAGAGGAAATGACCAGACAATTCGATAAATACTGCCAAGACCAGTATCAGGAATGGCTCGAATCGGAAGCGGAAGCCGATCGTCAGGACCTGCTGGAAGAGCAGGAGGCAGCCAAGGCTGACGAGGAGTATGAATCCAGAAGGCTGCCCATGACCTCAGGGCAGGCAGACGAGCGATTCATGTGTGATACCTGTAAGAAGCATGGGCCTGGATCCTGTGCGTTCGACTGTGTCCTCAGCTCTACCTGCTCCTTCAAGTGCAAGACCTTCGGCATGTCCAACTATTTCCAGGGCGATCTCGACGACGCGCCGGCTGAATTTGGGTGTGTTCATTGTGGAGTTGAAATCAAAAACAAGTTTAAAAGGAGATAAAATGTTTGAAAATCTCAAAACAAAATCACCAGAAGAAGCCGTAGCCAAAATGAGGCGGATCATCGATCAGCAAGATCCGAAAAGGCAACGGGAACTCAATGAACTTCTCCGTAAACTCCACAATCTGTGGCTCAAACACAGTTACGACCTTTTCGAAATGATGGAGCTTCTCTATGCCGAGACCTATCAACTCCACCCGCCCCGGGAAGCCTCTAAGCCAGATCTCGACTCCATCCTCCAGGCCCTGGCCGACGCCACCGGCTGTGAGGTCGAGGTTATCAACTTGGATGAGTTGTTGGAAGAGGAAGGACCGAAACCACATTGAACCCAAAAGGAGAAACTATGAATCCCCTAAACGAAATCAAAGCAGCTGTCCAGTCCGCCCTCTGCAGTTACCAACGAAAACTGAATTTCAAGGACCAGAAGGACCTCAGCAACGGCGCCTGGGAGAACCAGGTCTCGACCCACCGGAACATCCTCGAGGAGCAGCGGCACGCCTCCGAGCTGGCCTCGACCCATGGCTACCAGCTCTGGTTCACCCACGGCTGCCCGCATCTTTTGAAGGACGGGGTGGATTGTTTAAGGGAGATGTTCGACGCAGAGCCGGATGAGACTGCGGTTGAGTTGGTAGCGGCTCATCTCGCCCAGGACATCGATCAGGAATTTTATAAAGAGGCCAAGCGGTTGGCTCGATCGTTCAAGGGCCCGCGGGAGCCTGGGACTATGCGAGTCGTCTTCGCCGCGGCTCTCAGCAACCTGGCTGCCCGATACTTACCTAACGATGCAGCCAGCAAGAAACTATTCTTGGAATTGAGGGAGGTTTGAGATGGAAACCTGCAAGAACTGTCGCCATTGGGGAGTTTCAGCGTCTGGTATTTGTGATCGCGTTGAATATATATCAGAAAAATTTGACCCGAAAAAATTTACAGCGGTTGTTTATACTTCAGGTCATCGAAGGCGACACGGTGAATCCTACTGCATCTTGTTCACTGGTCCGGAGTTTGGCTGCGTGTTATTTGAACCTCAAAAGGAGCGCGACAATGAAAATCTATAAGGTGTGGGTAAAGGCTCAGGTCGAGGAATATGACTATGAGACCGATGAATTCCGGAATGTCGTCGATGTCAGTTCAGATCCACACAAAATTGAGATCGATGAGGGCATGGAGGAAGAGGAAATGGTCTTCGAAACAGAGTCCGCGGCGGAGGCCTTCGCCTTTGCCGAACAACTTATCAGAAATTTAGACCGTTAATTCAAAAGGAGGAATCATTATGAAAATCTTATCCGTAGACGCCTGGGCCGAACCTGAAGGCGGCTGGACCTGGAACAATTGGTTCGATATAGGCAGCATCTCCAAGGAGGAATTCGAGACCCTCAAAACCGATAAGGAATTCCGCCTCTGGTTCAAGCGGAATGGCTATACCACCACGGCCAATAAGCGCAAGGTCTCGATAGACGATGACCAGTACAACGTCTGCCTGTGCGATGCCAAGGATGGCCGGCCGCTCTATGCTATTGAGTATGGGCCTGAATACTAATTTCAAAAGGAGACCAAAAATGAATCTACCGAAATCAGTATTGACCAAGAGTCAGAAAAGAATTTTTGAAAAGATCAAAGGCAGCGAAAAGATTGTCGTCACCATCAGGTATGACGACCAGTGCGGAAATGGTCATAACACCTTCTCGATCACGGGAAGCCTATACGAGAAGCGCCGCTGGGACCGTTATGAGTTCGTCAGCGGCGGCCAGATCCAGGAAGATATCGCCAGATTCTTCCCGGAGTTGGTCAAGTATTTCAAGTGGCACCTCTGCAGTTCTGACGGCCCAATGCACTATGTGGCCAATACGGTCTATCATGCCGCAGACAAAGACTGCTGGGGCCTCAGGAAAGGTGAGTCCAGACAACTCAAGAACGGAAAGTCAGGACTCCCAGCATGGCATCTGACTGCTCTGGATAGAGAAGGGAATCAACTTGCCATAAGCGAAATTGAAAAATATGTTGATTCTGAAACCCAACCTGAGTGTATCTATATCCTCGGTTATGTCCCTTGGCTCCGAATCGGCGAAGGAAAGGAGCCTGATCTGGAAGCGGCCCGCTCCTGCGCCGTCTGGCCTGATGCAACCCTCGAGCAACTGCAGGATGAGAAAGCCCTGCTGGTCAGGCTGCCTGGGTTGATGGAAGAGTTCAAGGCAGCTGTGGAAGAGCTTGGATTTACTTATTAAAAGGAGGATGAGGGATGAAAATCAGAATGAATGTAGCCACTTATGACGAGTGGTTTGATAATTCAATCGACGCCGTTGAGGTGGAGCTTTCACCCTGCGACATCATGCAGATTAACCATCTGTCAAAAGTCTGTACAGAGCACGGGATCTACAAAGTTTCTCTCTTTCATAACCCTCTCGATCTCCTCTGTGTGGATTGGGAATCAGAAGACGAAGGATTCAAGGAGTATGACGGCCGGGTCGAGTGTGTGACCCTGAACGTGACCACGACCGACTTCTTCTGGTCAGGTTACTACAAGCACACCAATATCAGGTGGGAGACGGACTCGATTCCAGTGAAGAGTCTGGATTCTGGAGAGGAATTCATAGACCTTTGGGAGGGAAACTGAGATGACTGAATTAACCGATCGAACAAAGGCACACTACCTGGCTTCCGGCGGAGCGCTCTGCCCTTACTGCGGGGAGTGGAATATTGAAGGCGCCTTCTGCGAAACCGGGGAGGGGTCCGCTACCCAGAAGATGTTCTGCTCCGAGTGTGGGAAATCTTGGTATGACATCTACACCCTGACCGATATTGAGGAGGACAACAAATTATGATCCTAACCGCTGAACAAATCGCCCAACAAACCGACCACCTCCAAGGCCTGGCCAACATCCGGGCCATCAACAAATTGTACCGTCAGCAGGACGAAAGTCACCTCTGGCCGGTATCCAGCAAGTTCAACGCGACTGAGAGGGCGATCCGGCGGGTCCGGGAACTGGCTGCCTACCACGGTGGTTGGTACGGGTTGGAATACTGCTACGCTATTGAGTTTGAAATATCCAAAATAGTCAATAACATAAGGTGAAAATTATGAAAATCATAGAAGAGGCAATCTGCCAAACCAATTATCCGGAACAGTTCTTCTCTGGGAACGGTCAAGGTATTCGTGAAGCTATTCTCAGGCAGGCCGTGAAATCCTGCGAGCATTACGCCACTGATGTCTTAATCTTCTTCAACAGCGTAGAGTTGAAGGAACTCACAGAGCAGGAGTCAGGAGAGATCTGGATCTGGTTTCGGGCCATGGGCGTTGACTGGGAGGCTCGACCGGCTCAGTATCGGTATGTGATGTGTCTGGCGATGAGTGGTGGATACTATACCTTAACCGGGGAGGTAGGAAATGTATGAGCCATTGGAAATCACAGCACCAACTTGGTCGGATGACGCTGAACTGTTTGCCGGGATAATCAATCAGGGAATTGATGCTCGCCTTGAGGCCTTCGTCGACAGTACTTTTGACATTCAAGATGCTAGGTTGATCGTCAATTTCCATCCCGACGAAGTCCAGATCCTTCTCCGGCGCCTGTGTGAAATCTATGACAGAGATCCGGACAATGAGCATGTTGGCCTATGGATTGACGATATTGCTGAAGCTCAATTTGGGTACGAAATCTACTAAATCAAAAGGAGAAATAAAATGGACTATTTGGACACTCGCGACCTTTACAAGCGGCAGTGCGAACTGGCCGAGGAAGTGGACGCCCTCAAGGACGACGTAGCGGCCGCCCAGGAAGCCCTTGACGAGTGCGAGGATGAGGATGATCAGGAAGACCTGGCCGACGATCTGAATGCTGCCACTGCTGCTCTCGAGGATTGGGAAGAGGAATACCGCGACGAGCTCACCGAGCTCAACGATCTCGAGCGCGAAGTCGGCGATAACTGGATGCACAGCGAGACCCTGATCCCTGAGGATGACTTCGAGGAGTATGCCGAAGACCTGGCCGCCGACCTGTACGGAAATGAAATCCGGGACGCCCACTGGCCCTTCGACTGTATCGATTGGACGCGGGCCGCCGAAGAACTCCAGCAGGATTACTCATCCTGTGAATATCAGGGCACAACCTATCTTTTCAGATCATAAAGGAGAATTCAAATGGAGAATATTATATTGAACATGGAACAAAGACTCTTCGTCATCCAGCAGGATTACGGCTACAGTTGTCTTGGTTTTGATGTCTGTTATGATCGGGCTTCCGCCCTAGCCAAGGAACTGAAACACACTTTTCCCGGCAGGCCGGAAGATAATTCAGAAGGTCTGATGAATTTCTATGTGTACTATCAAGAACTTGTTGAGATTGCCAGACAGAAACACCTTAAGACTGGCTGGAAATCCAAATCCCAACTGACCAAACAACTGATCGGTCTCGAGGGTCGGGTCGTCAGGGTGGTCGACACCTATGGTGATGAGCGGGTCTTTATCGTTGGTAGATCGAGTGGGTTCATTCCATGTCATCTGGAGATCGAGACCAGTGAGGACGACGGCGGATCCTGTGCTTATGGGACACCATTCAAGAAGGTACAGGTTATAAAATAAAGGAGAATCCAAATGCGTGACATTACAACAACCGTCTATTATTACGATGAGCTTTCCGACAAGGCCAAGAAGAAGGCCATCGAGGAATGCCTGTATTTCAACGTCGATTTCGACTGGTGGGATTCCACCTATGACGATGCCGAAAACATTGGCCTGAAGCTGACAGCCTTTGATCTGGGCCGGAGTATGAGGTGTGACGGTCATTTCATTGGTCATGCCTGGGAAACTGCTCAGGCTATTCTCAAGGACCACGGCGAGGCCTGTGAGACCTACAGGACGGCTCAGGATTACATGGTGGAGTACAAGAGGCTGGAAGTAGAGCAGTGTCAAGAAGACGCCGACCGGCTTTGTGTTCCCGGTGAGTTGGCTTATTACTATCAAGACGAAATCAATACCGAAGACATCGACGCCGAATTTCTGAGATCCCTCCTGCGGGACTACTGGCACATGCTGCAGAAGGAATATGAATACCTGACCAGCGAAGAGGCCATAATTGAGGCCATCGAGGCCAACGAGATCGAGTTCACTGAGAACGGTGAGAGGGCAAGAGTTTGTTAGAAACTTCTGAGATGCCTCAGGAAAAAATCAATCAAATGGAGGACTTATGAAAGAGTTTTTCAAAGAGATGGCAGTCCCAATTCTTTTCATCGGAGTAGTAATTTTGGGCACGTCAGCACTGGCAATAGGCTGCATTGAATTCGCCCGTAACAAACTCAACGACCGATCCTGCCGGCTTTACCAGGAAATCACCGGCCGGGTCACCGTCTATTCCCAATATGACAACTGCTACGTAAACGTCCACGATGTTTGGTACACCCTGAAGGAGTACGAGATGACTCTGGCGGCCAAGGACACGTTCACCATGGAGGATGAGAAATGAAGACAATCAAACTGGAAGATGGGGATTTCAAAGAAGTCTATGGCTACGCCCCGCTGAACGGAGAACAGGTCAACCGGAAGCTCACTCCCAAGATGGCCATCGAGAGGGCCCGACGTGCCCTGAGAAACTCGAGGAAGTTCTCAAACGGTGAGCCGATCTGGAGGTATGAGCGGGATGCTGGGTATCTCATCCTGATGAATGTCAAAAAGCACTGCTACAGATTGCTGCTGAACGCCGAGGCTATGGGCTCACCGATGACGATTGCGGACGGAGAGGTATTTCAATTTTCGGTGGAGGAGAAATGAAAGACTTGATTCAAGTAACAAAAAGGACCCCAATTAAACTGTCGCCGGGACTAGGAGAGGCGGTTGTTTACGTGGTGCTGTGGCCAAATTGGCTGCGAGGAGGTGCTCATAGGAACAATATCTGGGCCGGATGCCTGGCTATTTTCTTCTTTGGCTGCTTCCTTCAAAAGGCTGCCATGAACGACCCTGCTTGGGGACTTTGGAATTATGTTGCCTTTGCCTTCTATTTCTGCTGGTTTATCCACCACCAGGAAGCCGAGGCGGATCTTCTGGTCAAGCTGATCAAGAAGCGAGCTGGTAAATAAAGGAAAGCCCACTCCCGAGGAGAGGAGTGGGCTTTGAGGAGGAGGTCGCCTGAGAGGAGCGATTTTCAAACCATAACAAAGAGAGGTACCAAATGCAAGACAAAATTCAGAACTGGAACACCATCGTCGATTTCATCCAGGACGCCGAGGTAGCCGAGATTGTTTTCACTAAGAAGGACGGCTCCATCAGGACCATGACCTGTACTAGAGACCCGAAGCTGATCCCGCCCGAGCACCATCCCAAGGGACCGCCGAAAGAAGAAACGAAATTTGAAACGGTAAGCGTCTTTGATACTGAGGCAAAAGGCTGGAGATCTTTTCGGATTGATTCTATAATCTCGAAGCGGAAGGTGTGACTATGAAAGAACTGATAACAGATTTGGAGAACATTGTTGGGAAAATGGTGACCGATGTGAAGATGTCAGGAGATGACATCATGGCCATTCACTTCGGAGAGGAGGTCCTGCTCCTCGAAGCCCGGCAGCAGTATGAAGAGTACTGGGAGTTAAACCAGGTCAAGAAACTTCCTCTGCGATGGTGGAGTTTTTACGCCCTCACGTATCTGGAGGTCTGCACAAAGGAAGAAGAGACAGCAGCCAGGAAGGCAGCAGACGAAGAGGATGCAGCAGTGAGGGAGAGACGCGAGCGAGATCTCTTCCTGCAACTCAAAGCCAAGTACGACGGAGGGGTATGATATGAACCTGACAAGCTGTAGGGTGTGCGGAGTGGTTCTGGACAAGGACAAACTGATGTTCCCTGACCCGTGGAATGAGGAAAAAGAGGAGTACGACATGAGCAAATGCGAGTATGATGACGGGGAGTTCATTTCAGTTGTCCCTTGCCCCGTGTGTGAATCCACCATTCTTGAAAACCAGTAAAGGAGACCAACATGCACGAGTTGAAATTTAAGGTAGGCGACAGGGTTCGTGTTATCGCTAATGAATTTGAAAGTACCTGTGATCATGGGCTGGAGATAGGGGGAGAGTACGAGATATTTCGTGTTCAGAAAGAGAGCAGGGAGGGCCACCACGCAGCCAGTTATCAAGAATATTGTGTGCGCTCTCGGCCTGACAGCGACGGAAGTTGGGTGACAGAAACTGAAATTGAACTTGTAAAATAAAGGAGAAAATCATGAGAGTAGAACAAGTCAAAGTGGTATTTGAAAGTTCGTCCAAGCGGTACAGTTATTTCTGTCTGAAGGCCTTGGATGTAAAGGTCGGAGACAGGGTTGTGGTGGAGGCCAAGGACTCCACATGCGTGGTCACCGTTGTTGAAGTCGGTCCTTATTCTGACACCAAAATGGATCTCAAGTGGGTGCTCGCCACGGAGAAATTCCTCAAGCAGAATATCCAGGACGTCAAGGAAAGGTGGAGTAAAGTCCAGGCTCTCCGGGCGGAGTTGGACGAGCGTAAGCGCCAGTTTGAGGAGAATGATGTCTGGCGGATGCTGGCGCAGCATGACTCGATCGCGGCAAATCTGCTGAAACAACTCAAAGAATTGGGAGAGTAACATGGCGCAACCATTCAGAAAAACCAACGATAAATATCTTCACAAGGGTTACATCCTGCCAGACACCCGCCTGCCGATCGACTTCAGCCTGACCTTGATCAAGGGCGGGATCGAGACGGTCAGGAAGGTCTCGACCCGGGCCGAGACCATCAACGCCGCCGAGCAACTGGTCCGGTCGGTCGCCGAGGAGTTGGTCCGGAGTGATGGGTGGGACGGGTACTCGCTGCTGCAGGTTTGAAAATCAAAGGAGGAAGTTATGGGCGACGGCGCAGACGATGCCCTGGAAAGAGGGTTTGATGATCTTGAAGAGTATGAGAAATATAAAGATAGTGATCTGGTGACCCAGTATGAGCACGGGCTGATTGATGAGCTCGGCGCTACTATCGGGCAGCCGTGGTCTTATCCTGGCGCTGACCTTGCAGCCATTCGCAGGGCAAGAGAGCGAGCGAAAACCTCTTGCCCTATCTGTAGCAAGCCCTTGGTAAAGAAGGAGGGAAAATTCGGGCCTTTTATGGGGTGCAGTGATTACCCAGAGTGTAACGGCAGCCGATCAGTTTGAAAATCGAGGGCCGGCCTTTCACCGGGCTGGCCCTTAAAGGAGGAGGAATGAAACTGACAATCGAGCTCAATACCAGAGACAATGAGGAGGAGTATGAGTTTCTACGAAATGCCTGCCTTGCCAAAGAGAAAATTCGTTTCAAGATCGGAGGGCTGAAGTTTAAGTCCACAGCTTGGGTAAAAGGGATCAGTATTGAGTGTCACCCGGGCTTCACTACAGCGGAATTCGAAATCTACGTCGAGAGGAGAAACCAAAATGGCTGACTATTACGTACAGATGACCATCGACCCGAAAATCCCCAAAGATGCCCTGACCGCCGGAGATATCGAGATCCTCGCTATGCACAACATCGATATCGATCTTGTTGGCGAGAACCAAGGCGACTGCTTCCTCTATTCAGAGGATTACGAGCCAGAAGCCTACCTGACCGAGGACACTTCTCACACCGAGGAACAACTGATGGAACTGTTCCAAGACATCCTCCAGCGGACGGATCTCAAATTCCTGTCCATGGAAATCGCCTATACCGCCAGCCGGATGATGCCCGGGGCGTTCGGCGGGGCGGCGGTGTTTATCACGGCCGACTCGATTGATGTGGTGGGGACTTGGAGTTGGATTGAGGAAAAAATCAAGGAGATAGGAGGAGACGAATGAAAAAGTTTGAGACGGGAGATCCGGTGCTGGTGAGCGATACTGGACGTGGGTGGGATGTAAAATTGAGATTCTTGTACCAACTGGTAGGTGGGAAGTATGTCTGCCAAGCTAGTGCTGATTATGAGCGAGGCGATCTTACAGAGTTGGAGGTATGGACTTACATCAAACCGGTACCCAAGACCGAAACAAGGGTCAAAGGGCAGCTGGTAATGATGGAAGAGTTGACTCTCCGTGGGTACGTGCCAAATTCTGCCGGTAAGTTTGTTCCACCGGCGTCTTCCTCAAACTGTAGCTTTGTTCCAGAGATGTGGCGGTATTGTGGTAAGCGCCAGCCTGATGAGTGGACTTGGGAACCTTGGATGCTTGAAGAAGTGGAGGTATCAGAATGATCTATTGCCTTACCAAAAAACCAGAAGAATATGGTGGTCTCCACCAATCCTACGGCCCCGACCGCCACCTGTTCAGCCTGATGAGCAGGACCAGCACGGCCTTCTTCGCCTATGAGCAGGGATTCGAGGACGTGCCGGAGACGGCCAAGATAGCCGAGTTCGTCGACATCACGCCGTGGGCCCAGACCCTGGAGTCGGAGATCGAGGGCATACCAATAAGGACCATGCTAGAGATCATGACTCCGCGGGAGATGACCAACATCATCCACAAGACCAAGCCTCAGCACTTGCCGCTCTGCAGCCTGTTCGCTCACGGCCTGCCGACTCTGGCCGATGCTCTGTGGTTCAATTTCTATATCAGGACCCTGATGCACGAGAAATTCTACCGCGGCGAGATCGTCTCCGCTGGCAAGGTGGCCTTCGCCGCCTTCGGCTCCCGCCTGCAGCCGGAAGAGGATGCGTTACTGAATAATCAAACCAAAACCCTGAAGGAGTTGATGAAAAATGTCTAATCAAATGAGAGAAATCAAGGCGACATTCACCAGAGAATCAGCGAGATGGGATAAGAAGACAAACAAGTATGTGGACCATTCCCAGAAGGTCGAGGAAAGAACCATAACCATGGAGATCTTCCTCCGTGACGATAAACCGATTCTCAAATTCCACGGTGGTCCGACCGGTTTCGAATCCTATTACGTCGAGACCCTACTGCGAGACACGCCAGCAAGAGGGAGTGACACTCTCTGCATCTGTGCCGGGACCGTGAACAGTTATGCTGTGTGCACAGTGCCGTGGAAGGAGGTCCTGGATTTTATCAAAGACTGTGGATACGAAGGAGCAGACCATGTTTGAAACTGAATTCCTCTCGAGAAAAGAGGCCAACGAGTTCTACGCCAAGAAGTCGCCTCACTACGAGGCGCTGGCCAGGCTGCCGGACGTCAGCCTGATGAAGGTCTACCCGGGTGAACGGTATGTCCTGTTCACCCAAGACGGAACGGACATCAGGGTCCATACCTGCCTGAGGGCCAACGTCATATCGATGGACAGGGAGGGAGTCTGCGTCATGTTGAAAGATGTCGATACCGACAGCCATATCCGGATCGGTTACATCCCCACACCGGTTACGGCCGCCGACGGAAGCGCTGTCTTCCTGTCCATCCCCAGCCACTGTATCGTCGATCGGACCTTAAGAAGGAGCAAGGCCCGGGGCTCGCTCGGCGCCATCAGGGAGTCGGTCTCTACTGGCCTGCTGGTCTGGCAGGCTGTAGATCCTTACGACCGGATCCAGGAGGGGGTGGCGACGTTTCTGACTTACAAGGATTTCAAACGGAAGACGGGGAGAGTCATAACGAAACTGGAGGAGATACGATGAAGAAGATTGAAAAGGTTAGAGGCAAGTGGAAACTTCTGGCTTCATTACAGCCTGCTGAGGCGAAGCTCAGTCGTCATGATATCAATCTCATAATCGAGGGAATTAAACGAGGGGAGGTTACCGGAGACATCATTTATTTTGAGGAGGTCCCAGAAACTCATTTCGAAATCGAGGAATACCTGAATGCCCTGTTTACAGTAGACCCTTGGGTAGAGGACCCAAGGTTCCCGCTCGAAGACTGGAAGTACGAAGTCGACAATGACGATACTCGCCAGAGTTATCGGGGGTGGCTTTATAACCAATACTCAAATCTGGAGTAGGTCTATGAACCTCAAGCACGAAATGCTGGTCAATCGATTTCCTGTTGAAGTCATCAACAACCGAAACCCGGTCTGGAAGATCTCCGCCTTCCCCGGCCAGGTCGACGCCCTTCATGTCACCGGCAGGAACGAGGCGGTGGTAGTCTTCAGAGGGGAGAAGGGTAAATTCAAAAGTGAGAGGGTTGAGATATGAAACTAAGTGATTTAGGACCTGTAGAGCTTCTTGAGTACTTCGGGCATCTTCAGGACTGTGCCAAGGTTCTTGAGGATGTTCACAACCAACTGGAAGTCACTGGCTTGGTCAACGAGTACACCGTCGCCAGAATCAAAATGCTGGTCAAGAGACAGGAGCAGCCAGCACCAATCTACGCCGAGGATCATTTCTGCTGGCGCTCCGACCCACCAACACAGGACGGAGACTTCTACTACTCCGGACCGCTGCCTGGTTCAGGTGAAGAGTATGTCGGGATTGTGAGTATCTCCATGCATCCGCTGAACAGGGAGAGGTATGTCGCGGCATTCTTTCCTCCAGGCTGGCGTGGGGATACCAACAGGATCTCACCAGAGGTTGTCTTCGGAAAGCTGGAGGAGTGGAAAGGGCAGTGGGCCGGACCAGAGTTAGGGCTGAGTACAGTAGTTCTTTAAAGGAGGAGGCAATGGAATGTCCGTGCAGTGTCAACAACTGGCGAGACGGTGATGAGACCCATTACCGGGAGAAGAAGCTCAGAGCAGCCAAGCAGCATACCTGCATAGAGTGTGAACAGGACATCAATAAGGGAGAAGAGTTCATGTTCTGCTCGATCCTCGGCGACAGGTCAATTCATAATTACAATATGTGCCTGGATTGTCATGCTGTGATCGATGTGTTCTTTCCAGACGGCTGGACGTTTGCCTCTGTGTGGAATGATCTTTACATCTACTTTGACGAGAGCTGGCAGGATGATCTTCCCAGCGACTGTTTGTCGAAGCTGCCGCCCAAGGCAAGGGAGGCAGTCTGCAACCTGCTTCAGGAATATCAAGAATCATAAATCAAAAGGAGAACCTATGAACCATCAAATCAAATTTTGTAAGCATATCAACATGTTTACCATCAACCGCCCGAGGGAGTCCTGCCATTTCGCCTCGGACTTCTGTTTCAAGAATTGCTACCACGCCAAGATGGAGAACCTCTACGCCCGATACAAGGAAGAGGCGGACAAGAAAGAAGAGGCCTACTGGCATCAGATCACCGGCGAGCAGATCGCCACCTTCCTGTCAACCAAACGAACCAGGCCGACCGATCGCTTCCGCCTGATGTCCAGGGGTGAGGCCCTGACCAATAAGCGGGATATCTGGAGGGTTTACGACATCTGCATGAACAATCTCGACACTCTGTTCATGCTGCCGACCAAGGCATGGCGCAGCCACCGGATGATGGAGTACATGAAGGACATCCTCAGCAACTGTCCTAACCTGCGACTGCTGTTCAGCACCGACCCCGACATCTGGTCCGAGGCCCTGAAGGTCATCGGCGCCCACATGCCACACCCGCTGATTGCCAGGATGACCTTGACCTACTTCGGCACCGATGAATTCCCGGCTGATCTGGAGGTCTTCAAGTGCCCCAAGACCTGGGACAAGGGTACGCTGGTGACCTGTGCTACCTGTCAGACGGGGTGCTTTATTGAGGATCGGGACCGGTTGAAGATTATTCATTTTCGTAAACATTGAGGAGAAAAATGAAAGAAAAATCACTGACTTGCCTGAGTTGCGGCGCGGTCAAGACTGAAGAGAATACTCACTACAGGAACAGTGATGGGACCAGAGGACTCCGGCCAGTCTGTAAGCATTGCGCCTATAGGAGGTCACTGTCGACTGAGAAATTGCTGGAGAATCTGGCCTTTCATCAGAGCGCCATTACCAAGATTGAGAACGAATTGGAGAGGAGGGGAGAATGAAGAAACCATTTAAGGAAGTTGTGAAGGAGAGGATGGGCGGCGTGGTTGTCTGGAGTGAGATCGAAGAAGCAACCGAAGAGGACATTGCCGAGTCGGCAGCCCTCCACGCTGCAGGCAAATGTCCTCATAACATCGTCTATGATGAAGCCGGATGGCCTTATGACTTCAGGATCTGCTTTACCTGTGGCGAATCTCAAGGAATGGTATAAAGGAGGGGAGAATGAAAGATTTGCTGACGGCTATCCAGCTGATGAAAGAAGTCTTTGGAAATGATGGAGACATTCTTCTGTGCTCTTCCGATCATGGACCGAGGGTGAGGCTGACGGCCTATCACAGGCAGTATTATGCCGTGGACATAGAGTTCTCTCAACTGGAAATTGAGAAAACTGCCGGCGACATTTTCATCAATCGTTTTGCCGAGGCACTAAGAAAACTGGCGTTCATGACTGGCGTCAGTTCGAAACTTGATTCCAATGAAATTTACCGGTCGTTGCTGAGATAAGGAGACCAAATGTCAAAATCAACATGTCAATCCCTCACCCTGCTGGCGGTCATCGGCGGCTGCCTGTTTGAGATGCACCGCAAGAAGATGTTCACCCCGGTCGAGGTCAACAAGCTGGTCGGCGAGACCTACGGCCGGACGCTCGAGATCATGGAGCGGTGGCCGGACTCGGGCAAGAAGGGCAAGAATCAGGCCTGGATCATCGATAAGGTCGAGAAGTGGCACAAGCTCCTCGACCAGGACAGCCAGTTCCTCAGGACGACCCTGGCCGCGATCTGCGACCAGTGCCTGACCGACCTCCGGACTGTGGTCAAGGACCCCTACAAATTGGCGATGCTGGAGAGTCTGGTGCCAGCCTTGGAGAGGATTCACGGCTTCTCGGACCCGACGGGCGCCAACTTCCCGGCCTACGAAGAGGCTTCTCGGATCATGGGAGGGTTATATGAATTCATTGAGTGGCCGTGGTAGATAAAATCAAATAAAATAAGGAGACCAGAAAATGACACCTGAAACAGCAAAGAAGATCATCAAGAGCGGCTG